>Ga0315287_10006075_pt1 | contig 11968 bp, 5 predicted proteins | sample YL17G11_0_MG_FD_205037 | JGI IMG/M metagenome (GOLD analysis project Ga0315287, IMG submission 205037) | Sediment microbial communities from Yellowstone Lake, YNP, Wyoming, USA - YL17G11_0 | ecosystem: Environmental > Aquatic > Freshwater > Lake > Sediment | place: USA: Wyoming | collected...
GAACGGCCCCGGCGACGACGCGTCAGAGCTATCGAGGCGCCGGGGCGGCCGCAGGGCCGCCCCCGGCGCCTGTCGTCTGCGCCTGGCGCGCCCCGCCGCCCAGCGCCAGATCGTCTGCATCACGCACCTGCCGCGGGTCGCCGCGCACGCCGAGAGCTTCCTCAAGCGCGCCGGCGCGCAGTACCAACGTCAACGCTCCGTGCCGGTGAACGTCCACCGGCCCGCGCATCGTCGCTCGCGTCGCGCGGACCTTCGACTGCCACACTGGCAGGATGGCCGATCCCTGGCGCATCGAGAGCTACGAGACCGTCGAGGGCAGCCGGCCCTTCGAGACGTGGGCGGAGGGCTTGGCTTCCCGCGACAGACGGGCGCTTGTCGCGGCGATCGACGAACTTCTCGTCCCGCTGGGGCCCGGCATCTGCGCGACCCCCTGGGGAAGACATCTCGGCCAGGGTCTGTTCGAGCTGAGGATCGCAAGGGTCGCCGCGTCTGGCGGGCGACCGTTGCCGGCCGAACCAGCGCAAAGCAACAGGATGCTCCTGCGCGTGTTCTGCCACGCGTGTGGCGATCGCGTCGTCGTGCTTCTCGGGGGCTACGACAAGTTGCGGCAGCCGAAGAAGCGCGAGCAGGACCGTCAAATCAGGCTCGCCCGGCGACGACTCGCTGACCTGCAGAGACGACGGCCGCGTCACGGGGGATGACTTGACGGGACATGTGATATGTCACATACTCGTGTGCAGGGAGGTGTGAGCATGAGCCGCTGGGACGATTTCGTCGGTCGCGTCGAGAAGGAGGCCTCGGCCGAGGGGCCGGAGGCCGTCGCCGAGCTGCAGGCGTTCCGCGACTACTACCGTCTGGCACGGCAGTTCGTGGAGCGGCGGCGCGAGCTCGGACTCACACAGGCCGGGCTTGCGGAGCGCAGCGGCATCGCGCAGAGCGAGATCAGCCGTTACGAGAGCGGTCGCGTGAACCCCACGTTTGCGACGCTCAGCCGAATGTGCGGGGCGTTGGGCTGCGGACTCGAGCTTGCCGTACGTGACGAGCCCGGGGGGCGCTAGGGCGGCTCGCGTCCCGCCTGAGCCGGAGCCACGCCGCGTCCGGTCGCGGCGTCGCAGCTGGTCGACGCGGGTGGGTTCGGCGGCGTCGCTCTCTGCTATACTCACCGCCGTGATCCGTGGGCCCGCCGGTCGTGGTAATGCGCCGGCCCGTCAAGAGCGAACGGGCGCGGCCCCGGCCCCAAAGAGTCCTTCGCGAGTCTGGCGTGGCTTGGTCGTGCCGCTCGTCCGCCCAGACTTCGGGCTACGTCGCCCGGTGAAGTCACGCAGTGCTACGTGTCGTCCATGCGCCGCCCCGGCTCGGCAAGCCCGTAGACCTGATCGAGGAGGTGGGCGACGGCCTCCTGCACGTCCTCCGGGTCCACGTCGTCGAGACCGACGACCGCGGTGAAGAAGCTGCCGGTCGCCTGCCAGCCGACCAAAGCGGCGGCGAGGAAGGCGGTGACGAGGCGGGGGTCGTAGCGCTCGTCGGGCTGCGACGGCGTGTGCGTGGCCTGCATGAGCCCTTGGGCGGTGAGCTCGACCGAGGGCAGGCCGCCGGGGATCTCCTTGGGCTCCAGCCGGGCCAGCACGCCGCGCAGCAGGGCGGCGCGATAGGTGGTGTTCTCCAAGGCGGCAGCGACAAGTCGTTCCGGCGGCCCGCCGAGGAGCTTGGCGATGAGTCCGGCGTCGCGACGCGAGCCCCTCGCCACGACCTCGCCGAGCAGCGCCCGTTTGCTGGGGAAGTAGCGGTAGATGACGGAGGGCTGCACGCCGGCGTGCGCCGCGATGGCGCGCACCGTAGGGTTCTCGCCCACGGCGAAGACCTCGCTCGCCGCCGCTACGATGGCCGTCACCTGCTCCTCGCGTGAGCGGCGCTGAGAGGCCCGCCGGCCGGCGCTCGTCTGCTTGTCGCCCAAGGCGTCCCCCCCTCGGCACCCGACTGCCACGAGGCCGTCGGGGCCACCGCGGTCTCGAGCCCACCGGCAGGCTGCATGCGCCGGCAGCCGATTGACACCTGCCTGGAAGGGAGTATAAGGGGACTCAAGCTGTGAACTTAGTTCACCGGCGGCGTCGATCCGCTGAGCCCGTGCAGGCCACGGGTCGCGTCACCGGGTCCTGAGCAGTGAGAGGAGCATCTTCTTCGCCGCGGGCCGTGCGCTCACGAGACTGGTGAGGAATCACCCGAATCGGGTGATGCGCGTCAGCGCTCGTTGCTGCAGTGTGCGTCGGTGGACGGGTCTCTCGGCTGCAGATCGCCAGGGGGCCGGCGACACGTCGCCTGCGATGTAGGCCGAGTTGGCGAGGGGTCTGAGGGGGGGCCATGTCTGTTGAGAGCGCCCGCGCGCGACGCTGCGCGTCTGCCCCCTGCTTGCATCGGCGCGTGAACCCGTCGAGGGCCGGTCGGCCTGAGGCCTGGGGGGGCGAGCTGTCTGTACGTCGCACCTTCATCTGCGTACTCGTCGTTTCTCTTGGTCTGTTGCTGCTGGCGGCGCCGGCGGTCCTCGCGACGCCGCCCACCGTCACCGGCCTCAGCTCGCCGACGCATCCCAGCGCCTCGACTTGGTACAGGAACAACACTCCGGCGTTCCGGTGGAGCCCGGCCCAGGCCACAGATCAGGCAATCGATGGCTACTCCTACGTACTCGACCAGAACCCGGACACCGTGCCCGACACGACGATCGAGCTGCGGTCCCTCACGCTGGCGACCTCGACGGACCTCAGCGTGGGCGCCGACCCCCGCTCGGTCATTCTCGCGGACGTCAATGCAGACTCCATTCTCGACATCGTCACGGCCAACTATTGGGACAACACGGTGAGCGTCCTCGTTGGCGACCAGGGCGAGACCTTCAGACCGAAGGCCGACTTCTCGCTGCTCCCCGACGAGGGGCCGACCGGGGTCGCCGCGGGCGACTTCAACGGCGACGGCAAGCTCGACCTCGTGACCTCCAACGAGCTGACGACCAACGTCTGCATCCTGCTCGGCAACGGGACGGGAGGCTTCACGCTTCACTCCAACCAGATCACGGGGAACACCCCGTCCGCGGTAGGCGTCGCTGACTTCAACGGCGACGGCAAGCTGGACGTGGTCACGGCCAACCGGGACAAGCAAGACCCGGACGACCTCTTCTGCACGATCAGCGTGCTCTTGGGCAACGGCGACGGCACGCTCAAGGCCAGGGTCGACTACTATGGGGCGCCCTACCCCGACTCGCTGGTCCTCGGCGACTTCACCGGCGACGGCAAGCTCGATGTGGCGACCGGCAATGAGGCCAGCAGCGTGACCGTGTACCAGGGCAGAGGCGACGGCACCTTCGCTGCCGACACGCCGACTACGCCGGTCGGACATCAAGTGGATGGAATCGCGGCCGGCGACTTCAACGGCGACGGCCGGCTCGACGTGGTGACGGCCGAGTCCGGGGCCGACCAGATCAGCGTCCTCCTCAACCAAGGCACGAGTCTCTTCGCCGCACCGGTCCACCACGCCGCGGGTGACGGCACCTGCGGTGTCGCCGTCGGCGATGTCAACGACGACGGAAGGCCGGACATCGCTGCTGCTGCCTTCAATAGCAGGGATGTGACAGTACTTCTGGGGTCCGGCGACGGCAGCTTCTCCAGCGCGGACGGCACATATGGCTGCCCGGCCATGCCCAGGGGAGTCTCGGTGGCGGACCTCGACCGCGACGGCGTGGACGACGTCGTGGTCTCGACGAACGTCGACATCGACGAGCCTGGCTACGTTTCCATCTTGGCCGGCATCGGCGACGGGGCCCTGCTGGCGCGGCGCGACTACGACGTTGGGACCGTGGGTGCCTACAACCAGCACATCTGGGTCGCGTCGGCGGACCTCAACGACGATGGCAAGGACGACCTTGGGGCGGCGGACGCAGTGGGCTGGAAGATCTTCCCGATGCTGAGCGGCGCCGACGGCTTCACCATCCTGCCCTCAGTGGGAACGCCCTCGCAGCCGGACGACATCGTGGCCGCCGACTTCAACAACGACGGCAAGCAGGACCTCGCGACTGCGAACGTCGGGAACTACAGCGTGAGCGTGGCGCTCGGCAATGGTGCGGGCGGCCTAGCCGCCGTGATCGACACCGGCACCTTTGGCATTGGACCCTCTCTGCTTGCCGCGGATGACTTCGACCAGGACGGCAAGGCGGACCTCGCGGTGACGAGCCACGGCTCCCACTGGGTCGAGCTGCTTGGTGGTGACGGCACCGGCCGCTTCCCGAACTGGATCGCTTGGCAGACGGGCACGAGTTTCTCGTCGGTGCTGAGCGGTGACTTTGACGGTGACGACATCCCGGACGTCGCCCTCGCCGGGCAAGGCAACATCAGCCAGTCCGTCAACTTCATTGTCAGCAGCGAGGCCTGGACGTTGTACTCCGGGGTCGTGCCCCTGGACTGTGTCGGCTCCCGTCTGGCCTCGGGTGACTTCGATCGCGACGGCATGCTCGACCTCGTCACCACCGCGCCGATCTCCACCTCCCACGCGACTGTGCGCCTCTTCCGCGGCAACAACGACCTCACCTTCGCCGAGATCTGGAGTGCGGTGAGCGTGGATGGCCTGGGCTTTATCCCGGCGGTCGCGGACATGAACGGCGACGGCTGCCTCGATCTGGTCCTGGCTGACGACCAAGCATCGCCGGACAACCTGAGCGTGCTGCTCGGCAACGGCGATGGAACCTTCTCGCGGTGGCAGCGGTGGACCACGGGAACATTCTCCGCGTCCGTCGCCGTCGGCGACTATGACGGTGACGGCTGGCCCGACGTCGCGACGGGTCGCAATGAGGCGAGCGTGAGCGTGCTACTGAACGCTGGAGCAAGCTCCAAGGCCGGCTTCCCGGCCAAGGCCGACGGCACCTGGTACTTCCACCTCCGCGCCGTCGACGCCGCCGGCGTGGGCGGGCCGACGAGCACCCTCGCGGTCAAGATGGACGCCACCGCACCTACGCCGTCCGACAACGCCGACGCCGTCTGGCACCAGGGCGGCTTCACGCTGAACCTCTCGGGGACGGACGCCGCCTCTGGGGTGGCGCGCATCACCGTCAACCGCGACGGCCGCGTCTTCAGCGTCTCGGCGGCGAGCCTCTCGCTCGCCTTCGAGACCTGGAAGCGCGGCGGCGGCTCCGGCATGCACACGGTCGCCTACCGCGTCACCGATCGCGCCGGCAATGCCAGCTCGCTGGTCACGCGCACGGTGAAGGTCGATGGCAAACCGCCGCAGACCGCCGCCGACGCGCCCAGGGACAGCCTCGGAGCACCCGTCCCCCAGAGCCAGGCCCTCACCGTGCATCTGACAGCGACAGACCAGGTCGCCCTCTCCGGGGTCAAGGAGACCTGGTGGAGCCTCGACGGCGGCAACTGGACCAAGGGCACGAGCGTCGCCGTCCCGGCGGTCAACGGCTACCACTTCATCCGCTCCTACTCGATCGACAACGCCGGCAACCGGGAGAGCACGGAGACCTGCACCGTGCGTATGGTGATCAGCGGAAGCGCCGCGAAGGCGAATGCGCCGCGTCGCGGCCTTGCCCTGTGGAGACGGTGGGCAATGTCGGCGTGACCGGATAGACCAGGCTCTTCCAGCGGCCGCTCTGCGCATCCAACGGGGAGGGGACCATGTCACCACGAACCACTTCGCGAGTCGGTGTCCGCACACGCACGCAGGTCGCTCTGCTCGTGCTGCTCACTGCCTGCGTGTGCTCCGCGACGGCCGCCGCCCAGTCGCGCGCCGTGAAGGGCGGCACGACGCAGCACGCCCGCCTCCACCGCAGCGCGCAGCGCCCGGCCTCCTTCTTCCTTCTGCCCTTCCTCGCCCCGGCCGTCATCGCGGCGGAGCCCGCCCCCGGCGATGCCACCGCCCCGGTCACCACCGACGACGCCGACTACCTCTGGCACACCGTCTCTCAGACCGTCACCTTCACGGCCGCCGACGAGGCGAGCGGCGTCGCCGCGACCTTCTATTGCGTCGACTCAGGCCTCTGGCAGCAGGGCACCTCGGTGACCCTCAAGACCTGGAAGCGCGGCGGCAACTCGGGCGTCCACACGATCGCCTACTACTCGGTCGACGGCTCCGGCAACGCCGAGGCCCCCCACAGCTGCCTCGTCAAGCTCGACCGCAGAGCGCCGACCACGGTCTTCCCCTGGGGCGACCGCGTCTTCATCGGCGGCGCCGTCATCGACCTGACCGCCACCGACGCCCACAGCGGCGTGCGCACCCTGCATTGCTCGCTCGACGGCGGCCCCTGGTACTCAAAGACCGGCGGCAAGCGCAACACCCTGCGCCGGCTCTCCGTCGCCGCCCCCGAAGGCACGGACTCGGCCGCCAGCCACACCCTCTCCTACTACGCCGAGGACCGCGTCGGCAACCGCGAGCCCCTGCGCACGGTGACCTTCACGGTGAAGGGCTTCAAGCCGCCCAAGAACGACCCCACCGTGCCGACCTCGGTGGCCGCCTCGACCGCCTTCCTCTACACAGGCGAGAACCCGCCCCAGACCGGGGTCGCCCCGGGCACGATCGAGCCCGAGCGCGCCGCCGTGGTCCGCGGCCAGGTCACCCTGGCCGACGGCACTCCCCTGGCCGGGGTCAGCGTGCACGTCCTCGACCACCCGGAGTTCGGCCGCACCGAGACCCGCCCGGACGGCTGGTTCGACATGGCCGCCAACGGCGGCGGCCTCTTGCGCGTCTCCTACGAGAAGCCGGGCTACCTCCCTGTGATGCGCCAGGACGAGGTCGCGGTGCAGGACTACACCGTCCTCGATCACATCGTGCTCACCCCCTACGACACGAAGGTCACGGAGGTCGAGATGGGCGCCGCCGAGATGCAGGTCGCCCAGGGCTCGCCGGTGACCGACGGGGACGGCACCCGCCAGGCCACTCTCCTGATTCCCTCTGGCACCGGCGCCTCGCTCGTCATGCCCGACGGCAGTACCCAGCCCGTCGACCAGCTTCACATCCGGGCGACCGAGTTCACGGTCGGCGCGAACGGACCGGACGCCATGCCGGCGCCCCTTCCGCCCAACGTGGCCTACACCTACTGCGTCAAGCTCAGCGCCGACGAGGAGATCGCCGCGGACGCCAGCGCTATCGACTTCGACCCACCGGTTCCGTTCTACATTGACAACTTCCTCGACTTCCCGGCGGGCACGCCTGTTCCCGTCGGCTTCTACAGCGAAGTGAAGCACGCATGGGTCGGCGCAGACAGCGGCCTCGTCATCGACATCCTCGCCGTCACGGACGGCAAGGCCGTGCTCGATGTCGACGACAGCGGCACGCCGGCAAGCGGCGCCGCGCTCGCCGCCCACGGCATCACGGACGACGAGCTGGCGAAGCTAGCGACACTCTACGGTGCCGGCCGGAGTCTCTGGCGCTGCCCGGTCACCCACTTCAGCATCGTCGACCTCAACTGGTTGTTCATGAGGGACGCTCTGACCAGACCCGTCTCACCGCCGCCGTCCGTACAGTGCCCGGGCGAGTGTTCCGGGGGCGGATCGATCGTCAACTTCCTCGGGCAGAGCCTGGGCGAGCGCGAGAAGGTCTTTGGCACGCCGTTCCAGCTCTGCTACCAGAGCGATCGCATGGATGGCAGCCTCAGCGGCTATTCCGTTTCGGTGAAGGTCGGCCAACCGCCTACGGCAGCAAACGGAGTGCTCGCAAGGCTGGAGGTGGCGGGCAGGACGATGGAGAGAGCCGTGCCCCTGTCGGAGGTCACGGCCGGCATGTCCATCCGGCTGACCTGGGACGGGAGGGATTCATTTGGGCGAGCGACGAACGGGAGTCAGGAAGCGCTCATCACCTTGGGCTACGTGTACCTCGCCCGCTACGTCCAGAGCTATTTCTGGGGCTTGTGGGACCCGATCAACAGTCAGACGACAGGCGCCGGCCCTGGACGCGTGCCGGGAAGCGCCGCCGCCGCTGCTGAGGACGAGAACCAGTATCTGTTTGGCGACACGCGAGCTCCGGAGGGCAGTACGGAGTTCATGCTGACCCAGAAGTGGTCGCTCATGCTGGGGGCACCGAAAGCCGCCTCGGCGGGCCTCGGCGGCTGGAGCCTCGACGTACATCACAGCTTCAATTCAGAGACTGGAACTCTTGCTCTGGGGTCGGGAGAAACAATCGACACACGCACCGCTGGACTTGTCAGCACGGTGGCGGGCGATCCGGCGAACCTCGCGGGCAACAGGATCGTCGGCACGGTCACCGACGCCGTCACGGGGCTGCCCTTGAGCGGCGTCTACGTGCACAGCCACATTATCGGCAGTCCTTCCTCCTACTCGGGCGCCGACGGCACCTACACCTGGACCGGCTTCGGCGCGGGCACCTACTCCCTGCACTTCGAGAAGGCCGGCTACACGGAGGCCATCGAGACCGCCGACATCATCGCCGGCCAGACGACGACGCTCAACGTCGCCCTGCAGCCGCGGGGGACGCTCGCCGGCACGGTCACCGACGCCGTCACGGGGCTGCCCCTGGGCGGCGTCTTCGTGCACAGCAACACCATTGGCGCTCCTTCCTCCTACTCAGTGGCCGACGGCACCTACACCGTGAGCGGCTTCAACGCGGGCACCTACTCCCTGCACTTCGAGAAGGCCGGCTACACGGAGGGCATCCAGACCGGCGTGGTCATCATCGCCGGCCAGACGACGACGCTGAACGTCGCCCTGCAGCCGCAGGAGGGGCTCGGCGGCACAGTCACCGACGCTCTCGCCGGCCCGCCCGGGGGCGGCGCGGCGCAGGCTGCGGTTCTCAACATGTCTGGAACCCCTGCTACGACAGTCACCATGACGCCCTCCGCTGTCGCCGTGGCTCCTGACGGCAGCGTCTACATCTGCGACACCGCTGCTCCCGTCCGCGTCCTCAAGGTCGCTCCCGATGGCACGGTGACGACCGTGGCCGGCGGCGGCACGCCCGCAGACGGCCTTGGCGATGGCGGTCCCGCAACGGCGGCTGCTCTCACTGAGCCGCGCGATGTCGCGCTCGACCCGGACGGGAGCATCTACATCGCCGAAGGGACAGGACACGACAGGGTGCGACGAGTCGACCCACGTGGAATCATCTCGACCGTCGCCGGCGGAGGAGCTTCGCTTGAGGAACTCGTGCCCGCCATCCAGGCAGCGATCGACCCCGCCGGCATCGCCTTCAGCCCGGACGGCGCCCTCTATATCGCAGACTACAGTCACAGCCTCATCCGGAGAGTGGGGCCCGAAGGCATGATCACGACCGTCGCGGGCGGTGGAGATTCAACTGAGGAGGCCGTCTCTTCACGTTTGGCCTCCATCAGCGCACCTCACGACGTCGCGTGTGGCTCGGACGGCAGCCTCTACTTCGCCGAGGCGGCCAAGGTCAGGCGCATCGACAGGGACGGCATCGTCACCACGGTTGCGGGTGGTGGCACAGCGAGTCTCGGGGACGGCGGTCGCGCCACCGACGCTCTTCTCGTCGACCTCGGCCACCTGGTAGTCGATGGCCAAGACAACGTCAACTTCGTCGACGTCACCAACGCGCGCATCAGGTCCGTCAACACCGAAGGAATCATCACGACGGCGGCAGGTGGCGGCGAGCCGCAGGCCGATGGCGGTGAGGGCGGTCCAGCGGCGTTCGCGGTGCTGGCGGATCCGGACGGGATCGCCCTCGGTCCTGACGGCAGCCTGTACGTGGCCGACAAGGGGCACGCGGTGGTGCGCCAGGTGCAGTTCTTCCAGCCTCTCAAGCACGACGGGCAGTACATCGTCCCGAGCCGCGACGGTAGCGAAGCCTACGTCTTCAGTCCGGAAGGGCGGCATCTGAAGACACGCGATGGCCTCACTGGCGCCAACGTCTACAGCTTCGGCTATGACTCGGCGGGTCGCCTCGCCTCCATAACCGATCGGGCCGGGCTCGTCACCACCGTCGAGCGCTCCGGCGACGGGGCTCCCTTGGCCATGGTCGCGCCCGCCGGTCAGAGGACTTCCTTCACCCTGGACAGCGCCGGCTTCCTCGCCGGCATCACTTGCCCGCTTGCCAAGACCTCGAGCTACTCCTACACGACGAGCGGCCTCATGACGAGCTACACCGATCGCAAGGGCGGAGTGCACAGCTTCACCTACGACGGGCTCGGCCGGCTGACGAAGGATGAGAATCCGGCCGGCGGATCCCTGACGCTCGCCCAAGGCGAGGCGGAGAGAGGCTATTCGGTCAGTGCCACGACGGCCGAGGGCAGGACAAGTACGTACACCTCGGAGGTCCTCGCCGACGGGAGCGCGCGCAGCACAGTCACGACGCCGGCCGGGGCGCGGAACACGTCCACCGTGAAGCCGAACGGAGACGAGACGCTGGCCTACGCCGATGGCACCGTCGTGACCAGCAGGTGGACGTCCGATCCACGCTGGGGTCTCACGGCGCCGATCCTCGCAGAGAGAACGGTCAGGACTCCGGGCGGCGTCACGAGCACGGTCAAGAACTCAGCCCTGGCGCTGCTGACCGCTGCTGATGACCCGCTCTCGCTGAGCTACCTTGAGCAGACAAGCACGCGTGACGGTGCCACGACGACCACCAGCTACGACGGGGCGGAGCGGACGGTCACCGAGACGAGCGCTGCAGGACGAAGCAGGGTCTGGCAGCTCGACGCTCTCGGGCGCGAGGTCGGCTACCGCGAAGGGGCCATGACCCCCTGGGCCACTGCCTACGACGCCCGCGGCCGTGTCTCCGCGACGCAGCAGGGAGAGAGCGTCTGGCGCTTCGGCTACGACGCACTCGATCAGTTGTCGCAGAGGCAGTACCCCGACGGGAGCACGAGGTCATATGTGACGAACGCGGCCGGCCTGATTACCGGCATGACCGACGGGGAGGGCGATCCGTACGAGTTCGGCTACGACAACAACGGGCAGCTGACGACGGTCAAGATGCCCTCTGCCTCCACCCATCAACTCGACCACACGCCGATCGGCCTCTGGGCGAGCTACACGCCGCCGGAGAACGGGTCGTATGCCCGGACCTACGACCGTGACGGCCGAGTCACTTCCTTCACCCTACCGAGCGGTCGTTCGGTGAGCTACTCGAGCGACGTGGCCGGTCGCCGGAGCAGCCTGACCTACGGCGGCACGACGGTCGCAATCGCCTATGGCGACGCGACCGATAGGCCGGCAAGCGTGACGCGCACGGAGGCAGGCGGGGAGGAGAAGATCAGCTACACGTACGACGGGTCTCTGGTCACCCGGCTGTCGGTCTCCGGTACGCTCGTAGACAACCACAGCTACCGCTACGGTGCGGGAGAACTGCTCGCCGGCGTGACCCACGGGAGCAAGCCCGAGGTAGCGCTCACGTGGGACGCCGACCGGCTCCTCGTCGGCTACGGTCCCTTCACCATCGCCCGCAACGACGTCGGTGCGCAGACCAAGGTCAGTGACGCCTCGGGCGAGACGACGTACACCTACGACTCGCAGGGCTGGCTCGCCGGCACGGTGACCAAAGCGGGCGCCGTCGAGGTCTATCGCTGCGCCTACGAGCGCGATGGGCTCGGACGCCTGACGCGCAAGACGGAGACCATCGGTGGATCAGGGACTGTCACCGCCTACGCCTACGATAGGGACGGCCGCCTCACGAGCGTCCTGCGCGACGGTGACGTCGCCGAGACTTACACCTACGACGGCAACGACAATCGCACAAGCCGAACCCTGGGTGGGCAGCCTTCCGAGGCCGCGACCTACGACGCTCAGGATCGCCTGCAGGGCCAGGGCGGCGTGACCTACGAGTTCGACGACGACGGCTCGCTCGTGCAACGCGGCGAGTACTCGTTCACGTACTCGGAACGCGGCGAGCTGCTCAAGGTAATGCAGTCGAATGCGACGGTGGCGAGCTACACCTACGACCCCCTCGGCCGTCGCATCGCCAAGCAGACGGACGCCGGCACGTGGCTCTACATGTACGGCGACACCAGCGAGATCCAGCGGGT
>Ga0315287_10006076_pt1 | contig 11968 bp, 9 predicted proteins | sample YL17G11_0_MG_FD_205037 | JGI IMG/M metagenome (GOLD analysis project Ga0315287, IMG submission 205037) | Sediment microbial communities from Yellowstone Lake, YNP, Wyoming, USA - YL17G11_0 | ecosystem: Environmental > Aquatic > Freshwater > Lake > Sediment | place: USA: Wyoming | collected...
TGGCGTGATGGGCATACTTCGTGGGGTAGAACGTGCCCCGCTCCTGCGTCATCTTGAAATCCCTCTTGATGATGAACTTCGCCGACGGAGCTCCCAGGCACAGGATCACCAGCGGCCTGATTATCTGTATCTGGCGTTCCAGCCAGGGCGTGCACGCTTCGATTTCCTCGGTGACGGGTGGGCGATTCCTGGTGCTGCCGTTTTCGGTGATGCACGCCCGGCACTTGACGATATTGCAGATGAACACGTGCTGCCGCCCGATCCGGCACGCCGCCAGCGCCTCGTCCAACAGCGCGCCCGCCCGGCCCACGAATGGCCTGCCGGTCGCGTCCTCGTTCTGACCGGGGCCTTCTCCCACGATCATCAGCGGCGACTCCGGGTTGCCTTCGCCGAAAACCACGTTCCTGCGCGTGCCCGCCAGTCCGCACCTGGCGCACTGCGCACACTGCGCGCGCAGTTCATCTATCTGCCCGGTGATATTGGACTCCGACACTTCCATGCTCTACTCCGCCAGCCTGTCGAACTCGGCTTTCAGTTTCTTATACGTAGTTTCGAGGGCTTCGGGTATCACTTTCACATCCGCCAGCACGGGCATGAAGTTCGTGTCGCCGTGCCACCGAGGGACTACATGCATGTGCACGTGGTCGGCGATCCCGGCCCCCGCCGCGGTCCCGATGTTCCAGCCGACGTTGAACCCGTCCGGCCCGCAGACGCCCTGAAGCGCGCGGCAGCACTTCCGGGCCAACCGCATCATGTCCAGGTTCTCATCATCATTGAACTCGCCAAGATCGCTGATGTGCCTGAACGGCACGATCAACAGATGCCCATTGGAGTAGGGGAATGCGTTCATTATTATGTATGCATGCTTCCCCCTGGCGAGTATAAGGCGTTCCTCGTCCTGGTTTTCTTTGGGAAACTCGCAGAATATGCAGCCGTCCATCTTCCCTCCGGCTATGTATGCCAGGCGCCACGGCGCCCAAAGTCGTTCCATCGCGCTTACCTCCCACATAATCTACATCAAACACGAGCCTTCGTCAACCGGTCGATTCATTTCATTGATTCATTGACAGCCGATCTTCGATTTCAGTATCCTATAGGCAAGCAAAATGGACTATCTAATCGATACCCACGCCCATCTTAATGATCCCAAGTTCAGCCACGATCTGCCCGACGCCATATCGCGCGCCGAGGATGCCGGGGTGGGGCGCATTATCGTCTGCGGCTATGACATCAAGACCAGCCGGAGCGCCATCGACCTGGCTTCTCGCCACGAGAGCATTTACGCCACCATAGGCATTCACCCGCATGATTCCAAGAGCTTCGACGACAAGTCTCTGGCCGTGCTCGCCGAACTCTCCGCGCGCCCCAAGGTGCTGGCGATCGGCGAGATAGGGCTCGACTTTCATTACGATTTCAGCCCGCGCCCGGACCAGTTCGCGGCGTTCGAGGCGCAGATCGAGCTTGCGGGTTCCCTGAACCTGCCGATTGTCATTCACAGCCGCGAGTCCAATCCCGAAGTAATGCAGGTCCTTCGCGGGCGCCTGGCGAATATCAAGGCAGGTGTTTTTCATTGCTTTTCGGGCGATGAAGACTTTGCCCGAGAGGTTTTGGACGCCGGTTTCTATATCGGGGTCGATGGGCCGATCACCTATAAAGCGTCCGAGAAGCTGCGCAGGGTTGTCGCGATGTGTCCCGATGATCGGCTGCTCATCGAAACCGATTGCCCGTATCTGACGCCCATCCCTCACAGGGGAAAGCGAAACGAGCCGGCTTACGTGCGTTATGTGGCTGAGGAGGTCGCCCGGGTCAAGGGCACGACGGTCCAGATCGTAGCCGAACAGACCAGCCGCAACGCGCGAGCGTTGTTCGGCGAGAGACTGAGATAGGAGTAATCGCCCGAAACTTATTATTGATCTGTAGCATTTGAGTTTAACAAACAGACCTGCCGCAACCTGTCATTCCCGCGAACGCGGGAATCCACCTTCCGAGGCTGGGTTCCTGGATTCCCGGTCAAGCCGGGAATGACATGATTGGCACCTAAGTCAATATCCAAAGATCAATACATTGTGGGAGAGGTTATCATGTTGTCACATACTGTTGTGTTATCGCTGCTTGTTGTCCTCGCGCTCGCCGCGTCGATGTGCGCGTTCGCCGCGCCGGTCCAATCAGGCCGAGAGAGGCTCCTGATGGACTTCGGGTGGAAGTTCAAGTTCGGCCGGCCGCTGGACGTGGCCGGCGGCGCGTTCGTCAAGGCCGGGGCGTCCACGGAGTATGGCGTCCAGGCAGTCGATTCCGACTGGCGGACCGTCGATTTGCCGCACGATTGGGTGGTCGAGGTGCCCTTTGTCGCGAACGGCGATCTCTCGCACGGCTGCAGGCCGGTCGGCAAGGCTTTCCCCGAGACCAGCATCGGCTGGTATGCCCGGCGTTTCGATGTGCCGAAAGAGGACCTCGGCAGGCGATTGTCCATAGAGTTCGATGGCGTATTCAGGGACTGCCGGGTCTGGCTGAATGGCTATTATCTGGGCCGAAGCGAGAGCGGCTACAGCCCGTTTGCGTTCGATATCACCGACTACGCCAACTACGGCGGCTCGAATCGCCTCGTTGTTCGGGTGGATGCGACCCAGTTCGAGGGCTGGTTTTACGAGGGCGCGGGCATCTACCGTCACGTGTGGCTCACAAAGACCGCCCCGGTCCACGTGCCACAATGGGGAACCTTCGTCACGAGCGAGGTCAAGGGCGGTTCGGCCAAAGTCACCGCGCATGTGAAAGTCGCCAATGATGGCCGCGAGCCCGCCGATATCACGGTCACTTCCACTATCCTGGACGCGGACGGCAAGGTCCTGGGCCGCGCGGATTCCCCGCAGGGCAAGCTCGATGCGTCCAAAGAAACGGAGATCGTCCAGACCTTCGATGTCCCGAAGCCCCACCTCTGGTCGCCCGAGACGCCCTATCTATACAGCGTCGTGTCCACGGTCAAATCCGGGCAGGCCGAGGTGGACCGCTATACCACTCCATTCGGAATCCGCATCATAGGCTTCGATCCCGACAAGGGTTTTATTCTCAATGGCAAGCCGTATGTCCTCAAGGGCACGTGCAATCATCAGGACCACGCGGGCGTGGGCTCGGCCCTGCCGGACAGGCTGCAGTATTATCGCATCCAGCGGCTCAAGGAAATGGGCTGCAACGCCTATCGGACTTCCCATAACCCCCCGACCCCCGAACTGCTCGAAGCCTGCGACCGCCTCGGCATGCTCGTGATGGACGAAAACAGGCTCCTCGGGACCACGCCGGAGTACATCGGTCAGTTCGAGGACCTGATCCTGCGCGACCGAAACCACCCGAGCGTGTTCATCTGGTCGATTGGCAACGAAGAGTGGGCGGTCCAGGACGGAGAGGGCGGCGCCCGCATCGCTCAGACCATGTGCGATATCGCGCACCGGCTCGATCCCACCAGGCTGACCACGTATGCCGGCAACAACGGCGGCCGGTATGAGGGCGTCAACAAGGTCGTTGACGTGCGCGGCTGGAACTACGGCGTCGGCCCCGACATGGACGACTATCACAAAGCCCATCCCCAGCAGTTCCAGATAGGGACCGAGCAGGCAAGCACCCTTGGCACGCGGGGCGAATATGCCAATGACCCAGGCCGCTGCTTCATGTCCGCCTATGACGACAACCAGCCCGACTGGGGCCGCACGGCCGAGAATTGGTGGAAGTTTTTCGCCCAGCGCCCATATCTGAGCGGCGGGTTCGTCTGGACCGGCTTCGACTATCGCGGCGAACCCACCCCGTATTCCTGGCCCGCGGTCAGCTCGCAGTTCGGGATCATGGACACCTGCGGGTTTGCCAAAGACAACTTCTATTACTACCAGGCGTGGTGGAGCGACAGGACCGTCCTGCACATCCTGCCACACTGGAACTGGCCGGGCAAGGAGGGCAAGCCAATCGACGTTCGGTGCTTCACGAATTGCGATGAGGTCGAGCTATTCCTCAACGGCAAGAGCCTGGGCAAGAAAGCCGTGCCCCTCGATTCCCACGCGCGTTGGAGTGTGGACTACGCTCCGGGCGAGCTGTCCGCCGTGGGCTACAAGGCCGGCAAGGTCGCCGCGAACGCCAAAATCGAAACCACCGGCCCCCCGGCGGCCGTCAAGCTTATTTGCGATCGGACCGAGATAAACGCCGACGGCGAGGACATTTCGATTGTGAACGTTGAGATTGTCGATTCCAAAGGCAGAGTGGTCCCGACGGCCGATAATGATATCACGTTCGATCTGGCGGGCGATGGCCGAATAATCGGGGTCGGCAACGGCAGCCCCGCAAGCCACGAGCCCGACAAGTTCCTCGATCTGCCGGAGTTCAGGTCGTGGGAGCGAAAGGCATTCAACGGCCTTGCCCAGATCATTGTCCAGTCCACGAAGAAGGCCGGGCAGATCAGCCTGCGAGCGCAGTCCGAAAGTCTTCAACCCGGCATTGCCGTAGTGAAGTCCAGGGAATGTCAACCAAGGTCGTCCGTGCCCTAATGAGTCTCAGTCTCGGAGTCATTGATCTTTCGCATTTGAGTTTGATAATCAGACACGCTGTGACTGTCATTCCCGCGAACGCGGGAATCTACCTTCCCACTGCGTGGCCACGTCATTCCCGCGAACGCGGGAATCCACCTTCCCACTATGTGGCCACGTCATTCCCGCGAACGCGGGAATCCACCCTCCCTTTCGAGGTGTGGTTTCTGGATTCCCGATCAGGTCGGGAATGACATGATTGATAGCCGGGACGAGTGTTGGTTGCTTCGGTTGCATGCAGCCGAAGTGTGCCCCGAAGGGGCACGGAAAGCGCCCCCAACAGCGAGAGTTTCTTAGGAGCGGAGCGAACGCCCAGCAAACTGTCATTCCGAGCGGAGCGAATGCGGAGTCGAGGAATCTGCTTTTGCTGACGGCTGATAGCTGATAGCTGATAACACCCTATACAGGAGATTCTCATGACATCAGAAACCCACCGATTTCGCCCGATGGGAGCGATGGATATACTCGACGAAGTTGTCGACATATACAAGAGCAACTTCGCGCTTCTGCTCGGCGTGGCGGCCATACTCTACGTCCCGATGTCGATTATCAGTGGTCTGACGGCCGACCGGACCGGCTCTTCCACCCGCGTCGACTGGGCCGTGCTGGCTATGGTCCCGTTCGAAGCGATAGTGACCGGCGCTCTCGCTTTCGGCATATCCGAGCGCTATCTCGGCAAATCCGTTTCCATTGCCCTTTGCTACCGCAGGATTCTGCGACTTCCCGTGCTGCTGCCTCTGGTGGGCGCTATCTTGATCAAGTACACGATAACCATCGGCCCGCTCGTCACTCTGATGCTCGTGTTCCCCCCACATATCCCCAGGGACCCCTCGCGGATGACTCACGATATTGCCGCGCGGCTTATGGCGTGGGTCGCACTTGCCGTCGTGGGAATGCTCTGGATGTTCTTGCTCAGTATGAAGCTGCTACTGGTCGAGCCCGCGTTGGTGATCGAGCGGAAAGGGGCGCTTGCCTCGATCGCGCGAAGCTGGAAGGCCACCAGAGGCAGCTTCTGGAAAGCCGCGGGCATTTTTGTGCTGGTTGGGATCGTCTGGATAACCGTCTACAGCATCATCGTCCTGCCCGTGCAGCTTCCCGTCAGCCAAAAAGTTGCCGTTGGGGAGCCTGTCAGCGCGTCCGCCCTTTGGCTGCTGGTTATTCTCACCACGATCGTCACCACGCTGGCCGTCCCGGTCACGTCGGCCACGAGGATTCTGCTCTATTACGACATCCGCATCCGCAAAGAAGCATTCGATCTTGAAATTCTGGCTAGCGAACTCGACCGCAAGGCGAAGGAGACCTCAGCGGGAGATATCACGGCGCTGCCGCGGGAGAAGCCGGCCAGCGAACGTTCACAAGGTGAAATGCAGTGAGGCTTGCCATCGGGACGGTGATAGTTGCCTTGATCCTGTCCGCGCACATTTCGTATGCGGGGCAATTCTCCCACGCCAGGCCCACTGACGCCCCCAAAATCCAAAACCAACTCAAGCAAATCCTCTCCGCTCCCGAATACAACCGGGTGTATGCCCAGCCGGATCAGTCCAACTTTGCTCAGCAAATCCTGGACAAACTTGGCAGGCTAATCCAGGACTTCATCGCCTGGATGCGGGACTCGCTGGCGCTCAAGGGTGATTCCGCGGGGCGAGTGGCATCGTTCATATTCGCCGGCCTGGTGCTTATTGGGTTCGCCGCGCTGCTCGTTCTGCTCGTCCGCAGGCTGCTCACGTCCGGCCTGTCCCGCGAATTGCTGGAGCCGTCCTATGACCCTCACTCGGTCTATGGATTGCCCTCCGCCAAACCCCTCATTCGCGAGGCCGCGACGCTGGCCGAAGCCGGGGACTTTCGCGGGGCGTTTCGCTGCGCGTATATGGCTTCGATTTCCTATCTCGACGAGGTCCGGGCCCTTCGTTTCCAGCGCGGGCGTACCAATTGGGAATATCTGCGCGACCTGCGACACGGCGGGCATGACCGGCCGCACGAGGCCCTCCGCGACATCACCTCCACATTCGACCGCAAGTTCTACGGCCGCGAGACTTGCGATAGGAATGACTATCTCGACGCTTTGGCTGTCTACGAGCGCATATCGAGCGAGGCCGCCGCATGAAGCGATCGCAGGACACCTGGGTTCTGACCGGGCTTTTTGCCTTGCTGCTGGCTGGGTCGTATTTCGTCATCTCGCCGGGCAAAACCAGCGAATCAAAGGCCCCCACCACCTACAACGCCGATCCCGGAGGCGTGAAGGCATTCCATACTCTTCTCGGACGGCTGGGATATCGGGTGGACCGCCTGCGCGGGCCCTACACCCAGCTTCCCGCCGGGGTCCGGCTGCTGATTGTCGTCGAGCCCGGCGAGCGCAAGGACGCCACAATGGGCCGCGAGATCGGCGTACTCGAACAGCTTGCCCTGGCCGATTGGATCAGTTCCGGCGGGACCGTGATGTTCTTTTCCGACCGCCTCAAGGGAATCCCCTGGCGGCTTCAACACGCCGGCGCTTCCGGCAAGGGCCGCGTCTACGTTTTCGATTCGAGCGCCATCATCAGCAACAAGGGCATGCGAGACCCCGCCAACGCCGTGCGGATAATGGCCGTCATTGCCTCGCGGGTTTCCAGGCAGGACCCCATTCTTTTCGACGAGTACCACCACGGGTTCGACGAAAGCAAGCCCCTGATGGCGTCCGTGAGCAGGCAGGTGATTGTCTCCATATCCATTCTGCTCGCTGCCGGGCTGCTCCTGTGCTACAGTCGGGGCAGGCGGTTTGGGGCCGTGAGGAGTCTGCCGGAGGGCGATGCCCGACCCGGATTCGAGTTCGTGGAATCGGTCGGCAGGCTCTATCGCCGGGCACGCGCGTCCGATCTCGCCGCCGATATCCTCCGCGATTCCTTCCGGCGGGGCCTCTGCCTCAAGCTCGGTCTGACCGCCGATGCTCCCCCCGATGCGCTCGATCGGCGATTGGCCGACGATATCGACACGGACATTCGCCGTCGGCTGGAAAGTCTGCTCGATAATCGTGAGGAAGGATACAGGCCCTCGGATTCAGAACTAATTGATATGACGCGTGAAATCCACAAGCTGGAAAAGGAGTTGGGCATTGGATCAGTTGACGGTTGATTTCGATAGCATTCGCGGTGAGATCGCAAAGGCGGTTGTCGGCCACCGGGAGGTCATAGACCAGATGCTGGTGGCGCTCGTCTGCGAGGGCCATGCGCTTTTAGAGGGCGTCCCCGGCACCGCGAAGACCCTGATGGTTCGCGCGCTTTCGCTCGCCATTTCGGCGGATTTCAGCCGGGTTCAGTTCACTCCGGACCTTATGCCATCGGATGTGATCGGTACCAACGTTTTTGACCCATCTTCCGGCAAGTTCGAGCTCAGAAAAGGCCCCGTCTTCACCGGCCTGCTCCTTGCCGATGAGATCAATCGCACCCCTCCCAAGACCCAGGCCGCCCTCCTGGAAGCGATGCAGGAACGGCAGGTCACCATTGATGGCGAGAGCCACCCCCTGCCGCCCGTTTTCACCGTGTTTGCCACCCAAAATCCCATAGAATACGAGGGGACTTACCCACTGCCCGAGGCTCAGCTCGACAGGTTCATGCTCAAGATCATCGTCGGTTATCCAGCTTATGACACCGAGCGGGAGCTGCTCGTCCGTTACAACGGCGGCTTCCGTTCGATCGACATAGACAATATCGGCATCAGGCCCGTGCTGGATGCCGAGACGCTGACGCAAGTCCGCAAGGCGGTCGCTGATGTGACCGTCGAAGCTCCCATGCTCGATTACATCGCCAAGCTCGTGCGCAAGACCCGCGAAAACCGCAATCTCATGCTCGGCGCAAGCCCCCGGGCTTCGATCAGCCTGCTGCTCGGCTCAAAGGCAATCGCGCTGATGCGCGGCCGCGACTTCGTGATCCCCGATGACGTCAAAGAAATCGCCCCGCCTGTGCTGCGGCACCGCCTGATCCTGCGGCCCGAATCCGAGATCGAGGGGATAACGGCGGAGAGGGTGATCGAGTCCACGCTGTCCGATGTCGAAGTGCCCAGGCAATAGCGATTCGATATGGAGGATACCTGATGAACCGCAAGCTGTATGTATTACTTCTTGTCGCCGTTATCCTTGCCGTGATGGGCGCTGTCTGTCCCGTCGTGGGGATAAGCGCGCCGCCCGGCGGGCAGCTTCTCAAGGGCAGGGTTGTCGATCTCGACGGCAAGCCGATTCCCCGGGCCAGAGTATCCGTTTTTCTGCTTGAGTCGGCCACTAGTGGCCGACTAGCGAAGACCGTCTATGCCGATAAGCAAGGACACTTCAGCTACACGCCGCCGTTCAGGCTGTCGGATGATAACACGCAATTCTACCCTGCGGTCGAGTTCAGGGCTGTCGCGGACGGCCACAGTTATGGCCTTGTCCGGGTTGTACCGCAAAACAAGAAGACGCTAATTACCCTCTGGCCGGAGTATAAGCTCACCGGCAGGGTCATCGATGAAGCCGGCAAGCCGGTTCCCGGCGCCGCGGTCGTTTTGACAGTATATTACGGAGGCGCTGACGATCTCATTGAGATAGCGGAGTCGGCATCATCGGCGGAACCAATAAGAGCCGTGACCGGCAAGGACGGCTCCTACACGATTCGTCACCTGGTCCATCCCGAGGACGTCGGCTATCTCTCGGCCAGCTTGGAAATAAGCGCTAAGGGACGGGCGCGGATTGAAAAGGGGTTCTACAGCCCCGATGCCGCAGCCCTCTCCGCGCCCATCACTCTTCCATTGGAGGGCGTTATCGAAGGTACCGTGAGGCTTCCCGATGGCGGATTTGCCCCCGAAGGCACGCGGCTCGCCGCATATCTTCCTCCTTCCACGGGCCGCGCTGCCTTCCACGCGACTGTCGGCAAAGATGGAAGGTATCGTTTCACGAGTCTCCCACCCAGGCAAGTTCAGGTAAGCCTCGCGGAGGATGTGAACGAGTACGGCTTCCCGGACGCTCGAACCACAAAGCCCAAGCCCTGGGTTCTGCCCGCGGCGAAATCCGTCACTCTGTCTGACGGAGCGCATAGGACGCTCGATCTTCAGCTTATTACCGGCGTGCTGCTTGAGGGCAAGGTCGTGGACAAATCGACCGGCAAGCCGTACGCCGGCGCTCGTGTCAGAGTCTCCAGCGCAGGCGCCGCGATCGGCTACGATTACCTGCTCACCGATTCCGAGGGCAGGTTCGTCGATCGCGTCGCGCCCGGGCACATCAGTATAGGCGCCGACGAATACCGCAATTCCGGCGCCAGCCTGGACATCGCCGAAGGCGAGACGACCCGCGAAGTGACGATCCAGGTGGATAGCACGAGCGAGGAGGCTATAATCGCCCAGGCTTCACGCAAGCGCGTGCCCCCGGGCTTTCGGATGTTGTCCGGCGAATACGATCTCACTTGGGACCCTACTCTCAACTGCCCGATGGAGCAGACAATAGCTAGCTGGATACCCGACACGTCCGGCACGTCGATCAAGGGAACGGACAAGATCGAGCCGGCACTTGGATTCTCAGGTTGTTTCAAGCTCGATGGCAATGACAACGATGGCAAACTCGCGGTGGGCATCGGTAAGTCCAAGGCTGACGCACGCGATTTCGACCTGGTTTATATCGACCGCAACCGCAATTTCGATCTCAGCGATGACGAGCCCGTCAAACTGAACGAATGGGTGTCGGTGCAAGCCCATCAGGGCCCCAAGGACGGCGACAGGACGGCCAACCCGATGATGGTGAGGGTCCAAACCATGGGCGTCGTGGGCATCGACATCTTCACTCCGGGTGCCTTCGTACGGAAAGTCACCCTCCAAGTCAAGGGCGGATGGAAGGGCCGCATCAAGTCCAGCGCGGGCGTCGTCGAGTGCGCTTTGGTGGATTCGGACCTCGACGGCATCTATGACGATGACCTGTTCGTCGATGACAACGGGTTTGGCAGCGCCGTGCCCACCAGGCGTTCGGACAGGTACAACTCTCAGATGGTACGCTTGGATCAGCCACTCACGTTCTTTTGGGATAAGTTCTACTCGATCAAGACAAATGGCATAGGCAGCAGGCTGACCATCGAGCCCTACGCTGGCCCGGCAGGCACGGTGAGCGTGTCGGAAGTGAAAGTGAATGGAATCCGGGGCAAGGTCTTATATGCCCGCGCGAGAGCCGAGAATCGATACACTCCAATAGAGACTCTGGGTAAGCCCATAGAACTCCATGCGGGGAAGTGTCGTCTCCTTGCGACGGTGAGCGTGTTCTCGAATGGCCGCCGATGTCCCGACCTTGCGCTGGAAACACCGATTGTTGTCAACGGCGGCGCGGACACCAAAGTCCGCCTTGTCGGCAGCCTCACGTCCTCTATCAGCCCTGACGTCGAAGAGCTGGTCTGGGAGGCGGCAGGCGCTGGGCAGTTCGACTGGGTGGTAAAGCTGGGAGGCAGCACCGAGGTAAAGTCGATAGGCCATCTAGGCAAGCCGCTCGAGCCGACCGCGAAGCTCTTCGATTCGACCGGCAAGCTTGTCCACAGCACATCTCATTTTACCTACCCGTATAATGGAGATCCCAATTCTCACATTGGTATGCCGTATGGCCTGCTCGTTCCCGAGCTTCCCCCAGGCAAATACACTCTGCAGGTCACGCTGGACACCAAAAGCGGGCTTCGGGTGCTTTCGAGCAAACGATCGGTGATGATAACCCGGCAGGCCTTCGGGGGCCGGTCTTTCAACAAGTAATTTCTCACGCCGTCACACCACGGCGACTTCTCGTTTCCCTTGAATCTCCTTCAGCGCCTCCGTGACATCCCGAGCAGTCGGCACGCTTTCGTCCAGCCTCAGCAGCTTGAACGCGCGCTCGACCGATGGCGGCATTCCAACAACCGTCAGGGTCTTGCCGTGGGACTCGAGTTCTTTGAGACGCCGCAGTATCCATCTGTAGCCGGGTGTCTCGACATATTTCGTGCGGCTCAGGTCGAGCACGAGGTGCTTGGAATCTATCAGCGTGGAGCCGGCAAGACGCGCGAGGGCCTCGGTGGTTGCTTCATCACAGGCTCCCTCCGGCCGCACGATGGCGCATCCGTTTCTTACGCTGTAGTGAATGAGGTGACTTGAAATTCTGGCTTTTCGCAATGCTTGTCCTCTTCTTCCTGCCGCGCCTGCGAGGTTTCGTGTTACATATATCATGACGGCTCCTCGAACCGACTAGTTCCTCAATAGAGTTATACCTTGAAATAACATGCATTTGCGGTTGATTCGCTGTCCATCATCGGCATAACCGCATTGAAGGATGATGGCCCCGATGCGTCGTAGATCTAATTGTATTCGTTTCGTTGCATCGGTAGCATGCTGCCGATGCCGCCGCCGAAGGCGGCGAGTCCTTCGGACTCGGCTTCGGTTGCATGCATCCGAAGCAACTTATGTAT
>Ga0315287_10006077_pt1 | contig 11967 bp, 15 predicted proteins | sample YL17G11_0_MG_FD_205037 | JGI IMG/M metagenome (GOLD analysis project Ga0315287, IMG submission 205037) | Sediment microbial communities from Yellowstone Lake, YNP, Wyoming, USA - YL17G11_0 | ecosystem: Environmental > Aquatic > Freshwater > Lake > Sediment | place: USA: Wyoming | collected...
CGCGAACTTTACCGTGGTCTTCGTTCCGGTCCCGGATGAATGGCCAGCCGCTTCGGGACGTCTTTGGCTCTGCATGCCAAAGACACGACCACAACCCCCTTGGCCAGCTCTTTAGGAGAACACGTCATGCGCAAATTTCTGATCGCCACCGCTCTCATCGTCGCTTACGCCACGCCGGCTTTCGCCGAGGATTTCTACGTCGCCGTCGATCTTGCCAGCGGCAAGTGCGTGATGATGAACACGGAGCCGACCGACGCGAAGAAATACAAGATGATGGGCAAGTACGCCTCCAAGGATGAGGCCTCGAAGGCCATGGGCACGATGCGCGATTGTCTCTAGGTCTGGTTATGGACGGGGCGCTCGCCTCTTGGCGGGCGCCCCGTCGTTGGTCACGGTCTCGGCGTCATTCCCGCGAAGGCAATCTCGTCATACCGGCGAAAGCCGGTATGACGAACGAGTGGCGGACATGAAAAATTCAGCTCCAACTCATAACGACGCCTTGCAGCTCCTCTTCATCGAGTTGCGCGTCGGGCTGGCCCGATCGGCGATCCAGGCCGGCATGGTCCTGAACGGTCTCGCGGCGATCGTCGTGCTTGCCTTTCTCGCGAGCCTCGTCTCGGCGCCCGCGGGCGGCGCACTGCGAGCCGATCCCCATCAATTGAAGCTCGCCATCGCCGTCTTTGGGCTCGGTGTGTTTATCGCTGCCATCACTTTCATCAACGCCTATGTGGCGCAAGGGGCGATTGCCTCGGGCCAGAAGAGCACGCTCGGCAACGGGTTGCGCCGGCTAGGCCTCGCTTTGATCATCGGCTCGCTCGGCGCTTTCCTGCTCGGGCTCTCCATCGCGCTCAACGCCATTCTGATCGTTTGACTGGGCTACGGCCAGGTGCTGGTATCGGCGGCAGACAGGGACCGCCGAAATGTCAGAGACCGACGCGCCGCATCCGAATATCGCCATCATTTATTGTCGGCTCTGCGGCTGGCTGCTCCGAGCCTCGTGGATGGCGCAAGAGATGCTGACGACCTTCGCCGACGAGCTTGGCTCCGTCACGCTGGTTCCCGATCGAACCGGCGGCGTGTTCGAGGTGCATATCGATGGCGTGTTGGTCTGGTCGCGGAAAGAACAGGGCCGCTTCCCGGAGATGAAGGAACTCAAGCAAATCGTGCGGGACAGGATCGCTCCGGAGCACGATCTCGGCCATTCCGACGTTAAGCGTTGAGAGATTTCCGGCTTCGCCGGTCGTCACGATGTCACCGTGAATCTGGTCTAGCGGCGCGTGGGTTGTCTCACCAACGGCTCTAGTAATCGGGGCTGCAACTCCCACATTCCTCCCAACATCGCGTTGTCTTAGGAAGGAATTTTCAAAGATGCCCGTACCTGTCGTCGTCACCATTCCGCACCAGCTCGGCAAGGAGGAGGCCGCGAAGCGCCTCAAGCACGGGTTCAGCGGCTTGCGCAAAGGTCTCGGCAACAATCTTGCCGTGCTGAAGGACGAATGGAAGGGCGATCACCTCGATTTCAGCGCGAGCCTGCTGGGACAGACCACGAACGGAACGGTCGATGTCGAGAACGATCATGTCCGGCTCGAAGTGCAACTCCCTTGGGTGCTCGCCATGCTCGCCAACAAGGCGAAATCTCTCGTCGAGCATCAAGGCAGATTGATGCTGGAAGGCCCGAGCAAGACATCAGGCAAGAAGACTTAGCGAACAAGGCCACAATCACGGAGCCTTCACCTCTACCCAGCGGGGAGAGGTCGCGCGCTCTTCGCGCGCGGGTGAGGGGGGTGAAGAATCCCGTTTATGATTCCCCCTCACCCCAACCCTCTCCCTGCTGGGGAGAGGGAGATCGCCGTGCCTGGTGAGATGCAGTGGAACCCATGCTTAACTGATCGCGACGATCTCGGCGTCGGTGTGGCCGGCTTCGACCACTTCACCGATTTGCTTGCCCATCAAAGCTTGGGCGACGGGCGACACGTAAGAGAGCGTGCCGAGCGAAGGATCGGCCTCGTCCTCGCCGACGATGCGATAGGTCTGCCGCCGTCCATCGTCGCGTTGAATTGTCACGGTCGAGCCGAAATGCACTTCCTTGGTGTCGCGCGGCGGCTCGACCACCTGCGCAGTGGCGCGGCGCGAGGTCCAATAGCGCAAATCCCGATTGATCTTAGCGAGCAGTGAGCGGTCGTCGGTGTCGGCCGCGGCGGCATGCTGCCGATGCAGGCGTGCGAGCTCGGCCTCGATCAACTCGAGACCCTTCGGGGTCACGAGATTGTTCGGGGAAATCGGCCGATCGGGCAGGTCGTCATAGACCTCGCCGGTTTCGGGCTCCTTGGTGAAGGCCTTGCTCATCGCTTGACTATATCACGCCATTTCCTAGGTGGAGATTACCGAGGACACATGCCCGGATTGTGGGCAAGTGAATGGTTTCTAGGCAGGACCGTCTAGACGGTCACGCCGCCATGCTATTCTATTAGGCAAAATCTTAAAACACCGCAGACACGCCTGGGGGAGGGCATTGCATGATCGACACGGGGAATACCGCCTGGCTTTTAACGGCTACGGCGCTGGTTTTATTCATGACTTTGCCGGGATTGGCGCTGTTTTACGGCGGGCTTGTGCGGGCCGAAAATCTGCTCTCGGTCTTGATGCAGTGCTTCGCCATCACATGCCTCGTCTCGGTGATGTGGCTCGCCTTCGCATATAGCCTGACCTTTAGCGGCAGCGGGCTCTGGCTTGGCGATCTGGAGAAGGCCCTGCTGCGCGGCGTTGGCCGCGAGGCGGCTGCGCCCAACACCACGATCCCCGAGACGGTCTTTTTCATGTTCCAGATGACCTTCGCCATCATCACCCCGGCGCTGATCATCGGCGCCTTCGCCGAGCGCATGCGCTTTGGCGCCGTGATGCTGTTCACCGCGCTCTGGCTGGTGATCGTCTACGTGCCGGTGGCGCATTGGATTTGGGGCGGCGGCTGGCTCGCCACGAGAGGCGTGCTCGATTTCGCCGGCGGCCTCGTCGTGCATCTGACCGCGGGGGTTTCGGCGCTCCTGCTCGCCATCATGATCGAGCCGAGGCGAGGCTTCCCAGCGGAAGCCACCGTGCCGCACGCGCCCTGGATGACAATGGCGGGCGCTTGCATGCTCTGGGTCGGTTGGTTCGGCTTCAATGCCGGCAGTGCGCTGAAGGCCGGCGGCGATGCCGGCATGGCGATGATGGTGACGCATATCTCGGCGGCGACCGCGGCGCTAGTCTGGCTCACCATCGAGTGGGTGAAGTATGGGAAGCCGAGCATGATCGGCATCGTCACCGGCGCGGTGGCGGGCCTTGCCACCATCACGCCGGCGTCCGGTTATGTCGGGCCCGGTGCCGCGCTCGTGATTGGGTTCGCCGGCGGCACGATCTGCTATCTGATGGTAGTGCTGGTCAAACGCCGGCTCAAGATCGACGACTCGCTCGATGTCTTCGCCGTGCATGGCGTGGGCGGCGCAACAGGCGTGCTGCTCACCGCGATCTTCGCCGATGCGGCGCTCGGCGGCATCGGGCTCGCCGAAGGACGAGACATCGGGGGACAGTTCGCGATTCAACTCACCGGAGTTGCGGCCACTTTGGTATGGTCGCTCGTGGCGACCTTCGTCATTGTCAAGCTGATCCAGCTGGTCACGCCGCTGCGCGTCGTTGCCGAGACCGAGGAGCAAGGTCTCGATTTACGGACCCATGGCGAACGCGGCTATAATATGTGAGTGGGGAAGAGCGTCATGAAATACATCATCGCAGTAATCCAACCGCATCGACTCGATGCCGTGCGCGAGGCCCTGTCGGCGCGGGGCGTGCAGGGCATGACGGTCAGCGAGGTTCGTGGCTTCGGGCGGCAGAAGGGCCAGACCGAGATTTATCGCGGCGCCGAATATACCATGCACTACGTGCCCAAGGTGAAGCTCGAGATCGCGGTTGACGACAGCCTTGCCGACATGACGGTCGAGGCGATCACCGAGGGTGCGCGCACCGGCCATATCGGCGACGGCAAGATCTTCGTGCTCGACCTTGAGGGCGCCATGCGGGTCAGGACCGGCGAAATGGGGGCCGAGGCGCTCTAGGCAGGCATTTGCCACGTGGATTTCCGCAATTATCTCAGTCAGCTCTTTGTTCAGCGCGAGGGCGAAACCGCGTTCTTCGACGTGGTGCGCAGTTTCTCGCAGTGGTTCTTCGACCTCCTGCGGAATTTTGTGCTGGTCGGAGGCTTGAAATATTTCTACGAGAAATCCGGTAGCGAGGTCCTTTACTATCTCCACCAAATCGCGCTGGTCGTGATCTTCCTCTACTGCCTGTCTTATGCGGACCAGTGGTACATTAATGTCTTCAGCTTACTGCAGAACAAGACGCTCGCCCACTGGCTCAACCGCGCCGTCAATTTCAGCTTCGCCGCTCTGCTATTCTTGCTGATCTGGCGGGGGGCGTCCTTGATCGTCGCCGAGATTTCGCACGCACAGGTTTAAAAGGGGCCTAGAGGCGGCAGGTCGACGTCCTGTGGTTCGGCCAGCGTTTTGACCTCTCATGTTCGAGGCGCAAATGCGGAAGCGACCCTCCCGCAAAGTTACCACATTTTGGGCCTTGTTCTTATCAGGCGCCTCGGCGCTCCCTATATCCCGTGGTAGGTTTTTCCCGAAGGGTCGGAGACATCGGAGACATGCTGCACGAGATGGCAAAGCACCGCGCGACTGCCGTGGTTCCCCACGAGGATGACGACGGGCCGAGTTCCGGCGTTGCCAAGAAACCTCGGAGCCGGAGAGGCGGTTTGCGAAGCTGGCGGCGCGAGAAGGTCGTCAAACAGAGCTGGCTTGGGCATTTGCTGAGGCCGGTCGGCATCGCGTTGGCGTTGATCCTCTCGGCCTACGCGCTGATGTCGCTCGGCACCACCTTCTATCGCAGCTATCAGCGGCATCTCGATCACAATGCGGCGGCGCACGAGGATAAGAGCATCCTCGACATTTTCTTCCCCGATCAGACGCTGCCTTCGGACGCAGTCGATCTCGTCATCAAGGATGTCGACGGCAATTTGCATAAGGTCGTGGTGAGAAAGTCGGAGACCGACGATTTCGTCAACGGCACGATCTTGATGCTCGACGAGGAGCGCGCGCGGATCAAGCAGGCCGTGCATGAAGATCTTGACCGCACCTTCGCGCTTGCCTTCCAGGACCGCGATGAGGCGATCAACGCCTATGCCGATTGGTTCTTCGAGTGGAAGCGCTCTTACGTGGTGTTGAAGGAGACGCTGACGTCCACGATCAACCGCATGATCGAGGCCGGGAAATATGAATCGCTCGGCGAGGCCGTCGAGGCGGACGTGAAGGACTATTTCCTGCGCAATTATAAAGAGCAGGTGCTGAAGCCGGAGCTTCGCGACCAGACTATTACCAAGGACGTCGAGCAGGCGGTGCGCCACGCGCATGACAGCTACCGCCGCGTCGTCGCCAATAGCGATATGCGGCTCCAGCTCTTCCTCGCGCAAAATACGAGCCATATGGAAGATCTTCCGGCTGCGACGCCGGCGGTTGATGTGAAGCTCGATTGGGATGCGCAGAAATGGAAAGCACCGACTTACCTCATGGAAGATCGCGCCTTTGACGGTGTCGTCGGCGTTGGCGCCGCGGTTGCCGGCGGCACGGTCGGGGCCTTGGCGCTCGGACCTGTCATGAACAGTGTGCTGGCGCAGAGCTTCGGGCAGATTTCGCGCCGCATCGCCACCTCCGTCGGCACCAGGCTTGCCTATATGGGGCAGGGGGCGGCGATCGGCACGGCGGTCGAGCCGCTTGGCGGGCAGGTCATCGGCGCGGTGGCGGGCGCGCTGGTCGGCGTCGTGGCCGACTATGTGGGCAACGAGGCCAATGAGGCGATCAACCGCGACCAATTCCTTGCCGCCAATGAGGAAGCCCTCGATGCCACGATAAAAACCTGGAAATCCAGCCTTCAGGCCAATATCGACACGGCCATCGATAAATGGTTCGACGATGCAAGATCGAGCGTCGTGCTTTCCTCGAAATGATTGTATGCTGCGCTCAATAGGTCCCAAAGGGGCTCGGGGGATGGACGAAAAGTTCAAGAGTATGGCGCGGCCGGCCACGAGCAGGTCCTTGCGTGATGCAATTCAAAGCGCGCGGCTGGAAGAGGCAATGCGCCTCGATCAGACTGCGGACAACCGCGACAGCGAGATCGCGCGCCTCGAGCTGCTCAAGGCCGAGCTTCAATCGGTCTTTGCCGATGTGCCGGCCAATGACGAACGCTTCAGTCTGACGCTGGTGCCGAGCCGCCCGGCGCGGCTGTGGATCGATGTCTTTACCTATGTGTGCGTCGACGACGAGAACGGCGCCTATCTGCTGGTCCGCAACAGCGAGCAGGGACGGCGGACTTTGTTCAGCTCGGTCAATGTCGCCGATATGGCGGACCGCATCACCAGCCACATGGCGCGCGAGATCGTGCGGCGCGAGCGTCAAGAGGCGGCGCTGCTTGAGCCTCCGCGGAAGGATGATCGGCTTCTCGCCGAGGCGACATCGTCGGGCTCGGGAACCGGTGTCGTGGCCGCCGCCTTCATCATCGGCATGCTGACCGGCGCCGCAGGCCTGTTGGCGGCGGTGTGGTTCACCCTACCTTAAGCGTCCGCCGTTCGACTTCCCAGACATGCTCGGGTGCGCTCGCCACGGCGCGGCCGATCATCTCGCAGGACCAGCCCTTCCCCGCGCGTGCGATCAGATACTCGTTATAACGCGCCGCAGGCACGCGGCCTTCGACCGCCTCGGAGGCTGAGGGGACACCGACGATTGTCGCGATGCCGGTTGAGGTTTCGAGTTCGCGAATGGTCTGCTCGTGATTGTGGCCGTGAAGAATGAGCTCAGCGCCGTTGGCGACGACAATATCGTGGAGCTTCTTCGCGTCGCGCAAGCCGCGCCGCCAACTGGCCTGACCGGGCAGCGGAGGGTGATGGATCAAGACCACACGGAACAGTCCGAGCTGACCGAGCTTGGCCAGCGCTGCGGCGAGGAAGGTGCGTTGGGGCGCGCCGACCTTGCCGGTGGCGACGAAGGGCATGGTCGGGAACGCCGAGGACAGCGCGATCAGAACGACATTACCGAACCGCCGTAGGAACGGAAAGGCGGAAGAAGGCGTCACTACCAAGGCTTCGCCCGCTTCGTTGGACAGCATATAGGGCTTCCAATGGTTCAGGCCTCGCTCCGGATGCAGCCGCACATAGGCATCGTGATTGCCGGGGATGGCGGTGACGCGATCCGGAGGCCCCAGATGGTGCAGCCACTCTGCCGCGCGGATGAACTCCTCCGGCAGGCCGAGATTGACGAGGTCGCCGGTCACAGCGATGTGGTCGGGCTTCCGCTCCACGATGTCACGGGTCAGCATGTCGAGAATGTCGCGCCGATGCACGAGTTTCCGGCCGCGATGCCAATTCACATAACCCAGGACGCGCTTCGACATCAGCTCGGAGCGGCGCGCGCGCGGCATCGGGCTTAAGTGAATGTCGGAGAGATGGGCGAGGGTGAACAACGGGGGCAGGGCTTTACCGGTGCTTCATTGTGGTTCATTTGAATGATCAGCGCGCCTCTTACAAGCATGTTGGCGCGATAGGAGGCAAGGCTGAAGCGCAACCCGAAATCGACACCCTTTCCTGTCCGTGCGCTCACCTCGGTGCTCAGGCCCTTCTGGCGCATGCGGAGGGGCATGACGCTCGGCTCGCAAGGCGTGGTGCTCGACCCCGAGAATCGCGTTCTTCTCGTACGTCATGGCTATCGGCCAGGCTGGTTCTTCCCTGGAGGCGGCGTGGAATGGAACGAGACCATCGAGACGGCGCTTGCCCGCGAGCTCGAGGAGGAGGTGGGGGTCACGCTCACGGGCGCCCCCGTGCTGCATGGGGTCTTCGCCAATTTCGCAAGTTTCCCCGGCGACCATATCGCCGTCTTCGTCGTGCGGCACTGGCAGCGGCGGGGCGACTACCGCAGGGCCGGCGAGATCGCGGCGGCTGAGATGTTCGCGGTGGGCGATTTACCGGAGCGGACCGATGCAGGCACCATGGCGCGGCTCGATGAGATTCTCGATGGAGCACCGCGCAGTAATTTGTGGTGATGCGAGCCTATTCGTCGGCGGCGAGTTTCTTGGCGATCTTGGCCACGTGGTGACCCTGGAAACTCGCGAGGTTCAGCTCTTTCTGCGATGGCAGACGCGAGCCGTCGGGCGCGGAGATGGTGCCGGCGCCGTAAGGCGAGCCGCCTTTCAACTCGCTGATGTCGGCGAGGTCGGGCGCGGAGTAGGGAAGGCCGACGATGACCATACCGTGATGCAGCAGCGTCGAGTGAAACGATGTGATCGTGGTCTCGTTGCCGCCACCTGTGGACGTCGAAGTGAAGACGCTGCCGACTTTGCCGATCAGCGCGCCCTCGACCCAAAGCGGTCCGGTTTGATCGAGGAAGTTCCGCATCTGCGAGGTCATGTTGCCGAAACGCGTGGGCGTGCCGAAAATGATGGCGTCGTAATCGGCGAGCTCGGCAGGATCGGCAATCGGCGCGGGCTGGTCGAGTTTCATGCCGGCATTGCGCATCACATCTTCCGGCATTAATTCTGGCACGCGCTTGACGGAGACCTGCACGCCGTCGACAGCGCGCGCGCCGTGAGCGACGGCATAGGCCAGAGTCTCGGTATGCCCGTATGAGCTATAATAGAGAACGAGCAAACGCGTCGTATCAGCCATTAATCATTGCCCTCTATCTTAGGGGCGCGGCTAGACCGACCCCTCCCCACCAGCGCGATCAATTTAACAGATGCAAAGCTCCGCGAGGAGACGATAACGACCGTGAGCGCGCGGCGTACCATATTGAAACAGGCTGGACCAGCCTCCTCGGGCATGATAGACGCAGCGCCGCCATGGGCAAGAGAAGCGACAGACTGACGCTATTGCGACGACGAGGCCGCCGCGGCATGCCCGCGCGCTTTATCCTCCCTCGCCGTTGACGCCCAGGGTCTTTCGACTAGCCATTCGGCTCCCGCGTCGCGGCTGAGGGTCTCTCGATCAGCCTTTTTTGGACGCGAAACCCATGGATGATTCGAACCTCGACATTCGGCTTGAACAATTAAGCGACGAACCCTCCCTGTCGGCACTTTCGGCTGAGGCCTTCGGTCCGGGCCGCTTTGCCCGCAGCGCCTATCGTATCCGGGAGGGGATTGCGCCCATCGCTTCACTTTGTCTCACGGCGTGGCGCGAAGGAGCCCTTGTCGGCGGCATTCGCTTTACCGGGATTACCGTCGGCGGCAAAGAGGGCGGCTTGCTGCTTGGGCCGCTCGTGGTCGATCCGGCTCATTCGGGACAGGGCATCGGGCGCGCGCTAATCGCGGCGGGGCTCGAGGCTGCGAAGAGCCAAGGCTTTGCCTTCGTACTGCTTGTCGGCGACATGCCCTATTACGGACGGTTCGGATTTGCGCCGGTGCCGCCAAGACAAATCATGTTGCCTGGACCGGTGGACCTCGCACGCGTGCTCGCGCTCGAGATGATTCCAAACTCATTCGCTGAGATGCGAGGTCAAGTAAAGGGCTACAGTCATGCTCCGGGCTAGAGATTTCACCCCACCCGGCTCGGCCTTCGGCCTTGCCGCCCTCCCCATCAAGGGGAGGGATGGAGCGTGTGGTGCATCCACGGGTTCCCTACCTCCCCCTTGTGGGGAGGTCGGCGCGTTTGCACGCCGGGTGGGGGGCTGTAATTCGGCGACCCGCCCGACCTTACTTGCCTAATGGCCTTCGCGGTACCAGGTGAAGGAAATCAGGCTGAGCAGGAGCGCGAGCGCGAGGAAGCCGGCGAAGAGCGGGAACAGGCGGACACCTTCGACCCGATAAGCCTCACGCTTCTCGAGTCCGATCCAATCGGCGCCATGCATTTTCGAGCCGCCATGCAACAAAACGATGCGAGGCAACGGCGCTGAATCCGATTGATCGCGGCCGAGCCAGAAGCTGCCGCCGCCGGTCTGATCGAGAATTGGCTCAAGCGGCTTGTCGGTCGCGGTCACGCTGGCGAGCTCGCGCGCATTGGCATTGCCGACCGTGACGACGCTTGCGAGCTTTTCGGATGCGGCACGATAGACGCCTTGCTCGCGCGCGGTCAGCGTCTTTCGCCACAAGCCAGGCTCGGCCTGTTCGAGCGTCACCGTCTCTTCCTTGCCGGAGGGTGAGGTCAAGGTGACGGGATCCACCGCGTCTTTGATGGTGCGGCGCTCGATGGTGACGGTATCGCCGCGGCTCGTGACCTTCAGCGTCTCTTCTTCGAGATCGGGCTCCTTCATCAGCCAATGGGCGAGGCGGCGCATCAAATCGGTATAGGGTCCGCCGCCGTCATAGCCGCGCGCCCAGAGCCAGATATGGTCCGAGAGCAGCAGCGCCACGCGCCCCTTACCGCGCTTGCCGAGCACGAGCAGCGCGTTGCCGTCGGCGCCTTCCATGACCACTTCGGCGTCGCGCGGCTCAGCCTCGGCGATGCGGAACCAACGTCCCCAAGACGGCTCGTCGCCCTTGGCTCCGGGCAAGCCGTTGGTGACGGGATGCTTCTGGCCGAGCTCGGTGAGTTTTGGCATGAAGGGCTTCTCGATGACACGGCCGGTGGGCGCTGCGGGCAGCACCGTGCCAAGCGGTGTTTTGTAGAGGCTGAGCGGCGAGGCGTAGTCGTCACCGGCGGAGACCAGCACGGCGCCGCCACGCTCGACATAGTGGGCAACGTTCTCGAGATAGAGCATCGGCAGCACGCCGCGCCGCTGATATTTGTCGAAGATGATCAGGTCGAACTGATCGAGCTTCTCCTGGAACAGCTCGCGTGTCGGAAAGGCGATCAGTGAGAGCTGATTGATCGGCGTGCCGTCTTGTTTTTCCGGCGGCCGCAAAATGGTGAAATGCACGAGGTCCACCGACGCGTCGGATTTCAGCATGTTGCGCCAGGTGCGCTCGCCCGCGTGAGGCTCGCCGGAGACGAGCAGCACGCGCAAATTCTCGCGCACGCCTTCGACGGTGAGCACGGTCCGATTGTTGATGGTGGTGAGCTCGCCGGGGGCTTCCTCGGCCTCGATCTCGACGATGTTCGGGCCGGCATGATCGATCTTCACGGGGATCGCGACTTTGTCGCCGATGCGGACGCTTTGGCTCGTGGGCGCCTCGCCTTGACGGGTGACGCTGAGCTTGACGGGTCCGGCATTGCGGGGCGTGGATTCGGTGACCTTGACCTCGATGGTCTGCTGACCGCCGACCAGGCCGAAGCGCGGCGCCTTGACAAGCTCCAGCCTGCGGTCGAATTCGCCTTGCTTGCCGGTCAGAAGCGCATGGACCGGCGCCTCGAAACCGAGAGCTGCGGCATTGGGAGGAACATCGTGGACTTCGCCGTCGGTAATCATGACAGCACCGGCCAGCCGGTCGGGCGGCACGTCGGCCAACGATTTGGCGAGGTCGGTGAAGAGCATAGTGCCGTCCCGCTCGCCATCCGATGAGTTCGAGCTCGAATGTACGTAACGCACTTCCAGATCGGGAAACTCTTTGAGTTTGGCCTCGAGGTCCTTGCGCACGGCCTCGGTCCGCTCCACGCGGCCGGAAATGGTTTGGCTCTGGCTGTCGTCGACGACGACGGCAAGGATGTCCTTCAGCTTCTCGCGGTCTTCTTGTTTGAGCTGCGGATTGGCGAGGGCCAGCACAATCAGCGCGTAGCTCGCAAAACGCAGCAGCGCGCCACGGCGCGAACGCCACAGCAAAAGCGCGAGCAAAAGAATTCCGAGCGCGGCGAGACCCCAAAGCACGGGCCAGGGCATGAGAGGGGCAAATTCGATCGACCAGTTCATCGCGTTCATTGCCCCAATCGCTCAAGCAAAGCAGGCACATGCACCTGGTCTGCTTTGTAATTGCCGGTCAGCGCATACATGACGATGTTGACGCCGGCGCGGAAGGCCATCTCGC
>Ga0315287_10006078_pt1 | contig 11967 bp, 8 predicted proteins | sample YL17G11_0_MG_FD_205037 | JGI IMG/M metagenome (GOLD analysis project Ga0315287, IMG submission 205037) | Sediment microbial communities from Yellowstone Lake, YNP, Wyoming, USA - YL17G11_0 | ecosystem: Environmental > Aquatic > Freshwater > Lake > Sediment | place: USA: Wyoming | collected...
TTGGCCAGATTGTTCAGCTTTCGTTTGGCGTCGGGATTGGCGGTCTTTTCGGCCAGAAAGGTGTAGAAGCGCCGGCCGTCGATCTCACTTCGGATGGCGTGCTTGAGCAGTTTCTTGGCCGTGACCGTATCGGTTCCCATGATCGCGGTTCCCTCCTATGGAAGCGGGCGGTCCGTCAGCGGCCACCTTTTTCCTTTTGCTCGTTTTCCAGCTGCTTGAGCTCCCGTTTTAGCTTTTTCAGCCGGGTGTACTCCTTGTCCTTGCGTCCCTTGTCGACCACACTGCTGAAATGGTCTCTCTCCATCAGCTTTTCCATCCGGCTGATTTCTTCTTTGAGTTTGTCAATTCTTGAATTCATGACTCATCCTTCTATTCGTCAAGTTCCATGTGCCGCAGCGCTGCCCTTTGAGGGCTTTTCTCATCCTTGACTCCAGATTTCCAATTGACCTCCTCCGTGTCGCCATCCAAACCGACCCTCACAGCCAGCACTTGTGTCTGAAGACTATCATAATCATATGAGCGGGTATTTCCGGCCACCAGATAGCCCGACTCGTGCAAATCAACTAGGCAAAATGCGACCTCATAATCAGACCCCCCAAAGCATCTCTCCCAAACCACTTCGCCCAAGGAGTCTGCCCTTACTAATACGACATCGTCGTCTTTGTCAGCATACAGACCATACCGACCCTGACCCAGAGCGAGGTATCCGCCATCGTTCTGCGAAATGACGCTGATGCCGCGCGTACCGGTGTATTCCCTTTGCCAGATGCGCTTTCCGTCTCGGTCAAGTCTGAGGATGGCAAGTCGCCCGTTTGCCGTTAAAGCAACAACATAGCCGCCATCTTTTGTGCAGCTGATCGGATGACCTTTCGAGCTGATCTCGTCGTACGAATATGATTTCCATTCAATCTGCCCTGTGGGATCTGTCTTGATAATCTTCCCGGGCTCGACAGCGAAGACGAATCCACTATCTGGCGTCTGGATTATTCCTCCGACACGTCCCGAGATGACAGGAGACTCATACGATCTAGACCAAATGACATTCCCATCAGCATCAATTTTAGTTAGGAATGCGCCTTCTGCCAACCCTGGGTGCCAAGAATAGGAGTAAATGCGGGATCCGGTAAATATATATCCGTCATCTTTTGTTTTGGCAATTGAAGTCGCGGCATAGAGATCGGGTCCGTATTTGTGCTCCCATCCGCATCTGCCGAGCGAATCAATATTTAATAAGGTCGCCGTCGCGTCCGCAGAAGTAGCTATGACAACTCCGCCATGATTATCTTCCACAACACCGTAACCGGCTCCGCCCTGTCCTCGGCCTAACCATGCAAGAGATCCAAAACTACCATCCCAAGCTATTACACCAAAGCGATCTATCTTCAGCGCGAACGTCCCCGCTCTGTCATATGAACCACTTTGGCCCGTCATAACACATGAACCATCAGTCAAGGCAGTAATTGCATATACGAGATCGTCGCCGTTCCCGCCACATGTCCTTATCCAATAATGATAATGACCAGATGTACTATCCTGGCACCCGCAAGATGCGGCCCACATCACGCCTATTATTAGCATACAAGAATCCAGAAATGGCCGAATCCGCCTATAGCTACTTAGCATATGCCTCCCCCCGTCATACCTGTCAGTTACTGCATCGCTGTATGTTAGTAAACATATTATTGCCTTCCCATGGATCTTTCGATCTTGGCCCAGCTATCGCGCAGCGACACCGTTCGGTTGAAAACCAGTCGGCCGGCGGTCGAATCGGGATCGACGCAAAAGTAACCGTGCCGCAGGAACTGGAATCGGTCGCCCACTTTGGCCGCGGCCAGCGACGGCTCCAATTTGCAGGAGGTCAATGTCTCCAGGGAATCGGGATTCAGATTGGCCTTGAAATCCGCGTCCTCGTCCGGATTTTCCTTGGTAAACAGGTGATCATATAGCCGGATTTCGGCTTCAATCGCATGTTGGGCCGATACCCACTGGAGCGTCCCCTTCACCTGGCGATTATCCGGCGTCCCGCCACCCCGGCTCTGGGGATCGTAGGTGCATTGCAGCTCAATGATCTCCCCCGTCTTTTCGTCTTTGACCACTCGGTCGCAGGTGATGTAATAGGCGTGCTTGAGCCGCACTTCGCGTCCGGGCGAGAGACGGAAAAACTTCTTCGGCGGGTCCTCACGGAAATCGTCGCGATCGATGAATATCTCCCGAGTGAAGGGCATCAGACGCGTCCCCATGGACGGATCCTCGGGATTGTTGACCGCCTCGACCTGTTCCACCTTTCCTTCGGGACAATTGTCAATAATCACCTTCAACGGCCGCAGCACCGCCATAACGCGGGGAGCGCGAAGGTTGAGTTCCTCGCGCAGGCAGTGTTCCAAAAGGGCGATGTCGACGACGCTCTCCCGTTTGGCGACGCCGATGCGAGTGCAGAAATCACGGATCGCCTCCGGCGTGTACCCCCGGCGACGAATCCCGGACACGGTCGGCATGCGGGGGTCATCCCATCCGCGGACGTGCCCCTCGGCGACCAGCTGCAACAGCTTGCGCTTGCTTAGGACCGTATAACTCAGATTCAGACGGGCGAATTCGATCTGCTGTGGATGATAAACGCCCAGCTCATCGAGAAACCAGTCGTAGAGCGGGCGGTGATCCTCGAATTCCAGCGTACAGATCGAGTGCGTGATCCCCTCGATGGAATCCGACAGGCAGTGGGTGAAATCGTACATCGGATAGATGCACCACGTGTCGCCGGAACGATGATGATGGGCGTGCTTGATCCGATAGACGGTGGGATCGCGCATGTTGATGTTGTCGGCGGCCATGTTGATCTTGGCGCGCAGCACCCGCGACCCGTCCGGGAATTCCCCGGCCCGCATCCGGCGGAACAGATCAAGATTTTCCTCGGCCGACCGGTCCCGGTGTGGGCTCTCCTTGCCCGGTTCGGTCAGCGTCCCGCGGTACCCTTTGATTTCATCAGGGGTGAGGTCGTCGACGTAGGCCTTGCCCTTCATGATCAGCTGTTCGGCATAGTCATACAACTGCTCGAAATAGTCGGAGGCATAATACAGGCGGTCCTCCCAGTCGGCGCCCAGCCAGCGCACGTCGGCGATGATCGACTCGACGTACTCGGTGCTTTCCTTGCTGGGATTGGTGTCGTCGAACCGAAGGTTGAACTTGCCCTTGTACTGGGTGGCAATGCCAAAGTTCAGGCAAATCGACTTGGCATGCCCGATATGCAGGTATCCATTCGGTTCCGGGGGGAAGCGGGTGTGCACCCGGCTGCTATTTTTGTTGTTCTTGAGGTCTTCCTCTATGATTTCCCGGATGAAATCCGAGGGGGTGGTCGATCCATTCGCGTTCATCTATATCCCTATTTATCCGATAGTTACTTTTTCCCTGATATGGCGGGCCGCATCGCGCAGCCGTTTGACCGCCTCCTCGCGGCCCAACGCCTCCAGTATCTCATACAACCCCGGCCCGGCCGTCGTACCGGTCACCGCCAGCCGCGTGGGATGAATCAGCTGTCCCGTCTTTATATCGAACTTTTCCGCCAGCCCCTTAAGGCTTTCCTCGATCTTATCATGGCTGAACGGCTCCAACGTTTCAAGAAGGCCCGCCAGCGCTTCAAGCCATTCGGCGCTTTGGGCGGTGAAGTACTTTTTGGCGCCATCGGAGTCATACGACACCGGCGATTGAAAAAAGTACTCACCGCGCTCGACAAAATCACCCAGCACCGTCGCTCGTTCCTTGAGCAAACCGACGACGTCCATCAGATATCGCCAGCGCGTTTCCAGTCCGTACTTCGTGTACACTCCGGCCCTGACCATCAGCGGCGCCACGAGAACAGCCAGCTCATGATTTGTCTTCCGACGGATATGCTCGGCGTTGACGTGCCGCATCTTGACGAAATCAAAAATGGCGTTGGCTTTGCCGACACCGTTGATATCAAACGCCTCAATCAATTCGGGGACGGAGAAAATCTCGCGGTCATCTTTCGACGACCAGCCCAGAAGCGCCAGGTAATTGACCACCGCCTCGGGCAGAAACCCCTGCGTGTCGTAATCGGAAGCGTTGGCCGCGGCATCCCGCTTGGAGACCTTCTTCTTGCGCTCGTCCAAAATCAACGGCAGATGACCGAACCGGGGCTTCGGCAGGGCCAGGGCGTCATAGAGTATGATTTGCTTGAACGTATTGGTCTGGTGATCATTGCCGCGGATGACGTCGGTGATGCCCATTTCGTGATCGTCGACCACGACGCAGAAATTGTACAACGGCCAGCCATCCTGACGGCAAACGACGAAATCCTCTATATCCCGATTCTTCTTGACCATCCGGCCGTAGACCATATCGTCATAGGCGGTCTCGTCGGCGTCCGGAACTTTGACGCGGACGACATAGGGAACCCCGGCATCGAGCTTCTTCTTGATCGCCTCGGGCGTCAGCCGCAGGCAGGTGCGGTCGTATTTGTAGTCGGTTTTATTCTTCTCGGCCGCCTGCCGCTTGGCGTGGAGTTCATCCGTCGTGCAAAAACAGCGGTAGGCATTACCCGAAGCCAGCAGCTTTTCCACGTACCGGGCGTACATATCCATCCGCTCGGACTGGAAATACGGCCCCTCATCCCAGTCAAGGCCCAGCCACTTCAGGGAATCGATGATCGCCGCCACCATCTCTTTGGATGAGCGGGTTACGTCGGTGTCCTCGATACGGAGGATGAATTTCCCGCCCTGGCTGCGGGCATAGAGCCAGTTGATAATGGCCGTGCGGGCCGTCCCGACGTGCAAAAACCCCGACGGCGACGGCGCTATGCGAACGCGAATCTCAGACATTGATTATTCCCAAATGCGCCTATCTACGCCCATCCTACGATTACGCTCAATATACATACGGGCGGCCACCGCTTCAAGTTGATTTTCACCTTCTGCGCCGGTTCATTTGAGGATGAGGCGGGCGTCGACCGCCTTGCAGCAGTCTTTCTTCCCGGACACGATGAACGGGTTGATGTCGATTTCGGAAAACTGATCGAAATCGCCGACCAGTTGCGACACCCGCAAGAGCGCCTCCTTGATGGTCTTCAGATCCACCGGCGGCGCCCCGCGAAATCCGGTCAACAGCGGATACGATTTCAAGCCTGAGATCATCTCATCGGCCCGGACGTCCGTCAACGGCGTGATGCTGAAGGCGACGTCTTTCATCACTTCGACATAGATGCCCCCCAGGCCGAACATGATCAGCGGCCCGAAGGCCGGATCATCCGTCATTCCAATCACCGTCTCGACCCCGCCGGAGATCATTTCCTGGATGATCACCGAGAACTTCTCGTCCTTTTTGATCGGACCGATCCCTTTCCTGAGATCGTTGAATTCGGCCCGAAGCTCACTGTCGCTGCGGATATCGACCCGGACGGCGCGCGCTTCGGTCTTGTGCAGGATGCTCGGCGTGTTCAGCTTCATCACGACCGGATAGCCGACGCCATTGGCGGCCTCGACCGCCTCAGCGGCGGTATGCGCGACGCGATACGGGGCGGTAGGGACGCCGTAGGCATCAAGAATATCCAACGCCTCCTGCCCGACGATGGCTTTCCGGCGTTCGGCGCGAGCCCTATCGATGATGGCCTGCGTCTTCCGTTTGTCGACTCTGAATACAGGCACCTTGCCCGGCTTGCGCTGAAGGTACTGACGGTACCCATCGATCGTCTGCAGCGCCTTGGCAATCGCCTCGGGGAAAATATACACGGGGATGCCGTGTTCCATCATCATTTCAATCCCGTGCGAACGGAAACCCGCCCCCATGAAGCAGACCAGAAACGGCTTGTCGCTTTTTTCCTTGGCGTTGATGATCGACTGGGCCACCTCGATCTCATCGATAGTAATCGGCTGCACGAAAATCGGCACAATCGTATCGAAGTCTTTGTGCCTGCAAACGGCATCCAAAGCCAGCGTGAATTGCGCCCCCCGGGCGCCGGCGACCAGATCGAGCGGGTTGTTCAGCGAGACCTCCGCAGGGAGAAACTTCCGCAGCTCCCGCTTGATACTTTCCGGCAACGGCGGAAGCTGTATCCCGCTGGCAATGATGGCGTCGGTGGCCAAAATCCCCGGCCCGCCGGCGTTGGTGACTACCGCCACCCGGTTGCCCTTGGGCACCGGTTGGTGGCTCAGGGCCATGGCAACGTCGTACAATTCCTCGATGGTGGTCGTCCGCATGACGCCGCACTGGGCAAACAAGGCGTCCACCCCGACGTCCGCGCCGGCCAAGGCGCCGGTGTGCGATGAGGCCGCCCGGGCGCCCTGAAGTGTCCGGCCCGATTTCACCGCCACGATCGGCTTCTGCTTGGTGACTTCCCGGGCGATCTTGGTAAAATTCTGCGGATTGCCGAAGTTTTCGATGTACATGAGGATCATTTTGGTCATGTCGTCAAATTGCCAGTACCGGATCAGATCGTTGCTCGAAATGTCGGCCTTGTTCCCCACCGAGGCGAACATGGAAAACCCGAGATTAAGCTGACGGGCGAAAATCAAGATCGCTTCACCCAGCCCGCCGGACTGCGAGACAAACGAGATCGGTCCCGGTTTGGGCCGCGCCTTGCCGAAGGTGGCATTGAGACTAACCTTGGGATCGGTATTGACGACTCCAAAACAGTTCGGTCCAATCATCCGCATGCCGTGTTTTTTGACAATCGCCAGCAATTGGTTTTCCAGTTCGAGCCCGTGCCCGCCGACCTCTTTGAACCCGGCCGATATGACAACCAAGCCTTTGACCCCCTTCTGGCCGCACTGTTCGGCCACCGCCGAGACCGACTCTTTGGGCACCGCGATAATGGCCAGATCGACGGCGTCAGGGACGTCCAGAACCGTCGAATAGGCCTTTATGGAATGGATCACCCCGGCCTTGGGATTCACCGGGAAGATTTTCCCATTGAACTCGTAGTCGATGAGATTATGCAGGATTTCCCGTCCGATGGTGTTGCGTTTGGCAGAGGCGCCGATGACGGCAATCGACGTCGGCCGAAAGATACAGTCTAAACTATGCATATTTATTCCTCGATCAAATCGCCTTGTGCTACATACTGTTATACGCGCCCCATAGGCGCAAGAGCAAGGACGAAAGTATAAATGCCCGACCCGCTATTGTCAATCGACATATTGCAAAACACTTGCATTTGGACGTGAATCTTGTAACTTTCGGGTAGTAATTCGTATAAGATGAAACAACCATAAATCAGTGAAAGGGCAGGACGATGAAATTCACCCATTCTGAGAAAAACGGAGTCGATATCATAGAGGTTAAAGGCAAGATCATGGGCGGCGACGATTTCGGCCCGCTCGATGACCAGCTGTATGCTTTGATCGGCAAGGGCCGAACCAAGGCCATCATTGATCTTTCCAAGTGCGACTGGATCAATTCCACTGGGCTGGGCCGGCTGATCCATCACGCCACCACCTTCAAATCCCAGGGCGGCGAATTGAAACTGGCCAACCTGACCGAAAAGATCGACAAGATCATCACCATTACGCGGCTGTCGGAGGTTTTCGACGTCGCCGATTCCGTCGACGAGGCCGTCGCCCGGTTCAAGTAAAACCTTCCGTTTCAGAGCTATTGTATTACCCCGCAACGGCGTGGCTCAGGCCTCGCCGTTGCGTAAAAAAACTCAAAATGTGATGTACATTTGTGCAGGTGTGCCGTATCTTCCGCTATATGGCGACCTATTTGTACATCGACATCGACGCCTTCCTGGCCTCGGTTGAGCAGTCCATAAACCGCAGCCTCAAGGGCCGACCGGTCATGGTCGGCGGCTTGAAAAACGAACGGGGGATTGTCTACTGCCCCAGCTACGAAGCCCGGGCGCGGGGCGTGCGGGTGGGGACCTCGCTCCACGAAGCGGCTCGCCTTATTCCCGACGGCGTCTTCCTTCGAGGCGATTGGTTCACTTACCAGCAGTTCTCGGATCGGTTCATGGCCATTCTGGCGGCCTATGGCCCCAAGATAAATAAGATTTCCCCGGATGAGGCTTGTCTGGATATCACGGGTCTTGAGCGGCAATTCGGAACCCCTTCGGATTTGGCTGGGCGCATCAAAAAACAGGTCCGCGACGAACTTGCGTTGAGCGCCTCGGTCGGCATAGGATCATCGCGGGTACTCGCCAAGATTGCCTCGGAGATAGTCAAGCCGGACAACCTGACCGTGGTCAATCCCGGTACTGAAAGGCAGTTCTTGTCGCCTCTCCCGGTCGAAAAAATCCCCGGCATCGGGCGCGTCAATAAAAGAATCCTCAATGAAATGGGAATCGGCACCGTCGGACAGCTCCAACGGGTGCCGGAAGAATATTTGGTCACGCTCTTCGGGCAGAACGGGCGCAAGTTCGCCGCCTATGCCGTCGGCGAGGATGGGCCGCTTATCCGCGACTACAAGGCCGTCCGCTCGATCAACCGCGAAACCGGCCTGGCCGCCGATATCACCGACAGCGGCCTCTTGATCGGGCACTATTACTACCTGCTCGAGCGTGCCTGCCGCCGGTTGCGAGCGCTCAACAAAAAGGCCGGGCGGCTCACCATCAAGTTCCGCTACTGCGACTTTGAGCAGATCGAGGGTCACGCGACCATCACTCCCCCCTCGTGGGACGAAAAGACGTTTCACGCCCAGGCCAGAATCATGTTCGAGGTGCTCCATCGGCGGCGCAAGGGAATTCGTTTTGTCGGTGTCACGCTCTCCAACCTCAAGAATTCCCTCAACAGCGAGTCATTCATCCTTGACCGCAGCGAGAAGAACGAACGGCTGCTGGGGAGTATCGACCGCATCCGCGGCCGCTTTGGTTTTCTGGCCCTGACGACCGGACGTACTCTGATGCTGGGTGACTGCTACAACCGAAAGGTGACGGGGTATGAACTTCGCACTCCCGGGTTGTCGCAGTAACTTCTCGCTGTTATGGGGGACCGCCTTCCCCGAACAGCTGGCGGCTCGAGCCCAGGAGGTCGGCATCGAGCATCTGGGTCTGGCCGACAATGACAACCTCTATGGAATCGTCGACTTTGTCACCGCCTGCCGCGATATCGGTATCAATCCCCTCGTCGGCGTCCGCCTGACGACGGAGTTGGGAACACTGCATCTGATCGCCCAAGACTATGCCGGATACCAAAACCTCTGTCGACTGGTGACGGTAAAGCAGCTGGACGGAACGGTCACGCCCCGGTCGCTGAGTGTATATCGAAATCACCTCATCTGTCTGGCTCCTGCGGTCGCGCCGCTCGACCGACTAAAGGACATTTTCGAAACCGATCTATATCTATCGGATGACGGTCGCGCCAGCCTTCAGATTCGCCGCCGGTTGAAACAGTTGGGGATAAAGCCGGTCGCCGATCCCTCGGTCGGATTCATCAACCGCGATGACTATCGTCTGCATCTGCTTCTGCGGGCCATCGATTCCGGTTCACTGGCGGCCAATCTCAACGGCGTTCCCCGTGAACAGCCGGACGGCTTTTTCCCGACATCCCACGACGTGCGCCGGCGGTATGCCCGCTCCCCGGAGGTAATTGAGAACGGTCTGGAGATGGCGCAAAAGTGCCGCGTCGTGTTTCCCGAACGCAGGCACCTCCTTCCCGAATACCCGGACTATGACGGTGACAAATCCGAACACCTGCGGGCAAAAACACTCGAAGGTTTGCTTCGGAAGAAAGGCCGGATATCCGGAAAGTATCAGGCACGGCTCGATTTCGAATTGGCCGTCATCAATCGGATGGGGTACACCGATTACTTTCTGATCGTCTCCGGAATCGTCGACCATTGCCGGAAAATCGGCATCCCGGCGGTGGGGCGGGGCTCGGCGGCCGGATCGCTGGCGGCATTTGCGCTGGATATCACCCAGGTTGATCCCATTGCCGAAAGCCTGTATTTCGAGCGTTTCCTGAACGAAGCTCGTTCTGATCCGCCCGACGTCGATCTGGACATCGACTGGCGGCGACGCGACGACGTCCTGGAATATATCTACGACCGTTACGGCCGTGACCGGACGGCCATGATCGCCACCTACACCCGTTTCCGCGCCCGTCTGGCCGTCCGCGAAGTCGCCAAGGCGGCCGGACTTGACCCCGGGGAAATCAACCTCCTGGCCAAGCGGCTGCCGCATGTTGACCCCAGCCAGATCGTCGCCGCTGTCCACCGTCTCCCCGCGGCCACCCGCTCCCGGCTGAACCTCGAGCAGTATCAGGCTATTCTCCAAGATGCCGCCCGTCTGGATAATTTCCCCCGGCATCTTGGCATTCATCCCGGCGGGATTGTCATCACGCCGGCGCCTTTGACCGACTATGTGGCGCTGGAACGAGCGACCAAGGGCCTGGTCGTGACTCAATGCGACATGTACCAGGCGGAAAAAATCGGCTTGGTCAAAATCGATATCTTGGGCCAGCGCGGATTGGCCGTCATCGTCGACTGCATGCAGCACGCCAAACGGGTCGAGGGCGAGGATTTCACCGTTCCCGACAATGATCCGAAAGCCTACGAACTGCTGCGGTCGGGCAAAACCATCGGGGTCTTTCAGATCGAATCGCCGGGTCTGCGGGCGCTTCTGCGCGACCTCAAGCCCACGGAGTTAAACGATATCACCCTAACTTTGGCGCTGATCCGGCCGGGCGCTTCGGACTCAGGGATGAAAAAGGTCTTTCTCGACCGGCCTCACGGCAAAGAGACGACGGTATATCCCGACCCGCGTCTCGAACCGATCCTCAGCGAGACACACGGCGTATTCATCTATCAGGAGCAGGTGCTGTTATGCGCGCGGGCTATTGCGGGATTCAATCTGCCCGCCGCCGACCTTCTCCGGCGCGCCATCACCAAGGAACGGCTGGATGGCGCCTACAAAAAACTCTGCCGACAGTTCTTGGCGGGAGCGGTCAAAAACGGCGTGTCGCCCGAAAAGGCGGCCGAGATTTTCAAACTCCTGAGCCATTTTGCCGGGTTCGGCTTCTGCAAGGCGCACGCCGCGACATATGCCTACCTGGCCTATCAGTCGGCATATTTCAAGGCGCATTACCCGGCCCGATTCATGCAGGCCGTGCTGACCAACGGCGGCGGGTATTATCCATCGTCGGTTTATATCGATGAAGCCCGCCGACTGGGCGCGACGATCGCCCCTCCCGACGTCAACCACAGCGCCGATGATGAATCGGTGCAGGGCGACACCATGTACGTCGGCCTGCAACGAATCAAGGATATCGAACGGGACACCGTCGCGCAGATACTGTCATCCCGCCCATTCGCATCCTTCGATGATTTCCTCGACCGGGTTTCGCTCTCCGCCGCTGAAGTGGAAAGCCTTATCAAGATCGGCGCCTTTGACTCCATTGACAACGATCGGCATCACCTCCTGTGGCGGCTCCGCCTGGGACACCGACGCCAGGCAACGCGCCGTGAAAACGCGCCGGACCTGCCGGGAAACCGGGAGCGCGGCAACGCCGCCGACATTTTTTCCGGGCGGCTGATGATCCCCCGGGCGAAACACCTGCCGCCTCTGCCGCCCGTGACGCCGTTTGAAAAATTCCGGTACGAACGCGACCTGCTCGGATTCTCCGCCTCCTCGCACCCGCTGAATATTCTCCCGGCCTACGACCACCAGCCCGCCGCGCGCATTATCCACGACCGGCAATATGCTTCAGCAGCGTTCCACGGCACTGCCTGGCTGGTCGACGTCAAGCGAATCAAAACGCGCGAAAAGAAGGAAACGATGGTCTTTTTGACCTTTGAGGACACCGAGGACACCTTCGAGGTGGTGCTTTTCCCGGATATGTACAAGACCTACGCGGAACTCATCCGGCAATATCGTTTCTTTGAGATCCGGGGGACGATCAACGTCGAGGGCGGCAACGTCGCCGTCATCGCCGAGAGCCTTTCGCCCGCCGCGACCGGCCTGGACGAAAAGCCGTATCTGTGACGTTAAAGTTGACTGGGCGGCATCCGGCCAGTAGATTAAGCCAT
>Ga0315287_10006079_pt1 | contig 11966 bp, 13 predicted proteins | sample YL17G11_0_MG_FD_205037 | JGI IMG/M metagenome (GOLD analysis project Ga0315287, IMG submission 205037) | Sediment microbial communities from Yellowstone Lake, YNP, Wyoming, USA - YL17G11_0 | ecosystem: Environmental > Aquatic > Freshwater > Lake > Sediment | place: USA: Wyoming | collected...
AGCGCATCACCTCGACGCGCAAGGGTTCGGTCACCTCCGTGCAGGCGATCTACGTGCCGGCCGACGACCTGACCGACCCGGCCCCGGCCACCGCGTTCGCGCACCTGGACGCGACATCCGTTCTCTCGCGCCAGATCGCCGAACTGGGGATCTACCCCGCCGTCGACCCGCTCGACTCCACCTCGCGCATCCTCGACCCGCGGATCATCGGCCAGGACCACTACGACACCGCCCGCGCCGTGCAGATGGTCCTGCAGAAGTACAAGGAGCTTCAGGACATCATCGCAATCCTCGGCATGGAGGAGCTCTCCGAGGACGACAAGCTCACCGTGTCGCGTGCCCGCAAGTTGCAGCGCTTCCTCTCGCAGCCCTTCCACGTCGCCGAACAGTTCATCGGCATCCCCGGCAAGTACGTCAAGCTCGCCGACACGATCTCCGGCTTCAAAAGCATCTTGAAGGGCGAGCACGACCTGACGCCCGAGCAGGCCTTCTACATGCGCGGCGGGATCGAAGAGGTCGTCGAAGCCGCGAAGAAGATGCGCGAGGAAGAGCCCGCGCAGACGGCCGCCAAGGAGTCAAAGGAGAAAAAGTAGGTGAGCACCGAGACGACGACCGGCCTGCTGCTGCTCAAGGTCCTGACGCCGGAGGGATCGGTTCTCGAGGGCGACGTCTCCGAGGTGACCCTCCCGGGCAGCGAAGGCGAACTCGGGGTGCTCCCCGCGCACGCGGCGCTGCTGACGAAGATCATACCCGGGGCGCTGGCCTACCGCGCCCCCGACGGGCAGGGGACCATCGCGGTCGGCCGCGGAGTGGCAGAGGTCCGCGACGACCGGGTGATCGTGCTGGTGGAGCGCGCCGTGCCGGCCGAGGAGATCGACGCCGCCGCCCTCGACATGAAGCGTAAACAACTGCTTGCCGAGCGCGACAGCGGCCTGCCCGAGGAGCGGCTCGAAGCGATCGATGATGAACTCGTCCTGCTCGAGGTACAGCTGCGCATCGCCCGCCCCGGCACCGCTGAAGCCGCGCACTGATCACGGCGGCCTGATTCTCTCGCAGCCGGAGCGCGGGTACCGTTACAGCCTCGACCCGTTCCTGCTCGCCGAGTTCTGCGCTCCACGCCGCGGCGAGCGCATCCTCGACCTCGGCGCGGGCGTCGGGGTGATCGGCCTGCTTCTTGCCAAGCGCCACCCGACGGTCAGGGTCACCGGCATAGAGCTGCAACCGGAACTTGCGCATTTTGCAGCCGAGAACGCCCGCTCCAACAATTTGGACACTCGCTGTCGGATCATCCGCGGCGACCTGCGCGATGCACCGCGCTTTTTGCCGCCGGAACACTTCCACCAGGTGGTCGCCAACCCCCCGTTTCGCAGGCCCGGATCCGGAGCGACGCCCCCCGATCCCGGCCGGGCCACTGCCCGCCAGGAACTGACTTTCACCCTCACCGACCTCGCCGGGACGGCGGCGGCGCTGCTGCGATTTGGCGGGACGCTCTGCGCAATCCATCTGGCGGAACGACTGCCGGAGCTCTGCAGGGCTCTCGACGAATCGGGTCTCGCGCCCAAGAAACTGCGCCTCATCGCGCCTTACGGCACTTCGCCCCCCCGACTCTGCCTAATCTCGGCCATCAAAGGAGGGCGCCCCGGTCTTTCCGTCCTGCCCCAACTCGTTCTGCACAAGCCCGGAGGGCGGTACACCGAGGAGGTGGCCGCGATGCTGCGGGGTGCGGATTCCGAGGGGTCAACGAGAGAGAAAAAGCACCAACCTGACAAATAGTTGCGGCACCGCCGCGTTTGTACTATATTCCTCCGCGCGGAGATGATGACTATGGTACCCGGGTTCAATACGGACTTCAAATACCGCGGAGAGACCTACCACGTGCAAACCGAAGATAACGGGGTGGGCAATCCGGTCGTGGTCACGCTGCTCTACCACAAAGGGGCCATTCTCGCCTCCCGGCGGACACCATACCAGGACCTTGTCGGCAAGCCCGGGTTCGAGCAGGAGCTCATGGGGCTGATGAAAAATCAGCACAAGGATCTCATGCGAGCTCTGCTGGCCGGCGCCTACGACAAGAACGGTGCCGCGCCCGCGATCGCCGGGGGCAGCGGCAAGCACCCGGCAGACGCTGCAGCCGCTGTTGCCGGCACGACAGCGAAACCGGTGACGAAACCGCTTCCGGGGCTGGCTCCCGTCGCCCCCCAGGGGGTCACCTCGGTTGCGGTCGGCGCACCTCTTCAGACAACGACGGCCCGAACCACGGCGCCGACGCTCGACGAGGCCATCCGGCACTACCTGGAGGACTTCGCCACGGCGGCTGGGGCCGCCGCCCACTAGCACGAATCAACCTCGGGCGCGAGCCCGGTGAACCATGTAAAGGAGACGTGAAAAAGCATGGGAGTGTTCAAGCAGAGAAACCTGGGCTCGGGGACTATCGTCCTGGTCGCACTCGTCGCGAGTCTCATCGTGGGCGTGAGCAATTTCGAGGCCGCCACCGGGAGGGAGACCTACGACAAGCTCAAGGTATTCTCCGAGGTGCTCTCGCTCGTGGAGTCCAGCTATGTCGACGAGGTCGACTCGGGCAAGCTCGTCCAGGGCGCCATTCGCGGCATGCTCAAGGAACTGGATCCGCACACGGCCTACATGACCGAAGACATGTTCAACGAGATGCAGGTCGACACGAAGGGGGAGTTCGGCGGGCTGGGCATCACCATCGGCCTCAAGACCGACGTTCTCACCGTGATTTCGCCGATCGAGGACACGCCGGCCTGGCGCGCCGGGATCAAGGCTGGAGATCGCATACTCAAGGTCGATGGCGAGAGCACCAAGGACATGAGCGTCGAAAACGCCGTCAAGAAGATGCGCGGGGTGCCGGGAACCCCTATCACCATCTCGATCATGCGAGATGAGTTCAAGGAACCGAAAGACTTCACCATCGTGCGCGATGTCATCAAGCTCAAAAGCGTCAAGTCGCGGGTCATCGACAACGCGGTCGGCTACCTGCGCGTCACACAGTTTCAGGAGCGCACGGATACCGATCTCGAGCTGGCTCTGGCCGCGCTGTGGACGCAAAACCCGTCACTCAAAGGGCTGATCCTCGATCTGCGCAACAACCCGGGAGGCCTGCTCGATCAGGCGGTGCAGGTTTCCGGGTCCTTTCTGGAAAAGGGCAAGCTCGTGGTCTACACCAAGGGCCGCAAGTCGAACAACAACGTCGAGTACAAGGTGCGCGGCACCGCCGGGCGCACCGCATTCCCGATGGTCGTCCTGGTGAACCACGGCTCGGCATCCGCGTCGGAAATCGTGGCGGGCGCCCTCCAGGACTGGGGCCGCGCGGTGATCCTCGGGGTCGACACCTTCGGCAAGGGCTCGGTCCAAACCGTGATCCCGCTCGAGGACGGCTCCGGCCTTCGCCTGACGACGGCGAAGTACTATACCCCGAAGGGGCGCTCAATTCAGAATACCGGGATCAAGCCCGACATCATCGTCCCGACGGCGACCATCCAGATCAAAAAGACGGTGGAGGGCCACGTCTCCAAGGAAAAAGACCTCGAGGGGCACCTCGCCAACGAGACTGAGCCGGCGACGCCGTCCGCGGTGGGGCCCGCCACTCCTGCAAAACCCGCCGGCGACGGTGAAGAGGATTCCGAACCCGAGGCTCTCGAGGCGCAGAGCGACGAAGAGGACTTCCAGCTCCAGCGGGCCCTGGACCTGCTCAAGACCTGGGATATCTTCCACAAGAACCAGGGCGCCACCACCGCGAAAGCGGACTGATGTGGGTGCGCGTCCCCGGCGACGTCGACGCGCGGCGCCGAAGCTGCGGTTCCGACGCTGGCTGCGCCGAAGGCATCTTACCACGCGTGGTCTTGCGATCGCCGTGGTCGTGCTCGCGATTCTGGTCGTAGCGCTGATCGCCCCGCGTCTAAATGAAGACCGCCGCGACGCACGGATCGCTCGTGGCACACCGACCGGCAACAGCAGTTCGGAGGCACCGGCGCGGCACGAACCCGCTGCTCGAAATCCCGCGACGCGCCCGCACCTTAAGGCCCGGGCAGCGCAACCGTCGCCGCTGCCCAAGGCGCCGCCCCCCGCACCGCGCACGGCTCGGGCCACTGCCGATCGCCTGATTGGACCCCGCGCGGCCATCGTCATCGACGATCTCGGCCAGAGCTTCTCCCACTTCGAGCAACTGGCCGGTCTAAACATTCCTCTCACGATTGCCATCATCCCCGGTTTGCCGGCCTCGGCCCGTACCGTAAACGAAGCCTCCCTGCGAGGCATCGAGATGCTGCTGCACCAGCCGATGGAACCGCGCGAGGAAGCGGGGAAAAACCCCGGCGAGGGCGTTCTGCTGACCTCGATGACCGCGGCGGAGCTGCGCGCCCGGGTGCGCGCGAACCTCGCCGCCGTGCCGGGTGCGGTCGGCGTGAACAACCACATGGGGTCGAAGTTCACCGAGGACGCCGCCGGCCTCGGCGCTCTCATGGCAGAACTCAAAGAGCACGGTCTGTTCTGGCTCGATAGCCGGACGACATCGGGCACCCGCGGGATCGCAGTGGCGCACGCCGTGGGGGTTCCGGCTCTTGAGCGCGACATCTTCATCGACGCGGAGGTGGACGCCGACTTCATCCGCCGCCAGGTGCGCAGGCTCGTCGAGACGGCCCGTGTCCGCGGCACGGCCGTGGGCATCGGCCACCCCCACCTGGAGACGTTCGCGGTCTTGCGCGAGTTGCGCGAAGAACTGCTCGCCTCCGGCGTCACCATGGTTCCCGTATCGGCGCTCGTTCGTGAAACCCCGGAGCTCGAACCGGGAACAACACTCGCAGCCGCGCAGACAAGCAAGGGCGGGTCAGGCGAGCCCGCGGCCACCCGAAAAATGAAGACCCCTTGAGAAAAACAGCGCCAGACCCGCGGGGCATGCTCATCCTCGGTATTGAAACATCGTGCGACGAAACTGCGGCCGCGGTGGTGGAGAAAGGCCACCGCGTGCTCTCTTCCGTCGTCGCCTCGCAAGTCGCCGACCACCGGCCTTATGGCGGCGTAGTACCAGAGATCGCCGGGCGCAAGCATCTGGAGAACCTCGTCCCGGTTGTGCAGTCCGCGCTCGATCAAGCCGGGGTGACGCCCGCAGATCTCGGCGCGGTCGCCGTGACCTCCAGTCCCGGACTGATGGGGGCCCTGCTGGTTGGCACCTCCTTTGGCAAGGCGCTCGCGATGGGGTGGGGAGTGCCCCTCGTGGAGGTGAACCACCTGCACGCCCATGCGCTGGCGATCAATCTCGGTAGCCGGCGCCCTCGCCTGCCGTACCTCGCGCTGGTTGTCTCCGGCGGCCACACAACGCTGTTTCTAGTCTCCTCGGCACTGGATTTGGCGATCCTCGGGCAGACACGCGACGACGCCGCGGGGGAGTGCCTCGACAAGGTGGCAAAATTCCTCGGGCTCGACTATCCCGGCGGACCGGAAATAGACCGGCTCGCCGCCGGGGCAAACCCGAAGGCGGTGCGTTTCCCGCGCGGACTGGCACATGCCCCGACGCTTGATTTCTCCTTTTCCGGCCTGAAAACAGCCGTTGTCAACCACATCCTCGGCACCGGCGGAATCAAAGGCCCGCTCAACCACCAGCAGGCGCCCCCGATCCCGGCTGGGGAGCTGCGCGATCTGGCAGCGAGCTTCCTGGAGGCGGTGGTCGACACGCTGGTGGGCAAGACAATCCGCGCCGCGCACAAGCACGGACTCTCGACCGTGGTCGTCTCCGGCGGCGTCGCCGCCAACGCACGGCTGCGCGTGAAGATGACGGCGGCAGGGAAGGCGGCAGGCGTGCGGGTGCTCTTCCCCGGGCGCGAACTGTGCACCGACAATGCGGCGATGATCGCCGGGGCCGCCTGGCACCTGGCGCGGCAGAAACGCTTCGCGGGGCTGGACTTGCGTCCCTCGGCGAAAATGAAAACCGGCACTTGCCAGGATGCTCGAAATGCATAACACGGGGAAGCTGATCTATCTGGACAACGGGGCAACCTCGTTCCCGAAACCACCCGCGGTCGAGGCGGCCATGTCGCACTTTCTCCTCAAGGTCGGCGGCAGCCCCGGGCGCTCGGGGCATCGACTCTCTCAGGAGGCGGCGCGCGTGGTCTTCGCGTGCCGAGAGGCGCTCGCCTCCCTCATCGGCGCACCGGATTCAAAGCGTGTGGTCTTCACCTTGAACGCAACCCAGGCGCTCAACACCGCCATCTACGGGACGCTGCGGCGGGGCGACCGCGTCGTCACGACCTCGATGGAGCACAACTCGGTCATGCGTCCGCTGCGCGATCTCGAGAGCCGACGCGTCATCGAGCTCCATGTCGTCCCCTGCGACCGGATCGGCCGCCTCGATGCCCACCACCTGGAGGAGGCGGTCCGCACGCACCGACCCCGACTCGTCGCCGCGGTACACGCCTCCAACGTCACCGGCAGCGTCATCCCGCTGCGCGAAATCGGCGGGATCTGCCGCGCGGCAGGGGCGCTTCTTCTGCTCGACGCCGCCCAGTCCGCCGGCGCACTGCCGATCGACGTCGAGGCGGACCGTGTCGACCTGCTGGCATTCACCGGTCACAAATCGCTCTTCGGCCCGCAGGGCACCGGCGGCCTTTGGGCGCGGGAGGGGGTCGACCCGGAGCCGCTGGTGCGCGGGGGGACCGGCAGCAACTCCGAGCTCGAAGAGCAACCGGAGTTCTGGCCCGACCGCCTCGAGAGCGGCACGCAGAACACCGTGGGTCTCGCCGGCCTGCTCGCCGGCCTGCAGTTCATCGCGGCAGAGGGAGTTGCGGCGATCCACACCCGCGAGGAAGCGCTCGTGCGCCGGCTGCTGGCCGGGCTCGAGGGAATCCCGGGGCTACGCACACACGGGCCGGATCACGCCGAGGAGCGCACCCCGGTTGTTTCGGTGACGTTCGACGGACTCTTCCCGTCGGAAGCGGGCTTCCTGCTGGAGGAGGGCTTCAACGTGTTGACGCGCGTCGGCCTGCACTGCGCGCCGGCGGCGCACCGGACGATCGGCACGTTCCCGCAGGGGACCGTGCGCTTCACCCCCGGGTACTTCACCACGATCGAGGACATCGACACCGCGATCGAGGGCTGTCGCTATCTCGCGGCAAAGAAAACGGGCGGCCGTTGAGCGTCGAGCCGGGAGCGTTCGCCATCGCGACGTTCCATTCGACGCACATGGTGCTCAAGGCAGAAAAAATGCTCAAGGAGGCCGGGTTCGCGGGCGTGCGGCTCGTGCCGGTGCCAAGCCAGGTCTCGTCCGACTGCGGGGTGACGGTGCGCTTCGCGGCCGCGGAGGTCGCGCGCGCCGCCGAACTGTTGCGAACGCTCGAGGACGATCTCCAGGGGATATTCTTGGAGAGCAACGGGGGCTGGGAACCGTTCTCTTGACCTCCGCGTAAGCGGTCCCGTGCGCGAGGCGACGGGGCGGCGCCATGCGGTCGCCAGCTACGCACTCGACCGGAGCTTGTCCGCCCCTGCGCTCGAAGCGCGCAACTCGCCCTGCGGGCTCAAACAGCGCGCTTCGCCCCTCGCGGGGACGCTTCAGTGCGGCCGCTCCGGTTCCCTCGTGCTCCGCCATGCGACCGCCCGTCGCCGCCCCGCCGCCTCGCTGATGAACATCCGAATGTCGAATGATACCGGCAGTGAAGTGCACGGCGGAGGGGTGGCCTTTTCTCGATTCTGTTCTATAATCCTCGTAGCACGGGAGCGGATGGGTCACTGGTGGGCCCCCCGGACTTCAAATCCGGTCGGCGGGCGCTAATCACGTCCGCGGTAGGTTCGATTCCTACACGTTCCCGCCACGTCCTGTTTTTCAGAAGGAGGAGCAGCCATGCCGTACGCGAACATCCGCATCACCAAGACCGGGGCCACCCGCGAGCAAAAGGCAGCCGTCATCAAAGGGGTCACCGAGGTCCTCGTGAAGGTCCTCGGGAAAGACCCGGCGAGCACCTTCGTGGTCATTGACGAAGTCGAAACCGACAACTGGGGCATCGGGGGCGAAAGCATCACCGCCCGCCGAGCGCAGGCGAAATAACCGCGACGAGAGGACGGCGCCGGGCTGCCCCTGCAGGCGACGCCAGAGATGGGCGTAAGTACGAGCGGCGGGTTCGTTCACCACATCGACCCGATCATCGGGACGCTCGGAGGCGTCCATCTCTGGTGGTACGGTTTCATCTACGTCGTCGGGTTCCTCTTCCTCCATGTCTGGCTGCTCTGGGGCCGCAGCCGCACCGGTCTGAGTGTCGGCGAAGTCTACAGCTTGAGCCTGAACTTCGCGCTTGGAGTTCTTGCCTGCGGGAGGCTCGTCGAGGTCCTCTTCTACGAGTGGGCGTACTACGCCGCCCACCCCGGCCACATCCCCGCCTATTGGCTCGGCGGGATGAGCACACACGGGCTGCTTCTCGGCGCGGTCGGCGGTACGGCCGTCTTCTGTCTCGTCCACCACCGCAGCTTTCTCGAGTTCGCGGACGAGCTCGCTATCCCGGGGGCGTTCGTGATGGGGATGGGCCGGTTGGCGAATTTCATCGACGGACAGATCGTCGGCCCCGTGACCGCAGTTTGGTGGGCAGTAAAGTTCCCGGACGCCGAGGGCTTTCGCCACCCCGTCGTGCTCTACGACGGGCTGAAAAACCTGCTGTTGATCCCCCTGCTGTTGCTCATCAGCCGCCGCCGCCCCGCCCGCGGGGTCGTTTTCGCAAACTTCGTGCTCTGGTACGGCCTGCTGCGTTTTTTTATCGATTTCCTCCGGGAATACCCGGTGCGTCTCCTCGGTCTGCCACCCGGCCAATGGTTCAACATCTCGATGGCACTGCTCGGACTTGCGCTGATCGTCCGCTGCTCAAGAACCGGAAGCCACGGCGGCGGACTGGCGGTCGTGCCCCGCTCGGAAACTGCCTGCGACTCCGTGCCTATCTGGGTAAAACGCCTCTGCTACGTCCTACTTCTTGCTTTCTGCCTCGTCATCCCCAGCGACTGGACTCAGGACGTTCCCGCGCGCTACGGCAAGCGACACCCCGGTCTCCAACATTCCCGCTGGTATCCGCCGCTGCCAGCTCCATGAGGCGCTCACCCGGAGATCGTCATGCCCTACGATGAGAAGCTGGATGCACGGATCAGGGCCAGCACCGACGACTGGGAAGACGTATCCTCACGCAAGATGTTCGGCGGCGTCTGCTATCTGATGCACGGGAACATGGTCGCCGGCGTCTGGAAGGAGTTCCTGATCCTGCGGCTCGGCGAGGATGCCGCCGATTTCGCGCGCGAACTGCCGCACGTGCGCCCCTTCGACATCACCGGCCGCCCGATGAAGGGTTGGGTCATGATCGGGCCGGCCGGGGTCCGCACCGCGGCGCAACTGAAAAAGTGGCTGGATCAAGCGCGGAAGTTCGCAGAAACCCTATAGCAAAAATAGCACCGACTTCCAGATCCCGCAGGCACTATTCCGCTGAATAGCCCTTGAAGCACTGTCTGCCCGAGTCGATCGGGAGCGGATTTTCGTGTCCTGGCAAGGCAGCCCGAGCGCTCGCGCGGAGGCGGGCTCGTGCCCGCCGCACAAGCGAAGCGAACGGGCAACGCTGCCAGGGCGGGAAAAGCCCTCCCCAGCGACCCGGGCTGACAATCTAGCGGTCGCCCTCGGCCATCGCCTTGCCGAAGGCCGCCCAGAACGGATCGACCCGGGGATGCTCGAGCGCACGGGAACGGCCGCCTTCGACAAGGGTGATCCCCTCCGCCTCCGGGAGCGTCTCGCCGATGACCGCGGCGGCGATCCCCCTCGCGGTGATGCGCGCGAGGATTTCCGCCGTCCGGTGCTTTTTACACGTCAGGACGAGCGTCCCCTCGCTGATGGATGTGAACGGGTCGATCGCAAAAAGGTGGCAGACCTTTTCGACCTCCTCGGGGACCATGATCCGTTCGCGCTCGATTTTCATGCCGACGCGCGAGGCCCGGGCGACCTCGTACAAACCGCCCCAGAGGCCGCACTCGGTCGCGTCGTGCATGGCGGTCACGCCATCTTTGCGAACCCCCACGGCGGCCGCGATCGTAGCCTCCTCGACGACGCTCATCTGCTCGAACATCGCGTCGGCCCGCTGGGCGAATTCGGAGCCATAGGCCTCGGTGATGCGCTTCGGGAACGTCGCGGCAAGGAGCGCCGTCGCCTCGATGGCCGGGCCCTTGGTGATCACAACGTCTTCGCCCGCGCCGGCCATCGCCGGCGTCACATAGCGATCGCGCGGACCGGTGGCCATCACGGTCGCCCCGCCGACCATCGGGTACTCGCAGCCCTGGTAGCGCGCCGTGTGTCCAGCGATGACCGCGATGCCGAGCTTGTCGCACTCGGCGCTCATCGCGCGCCAGAGGGTGACGAACTGCTGCTTGGTGATCCCGAGCGGCAGATTCAAATCGATCGTCATCCAGCGCGGCGCGAGACCCGAGACGGCCGCGTCCGAGGCGAGAATGTGCACCGCGAACCACGCCGAACGCTCCCAGCCGTACTGCGGCACAACGAAGACCGGGTCGCAGGTGACCGCCATGACATTGCCGCCGCCGATGTCGACAACGCCGATGTCCACGCCGTGCTGCGGCGGCACGAGCACCGCTGGATCGCGGCGACCGAGGCGCGGGTAAATGACTTCCTCGAAGATCTCGGGGGAGATCTTGCCGATCTCGGGCAGTTCGTGGACGGTCGGCCTGTCGCTCATTTCTCAGTGAAGAACTCCCTGATGGCGGCGGCGACCGTTTCGATCTGCTCCCCGGTCAGCCCCGGGAAGATCGGCAGCGAGAGCACCTGCTCCTGAATCCGCTCGGTCACCGGGAAATCACCGGTCGAGTAACCGAGGCCGGCGAAGATCGGCTGCTGATGCAGCGCCTTGGGGTAGTACACCATCGACGGCACGCCGCGCTCCTGCAAATGCGCGCGCAAGCCGTCGCGCCGTGCAGTCAGAATGCTGAATTGGTTGTAGGTGTGGTGCATCCCGGCTGTCTCGATCGGCAGCGTAATCCCGGTGACATCGCCGAGCAGCTCGCGGTAGCGCGCGGCATTCGCACGGCGCTGAGCGTTCCACCCCTCGAGCAGCGGGAGCTTGACCGAGAGGACCGCCGCCTGGAGCGAGTCGAGTCGGCTGTTGTAGCCGAGCAGTTCGTAGTGGTCGCGCACTTTGGCGCCGTGACCGCGCAGCATGTGCACTTTTTCGGCGAGCGTGTCGTTGTCGGTGAGGACCATGCCGCCGTCCCCGATCGCACCGAGGTTCTTCGTCGGAAAAAACGAGAAGGCGCCGGCGTCGCCGACGCCGCCGACGAACCTGCCGTTCCAGCGCGAACCGGTGGCCTGAGCGCAATCCTCGATCACCTTGAGCTTGTGGCGCTGCGCGATCTTGCCGATGGCCGCCATGTCGCACGCGAGCCCGTAGAGGTGCACCGGAATGATCGCGCGCGTGCGCTCGCTGAGCCGCGCCTCGATCTGCGCCGGGTCGAGATTGAAGGTCGCCGCGTCGATGTCGACAAAAACCGGTCGCGCTCCGGCGTGCTCGATCACCTCGGCAGTCGCAACGAAGGTGAATGGCGTCGTGATGACCTCGTCCCCGGGCCGCACGCCCGCCCCGAGCAGCCCGAGCAGCAGCGCGTCGGTCCCGGAGGCCACGCCGATCGCGTGGCGAACGCCGTGCAGCCGCGCCATCTGCTCCTCGAAGCGGGTGAGCGCCGGACCGAGGATGTACTGGGAACCACGCAACACCTCGGTGAACACCCGCTCCAGCTCGGCTTCGAGAGGGCGGTGCTGGTACGACAGGTCGATGAACGGGATCATGTTTCGCTCTCTCCTTTAACCTTGATCTCCCGGCCCCCGGCGCGCTGCGACTTCTCTGCCGCCTCGAGCACCCGCAGGACCGTCACGGCGTTTGTGCCCCCCGCCCGCGGCTCGCGGTGCCGGCGGATGCACTCGAGAAACTCCC
>Ga0315287_10006080_pt1 | contig 11966 bp, 8 predicted proteins | sample YL17G11_0_MG_FD_205037 | JGI IMG/M metagenome (GOLD analysis project Ga0315287, IMG submission 205037) | Sediment microbial communities from Yellowstone Lake, YNP, Wyoming, USA - YL17G11_0 | ecosystem: Environmental > Aquatic > Freshwater > Lake > Sediment | place: USA: Wyoming | collected...
TTCGTAGAAGTGCGCCGCCGCACCCAGGCCCATGTCAGCCTTCATGAACGACGCGCGCTGCGAGCGCATCACTTCCGCACTGGTCACCCATCTGAACGCCCAATGAAGCCGCACCCCCAAAGCCAAATCTACACACAAGTGTTGACGCTACCTATCGTCTTGATAGGCTCACTTCTGCCTGTCTGCCCCGCGCCAGGCTCATGCAGGTGCAAGAACAAGTTTCGCTTGCTGTGCCGGCGGGTAATCTTCCCGCTGTCCACCCGACTACACAGTGAGGAGGTTGGTCTTGGCGCGTCTGGCGAAGCTGCTATTCGTGGTATCCCCCGTGTCTCTCGCTCTCGCCGTCACCTCGGCTTTCGCCGAGGGGGGCCGAAGGTCCGCACCCACCTGACAAAGGGCGGATCGGGGATTGCCTTCCATCCCGCCCCCGACCGGACCGACCGCGGCGCACTGGCCGTGTTCCCGACCTACGATCCGAGGGACGCCGACCCGTGGCAGATTGACGTGCGCGGGCGCGACCTGACCAAGCTGGAACTGAAGGACCGCGGGGCCGACGTCTGGCACGCGATCTTCGACAGCCATACGAAGTGGCCGCAGCAGCTTCCCCCCTCCTTCGAACCCGCGCGCCTCATGGACCTGGGGAGGAATCCCGGGTTGGGCCTGCGCGCGCTACACGCGAAAGGCGTTACTGGCAAGGGAGTGGGGATCGCCATCCTGGACACGCAACTCTATCTCGACCACTCCGAGTACAAACCGCGCCTCAGGCTGTATGAAGAGAGGGGCGTGCCTGAAGGTGACAGCAGCATGCACGGCTCGGCCGCGGCCTCTCTTGCGGTCGGCAAGACCGTTGGGGTGGCCCCCGAGGCGGAGCTCTACTACGTCGCCTTCGGGGTCGGCAACAGCGAGTCCGGCGATCCCCGGAAGTATGACCTCACCTACCTGGCCCAGGCGATGAACCGGATGCTCGACCTTAACCGCTCTCTCCCCAAGGAGCGGAAGATCCGGGTCATCACCACTGAGATCGGGTGGCAGTCCTTCCAGAAGGGCTACCAGGAAGTGACGCAGGCCGTCGCGCGAGCGAAGCGGGAGGGCGTGTTCGTAGTCTCCTCCTCTCTGGACCAGACCTTTGGGCTGCGGTTCCACGGCCTCGGCCGGGATCCGCTTCGGGACCCGGACGACCCCACCTCCTACCGCGAGGCCAGCTTCGGGCACGCGCAGGACGACCAGACGCTGCGCCTTCCCATGGACGCGCGGTGCACTGCGGCTCCGACCGGCCCGAAGGACTACGCCTTCTACCCCTCCGGCGGATGGAGCTGGGTCACGCCATACCTTGCCGGCCTCTATGCCCTGGCCTGTCAGGTGAACCCGGAGGTCACGCCGGAGGTCTTCTGGGCGAAGGCGCTGGAGACCGGGGACCCTCCGTCCTTCAAGCTGCCGAATCCGCCGTCGCGGGAGGAGGTGGAGAAGCGTGTCGCGGCCGAGACCGATAAGCGAATCGCAGGACTGAAGGAGCAGTTCAAAGGCCGGGAGGAGGAACTCGAGAAGGGAGTCGCGGAGAGCTACCGCCGGGTGACCGGGGTGAAAAAGGAGAGCATTACACTTGAGGAAGCGCGGGAAGGGTTCATCAAGGCGCAGGTAGAGATGGAGATGCAACTGAGCGCCGTCACGCCAGGCAAGATCGTGAACCCGGCCCGTCTGCTCGCCGCTCTCAAGAAGTGACCGCGGCGGAATGCGACAAATATCCAAGACGGCCGGAGCGACGGGAGGCGGGTGCGCCGGTCGGCGGCCGTCGCTCTGGACGAGAGGCGTCTCTCCGGCCGTTTTCGAAATCTTCGGCGTCCGTCTTACCGAGCTATCGTTCTGTCTCTACTGCCGATCAGATCTACAAGATCGTGATTCACCCATGCAATGACCCGCGCCGTCCGCTTTGCTATGGTCCTGTAGGGCAGTGTTCCAGGAGGGAGGTGAACGCAGGCGCAAGACCAGACGTTTCCATGCGGTCAGCAGGTAGGGCTTACACACCAGGAGGAGGATTCATGAGGAAAGGGCTGGTTCCGTTAGTCGTACTCTCAGTGTTGCTGGCGTGCGGCAGCGCCGCCTTCGCCACCAACCTCTTCATTGCCACCAACGGCAATGACAACAACCCCGGCACCATCTCGCAACCGCTCGCGACGCTGCACAAAGCGGTAGAGATCGCGGCGGCCGGGGATACGCTCTACTTCCGCGCCGGCAGTTACAACCAGAGCCTGTATTGGGACTTCGGCGCCAACGGCTCGGCCGGCAACTACATCACCATCCAGGCCTATGACGGCGACCTCACGGCGACGATGTACAACACCGAGGAGACGCTCAGCCTCTATGGCCGAAACTACATCAAGGTCATCGGGATGGAATTCAGGACGGGCAGCAACATCGTCCATGCCCATGGGAACGCCAGCCACATTGATATCCAGCGCTGCTATGTCCACGACGGGGGCAATGAGGCGGATTGCGTAAAGGCGAACCAGGCCACCTACGTGAACGTGGAGGACTGCGAGATCAAGGCTCCCGGCATCCGCTACCAGGGCGGCTGGCAGGAGTGCATTGACTTTGTGGACGTGGACTATGGAACGATGAAGCGCAACTACTGCCACGACTTCGGCAACATGGCCTGGTACGCGAAGGGCGGCTCCCAGAACGTCGTGATCGAGGGCAATATCGCCTCCGGTCAGATCAGCCCCGATTGGGACCCGGCCGTGGGCTTCGGCGGCCAGACCGATACGGAGTACATGAACGGCGCCACCTACCAGAGCTACAATCTGGTGATGCGCAACAACCTCATCCGCAGCGCCCCCGGCGGCGCGGTCGGAACCTATGACTGTTACCACGGGTACTTCTACAACAACCTCATCCACAACGCGGGCGGCATGAACGGCGCGACCGAGAACGAGATCATCCAGCAGCGCACGAGCTGTCTGTGTTTGACCCCACCCAGCGGGACTCCCCCTGGCGACGGGCAGACCACCGGCGTCTACTTCTTCAACAACGTGTTCCTGGACACGCGGGGTACCATGCCAACTGTGTTCGGCAATCGCAGCGGCGTCTACTCGGATTTCCAGACGGGGAACAACAACTACTACAATAACGGCAACGCCATTCCGAGCGGGGGCATCAAGAACCCGAATACCGAGTCCGGCGCGACGATCGGCAACCCCAACCTGGCGAACCCGACCGGGACGGCGACGACGTATGCCGGATGGAAGGACCGCTATCGGATCACCTCCAGCAGTACGCTGCTGATAGACCACGGTACGAATGCCGGCGGCAGCCCGTATCCCGCGGTCACCACGGACATGGACCTCAATGCCAGGCCGCAGGGAAGCGCCTATGACATCGGTCCATTCGAGTACGTCAGCGCGGGCGGCCCTCCCGTTGCGAACTTCACCGGCGCGCCCACCAGCGGCTACACCCCGCTCGCGGTGGCCTTCACCGATTCCTCGACGAACAGTCCGACCTCGTGGTCCTGGACCTTCGGGGATAGCAGCACCTCCACCGCGCAGAACCCGAGCCATACCTACTCCAGCGCGGGTTCCTACACGGTGGCCCTGACCGCGACCAACTCCTACGGCTCCGACGGCGAGACCAAGACGAACTACATCACCGCCAACACGCCGCCTCCGGCCCCGGTGGCCAACTTCACCGGCACGCCGACTTCCGGCAACGCCCCGCTGGCAGTGAGTTTCACCGACACCTCCACCAATACGCCGACCTCGTGGAGTTGGACGTTCGGTGATTCCAGCACCTCCACCGCGCAGAACCCGAGCCATACCTATGCCGCGGGCACGTTCACCGTGGCCTTGACCGCGACCAACGCGGGCGGCTCGAACACGAATACCAAGACGAACTACATTACCGTCACCCAGCCGGCCCCGGTGGCCAATTTCACCGGCACGCCGACGAGTGGCGCGGCCCCGTTGACGGTGGCCTTCACCGACACGTCAACGAACACGCCGACCTCCTGGTCGTGGAACTTCGGGGACAGCACCACGAGCACCAGCCAGAATCCGAGCCATACCTATAGCAGTGCGGGGTCGTACACGGTGGCCTTGACCGCCACCAACTCCGGCGGCAGCAACACCAATACGAAGAACAGCTACATTACGGTCCAAGCTGCTGGTAGTACCCCCGCGTTCGTCGCCGCCGGGGCGGTGGCCTCCAACGCCGCCGCGATCACGCCTGCGCTTCCGGCCGGAATCGTGACGAACGACATCCTGCTGCTCTTCCTGGAGACCGCCAACCAGGCCATCTCCATTTCCAACCAGAACGGCGGGACCTGGACCGCGGTGACGAACTCCCCGCAGAGCTACGGCACGGCGGCGGCCTCGGACGCGGTGCGACTCACGGTGTTCTGGTCCCGGTACAATGGGACGCAGGGCGCACCGACCACCAGCGACTCGGGCAATCACCAACTGGGTCGCATCCTCGCGATCCGGGGTGCTGCTCCTTCCGGCAACCCTTGGGATGTTACGGCCGGCGGCACTGAATCCACGGCTGACACCAGCGGCGCCATTCCTGGGGCGACCACCACCGTGGCCAATACGCTTGTGGTGGCAGCTATCGCCACCTCCCTGCCTGATGCGTCCGGCACGGCCAACTTCTCGGCCTGGACGAATGGCAACCTGACCAGCGTCACCGAACAGACGGATAACACTGTCACCGCCGGCAACGGCGGCGGGCTCGGACTCGCCACCGGCGGGAAGACGACGGCCGGAGCTTACGGCACCACGGCCGTCACCGTGGCGACCGCCTCGACCAAGGCGATGATGAGCATTGCGCTCAAGCCCGCGGCGGCCCCTGCGCCCCCGGTAGCAGACTTCACCGGCACGCCGACCAGCGGGACGATTCCGCTCGCCGTCGCCTTCACGGACACCACCACCAACAACCCGACTTCGTGGAGCTGGACCTTCGGGGACAGCAGCACCTCCACGTCACAGAACCCCAGCCACACGTACACCACCGCGGGCAGCTACACCGTCGCGCTGACCGCGACCAACGCGCAGGGCAGCAACACCAACACCAAGACCAACTACATCACCGCCAGCAACCCGGCGGCCCCGGTGGCGAACTTCACAGGCACGCCCACCAGCGGCTCGGCTCCATTGGCGGTGGCCTTCACCGACACCTCCACCAACTCGCCGACCTCGTGGAGTTGGACCTTCGGCGACTCCAGCACCTCGACCGTGCAGAATCCGAGCCACACCTACAGCGCGGCGGGCTCATACACCGTCGCCCTCACCGCCACCAACGCGGGCGGCGCGAACACCAATACCAAGACGAACTACATCACGGTCAGCGCGGGCGGATCGCAGGTGTATGTCTATCCCACGAGCGTGACTACCAACCACGGTGTCACCACCATCTCCGGCTCCCTCAGTGACACCCAGACCTCCAACAACGTCTATCACGTGGTGCGCTGCGACACCAGCAGCCATCAGTACTCCCAGTTCTACCACTGGACGACGTCATACACGCCGTCTCAGGTGAACAAGATCACGGTCGAGTGGGAGTGGCACGGGAGCCGCAGCGACACGCCGCTGTACAGCGTGTTGTTCATGAAGCCGGCGGGCGGTTACACCCAGATCTTGGCCAACTATCCCTCGCCGACCTCGGACTACACCTTCAGTTGGGAGACCACCGCGGTTTCCACCTACCTCAAGTCCGACGGCACCATGGAAGTGCAGATGTGCGGCTGCAACCAGAATGCCAACAACTACGACACCTCCAATGACCTGGTCAGGATCAAGTTCACCCTGAACTAGTCGGGGGCGACCCTACCGCAAGACACGGGGGCGCACGGCGATGCGCCCCCGTGCTCTTTGTCTTACGTGCGATCTTCTCCACACAGGTATGGTCTCTGCGAAGGCATGGCGAAGGCGGTGCAGAACAAGCCACAGGCGCATTTTCCCGCAATCAGCTTCGGAGGTAGTGGAAATGGTCAAGCCCCGTGTGGGCGTACAACTGATCGTCTTCGGCGAGCAACTCCAGACCGACTTCGCCGGCGCAGTGCAGGCCGTCGCCGAGGCCGGTTACGACGGATTCGAGATGGGCACGCCCACCGATGAGCGGCCTTTCGAGGAAGCGAAGGCGGCCCGCGACGCGGCGCGGATCGTCTGCACCGGCTGCCACGCCGGTTTTCGCAATCTGAGCAACCCGGACCTGGTGAGCCAATACGTGCGCCACACCAAGGGCCTCGGCGCGGACTTCCTCATCACCTCGGGCAGTTGGGAGTGGAAGACCCTGGACGATTACCTCCAGGCGGCCCAGCTCCTGAACGAGGTCGGCCGGCAGTGCCGCGACGCGGGGCTGACGTTCTGTTTCCACAACCACCACTGGGAATTTCTGCCGATCGAGGGCCAGACGCCGATCCATCTGATGATCGCTGCTACCGACCCGTCCCTGGTGAAGCTCTGTCCCGATATCTACTGGGTGGCGGTCGGGGGCGAGCGACCCGCGGACTTCATCTCGCGCTACCGCGACCGAATCCCGTACTATCACTTCAAGGACGGCCTGGGCGGGGAGAACTACCGCGAGTTTCGCGAGCTGGGCCGCGGTAACATCAACCTCGCGGCGGCGCTCGAGGCCGCGCTGACCACGCACCCGACCTGGATCGTGGCCGAACAGGACCGCGCGGACCTGCCGGCTGCGGAGTCCATCAAGATCAGCCGCGACTACCTCAAGAGCCTGGGCGTGTAGCGCGCTTGACGCACACTCTTCCTGGAGTGTACACTCGGATCACTGCCCGTGGCCCCGAGGAGAGAGGCGGCGATGCCGGACAATCGAAGCGCGGAGACGGTCACGCTGAAGATCCCGCGCCCTCTGTACAACCGTCTGCGCCAACTCATCGCGGGGACGGGATTCCGTTCTGTCACCGAGTTCGCCATCTACGTGCTCCGCGACCTGGCCGCGCAGCCCGCCGGGCGCAAGGCCGAGCCGAGCATGACAGAGGTTGAACTGGAGGCGGCGCGGGAGCGATTGCGCGAATTGGGATACCTGTAGGGGCACGACCTGTCGTGCCCGACCTGAGGTAGTGATGCTATGATACCCCCGCATGGCGGAAAGCTGGTTGATCGCACTGTCCCCAAGGCCGAGCGAGAGGCGCGCCTCCGCGCGGCCGCCTCCCTGCCGCAGGTTGCCCTGAACGAGCGCGAGCTCGCCGATCTCGAGATGCTCGCCTGCGGGGCGATGAGCCCGCTCGAGGGGTTCATGGGAGAGGCGGATTACCGCTCGGTAGTAGCTACCATGCACCTCGCAAACGGCATGGCGTGGAGCATTCCGGTTGTGCTGTCGGCGAAGACGAAGGAGCAGGAGGCGCTGAAGCCGGGAAGCCGCGTGGCCTTGACCGGTCGCGAGGGTGAGATCCTCGCGGTGATGGACCTCGAGAACGTCTATCGCGTGGACCACGCGCACGAGGCCCAGGAGGTGCTGCGCACCACCGACGCGGCCCACCCGGGCGTGCAGTACCTACAGAGCATTCGCCCGTGCTACCTGGGCGGCGCCATCACGTTGCTCCAGAAGCCGAACCATCAGGACTTCGCGCGCTACCGGCTGGAGCCCAAGGAGACGCGGGTGCTCTTCTCCGCCAAGGGGTGGGAGCGCATCTGCGCGTTCCAAACGCGCAACCCCATCCACCGCGCCCACGAGTACTTGCAGAAGTGCGCGCTGGAGCTGACCGACGGGCTGCTGGTGCACCCGCTGGTGGGGGAGACCAAGTCGGACGACACGCCGGCCGCGGTGCGGATGCAGTGCTACGAGGTGCTGCTCGAGAACTACTACCCGAAGGATCGGACGGTGCTGTCCGTGTTTCCTGCGGCGATGCGCTACGCGGGGCCGCGGGAGGCGATCTTCCACGCGCTGCTGCGCAAGAACTACGGGTGCACTCACTTCATCGTGGGGCGGGATCACGCGGGCGTCGGGAGCTACTACGGCACCTATGACGCGCACTACATTTTCAACGAGTTCGACCCCGGCGAGATCGGGATCACGCCGCTGTTCTTCGATCACGCCTTCTTCTGCCGGAAGTGCGGCAGCATGGCCTCCACCAAGACGTGTCCTCACCCGAAGGAGGAGCACGTCTTCCTGAGCGGGACGAAGGTGCGCGAGATGCTGGCCGCGGGGGAGTTGCCGCCGCCCGAGTTTACGCGGCCGGAGGTGGCGCAGATTCTCATCGCGAGCATGCGCGGGGGGAAGGGGTAAGGGAGATGGACCGCCTGGTGGTCATCGGTCTCGACTGCCTCACTCCGCAGTGGGCCTTGGAGCAGTGGATCGGCGACATGCCGAACCTGAAGGCCCTGCGGGAGCGGGGCGTGGGCGGGCGGCTGGAGTCTACGATTCCGCCGATCACGGTCCCGGCCTGGACCTGCATGATGACCTCGAAGGACCCCGGCACGCTGGGCGTCTATGGATTTCGCAATCGCGCCGGACACGATTACGAGACGCTGGATATCGCCACCTCCGTGGCGGTCAAGGAGCCGACGGTCTGGAACTACCTGTCGCGGCAACGGAGGAAGTCCCTGGTGCTGGGCGTGCCGCAGACCTACCCGCCGAAGCCGCTGAACGGGGTCATGGTGTCGTGCTTCATGACGCCGAGCAAGGACGTCGCGTATACCTATCCCGCGGAGATCCAGGGCCTGCTCGACCGCCTCGCGGGCGGTGAGTACGTGATAGATGTGAAGGACTTCCGCACAGACGACAGAGAGGCCCTGCTGAAGTCCGTCTATCAGATGACGGAGGCGCGCTTTCGCGTGTTCCGGGGCCTGCTGAAGGCGGACAGCTTCGACTTCGCGATGATGGTGGAGATGGGGCCGGACCGGCTGCATCACGGGTTCTGGCGGTTCTGCGATCCGACGCACCGGCTCTACGAGCCGGGCAATCCGTTCGAGCGCGTACTGCACGATTACTACGTGAAGCTCGACGAGGAGATCGGCCGGACCGTCGAGGCGGCCGGCGACGCCTCGGTGATGGTGGTCTCCGATCACGGGGCGAAGGCGATGGAGGGCGGGGTCTGCATCAATGAATGGTTGCAGATGAACGGCTATCTGAAGCTGAAGGCGCAGCCCGAGAAACGCACGCGCCTGACGCCCGACATGGTGGACTGGCCGAACACGCTGGCCTGGGGCGAGGGGGGCTACTACGGGCGGCTGTTCATGAACGTGGCGGGGCGCGAGCCGCAGGGCTGCATTCCGCCGGGAGCCTATGAGCGCGTGCGCCAGGAACTCGCGGCGGGGCTGGAGGCGTTTGGGGATGAGGAGGGTCACCCCATCGGGACGCGGGCCTTGCGGCCGGAGGACGTGTACCGCCAGGTGAACGGCCTCGCGCCTGATCTCATCGTTTACTTCGGCGATCTGAACTGGCGGTCGGTGGGCGCGGTGGGAGTGGGCGCGCCGCACCTGCGGGAGAACGATACCGGGCCGGATGACGCGAACCATGCGCAAGACGGCGTCATCGTCTGGGACCCAGGGGCGAAGTGGACGCCGCGGCGCGAGGTGCGCTACTCCATTTATGATGTCGCGCCCTCGATCTTGCGGTTCTTCGGGCTGGATATCCCAGAGGATATGATCGGTCGGACGATTATCTGAGAGGTAAGCAAGAACATGGCGAGCGGATTCACATTGTGGTTCACAGGGTTGTCGGGCGCGGGGAAGAGCACGCTGGCGAATCGCGTGCAGGAGGTCCTGCTCGAGCGCGGCTGCAAGGTGGAGGTGCTCGACGGCGACGTGGTGCGCCAGAATCTCAGCAAGGGACTGGGGTTTTCCAAGGAGGACCGCGACACCAATATCCGGCGCATCGGATGGGTGTGCCACATTCTCACCCGCAACGAAGTGGCGGCTATCGCGGCCGCCATCTCACCCTACCGCGACATCCGCGATGAGAACCGCAAGCTCATCGGCCGCTTCGTCGAGGTGTATTGCAAGTGCGATCTCGAAACACTGAAGGGCCGTGACCCTAAGGGATTGTATGAGAAGGCCCTGCGCGGCGAGATCGCCAACTTTACGGGGGTCTCCGACCCCTACGAGGCGCCGCTGAACCCCGAGGTCGAGATTGACACCGCGGCCGAGGACGTGGAGACCTCGCTCGCCAAGATCCTCACCACGCTGGAGGCAATGGGGTACATCCCGGTCGGCGACGGGCGGGGTTACAGCGCCGAGGAAGAGGAGACGATCAAGCAGAGGCTGAGGGATCTCGGTTACATCTGAGAAGACGAAGAGTCGAGGAGTCGAGGAGTCGAAGAGGCGAAAGGCGAGGGGTGATGCGGTTCGGACGACGGGAGAAGCGGCGGGCCTGTGTGGTGGGGCTGGATGGGGTCCCGTTCGGGCTGCTGCGGCGGCTCGCGGAGAAGGGCGTGATGCCGCGCACGGCCCGCATCATTGCGGGCGGGGGGTTGCGGCAGATGAAGGCCGCGCTGCCGCCGGTTTCCTCGGTAAGCTGGTCCTCGTTCATGACCGGCGCCAACCCCGGCGAGCACGGCATCTTCGGCTTCACGGACGTTGACCCCGCGACCTATCAACTCCGTTTCCCGTTCTTCTCCGACCTCGCGGTTCCCACGTTCTGGGACAAGCTGGGGGAGCGCGGCTTGCGCTGCTGCATCATCAATCAGCCCGCGACGTATCCCGCGCGGCAAGTGCCGGGCGCGCTGGTCGCCGGGTTTGTGGCCATCGAATTGAGCAAGAGCGTGTGGCCGCGGGAGCACCTGCCGGCTCTGGAGCGGATGGGCTATCGGATTGACGTGGACGCGAAGGTCGCGCGCGAATCGCCCGACAAGCTGCTCGACGACCTCGACGCCACGCACGCGACCCGCCGTCGCGCGATGACCTACTTCTGGGAGCGCGAGGAGTGGGACTACTTCCAGTTCGTGGTCACGGGAACAGACCGGCTGCACCATTTCCTGTGGAACGCCGTGGTGGAGGAGAGCGATTCGCACCACGCGCGGGCGATGGCCTACTACCGCGCGGTGGACGAGGCCGTCGGCGACCTCTGGGACCTGTTCCATGCCGCTCGCTCGGGCGACCGCGAGGGCGAGGGGTTTTTCATGCTTTCCGATCATGGCTTCACCGCGGTACGACAAGAGGTGCGGCTGAACGCGTGGCTGCGGGAGCAGGGCTATCTGTCCTATCGCACCGACGCCCCCGCGACGGTCGCTGACATCGCTCCGACCACCCGCGCCTTCGCCCTCGACCCGGGACGCATCTACCTCAACACCAAAGGCCGCTTCCCGCGCGGTTGCGTGGAAACCGGCGACGCGCCGGCCCTGCGCGACGAGATCGCAAAGAGACTCCGCGCGCTCACCTACAATGGCGAATCCGTCATCTCCCACGTCTTCCTGCGTGATGATATCTACACCGGCCCGCGCACCGCCCTCGGCCCCGACCTCGTCGCCCTCACCCACCCCGGCTTCGATCCCAAAGGAACCACCAAGGCTCGCGAGGTGTTCGGGAGCACGCACTTCCAGGGGATGCACACGTGGGAGGAGGCGTTTGTGTGGAGCGGAGTCCCTGTCCCGGAGGGTCCGGTAATACATGACTTGGCGGGGGCGATTGGGGGGTGGTTGTCATAGGCGCACCGCTTGCCGTTCAGCTTCCAGGTATCAGCTTGTCGAGCGCGGAGAGCAGCTTGCGGAAGGAGCGCGAGCGCTCGCGCGCCAAGGCGAAATCAAGGTGAGCCGTCAAAGCAGTTTGGTCTAGCGTAGGCTGGTAGCGACGTCCCGCTGGCAGCCTGTTACTGAGCCATCCTTTGGGGTCGCGGAGTTCGTCAGGGCTGGCAGGACACGTCAGGTCTGCGGGCAGGCCGCGATGGCCGCTGATGCTCTCGGCACTGGCGATCAACCAGGCCTCGTATGGACTGCACCCCTGGGCCTGGACAGAATGGGACGCGATGTAGCACTCTCTGATGAGGCGGGAAAGAGAGAGACTCATCATGGCTGCAAGACGAAG
>Ga0315287_10006081_pt1 | contig 11965 bp, 7 predicted proteins | sample YL17G11_0_MG_FD_205037 | JGI IMG/M metagenome (GOLD analysis project Ga0315287, IMG submission 205037) | Sediment microbial communities from Yellowstone Lake, YNP, Wyoming, USA - YL17G11_0 | ecosystem: Environmental > Aquatic > Freshwater > Lake > Sediment | place: USA: Wyoming | collected...
TGATCGATCACAATATGCCGGTGGTGGTGCTATCGCTGGCCGGCCGGCGCTATGAAAAGATCCTGGGCAATATTGAAGAGGTCAAGGCGCGCGGCGGAAAAGTGATTGCCATCGCCACCGAGGGCGACAAGCTCGTCAGCGAAAAAGCCGACGAAATCTTCTACATCCCGAAGTCTTCTGAGTCCACCTCCCCCATCCTGGCGGTGGTCCCGCTCCAGCTGCTCGCCTATTATATCGCCGTCAAGCGCGGTTGCCATATAGACCAACCGCGCAATCTGGCGAAGAGTGTAACGGTCGAATAAACGTTTGTGCTATAATTAGTCCTCATGGCTAAGCCAAAATACTATCTCTCCAAAGAGAACGAATTCGTTATCGAAAACTATAACGCCGCCCCTCCCTTTGCCAGTTTTTTCCCCGGCATTGCCGGAATTTTTGGCTGCCCGATGTGGGTTTTTTACGCTAACCGGGGACAGTGCATCACCTCCGCCGGCGTGCAGGATAAGAACGGCGCCATCATCGAATTTGAACCAGCCAACAAGGCCTATCACCATGCTTCCCTCCAGGGCTTCAGGACTTTTCTGAAAATAGATGGCAAATTTTATGAGCCATTCTCTTCCCGGTCAAATTTTAATAATCAATTAAGCATCAGCCCGGAGAGCCTGCGCCTGATCGAGGTAAATACCCATCAAAAAATCAAAGTCGAGGTAATTTATTTTACGATTCCAAATGAGCCCTTTCCCGCCTTAGCCCGCCAGCTAAAAATTACAAATCTCTCTTCCCGGCCTATAAAAATAGAAGTGCTGGACGGCCTGCCGGTGCTGATCCCCTTTGGCTTTGAGGATTCGTTTTTGAAAAGGATCAGCCAGACGATTGAAGCCTGGTGCACGGTGGAGAACCTGGACCGGGCCGCTCCCTTTTACAAATTAAAGGTCATGCCGGCGGATGTCGCCGAAACCCGTTTTCTCAAGAAAGGCAACTTTTTCATCTCCTTTTCTCACCAGAACCAGAAAGATCAAGCGACGGAATTGATCGTAAACCCCGCCACCATTTTCGGCGAAAATTCCAGTTTTGAGATTCCGGCAAATTTCTATTCCAAACTGAATTTCAAAACCCCCGCCCGTCAATTAACCGAGGGTTTTATTCCCTGCGCCTTCTCCTATAAAAATAGCCGTCTTTTAAAGAACGGCACTTTAGAAATCTTTTCCCTTTTCGGCACGGCGGAAGAGATCGGAGCAGTGAATAAAATTAAAAAGAGAGTCTCCAGCAAAAAATACATTGAAACTAAAATGGAAGAGAACCAAAAATTAATAAAAGACATCTGCTCAACCATGAGCATCGACAGCGCTTCCCCGGCTTTTGACCAGTACTCCGGCTATACCTTCCTGGATAATATAATGCGGGGTGGGCTGCCGGTGAGCATCGGTAAAAAAGTGGTTTATCTCTACTACCGAAAACATGGCGACATGGAAAGGGACTATAACGATTTTAAACTCATGCCCACCTATCTATCGCAGGGAACCGGCAATTATCGTGATATCAACCAGAACCGTCGCAATGATCTCTTTTTCAACCCGGAGGTAGCCGAAGATAATATTTTACGTTTCTTCAACCTGATTCAGCTCGACGGCTTTAATCCGCTGGTGGTGCTCAGCAGCCACTATTTTGTTAATACGGCGGAGGACGCCCGCCGACTGATCGCCAAACACCTCAAAAATCCGATCCGGAACTTGGAAGAGATCATTAATCGACCTTTCCTGCTCGGCACTTTATTGCAGGGCATGGAAAATGCGGGAATTAAATATAAAACGTCCCGGAAGGAATTTGTGGAAGAGCTGCTGGATAGCTCCAACGTAGCAGAGGGAGCCACGCATGGCGAGGGATTCTGGATTGATCATTTCTCTTATAATACCGATTTATTAGAGAGCTTTGAGTGCATCTATCCGGAAAGGATCAAAGAGCTCCTGTTTAATCAGAAGCGCTTTACCTTTTTTGATAATGAACACATCGTTGTACCAAGAAAAGAAAAGTACCGGCTGGCGGGCAAAAAGGTTAGGCAATACGAAAGCGTCAGGATCGATGCGGAAAAGGCGATGTTGATCAACAGCCGGGAAACCTTTGCCAATACGGTGAGGTCTGAATATGGCAAAGGTAAAATATATTATTCTACCCTGATCGCCAAGTTATTGTGCCTGATCGCGAATAAAGCCGCCTCTTTTGACGCGTTCGGAATGGGTATCGAGATGGAAGCCGACAAACCGGACTGGTACGATGCGCTGAATGGCCTGCCTGGGTTATTCGGCTCCTCCCTGTCAGAGACGCTGGAGCTAAAAAGAATTTGTATTTATGTCCTTAAACATTTTTCCGGCCAAACCCAGGTGCAACTCCCGGCAGAAATCAGTTCACTGATTTGCAGTTTGCATGAAAAGCTCAATGAATTCTTTCGCCTCTCGGACTGCTTCAGATATTGGGAAGAAACCTACCAGCTAAAAGAAGAGTATCGGGAGAAAACCCGCCTGGGACTTTCAGGGGAAGAAAACCAGCTGAGCGGGCGCTATCTGGTTGAATTTATCGAAAACATCATCAGGAAATGTGATTTTGGCATAAATCTGGTACAGAAAAAATATAAATATTATTGCACCTATTTTATCCATGAGGTTACAGATTTTGAGGTGATTACAGATAGCAAAATCAGGATAAAGCAGTTTGTTCAAAAACCCCTGCCCCTTTTTCTGGAAGGGTTTGTGCATGCATTGAAGACGGAAAAATCTTCCAACCCCGATATTGCAAAAAAGATATATGCAACGGTAAGACGCAGTCCCCTTTACGACCGGGAGCTTAAAATGTATAAAGTGAACGCTTCCCTCAAAACCGCCCCGATTGAAATTGGTCGGGCAAAAATCTTTACTCCCGGCTGGCTGGAGAACGAATCAATCTGGCTGCACATGGAATATAAATATCTGCTGGAATTGTTGAAAGCGGGTTTGCACCAGGAATTCTTTAGCGAGATCAAAAACACCCTGGTCCCCTTTATGGACCCAAATAAATATAAGCGCAGTATTTTAGAAAACTCCTCTTTCCTGGTCAGCAGCGCCCATCCCAACCAGGAAAATCATGGTCGCGGCTTTGTCGCCCGGCTTTCGGGCGCCGCCGCCGAATTTATCGAGATGTGGATCATTCTGACTACCGGCAAAAACATTTTCAGTTTAGACCAAAACGGAAAACTGATCTTTAAGCTGGCGCCGGTATTGCCCGCCTGGTTATTTAAAAATAAAGAGCTGCGCTTCAAGCTCTTGGGTAAGATCGAGGTGGTATATATCAATAATAAGAACCGGAATACTTATGATCCGGGAGTCGGCCCGCTCTCCTATAAACTGGTGTTTGAAGACAAAGAATTAGAGATCAAGGGCCCGATCGTAGAAGAACCCTACTCGCATCTTATCCGCGAAAGAAAAGTCAATAAAATCATCGTGGATCTAACCTAAATTCTGCTATAATTAACCCATCATGTTCCCTTTTGGAGTTACTTATTATCCCGACCAGTGGCCCAAAGCTAGCTGGGACCAGACCTTTAAAGAGATAAAAGCCGCCGGATTCAATATCGTTCGTTTCGGTGAAATGGCCTGGGACTGGGTAGAGCCGGAACCCGGAAAATTTAATTTTAGCGAACTCGATCAGGCCTTGGGACTCTGCGCCAAGCATGGTTTAAAGGTCCTGCTGGGGCTTCCCACCTCTCAGGTCCCAACCTGGTTTTTCCGCCTTTACCCTGATAGTCAACCGGTCGCCGAGGATGGGACGCTTTATCCCGAATACGGTCCCCGCCCCAACATCTGCAAAGATAACCCCCATTACCGGAAACTGGCGGAACGCCTGGTCAGAAAAATAGTCGCACGCTACAAAAACCACCCCGCCCTTCATTTCTGGCAGGTGGATAATGAACCGGTCTATCCTCCCCTGGACCATACCACCAGCAAAGACTTTTGCCATTGTGAATCTTCCCGTCGAGCTTTCATCGCCTGGGCGAAAAGAAAATATAAATCGATTAACCATCTTAATCAAATATGGGGAACAAAATTTTGGACGAATCTCTTTTCTCGCTTCGAAGATATCCGCACTCCTAAAGCCGGTGTTTGGGAAGCCGTCTCTCCCCATATTTTTCTGGATTGGTTCAGATTTAAAACGGACAGCCTGCAAAACTGGATCAGCCATCTGGCAAAAATCGTGAAAAGCCTTGACCCAAAACATAAGGTGGGCACCAACGGTTTTATCGGTATCTGCACCCGCGTCCCCGATCATAGCCGGTTGAGCAATAATTTAGACTGGTATGGGCTGGACATCTATCCCAAGGGTGGGAAAATGTCGCCGGATGATCTGGCTTTTACACTGGACCTGTGGCGAAGTTTCGCCCGCAGCGGCAAGGCCGAGTTTCATATCACCGAACTGCAGGGTGGACAGAATGTGCGCTGGGGCAATCCGGCGTATGTAGAAGGTCCGGAAATTAAATGGTGGACAAAAATGGCTTTTAAACACGGCGTCCAGGCGCTGCTCTATCACGCCTGGAGACCGCCGTTGTTTGGGGCGGAAACGGGTGGGTTTGGCATCCTTAAAGCGGACGGGACATCAACCAAGAGGCTCGAAATAATTAAAGGATTATCAAAAAAAATTCCGAATTCGGAATTCCGAATTCGGAATTCTAAAATTGCTATAGCATATTTACGTAGTAGTGAGATACAGACCTACCAAGAACAAGGCCCGCCGCGCGGCATTGCCGGACAATGGGAACCGGTTAGGACCGATATCGGATTGCTCTACACCCTTTTTTCCATTTCCGGGGCTCACCGGTCAGCGGCACAGGGCAAACCGATCGATTTTATTTTTGAGCAAGATTTAGATACGGGTAATTTACCTTATAAAACCATCCTGATGCCTAATCCCTATCTGTTATCCGAGAGACAGTATGCAAACCTAAAGAAATGGATGAAAGCGGGTGGGACACTGATCACCGATGCTCGGTTTGGTTTAAAAGATGAGAATGGCCATTTATATCCAAAACCATTAATGGAAGATTTGTTGGGAGTGGTTTACGAATATACCGAACCTACTCCCAAAGGTTTTATCGATGGTTTAAGGGGAAAGCCGAAGAAAGCGCAAATTATCAGAAAAAAAATCGGCAAAGGCAAAATTATTTATGCTAACTTCAGCCTCTTTTTGGAAATCAAAAACGGGAATAAAAAGTGGCGGCAATTAGTCAGGAAGGAAATGGCAAAATGAAGTACGGACACTTTGATGTTGATAACAAAGAATATGTGATTGAACGGCCGGATACCCCGCTGCCCTGGATCAATTATCTAGGCTCGGAAAATTATTGCGCCCTCATGAGCAACACCGCCGGCGGCTATAGCTTCTATCGCGATCCCAAGGAGCGAAGAATCACCCGTTACCGCTATAACAATGTGCCGATGGACCGCGGCGGCCGGTATCTTTATTTAAGAGACAACCAAACCAAAGATTACTGGTCGGTTTCCTGGCAACCGGTCCTGAAGGATCTAAATGAATACAAATATGAATGTCGGCACGGTTTGGGTTACACCACCATTACTTCTGAATATTCTGGGATTTCAACTAAGGCTACCTACTTTGTCCCGCTGGGTGAAAATTTAGAGATCTGGAAGCTGGAGGTTAAATTTGAGCCTAAAAAAGGCGCCATGGGAATAAAATCAAGGGACCTCTCGCTTTTTTCTTTGGTTGAATTCTGTCTCTGGGACGCGCTCAACGATATGACCGATTATCAATATAATCTCAATATCGGACAAACCGACTATGTGGATGGCACTATTTACCATCTTTCACGCTATCGGGTTACCCAGGATGTGGTCGGTTACTTCGCCTGCGCCAATGCACGGGCCGTCGGCTTTGACACCCAGCGCAAAGATTTTATGGGTAATTACGGCGATTGGTCAAATCCCCGCGCGGTGATTGAGGGGAAGATGAATAATTCCCTGGCCTGCGGTTGGGCGCCGATCGGTTCCCAGATGTTTAACTTCAAGCTCAAGGCGGGAGAAACCAAGACCTTTATCTTTGTACTAGGTTTCACCGAAAACATTAAAGAGCCGCCCCAAAAAATTGAAAAATTCAGCGAAATAAAAACGGTTGAAAAAGAACTGGCCCGCCTAAAAAAACATTGGGAAGAAAATTTAAATAAATTTTCGGTACAATCTGAAGATCCGGAGCTGGACCTGATGGTAAACACCTGGAACCAATATCAATGCCGCACCACCTTTAACTGGTCACGCTCCGCCTCTTACTATGAATCAGGCATCGGCCGCGGCATGGGCTTCCGGGATTCAAACCAGGACACGCTGGGGTTTGCCCATATTATTCCTGAAAAAGTCAAAGAGCGCATCAAGGACCTGTCCGCCACCCAACTGCCCGATGGAAGCGCTTACCATCAATATTCTCCGCTGACCAAAAAAGCTAATCCTTCTGATCATAAATATGGCGATGATCATCTCTGGCTGATTTTCTCCGCCGCCAGTTATCTTAAGGAAACCGGAGATATTAAATTTCTCAGCGAAAAGGTTCCTTTTGCCGGGGCGGAAGATGCGACGATTTATGAACACTTGGAAAAAGCCATCGAATTCTCTACCAAACATCTCGGTCCGCACGGATTGCCGCTGATCTTCTTTGCCGATTGGAACGATTGTCTGAATCTGGACCAGGGAAAAGGAAAAGCGGAATCGGTCATGGTGGCGCAGATGCTGGTGGGCGCCGCCACGGAAATGTCACAGATGGCGGAACTGGTGGGTAAAAGCAGCGAAGCTAAAAAATATCTAAATATCGCGCGCAAGATGAAAGAGGCCATCAATCAACATGCCTGGGATGGAAAATGGTACGTGCGCGCTTTCACCGATGACGAAACCGCGGTAGGTTCCAGCACTTGCAAAGAGGCAAAGATTTACTTGGAACCCCAGGCCTGGGCGGTTATTTCGGGAAGCGCCGATCAAGAGCGCGCCGAGCTGAGCATGGATTCGGTCAATAAACATCTGGCCACCAAACACGGGATTGTTATCCTGGATCCGCCCTACGCTAAATTTGATTATCGCATTGGTTCGATCGGCGTTTATCCGCCGGGCTTAAAAGAAAACGGGGCCATTTTCTGCCACCCCAATCCCTGGGCGATGATCGCGGAATGCATTTTGGGGAGAGGGAACCAAGCCTATGCATATTATCGCGCCATCCTCCCCGCCGCTCGCAATCAGATTGCCGATCTGCACAAGACCGAGCCCTATGTCTATTGCCAGATGATCGCCGGCAAAGCCCATAAAGATTTTGGCGAGGGTAAGAACTCCTGGTTAACCGGATCGGCCTGCTGGAATTTTGTTGCCGTTTCGCAATGGATTCTGGGTATCCGCCCTGAATATAAAGGATTATTGATCGATCCCTGCATACCAAAAGAATGGAAAGGCTTTCAGGTGAAAAGGGTGTTTAGAGGATCGACCTATTATATAACTATCCGCAACCCGGAAGGTGTTTCGAAGGGGATAAAATCGATAACCATGGACAACAAACGTTTACCCTCAAATCTGATCCCGCCCAGCAAATCCGTCGGCAAGGAACACTATATCGAAGTGGTGCTGGGGTAATTTAGCAGGTTGAAAAAATTTAGCCTGGTATTTTTTATCCTTTGTTTGCTTAACCAATTGGCTTCTGCCAGCCTGTCAGAAAACACGCTCTTAAAGCTGGATGAAAAACTAAGTTCTTTGCTTGCCCCCCATGGAGAAAAGGTGGGCATCTGCTTTATCGATTTAAAAACGGGTTGGGAACTGCAAATTAATGGCCGAAAAAAATATCCGGCGGCCTCGGTCATTAAATTAGCGGTCATGACCGCTGCTTACCACCTGTCCGAAACGGGGCAACTGGATCTCGGCAAAAAGCTCAGACTGGAAGAAAAAGATAAATTAGGTGGATCAGGAGTACTGCAATGGATGAAAGCGGGGAGAGAGTATACGATTTGGAATCTTATTCGTCTGATGATTGTCCTTTCGGACAACACCGCCACCCGGATGCTGGTGGATGAAATCGGTCGGGAAAATATTAATCTTTATCTGCAAAGCATCGGACTGAACCAGAGTAATATCATTGATGACACCATGCTCAACGAACCTCCCCTGCCTATGAACCTCACCACCCCGGAAGAGATGGCGCTGCTGCTGGTTAAAATCAATCAAGCCCGTATTTTCAATCCTAATTCTTCCAGGGAAATGATTAGCTTTATGAAAAACCAACGTTATCGCTGGGGAATCTGGAGGGGAGTACCGCGTGGCATCATCGTTGCCGATAAGACGGGAGAAGTAGGTGGTGTGCTCAATGACGCCGGGATCGTCTATTCTCCTTCCGGGCCTTATGTTTTATCCATTTTTACTCATGGTTTTAATAAGTTAAGAGAAGCCAGAGAAATTATCAACCAGGTTTCGGCGATGGTTTTTGAAGCTTACACTGGAACAAAAGTAAAACTGACCCGTCCTGCCATCAGGAAACCGATCCGGCGCTACCGTAGAAACTATAAATATCAAAAACGGATCCGAAAATCACTAAACTCACCCGTCCCCGGCTCCCAGGAAATGTTTTCTTCACGAACGTAATAGGCCATTTCCCTTTTTATTTCCGCCAAATAATCCTTCAGCGGTTTTTCTTCTCCCTCCACCACCAATTCCACCCCGCCATCCCCGCCATTTTTCACCCAACCCACTAATTTATATTTCCGCGCCAGATCCTGTGCGGTAAAGCGAAAGCCTACCCCCTGGACACTCCCCGAGTAAGAAACATGCACACGTTTCATTTAACGCCGAAAAGTCCGATAATCACAGGATGGAATTTGACAATTACCGGGCCGAAAACCAGCGCCACGATCGACATCAGTTTTATGAGAATATTCATCGCCGGACCGGAGGTGTCTTTAAATGGGTCCCCCACCGTATCGCCTACCACCGCAGCCGCATGCGTTGGCGTCCCCTTCCCTCCCAGAAACCCCCCCTCAATCATTTTTTTAGCATTATCCCAGGCGCCACCGCTATTGGCCATCATCACCGCCAGCAGCACCCCCGTTCCCAATGAGCCGGCAAGAAATCCACCCAGCGCCTCCGTCCCCAGAACCAATCCCAATAAAATTGGCGCGATGATGGCGGTAGCGCCGGGGACCAACATTTCGCGCAGTGCGGCTTTCGTGGAGATATCGACACAACGCTTGATATCGGGCTTGGCTTTTCCTTCCATCAGTCCCTTAATTTCCCTAAACTGGCGCCTGACTTCTTCTACCATTTTATTCGCCGCACGCCCTACCGCTTGCAGCGTCCACGAAGCAAAAATAAACGGCATCAGAGCACCGATAAAAAATCCCACCACTACCTGATCGTTAAGCATATTAATGACACTGATCCCCACCGTCTGCGTATAGGCGGCAAAAAGGGCGAGCGCCGTCAGGGCGGCCGAACCGATAGCAAATCCTTTACCGATGGCCGCCGTGGTGTTGCCCAGCGAATCCAGCGTGTCGGTAATTTTTCTTATTTCCGGCGGGAGTTGTGCCATGGTCACGATCCCGCCCGCGTTATCGGCAATCGGCCCGTAAGCATCGACCGACATGATAATCCCGATCGTTCCCAGCATGCCGACGGCTGAAATCGCCACGCCGTAGAGACCAACGAATTTGTATGAAATGAGGATCGCCAGACAGATCGTCAGCATCGGAAGCGCGGTGCTGCGCATACCGATGGCGATCCCGCTGATGATGTTGGTGGCCGCGCCGGTTTGGCAGGAGCGCGCCAGAGCTTCCACCGTTTTTCCCGAAGTAAATATTTCCGAAATGAATCCGATGGCTACTCCCGCCAAAATGCCAGCAAGGATGGACCAGAAAACCCCGATATTTCCAGGTAAGATAAAACCCGTAAGGAAATAAGCCGCGATAATAAAAATGATTCCCGCTACATAGGTAGCATAACGCAGCGCGGCTTGCGGATTAATGTTTTTAATCAGGTTAATGAAAAGTGTCCCGATCAAAGAAGCGACTGTCCCGGTTACAATTAAAAGCAGAGGAAGAATCATCCAGAAAAAAGTTCTCTCGGGCATTAGCACCCCTAGAGCAATCGTGGCCACCACCGCTCCCACGTAAGATTCAAAAAGATCGGCCCCCATGCCTGCCACATCCCCAACATTATCCCCCACGTTATCGGCGATCACCGCCGGATTGCGCGGATCATCTTCCGGAATGCCGGCTTCAACTTTTCCCACCAGATCCGCACCCACATCCGCCGATTTAGTATAAATACCGCCTCCCACCCTGGCAAAGAGCGCGACGGAAGAAGCCCCCATGGAAAAACCGGAAACCACCAGGGCTTTAGTTTTAAGATCTGGGATTAACCACCAGATAATTCCCAGGCCAATCACGCCCAAGCTGGCAACCGCCATTCCCATCACCGCCCCGCCGGTAAAAGCCACTCCCAGCGCCTTGCCCTGATCACCGGTTGCGGCCGCGCTGGCGGTTCGGACATTTGCCCGGGTGGCAGAAGACATGCCGATCAATCCCGCCAGCATTGAAAAAATTCCCCCACCCACATATGCGACAGCCACCAGAGTACTGATAAAATAAGAAATAGCGACAAAAATGATCGCCATAAAAATGCCGATGCTCAGATATTGCCGCCTGAGATAGGTCATCGCCCCCTCATGGATGGCGTCGGCGATTTCTCTCATTTTTTCCGATCCGCTATCTTTTCGCGCTACCATCCATAATAAAAAGAAAGCATAAAGAAGACACAGGCTCCCGGTTAACAGAATCCAGCTTGAATAATCCATAACTACTCCTTTATTGACCAAATTTTTACAAAACAAAAATCGATTCTATCATAAAACTATATTCACCAAAAGTCAATTATGCTAAAATGAATTCCACATGTTTAAAATCACGGAAAGGCAATACAACCTCATCATGCAGCAGGCGCAGGCCTGCTATCCCCAGGAAACGGGTGGAATTTTGGGGGGAAGAGGAGAAACCATCACCGGGGTGCTCCCCATCCCCAATAAATATCTTTACGATCGCACTGAAACTTTTGCCATCTACAGCGACGATATCGACCGGGGCTTTGCTTTTTTAAGAAAACACAGTTTAGATTTCTTGGGCATTTATCACACGCACCCTAAAGGCGTTCCCTACCCTTCCGAGCAGGACCTGGCCCACGGGCAAAAATACCATTTCATCATCGGACTGAGTGACCGTTACAATCCCGCCCTTTATGCCTGGAGGGTGGAAGGAGGCCAGGTTTATCCTGAAGATATCAAGATTGTCAGCGATATGGGAGTTACGGTGATAGATATCAAGACGGGAAAACCCAAACTGTCAGATAACGCCCGGCCCGAGATAATGGATCGGCTGGCAAATATGATCGACGATTTTATCGCTGGGCGCCGGCCCGAATACCCAAAGTTAGACCCCAAAAACTGGGATGCGTCAACCTTCTCGACCATGGCTTAATCCTTTAATTTGGTAATAAAGCCATGGGATAAATTTTCTTCTTTTCCAGGCCCCGGCGGCTAAAATGGCATACTTTTTCTTCAATTCGGTTAAAACCAAATTCCTTTGCCCGGTTTTTAATTTTAAGCGTAATAGTTTTTCCAGCGCCCTCACCCGAAAACGGTCCATGCCCCAGTATTTTTTGGAAAGCTGGTCGGGATGCCCGCCCCGCTTAATGATCAATGGCTCATCGATGAAACCGATCGGATGCTGATGCGCAATTCTCAACCAGAGATCATAATCCTCGCAAACCGGCAGCCCCTCATCAAATCCACCGACCGTTTCAAAGAGCTCCCTTTCCATTAAAACTGAGGAGCAACTGATCAGGCAAAGCGGCAGGCATTTATCAAAAATCCAGCCGCCGTATTTTTGGTGCTTTTTCATTTGGTTTAAATGCTGGCCATT
>Ga0315287_10006082_pt1 | contig 11965 bp, 6 predicted proteins | sample YL17G11_0_MG_FD_205037 | JGI IMG/M metagenome (GOLD analysis project Ga0315287, IMG submission 205037) | Sediment microbial communities from Yellowstone Lake, YNP, Wyoming, USA - YL17G11_0 | ecosystem: Environmental > Aquatic > Freshwater > Lake > Sediment | place: USA: Wyoming | collected...
GTTTTGGAACGAGAAGATGGGGACCCAGGACTTGCAGTTGTTCCTCGTGCAGCAGGGGCTCGACGAGCTGTTCTTCTGGTTCCTGCCTCAGCTCAATGACGTCAGCGCCGACGGCACGGTCCTCGGCGGCACCGGGTTCAACCCCGACGGACTCCAAGAGGGATTCATCGTTGACCTGAAGCAACTGTGGGTCTGCCACGCAGCGCCGGACGGCCCCCCGGTCACGACCTCGGTCACGTTCAAAGAAGTCGGCAAGCACCTCGAGCACGGCGACTTCCTGGGCACCTGCGAGTTTCTGAACGCCAACGGGCTGGCCCGCGCGTCCGCGCTTCGCGCGCGGTTAAACCGCGGATTCACGGTCGACCCGAACCGGACGGGCAGGGTCTGCGGCGGAGCCCCCGACTCGGATCTGTTGACTCGGCACGAGGGCCCCTCATCCCGGGACCTCTCTTACGGCAGGCAGCTGCGAGCCCCTTCCCCGACCGGGACCCAGCGCCCCGGCGTGCAGCGCCGGCTGATGAAGGTCCCGGCCCCGACGCGATAGGCCGGCTGTTACGAACGAGCGGATCGAACGACGCGGCGGGCCGGAAACGGCCCGCCGCTGTCGTCCGGGACGAAACTCCAGGCCCGTTGCGGCCGACCGCGTTTCAACATTGTGGGATCCGCCAGTGAGGGAGCTTTGATGAAATTCGTAGTGAAGGTGATGTTCGAGCGAGCAGTGATCGGCTCCGGCCTCGCCGTACTGGTCTGGTCGTCAACCGCCGCCGCCCCGAGCGACAACGCGATCCACCTGCGCTCCGGCACCATCGACGGGAGTCGTGCCGGCAAGGCTGTTGCGACCGCCGGCGCGAACGAACCGGCACGATGGGTCGTTCGGTTCCGCCAGGCGCCGGGCTGGTTGGAAAGAGGCACGCTCGAAACCGCCAACCTCCACGTGGTGGCGCCGCTCCCCGATCATGGCTTTCTCGTCGACGTTCCGCCCGGACGTGCCGTCGCCTTCGCCAAGATCCCAGGCGTCGAATGGGCCGTCCCGTACCTGCCGCAGGACAAGCTCGCCCCGGAGCTCGCGCAGGTGTCCGCCTCCTCGGCGGACGATTTCGAGGTCGCTCTGATCGTTCACCTGTTCGCTGATGCCGACCCGCGCGCCGTAGCGGTCGAATTGGCCGCTTCGGGGTTCCGCGTGGCCGGATCCGGGCGCGGGGGACGATTCGGCCGCATCCTCCTCACGGCGTCGCCCGCGGACGTGCGCGGTCTCGCCGCCTCACTCGCCCAGCGCAACGACGTTTTCTGGATCGGTCGCCGCGGGCGGCGCACGCTGGTCAACGACAACGCGATCTGGGTCGGTCAGTCCGGCCTCAATGCCGGGATGACGACGCCGGTCTTCAACCATGGGATCCACGGCGAGGGTCAGGTCGGCGCGGTGCTCGATACCGGCCTCGACGCGGACATGTGTTTCTTTCGCGACGCGACCTTGGGGTTGCCGCTGACCAATACCGGCGGCGGGACCGCTGTGGATCCAAGTCATCGCAAGGTACTGGCCGTCGACTTCCTCGACCCGTCCGAGAACCCGGCGAACCCCGCGCAATGGGACACCCAGAATCACGGAACCCACGTGGCGGGCACTTTTGCCGGAGACAATCTCGCCAATCCGATCGTCCACGACACCGCCGACGGTCATGCGCCGGGGGCCAAGCTCGTCATCCAGGACGCCGGCTATCAGTCGGATGCTTGCGGCGACCTCCCAGGAATCGGTTGTCCGGTGACCGACCTGAACCCGATCTTCCAGCAAGCCTACACCCAAGGTGCGCGCGTCCATTCGAACTCGTGGAACGACAACGAGAACGCCGCGGTGCAGAACAACTACTCGGACACCTCGGTCGACGTCGACGAGTTCATGTGGAACCACCCGGACTTCCTGATCGTCTTCGCCTGCGGCAACCACGCTTTGGGCGGCACGGCAACGATCGGTAGTCCCAGCACCGCCAAGAACGTCCTGGCGACCGGCGGCACCTACGACGGGACCTCCGCAAACTACCTGTCGGACATCTCGGCCTGGGGCCCCACCGCCGACGGCCGGATCAAGCCCGACGTGGTCTTCCCGGGCGCGAGCATCGTCTCGGCCGGCAACGACGGCAACGTCACGACGAACAACTGCGGCACCGAAACCATGACTGGCACGTCGATGACGGCGCCGGGCGCATCGGGAGCGGCGCTTCTGACGCGGCAGTACTTCATGGACGGTTGGTATCCCTCCGGCAGCCCGACGCCGGCCAACGCCTTCACGCCGACGGCGGCGCTGCTCAAGGGGATGCTCGTCAATTCCGCGGTCGCGATCGGATTCGATGCGGAGGGCCGACCGATCACGATTCCCGGGAACGAGCAGGGCTGGGGGCGGGTGTTGCTGGACAATGCGCTCTATTTCGCCGGCGATCCGCGCGGTCTGTGGATCGCCGACAACGCGGGCGCGTTCACGTCGCCGTCCAACGCCCCCGTGGTATTCCAACTCCAGATGCCAGACGCCGGTCAGCCGCTCAAGGTGACGCTGGTCTGGACCGACTACCCGTCGACACCTGCGGCGGCGACCAACCTGGTCAACGACCTCGACCTCCGCGTCGACGGGCCGAGCGGTGGATTCTGGGGCAATCAATTCTTCCAGGGTGTCTCGAAGGCCGGAGGCTCGCCCGATCGGCTCAACAATCTCGAGCAGGTGTTGATCGCGGACCCCAAGCCTGGTGTCTACTCGATCCAGATTTCGCCGCACGCGATTCCCGCCGGGCCGCAGTCGTTCGCCCTCGTCGTCACGGGCGGCCACTTCACGGTGACCTCGGGACCGCGCCCGAGCTACTGGTCTCACGTGGTGAACGACGCGGCGCCGAACGGCAACGGCGACGGCGTGCTCGACCCGGGAGAATCGGCGAAGATCCCGATCACCCTGCGCAACGCCGGTGACGCCGCCGCAACGTCCGTGCTCGGCGAGCTGTTCTCGGCCTACCCGGGACGGCTCAAGGTGTACGACGGCAGCGCGACGTACGCCGACATGCCGGTGGGAGCCCAGGCGACCTCGGATTCGCCCTATTACGACGTCACGTTGGAGCCGTCGGCGGCTTGCGGCCAGATCGTCGGCGCGACGATGGACGTCAAGGGGAACGGTTTCGCGGTGGGAAGCGCCTTCACCCTCGACGTGGGGGTCTATGCCAAGAACTATCCATCGACTGGCACACCGGTTTCCATCCCGGCCAACAGCACGATCGGAGTCACCTCTACCATCAACGTGCCGGTGTCCTTCCCGCTGACCGAAGCGGACGTGACCGTCAACATCGACCACCCGAACATCGCGAATCTCGACGTCATTTTCTACCGCCCGGGCACCGCCAACCCGCCGGTCTACTTGCACAACAACACTCGGGCCGGAGTCTCCGGGATTCACACGACCTACGACGAGCTCACCACACCCGACGGCCCGGGGTCGCTCGACACCTTCATCGGCGGGGAGCCCCAGGGGAACTGGCGCTTGAAGGTCGTCAACACCGGCCCCACTGCAGGCACCTTGCAGAACTGGACGATTCACCTGAAGAGCAACATCCCCTTCAACTGCAACCCGCGCGCGTGCGGCCAGGGCGTGCCGTCCGCCGTGGGGAGCACGCTCTCCGTCGCCCGATCGGGAGCGGCCAACGTCCAACTGAGCTGGACTGGCGTGGGCTCTGCGAATTACGACGTCTGGCGGTCGACCGACCCCCAGTTCGGGAAGGCCACCTTTGGCGGCGCGACCGGCGGTCCGACGAATTGGGTGGACGCCGGGGCGCAGTCGCGCCCCGGGATCGATTATTACCTCGTTCGCTCTGTCAACTCGTGTCGATGGGAGAGCCCGTAGGCTTTACTGTGCAGGGCGCCAGCGAGAGCATGACGCAAGATCAAAGGGGTGTCCCTCGATGAACCTTTCGGTGGGCGCGCGCGGGGTACCGATGGTTCCGCGCCGTTGAAGAGGACGAAGGATATGGCGTCGGGGAGTGCGCGCGTCGGTACTAGGCGCAACCCCGGTCGTTCCGACGCACGAGTCCCGTCGCTGGGACCGTGAAAGTCGATCCGAAAGTCGGATCGTCAGGCTGCCTGGCGCCACTCGTATCGATGATGCAGGCCGCCGATTCGCGGATGGCCGACGATCTGGACGTCGCGATTCGGCTTCGAGTTGGCCGCTCTCATCGACGGCGTGCCCTTGCTCAACCCGAGGTGGGTTCTGTCGTCGTGGTCGTACGCGACAAATTCCGAGAGCAGTCGATGCAGGTGCCGCTCGTTGAGGACGATCATGTGGTCCAGGAGGTCTCCCCGCACCGTCTCGACCCAACGTTTCGCGGCGCCGTTCTGCCACGGGCTATACGGCGTGATCTGCTTGCGCAGGATGCCCATGTACTCGATCACAGCGAGGACGTCAGTCCCGTACTTCTTGTCGTTGTCGATGACGAGGTAGCGAGGGACGGCGTCGCAGGCGAACGGCTCGCGAAGCTGCTGGATAATCCACCCTGCGGTCGGATGCTCGGTGACGCGGACGTGGAGCACGGAGCGGCGGGCGTGGTGAATGACGAAGAAGACGTAGAGCACGCGGAACGTCGCCGTCGGCACGGTGAAGAAGTCCATCGCGGCGAGGACCTCGCGGCGGTTACGAAGGAAGTTGCGCCACCGCCGCCGCGCTTCGGGATCAGGTGGTCGATTTGGCATCGATCGGGAGACGGTCCGCTCCGACACGTCGAAACCGAGCATCAGCATCTCGCCATGAATGCGCGGTGCTCCCCACGTCGGGGAGCGCGGTCAACGACGCCGAGGGCCTGGACTCGCAGCGCGATCCGCCGAATGCAAACCGTTCACTGTCAACACGGATGACGTTTTGGCGAGGGACAACTTGTTCCGTTCAACTCGTGCCGACGGGCGAACGCTTCTCGATCCGGTACTCGCGTCTGGCGCATCGGCTGTCGGTTCCACCTCGCACGGAAGCAAGCGCTTCCTCCGCGACACGGAACAGGTGAACCGGATCGATGCCCCCCTGCACTTCGTTGATCGTCACCACGCCGATACTGACGTGGATCGGCAACGGGTTCTCCCCGCCGGTCGTCTCACCGTGGAGCGCCACCAAAACCCGATCGACCGCCGGACGCGGATCGACACACTCGCCGAGCACGACGGCGAACTCGTCTCCACCGATCCGCCCGATGAAGTCGGTGCCGCGCGTCGACGCCTGGATCGCCAGCCCCACCGAGCGCAGCACACGATCGCCGATCATGCGCCCCGCGTCGGCGTTGATCTTCCTGAAGCCATCGATGTCGACGAGCAGGAACGCCATCGGCTTCTGCAGCCGCGCATCGCGCTGAAGCACCTCGTCCAGGCGCGTAAGGAACGCACGTCGATTGAGAGTGCCGGTGACGTCATCATGGGTCGACGTGTCGCGTAGTTTCGCCACGAGCGCCGCGACCCGAACCTCGGAGGCTGATGCCGCAAACTGAAGTTGCCGCTCGCGGTCCTCGAGCTTCCCCAATGCGCGGACACAACGAATGCTGCTCACCAGGAGACCCGTCGTAGCCATTGCCGCTCCCGCCGCCGCGAGCATCGTCCATCGGCCGGGCGTGAAGTAGGCTGCGAAAAAGGCTGGCACGACGCCGACAGTTGCCCAGGCCAGCAAGGGAGGAATCGACGATTTCGAATGTGGCATGACAAGAAGAACCTCGTTCCCAGAGCCGCCCCCGTCAAGTGTGCTCTCTTGTGCAGGCCTCCGGCTTCGCTTTTCTTTCGACCGGCCCCTATTTCAAGATGGATATTTGCAGGGGTGCGGCGAAGGTGTCGACGATTGACCCGCGGATCGGACGGTACGTGCTTATCGCCCTGTCGGCAGGGGCGCGATGGGCATCGTTTACGGGCCGAGGACCTGTCCCTCGCCAAAATCCAATCCGGCTCTCTAAGCGACGACTTCCGAGTGTTGCCTGCGTGATCCCGACGGTTCCACACGGTTGAAGACGCTGGGAAACCTCGCGCCGGGGGAGTGCGCGGTTCCGACACACGAGTCCCGTTGACAAAGAGACCGCGAACGCCGATTGCCGAGCTTACTTGCGGCCACTAAACCTCCTTTAGGCACCTCGCGGCCTGGACCGATCCTTGGCTGATACAAGGCCCCCCATCCGGCCGGAACAAATCGCAAGAGGTCCAACCGTCAGATTTGAAACCCGTGTTGGGGAATCCCGACCTCGTCACGTTTGGACACCAGATCAAACGTCGGTTTGGTTCTTGGACCACACGGGAGTGTTGGCGAGCGACAACTGGTGCACTCCACCTTGTCATCTTAAAACCTCGCGTCAGGGCTCTGACGGGACTCGCGTTCCGGTCATCGCCGTGCGACTTCGGGGCTCAGGAAGCGTCCACACTTTTGCAATATTCAGGACTGGCCAAGAGACGTTCCTAGCGGTCTCTGCCATCCCCTGGGCTTCCAGCACGGCCGATCCATCACCGCGCACCTCGTACCGCAAATCGCGTCCGGTGAATGGGTCGGCACCATCGGCGCCGGGAAGGCCGGCGAGAGTCGGCGGGTAGGCGCCGGTCGCAATCCCAAGCCTGCGCAGTGCGACCGAAAGGCGTGCTAGGCGGTGCAGTGAGGCGTGGCAGGACACGATCGCGGGGACGCCATCGGGAAAATCGTCGGCCTCGGACGTGCCCGCGTTGAGGCGCAAACGCCTGATGCCGGATCTCGTGCGCTCGCGCAATCGTTTGGCCAACTCCTTTGCAGCCGGGTACGGCCCACGGACGGCCGCGGCGAACTCGGTTCTCAGATCGAGAAAACGCGCGGCCGCTACCTCGCGCAGCGCCTCGACTCTCAACCACGCCGGCACGGGCGTCTTGCCCACTCGCAGGAGGCCGACCTCGCCCCTCATCACCTCCTCGGCGAGGGTGAGTGAGTCGATCGTGTAGGCACGCCTGATTGCCCCTTCGAAGTCGTCGTCCTGTAGCGCGAGCTCGATCCTCTCGAGTGTCTCTGTGTCGAGATCGGACCGCGCGAGCAGTTCGTGCAGGACCCCGAACTGCCGGCGCTCCACGCCGGCGACGACGATGAGGGCGATCAGGGACGGCTCGTGCCCCAGCGACCGCGCGATCGTCCCGAGAAGTTCGACGTCCCGGATGGCATCGGCGACACGTCCCTCGGTGAGCGCTAGGCGAGCTCGCGCCTCAATCCACTTGCTGGCGAGTAGGACGGCGCCGAACGAGTTGTCGCGGTACCCCCAGTTCGACTGCGCGAGGCCCTTCGCCTTGGCGATGATCGTGATCCCCTCGGTCTTGCTGACGAGGTCGCGCCGAAGCTCGGCCTTCTCATCATCCGTCCACGCGGATGCGGGTGCTGACGACACTTCCGACGATGGCTGCTCGGGCGGGGTGAGGATCGCCAGCGATCCCGCGCGGATCCACGTCGAGGCGTTCGCTTCGTCCGGGACGATCTTCGGACGACTCTGCTCGAAATCGAGAGGTCCGCACACTGCTTCGAAGCGCGTCTTCGCGGATGCCCATGCGTTTTGGCCCCATGCGCCGATCGCTTCATTCGCGACGAGAACCGCGAGGGTTAGAAGCAACGGTACGTATACGAGAATCCGGCGAGTCGTCGCCGAAACCGGTTTGTGCGGCCGCACGAACCTCCACAGGCGGTAGCCGGGTGACGGCGCATGCGCCAGAATCGGCTCATCGCGGAGGTGGCGCCGAATGTCCTCCGCCATCTCCGACGGAGACCCGTAGCGGCGCGCCCGGTCTTTCTCAAGCGCGTGCATTGTGATCCCGTCGAGGTTTCCCCGGAGCTCCCGCCGGAGCGTCCGCGGCTCCGTCCGCCTTCGTCGCGCCGATTCCGTCGATTGGTCGCCCATCGTCGTGAGTCGAACGCTCGGTCGAGGTGGATTGACCTCGCGGATCCTCCGTCGGATCTCGTCGAAGCCCGCCTCCCTTAGCGCCTTGGACTCGAACGGCAGGGCACCGACGATCAGTTCGTAGAGCAGCACACCCAGTGAGTAGACGTCGGTTCGCGAATCGACGTCGAGCGCGGTCATCTCGGCCTGTTCCGGACTCATGTATTCGGGGGTCCCGATCAGGACGCCCTGCTCGGTGAAGAGCGTCCGCTCGGTCAAGCGCTGGGCTGTGGCCTTCGCCACACCGAAGTCAATGACTTTGGCAACGGGCTTACCGTCCTGGGCCATGACCAGAACGTTCGACGGTTTGATGTCCCGGTGGATGATTCCCTTCTGGTGGGCGTGCTGGATCGCCTGGCACGCTTGTATGAAGAGATCGAGTCTTTGCCGGATGTCCAGCAAGTGCTTGTCGCAGTACTCGGTGATGGAAATGCCGGCCACGTGCTCCATCACAAAATACGGCCGCCCCTCGAGAGTCGAACCGGCGTCGAACACCTTGGCGACGCCGGGGTGGTTCATCAGCGCCAGCGCCTGCCGCTCCGCCTCGAACCGCGCGAGAACCTGCTTCGAGTCCATGCCGGGTTTGATGACCTTAAGGGCGACCCGGCGCCGGAGGGGAGCCTCTTGCTCGGCGAGGTAGACGATTCCCATGCCGCCTTCGCCGATCTTCTCGAGGATCTTGTACGGGCCGATCCGCTCGGGAGCGCGATCCGGAGGGAAAGCGGTCTCCGTTGAGTCGTCCTCAGGTGGAGTGCGATCGTCGCGTTCCGGCATCGGGATACCTCGCTGACAACTGCGGGCAGTCTACCGGACTCCGGAAGCCAAGAGAGATCTACCGGTGCGTATCGCTGGAGGGCACAGTCGTTGTGGTTTCACACACCGGCAGCACCTCCGGTTCGCGCCCTGGTAGGTTGCGCCGGTGATGTCGTACACGCCCTTGCTGGGCCCCGGCGGCGGCACCGTGTCGGCGACGGGGGCTTACGGGGCGATGGCCCACGGACCGAATGGGGCTCCGTCTCACTCTTCCCCGTTTTTCGCCGCGTCCGCGCCAAAAGACACGATGAGGTCCCGAAGGTCGCCTAGGTGACCGCTGCGCAGCAGATCGCGTGCGACCTTCTGGCTCCTGAAGTAGAGCTTGTCTGCCTCGACGTCGAGCGCCTCGGCTTGATCCGTCCGGCCTCGGGCGTAGCAGAACTTCGCGAAGTTCCGCAGGGCGTACTGGAGTTCGGGATCCTCGGGGCTCAAGTTCTTCCGCGCCAGTTCAATCGCGTCGCGATAGAGGGTCTCGGCTCGCTCTGGCCTCCCGAAGTCGGCATTCAGCCCGGCAAGAAGAACGAATCCTCGGGCGCCTTGGTCGAAGTCTTCGTGGCTGCGCTCCGGCTTCGAGAGCCGGGCGCGGACGACAGCCTCTCCCTGTTCCATGATCTCGAGCATCGATATCTCGCCGGGGTCGCGTCCCGAAAACGTCGGCGATTTGAAGAGACTGATCAACGATTCGGTTTGCGACTGCAGCTTGATCGTCGCGATGACCATTGTTTGAAAAAAGAACGTGGAACGGTTGAGCTGCTGCTGCATGTACGATTTCTCACCGATACCGTAGGCGAGGCCCGAGAGTCCCAAGGCGGATGTTACTCCGAGCAACGCGCCCACCGCAGTGGCCACCCGGTGGCGGCGGACGAACTTCCGGATCCGGTAGGCTGGCGTCGGGGAGCCCGCGTGGACAGGCTCGTGCGCGATGTACCGCCTGAGATCCGCCGCGAATTCCGACGGGCTCGCGTAGCGGTGCGCCGGATCTTTTTCGAGGGCTTTCAGCGTGATCCAGTCGAGATCGCCGCGAAGCAGACGCTGCAGGGCTTTTACGTCCGAGCGCCGCCGCCTGGCGATCTCTCCCGCAGAGTCACCCATCGTCTGGATCCGAGTGCTCGGCTTCGGCGGATCCGTTTCTCGGATGATTTGCCGCATCTGTTGCAGCGCGGCCTGTCGAAGCACTTTCGGATCAAACGGCAACGCCCCGGTGAGTATCTCGTAGAGAAGTACGCCCAACGAATACACATCCGACCGGGTATCGACACCGAGGGCGCTCACTTCGGCTTGCTCGGGACTCATGTACTCTGGCGTGCCGATCAAGACTCCCTGCTGCGTGAAGAGGGTCTGCTCGGTGAGTTGCTGTTGCGTTGCTTTGGCGACACCGAAATCGATCACCTTAGGCTGGGGTGACCCATCCGCCAACGCGACCAGCACGTTCGAAGGCTTGATGTCCCGGTGGATGATTCCCTTCTGGTGGGCGTGCTGTATCGCTTCACAAACCTGGTTGAACAGCTCCAGGCGTTGCCGGTTATCCAGTAGGTGCTGGTCGCAGTAGTCGGTGATCGGGAGCCCAGCGACGTGTTCCATGACGAAGTACGGTCGACCCTCCCCGGTCGAACCGGCGTCGAACACCTTGGCGACGCCGGGGTGGTTCATCAGCGCCAGCGCCTGCCGCTCCGCCTCGAACCGCGCGAGAACCTGCTTCGAGTCCATGCCGGGTTTGATGACCTTAAGTGCGACCCGGCGGCGAAGGGGAGCGTCCTGCTCGGCGAGGTAGACGACTCCCATGCCGCCTTCGCCGATCTTCTCGAGGATCTTGTAGGGGCCGATACGCTCGGGAGCGCGATCCGGAGGGAAAGAGGCCGCGGTCGAGTCGTCGTTTGGCGGAGTGTGATCGTTGCGGTCTGGCATTGGGAGACCTCGCTGAAAACTGCGGCCAGTCTACCGGACTCCAAAGGCAAAGAGAGATCTATCGCTGCGGCCGGCCTGTCCCTCGCCAAAATCCAATCCGGCTTTCTAAGCGACGACTTCCGAGTGTTGCCTGCGTGATCCGGACGGTTCCACACGGTTGAAGACGCTGGGAAGCCTCGCGTCGGGGGAGCGCACGGGGCCCGAATAGTCTCGTCGTGCGTGGTTCCGACACGCGAGTCCCTTGAACAAAGGGACCGCGAACGCCGATTCACGACCCAGGCCTTCAGGCCGCTTGGCGCCACTCGTATCGATGGTGCAGGCCACCGGTTCGCGGATGGCCGACGATCTCGGCATCGAGATTCGGCTTCGAAGTGGTCGTTCTCATCGACGGCGTGCCCTTGCCCAGCCCAAGGTGCGTTCCGTCGTTGTGGTCGTACGCGACAAACTCGGAGAGTAGGCGGTGCAGGTGCCGCTCGTTGAGGACGATCACATGGTCGAGCAGGCTCGTCGCACCGTCTCGACCCAGCGTTCCGCGACACCGTTTTGCCGCGGGCCGTACGGCGTGATCTGCTTGCGCTGAATGCCCAGGTGCTCGATCACGGCGAGGACATCGTTCCCGTACTCCCTGTCGTTGTCGAAGATGAGGTGGCGAGGTGCGGGATCGGCGGGTCGCCTTGGCATCAGTCGGGAGACCGTGCGCTCGGAAACGTCGAAGCCGAGCATGAGAAGTTCGCCGTGAACGCGCGGATCTCGGCTTTCGTCGAGGGGCGTCCGATGAACCGGCGACGAGACTTCCACGTCCAGTACCCCCGAAAGCCCTCTCGGTGCCACCGAACGATCGTGCTGGGCTGGATGACGATCAGGGCCTCTTTCCACCGTGGCCGAAGGTGGCGCAGCGCGACCCAGAAGATCCGATCGGCTGCTCGCATCCTCGGTCGAGGTCGCTTGGCCGTGAAGATGGCGAGTGAGCAGCACCGTTCGGCGCTGCCCCCTCCACCACGCTAAGGAATCCAATGGCCGACGGTCTTCGCTACTGTCCACCACGGACGGGCCACACATGGAACGGGTTGGTCTTGGTGGCGTTGCTCACGGTGCCATCGTTGAGGATCACGTACCACGCGAAGGCCGGGGCGTTTGCGTAGGACGTCGACGACCAATAGAGGGCGGACTGTACGCCAATGAACGGAGAGCCGGCGGGAAGTGCCGGATCAAACTGTGCGAAGTCGATCAGGGCCTGCAACTCCTTGACGTTCGGCAACCGCCAGGCCCCGGCCGCTGAGCCATCCGTCAGGCCACAATCCCCGGACGCCAGAGTGTTGGACGCG
>Ga0315287_10006083_pt1 | contig 11965 bp, 10 predicted proteins | sample YL17G11_0_MG_FD_205037 | JGI IMG/M metagenome (GOLD analysis project Ga0315287, IMG submission 205037) | Sediment microbial communities from Yellowstone Lake, YNP, Wyoming, USA - YL17G11_0 | ecosystem: Environmental > Aquatic > Freshwater > Lake > Sediment | place: USA: Wyoming | collected...
TGGTGTCTCGCGCGCCCGGGGTGGCGGGCGCCTGAGCCATCACGGCGCCCGGCAGCACCAGCGCTCCGATGGCAAAAGGCAACAAACGCTTCGATGTCATCTGAATTCCCCTTGGAGATGTGGATGGCGCCGGAAAGGAACGCGCGCCGGGCTTTGGATGAAGCGCGCGCAATGTACCAGAGCTGGAGCTTGGGCGCAGCAGCGGCGAGGCGGCGCACGCCCGATTGTAGCTATTAAGCAACAATTGCATCGGCAGCGGGGCAGGCCGCGTCCCCGGGTGGCGCGGGCGCTCAGTCGTCGAGGCGGATGACGACCTTGCCGGCGTTGCGGCCCGCGAGGATGTATTCCGAGGCTGCCGCGACGCTGCCGAGGCCGACGAACGGCGTCGGATCCACCAGCACCTTGAGCCGGCCGCCGTAGTAGAGCTCGAGGATCCGTCGCGCGGCGTCGTCGAAGAATTCCGGAAAGGCCTGGTTCTGGAAGCCGCGCACCGAGGCCGACTTCCAGTAGAGCTTGCGGTAGATGCGCGGCTGCGCGACGTTCTCGATCGCCTGGTCGAAGTCGGAGGTGTGGCCGCTGATCACGAGGCGCCCGCGTATCGCCAGATGATCGAGGAAGGCGTCGAAGATCTCGCCGCCCGCCGAGTCGTAGGCGATGTCGATGCCCCGGGGGTATTCGGCAGCCAGCACGGCGCGCAGGTCTTCGCGCCGGTACTGGATCACGCGGTCGACGCCGATCGACTGCAGCAGCGCGACCTTGTCGTCGCTGCCGGTGAGGCCGATCACGTGGCAGCCGGCGAGCCTGGCGATCTGCACGACGATGTGGCCCAGTCCGCCCGCGGCCGCGGACACCGCGACCGTCTCGCCGCCGCGCAGCTCGCCAACGCGCTCGAGGCCGACCATCCCGGAGATGCCGGTCGGGATCAGCGTCAGGATCTCGGGCGTCGCCGCGCGGATCGGGATCGCGCGCGTGGCCTCGACGAGCTGGTATTCGCGATAGCCGGTGCCGAGCTTCGTGGTCGCGACGGCATCGCCTTCGCGCAGTGCCGTGACGCCAGGCCCGACGGCGACGACCTCGCCGACCGACTCGATGCCCATGTCGTAGGGCGGCACCACGTCGACGTAGCGGATGCCGTTGCGGCACAGGTTCTTGTCGAAGATCGCGTTGCAGCCCGCGTAGCGATTGCGGACCGCCACCTGCCCCGGGCCCGGGTCGGCCCAGGCCTCGGTCGTCACCGAGGTCGAGCTGCGGAAGTCGCCCGTCAACGCGTGGATCACCAGCTTGCGATAGCGGTCGGGAAACGGGGACATCGGGGGCTCGGGCGTGGCGGTCGCGCCGGGGGCGCGTAATATTGCGCGGATCATAGCGAAGGGGATTCGACGATGCCGACGGTTCTCGTGACCGGCGCTGCGCGTGGACTCGGGCTCGAGCTCGTGCGCCAGTACGCGGCCGATGGCTGGACGGTGCTCGCCTGCGTGCGTGCACCCGCGCGGGCCTCCGAGCTCGCGACGCTGGCCGAGGGCGCCGGCGGCCGCGTCGAGCTGCACACCGTCGATCTCGAGAATCACGCCACGGTCGATGCGCTTGCAGCGCGGCTCGTGCATCGCCCGATCGACGTGCTGCTGAACAGCGCGGGCACGATGGGCCAGGGCAGCTTCGCGCAGGAGGGCCTCGCCTTCGGTCGCTTCGGCACCGCGGACTTCGACGACTGGGGCCACGTGTTCCGCGTCAACGTGATGGGCCCGATGAAGATGGCCGAGGCCTTCATCGAGCATGTCGCGGCGTCGGAGCAGAAGAAGATCGTCGCGCTGACCAGCGTGATCGGCTCGATCGCGCGCAACACGATCGGCAGCCTCTATGCCTATCGCGCCAGCAAGGCCGCGCTGAACGCGGTCATGCGCTCGATGTCGATCGACCTGCGCAAGAGCCACGGCATCATCGCCACGCCGATCCACCCGGGTTGGGTGCGCACCGATATGGGTGGGCCGCGCGCCGACCTCGACGCGGTGGCCAGCGTCACCGGCATCCGCGCCGTCATCGCCGGGCTCGATGCCGAGCGGGCTGGCCGGTTCTGGATGTACGACGGCAGCGAGTTGCCCTGGTGATGCGCGGACGGGCCGTCGAGGTGGGGTTGCGGGGCTCCACGGCGTCGCCTTCCGACGCTGCAAGTGGCTGTCTTTAAAGGGATTAGAGGGGCTTCCAGATTGATTTCGCACGTCTGGCCCGTCTAACCTCGTGCCGACCATGGATGATCAGGATCGGCAGCTCGTCGGGCGGCTGAAGGCCGGCGACGAGTCGGGCTTCAAGGAATTCTTCGACGGGTATTTCGACAGGCTTCACCGGTTTGCGATGTCACGTACGCGCGGGAATGCCGACATGGCCGAAGAAGCGGTCCAGCGAACGATGATCCGGGCACTGCGAGGCCTCGACAGTTTTCGCGGCGAAGCGGCGCTGTTCACCTGGCTGGCGCAGATCTGCCGCAACGAGCTCGCGGACCTCGGCGAGCTGGCGCGGCGCGATGCCGGGCGCACAGTGAGCTTCGATGCCGACGAGCGGGTACGCGACCGGGTCGAGAGCGTGGTCACAGACCCGCAGTCCGATCCGGCCTCGGTGCCCGAGTCCGAGGAGCGTGCGCAGTTGCTGCGCGCGGTGCTCGACGGGCTGCCGGGCCGGTATGGCGAGGTGCTCGAGTGGAAATACCTCGAGGAGATGAGCGTCGAGCAGATCGCGAAGCGGCTGCGGGCCAGCTTCGAGTCGACGCAGTCGCTGCTGCAGCGCGCGCGCGTCGCGCTGCGCTCGGCACTGGCGGAACGCGGCATCGACGCCGCATGGTTTGCAGCGGATCGGTGAGGCGACATGCGAGTTGCCCGGTGGGCAACGACAGCGGCAAGGCAACGGCAGCGGCAGGCGAATGAGCAACGGCAACGCACAGGACGACGAGGGGCTGATCGCACGCGCAGTACGCGATGCGACGCGTCTCGAGCCGCCGTCGGCGCAGGCGCGCGAGCGCGTGCGCGCGGCGGTGCATGTGCAGTGGCGCGCATCGCTGGCGTCGCCGGCCGGTGCCGGAGCCTCGGCGCCGGTGCCGGACTCGACGCGCGCCGGACATGCCGAGTCGGCGCCTGTCGCATCGGCCAGGGTGCGTCGCGCCCGCTGGCCTCTGGCGCTCGCCGCCAGCGTAGCCGTCGCGCTGGTCGCGGGTGCGCTGTCCTGGCAGGCCTCGCGGTTGGCCGGCGACGGGACGACGGTCGCCATCGCCGAAGTGGTCAAGGGCCCGGTCGCGCTCGAAAGCCCCGGCCTGCTGGGCCCGCGCGAGACGGCGCTCGCCGCGCGTGGCACGGTCGCGGCACGGCGGGTCGTGTCCACCGGCGCGGGTGGCGCAGCGCTGCTGCGCCTGGGCGAGGGCCTCACGCTGCGGCTCGCGGCCCACTCGCGGCTGGCGGTCACGGCGGCCGGCGCCGTCTCGCTCGAGGCCGGCACGGCCTACATCGACGCCGATCCGCGCTTCGGTGCCCAGCCGCTCATGGTCACGACACCGCTCGGCAGCGTGCGGCATCTCGGCACGCAGTATTCCGTCAGCTCCGCTGCGGACCGGCTCGAGGTCGCGGTGCGTGAGGGCCGTGTGCAGCTGTCGTTCGGCGCGGCGCGCGAGCCGCTGCTGGCGCAGGCCGGCGAGGCGTTGCGCGTCGAGGCCTCCGGGGCCGTGGCCCGCCTCGCCGTCGGCCGTGACGATGCGCGCTGGGGCTGGCTCGCTGCCGTGCCGGTGCCGTTCGATCTCGACGGCGCGACGCTGTCCGCGTTCCTCGACTGGTATTCCCGCGAGACCGGCCGCGCGGTGTCGTTCGCCGACGCCGCCGGCGCGGCGCGCGCGCGCGAGGTCACGCTCAGCGGCTCGATTGCCGGCCTCTCGCCCGAGGAGGCCCTGCAGGTGGTGGTCGCGTCCTCCGGCCTCGACGCGACCCGCGACGGCAGCGGGCAGGTCCTCGCGTTCCGCTGAGGCCAGTCCCGCGACGGCCCGCCCGTCGATGACCTGGGGCCCAACGGCGCAAGGTCATCCCCTAGACTTGCCGGATGACCGGCCCGCTCATTCGCTCGCTGCTGCTCTCCGCGGCCTGGACGAGCGCGCTCGCGTCCGCCACGGTCGGTGGCGCGCCGGCCGCGGCGCAGGCGGTGACTCGGCCGGTTGCCATCGGTCAGTCGATCGCCGCCGCGCTCGATGCGCTGCGTGACGCGGGCCTCTCCATCGTCTACAGCAGCGCGCTGGTGTCGCCGGACCTGCGCGTCACGGTCGAGGCCGGCGAGGGCAGCGCCGAGCAGCGCGCCCGCCGCATCCTCGCGCCGCACGGCCTCGCGCTCGAGACGGTGCGACCGGGTGCGTTCGTGGTGGTGCGCGCCCCCGCCGTGTTGCCGGTCGATGCGACGACGCCCGCCGCCGCCGTGGCGGCGCCGGCACCCCTCGAAATGGTGTCGGTCTATGCGAGCCGCTATCGGGTCGATCCCGCGGACGGCCTCCCGCTGGTGGACCTGACCCGCGCGGAGATCGAGGCGTTGCCGGGTCTCGACGAGGACGTGCTGCGGGTGATGCGTTACCTGCCCGGTACGGCGACCAACGGCGTCTCGGCGCGCACCAACGTCCGTGGCGGTCGCGACAACGAGCTCGCAGTGTATTTCGACGACGTGCCGCTGTTCGAGCCGTTCCACTTCAAGGACTACCAGGGCCTGCTCGGCGTGCTCGATCCGGGCGCGATCGCGCGACTCGACTTCTTCAGCGGCGTCTTCCCGGTTCGCTACGGCGACCGCCTCTCCGGCGTGCTCGACCTGGCGCCGCGCCGGCCCGCGGCGGGCGCGGACCATCACGAGCTCGGGCTGTCGCTGCTCTACGCCCACGCGCTGTCGGTCGGCGAGCGCGAGTGGCGCGAGCATCCGGTCGAGTGGCTGGTGTCGCTGCGCCAGAGCACGGCCGAGTTCGTGCTCAAGGCGGCGGACCGCGATAGCGTCGACCCCGACTTTCGCGATGGCCTAGGTCGCGTCGAGATCCGCCTCGGCGAGACGGCACGACTCAGCGCCGGATTCCTCAAGCTCGACGACACCCTGCAGGCCCAGGTGTCGAGCGCGCGCGAGAATACCGAGTCCCACTACCGCGACGGCACCGGCTGGCTCGGCTGGGAGGCCGTCACTGGCGGCGGCGTCGCGCTCGCCGCGCGCCTCTCGACGACCGAGCGGCACACCGACCGGCGCGGTACGCTGTCGCGCCCCGGCAGCGTCGCGGGCAGCGTCGACGACGATCGCGAGCTGAGTGCAACCACCCTGCGTCTGGAGGCGCGCGGCGCGCGCGGCTGGACCTTCGGCATCGAGGCCCAGGATCTCGCGGCGAAGTACGACTACGAGTCCGACGCGCGGTTCGATCCGCTGCTGGCCGCGGCCTTCGGGCGGGCCGCCGCGTTCACGCGGCTTTCGGAATTCGAGGCCACGGGCCACGCCTATGCACTCTACGGCTCGATGCTGCTGCAGCCGGCGCCACGCTGGCGGGTCGACCTCGGCCTGCGGCTCGACGCGCAGCGCCACGCCATCCGGGGTGCGGCCGGCGCCGAGCCTGGCGGGCGCTTCGAGGACGAGCAGTGGTCGCCGCGGCTCGCGCTGGAATACCAGTGGGACGACGCGACGGTGCTGCGTGCCAGCGCCGGCCGTGTCTCGCAGACCGAGCGGCCCGACGAGCTGCAGGTGCTCGACGGCGAACCGCGCTTCCATCCGGCGCAGCGCTCGACGCAATACGTGCTCGGCATCGAGCGCCGGTTGTCGCGGCGCGCCAGCCTGCGGGTCGAGGGTTATCACAAGGACATCGCCCGCCCCGCGCCCAGCTACGAAAACCTGCTCGACCCGGTGGTGATCCTGCCCGAGCTCGAGGTCGACCGCAGCCGGGTCGCGCCCGATCGCTCGCAGCTCTACGGCGCCGAGCTGACGCTGCGCTGGCAGGCCCTCGAGCGCTGGGCCGGGTGGCTGGCCTACGCCTGGAGCGAGGCGACCGACGAGTTCGGCGCGGTGCGCGCGCCGCGCAGCTGGAACCAGCTGCACTCGGTCAACGGCGGCCTGTCGTGGACGCTGAACCCCTGGCAGCTGTCCGCCAACCTGACCTGGCACAACGGCTGGCGGCGCAGCGAGATCGAGACCGTGGCCGATCCGTCCGTGGCCGGCGGCACGGCGTTTCGCCTCGCGGCGCGCAATGCCGCCGCCTGGGATCCGTTCCTGTCGCTGGACCTGCGCGCCACCTGGTCGACGCCGATCCGCTGGGGCGCGCTGCGTGTCTATGGCGAGGTCAACAACGCGACGGACCACGCCAACGGCTGTTGCGAGGCGGTCGCGGTGCAGCGTACGCCGGCGGGCGTCGCGTTCCTCGAGCGCCGCGAAACCAACTGGCTGCCGCGCTACGCGCTGGTGGGCGTGACCTGGGAGCTGCCCTAGCGCTGATCCGCGCCGCCGCTCAGTCCGTCGGCGGCGTATGCACCGTCGGCCAGTCGGCCGGGTCGCGGCTGACACGACGCTCGCGCACCAGCGTCAGCTGCTGTAACTCGTCGTTGCGAAACCAGTGCCAGGTGCGCGCGCGGTGCGCGCCATCGGGCGACAGCTGGATCATCTCGGCGATCCGCGCCTCTGGCCGCTCGACATAGGCGAACCACAGGTACAGCGTCAGCGGCTCGATCGCCCAGCATTCGCCGCGGATGCGGCCGTTGTCGAACACGATTCGGTCCGCCGTGTCGCGCGCCGGCTCGCCGCCCGCGTCGCCCGTCCGGCGCAGCGCACCTTCATAGACGAGTTCCTCCTCGCGACCGTCCGGAAACCAGTAGTGGCTGGTCTGGCGATAGGCGACCGGTCCGGTGTCGAATGCTTCGACGCGGATGCGGAAGCGCTGTGTGCCGACGGTACGCCAGTCGGCGGCGCCGACGTGGGTATAGAGGCCTTCCCAGATGCCGACGTGGCGCTGCAACAGGGCGAGAGTGGCGCTCATCGGAGGACTCCGGGCAGCAGCGGCGATGGCCACGGCGCGGCAGGGCGGCGACTCGCGCCGCCGCCGCGCGCGGGTCAGTCGTTGAACTGCTTCCAGAGCGTCTTGCGCGAAGGGTCGTAGGCGTTGTAGGTCTTGTTGGACGTCGCCGGGTCGCCGATCGCCGCGACCGTCAGCTTGGCGACGTCGAGGCGCGCGATGTAGCTGAACGCCAGCGGATCGTCGGCGAGCACCGCGGTACCCGTCGACTTCAGGTCGTTCAGGCCACCTGGCCGGATGATCGTGTAGGGCACGCCGCTGGCGCGCAGGTGATCCTCGGCCTGGCCCTTCAGCGCGATCACGTCCTTCAGGAAGCGGCGCGCGGGCCGCGGGGCGGCTTCATAGGAATTGCCGGTGCCGACCACGGTGACGAACACGATGCGCTGCACGCCGCTCGCCTTGGCGGCGTCGATCACGTTGCGGTTGCCGATGAAGTCCGGCCGGCTGGCGTTCTCGCCGCGCGAGGTGCCGAGCGTCGAGATGGCCATCTTGTAGTTGCCCGAGGCGAACGCGGCCCGCACGGAGTCGGCATCCAGCGCATCGGCGACCACGGTCCTGGCGCCGAGCGCCTTGAGTTCTTCGACATTGGACGTCGCGCGCACCGCGACGGTCACGTCTTCGCCCTTCTCGCGCAGCATCCTGACGATGTCGAGACCGGTGGCGCGATTGCCGCCGAAGACGATGATCGGGCCGCCCGGCGAGGTGTAGGCGGCGGGGGTCAGCACGTTCACGGGTGTGTGGAACGACGCGCTGAACACGAATACGTAGGCGAGGATGACAGCCACCAGGGCGAGGACCAGATAGCCGAAGAACTTCAGGACACGCAGCATTCGGGACGGTCTCCGCTTGTGGGGTCGGGCACCGGAATGGTGCCACAGCCTGCCGGCCGAGGGCGGGTCGACGGTCCGGCCGCCGCTGCGTGGCGCTAGAATCGGCTCGTCAGCCCGAGGTACGCTCCATGTCTGTCCGCATCGCCGCCCTGGCCGCCCTGGTTGTAACCCTCGTCGGGTGGCCGTCGCCGGCGGCTGCGCAGACCCCGTCTCCGGGGCGCAACGCCAGCGACTATACCGGCTACAGCGGCACGCGGTGGAGCACCGACTACGGCATCGGTGCGGGGCGCTGCGATCGCGACCAGATCGTCGTCGAGCCGAGCGGTTCGGGCCAGACGCTGGTCCAGCGTCACGAGGAGAACCTCAAGAACCGCACCGTCGGGATCATCGGCGCCACCCAGGGGACGGGCCTGCTGCTGAGTACCCGCGTGGACGGGCGTCTCGACGAGCGTGATCGGCGCTGCCTGGGGCATGTGCTCGAGCTCGGCACTGCGGGCCGGCAGGTGGGCTGGACCAACGGCACGACGCGCCAGACCTATGCCGTGGTCGTCAGTGAATACACGCCGTCCAGTTCGCTGCCATCCGGAGCCCGACCGGGCGCGAAGGATCGCTGCCGCGTGCTGTTGCTGACCACCGTCGTGGCCGGGGTCGGTGCCGCCGGCCGCGGCAACACCGAAAAGCTGATCGCCTGCGAGGCGAATCCGGGAGTGTGGTCGATCCGCTGAGACGCATCAGGCCGGCCGCGCGCGACTCTCCCCGCGCGCGGCGGTGGGCATCGAGATCACCGCGCCGCGATCCCGGTCACCGCCCTCCGGGCGGCGCGTAGGTGCCGATCCAGTCGCGCACCGTCTGGTACCAGAACAGTGAGTTCTGCGGTTTCAGGACCCAGTGGTTCTCGTCCGGGAAGTACAGCAGCTTCGAGGGCACGCCGCGTTTCTGCAGCGTATTGAAGATCTCGATGCCATGGTTGACCGGCACGCGCAGGTCCAGCTGGCCGTGGATCACCAGCGTCGGCGTGTTGAACGCGCCGGCGCTGGTGTGCGGCGAATACTTCGCCCATTCCTCGGGCCTCTCCCAGAACTCGAAGAAGCGATCCTTCTCGGCCCCGTAGTCCGCCGCGATCTGCGTGAAGCTGTTGTAGACCGCGGCATGCGCAATCAGCGCCTTGAACGGCTGCGGGCGACCGAGCAGCGTCGCGGCGAGGAAGCCGCCGTAGCTGCCGCCGCCCGCGACCATGCGCTCGCGATCGACCCAGGGTTGCGCAATCAACCAGTCCGTCGCCTTGATCGTGTCTTCGTACGGTAGCGTGATGCGGTCGGGGTTGATCGAGTCCGCGAACGCCTGGCCGAAGCCGCTAGAGCCGTGGAAGTTGTGCCAGGTGACGACATAGCCCCAGTTTGCGAACACCTGCGCGTTCCAGCGCCACTGCACCGCGTCCTGGATGCCGTTGTGCGGGCCGCCGTGCAAGAGCATGAACACCGGGTACTTCTTTGCCGGGTCGAAGTCCGGCGGATAGACCACCCACATCTGGATGTCGGCATTGCGCGCGCCCTTGTAGGTGACGCTCTCTACGTTGCCCTGACGGATCGCGGCCAGCGTCGCGTCGTTGAAGGTCGAAAGAGCCTTCGCGGCGCCATTGCCGAGATCGAGCCGTACCAGCGTCGGCGGCTCCGAGAACGTCTGGCGGATCGCCACCGCCGCCGGCTTCGCGCCGCCGCTGCGCGCCACCGCGAGCCCGCTGAAGCTCGAGGCCGCGGTGACGGCGCGCGGGCGGCCGGGGCTCGCGAGGTCGAAGCGCCAGATGCGATTGGTGCCCGCGTCGTCGATGGCGCCGTAGAGCGCCTTCGAGTCCGGTCGCCAGCTGAGCGAGCCGGCGGAACGATCCCAGTCGCCCGAGAGGCTGCGCGTCGCGCCGCCGGCGCCGCGTTCGAGCAGCATCAGGCGCGCGCGGTCGGCGTAGAAGCCCGGGATGATCTGCTGCGTGAAGGCGAGCCAGCGCCCGTCCGGGCTGTAGAGCGGGGCGTCGTCGTCCCCCCGGTTGTCCGCAGTGATGTTGCGCGGCGCCTTGCAGCCGCAGGCCGCGAGCACGATCACGTCGTAGTTCGGCGTGGTGCCGCTGCGGTCGGTGTTTGCGGCGAATGCGACTTCGAGACCGTCGGGCGAGATGTCGTACGAGGCGGCTGAATACTCGTTCTTCGAGAGATAGAAGCCCGACTGGCGCGTGATCGCCAGCGGCTCGCCGCTGCCATCCGCCGCGATCGAGAACAGGTGCGGCTCGCGGTCGTCGAGGAAGTGGTCCCAGTAGGCGATCGGCGCGCGGTTCCAGACCTTCGCGCTCATCTTCGACTCGTCGCGATCGTTGCGGCGCTTTTCCTGGTCGTCCCAGCGCACCAGGTCGGTCCAGATCGCCGACACGAACGCGAGGCGCTGGCTGTCCGGGAACCACTTCGGTGCATCCGCACCCGTCGGCAGGTTGGTGATGCGCCGCGCTTCGCCGCCGTCGATCGGGATCACGTAGATCTGCGCGGCCTTGTCGTCCCCTCGCTTCGAGACGAACGCGACCTGGCGTCCGTCGGGGCTCCAGGCGGGATTGTTGTCCGAGGCCTTGTCGGCGGTGAGCGGGCGACCCGGCCCGCCCGCGACCGGGAACAGCCACAGGTCCGTGAGGCCCTTGTTGTCCTTCACGTCGTAGCGCGTGACCGGCACGACGGCCTGCTTGCCGTCCGGCGAGATCACCGGGTCGCCGAGGCGCGCGAGCGTCCACATCGCCTCGATCGACAACCGACCCGATGGCGGGGTGGTACCGGCCGTGATCGACGGCGTTGCCACCGTGGTGCGCTGCTGTGCCCATGCGCTGACCGAAGACAGGGCGACACCCAGGCTGAGTGCAGCGACCCAGGGGCCGCGAGCCAATCTGGCAGTCATCGATACTCCGCGATCATCGGGCCGCTCTTCAGGTCTTGACCGCGGCGCGCAGCGCGTCGATGAACACGCCGGTCTCCTCGGTCGTGCCGACAGTGACGCGGCACCAGTCGAGCAGCGGCTCGAACGGGCGGCCGACTTCGATCTGCTTTTCCTTCATCTTCGCGCTGAACGCCGCGAGCGGCATGCCCGGCTTGAAGAACACGAAGTTGCCCTGCGGCGGCGCGTAGCGCAGGCCGAGTTCATCGCAGGCGGCCGTGATGCGGCGGCGGTCCGAGATCAGCGAGGCGCGGGTGCGCGCCAGGAAGTCGGCATCGCCGAGGCTCGCGGTGGCTGCCGCGATGCCCAGCACGTTCGGCGAGACCATCTGGTAGCGCTTCAGGCGCTGGATGACGGCCGGCGGCGCGACGCCATAGCCGACGCGCAGGCCGGCGAGCCCGTGGATCTTCGAGAACGTGCGCAGCACGATCAGGTTGCTGCCGGCACGCGCGAGATCGACCATGCTCTCGGTCGCGCCGTCATCGACGAGGTCGAGATAGGCCTCGTCGACGACCACCAGCGTGCGCTGCGCCATGTCACTGCAGAACGCCCGCAGCTTCGGACCGTCGACCACGGTGCCGGTCGGGTTGTTCGGGTTGCAGACGTACAGCAGCGCGGTGTTCGGCGTGGTCGCCGCGGCGAGTGCCGGCAGGTCATGACGCAACTCGGCATCGACCGGGATCTTCTTGGTCTCGCTGCCCATCTTCTCTGCAAAGCCCATCAACTGGCTGAACGTGGGCCAGGCGCAGACCACCTGTCCGCGTTCGCACCAGGCGAGCGCCAGCATGTGCAGCAGTTCGCCGGAACCCGAGCCGATCACGATCCGGTCCTTCTCGACCTTCTCCTTCGCCGCGATCGCCTCGACCAGTCGCGCCTGGAAATTCATGCCGTAGCGGCTGCTTTCATCGGTCGCCGCGACGATCGCCGCGCGTGCCTGCGGGCCGGGGCCCCAGGGGTTCTCGTTCGCCGAGAGGCGGATCGGATAACGCAGCGACATCGGCGTGCGCTGCGCCTTGCGCGCGACGGCTTCGCCGGCCAGGGGGAGTGCGGTGGCGGCTAGCGCGAGGGTGAGCCACTGTCTGCGGTCGACTGCGCCGGGGGTCATGCTGGGGTGCTCCGTCGGGCGTAAAGGGGG
>Ga0315287_10006084_pt1 | contig 11963 bp, 7 predicted proteins | sample YL17G11_0_MG_FD_205037 | JGI IMG/M metagenome (GOLD analysis project Ga0315287, IMG submission 205037) | Sediment microbial communities from Yellowstone Lake, YNP, Wyoming, USA - YL17G11_0 | ecosystem: Environmental > Aquatic > Freshwater > Lake > Sediment | place: USA: Wyoming | collected...
GCGCATGCGCGCGCAGTTCATCGCGGCGACGCTGTTCATCGCCAACGTGGGCAACCTGATCATCGCGCCGCAGCTGGTGGGGTTCCTGAGCGACGCGTTTGCGCCGGGTCACGTGGCCAACGGCGAGTCCCTGCGACTGGCCATGCTGTGCCTGGTGCCCTTCGGGTTCTGGTCGGCGTGGCACTATTTCCGCTCGACGCGGAAGATCCTGGACGATCAGGAACGGGCGACGGGCATCCGCCCGGCGTAAGGCTCAGGGCGCGGCCAGCGGGCCGAGCGCCTCGCGCAGCGGGCCGAGCCACGGCTCGAAGTTCTTCCACTGCTCGACGCCCTCGCGATTGATGGGGCGGCGGACCTGCTCGGAACTGGCCGTGTGCACGCGGCGCTCGGTCTTGTGGAACTCGACGCAGCCAGCTTCGAACTCCAGGCCGCAGAAGTCCAGGATCCGCCGCACGCTGCCTTCCAGATCGTCGATAACGTCTTCGTGCTGCACGCGCAGGACGCGGCCCGGCAGAGCCGAGTTCCAATGGTCCATCAGTCGGACATACAGCGAGTAGTAGCGGCCGATATCCTCCAGGCTGTAGGTGAACTGCTGGCCTGATGCGTACAGCTGCTTGAAGTTGCTGAAGCAGCAGGCCATCGGTTCGCGGCGCGCGTCGATGATCTTCGCGTTGGGCAGCATCAGGTGGATCAGGCTGACGTGCCGGAAGTTGTTCGGCAACTTGTCGATGAAGAATGGCTTATCGTCCACGCGATAGTGCTGGGTGTCACGCAGGTAAGCTTCGCCGAAGCTGCGATAGTCGTCGGCGGATAGGATGGCAAGCGTGCCAGGATACCGCTTCCCGCCCGGGTGCTGGTCCAGTGTGCCAGCCAGACGCGGGACCTCGGCCAACTCCATGGTGCCTTCGACCTGCGAGTGTGAGGCGAGAATCTGCTCCAGAAGGGTTGAACCGGCCCGCGGCAGCCCGACGATGAATATAGGCGCGTGACTGTCGCTTCCGTAGCCGTGCCGGTCTTCGAAAAAACGCTCGGTACACAGCTCAATCTGCCTGTTCACCGTTCGTTCGAGCGGCTCCAGTCGATAGTTGTACTCAACCTTCTTGAACGCGTTGCCTCTGCCGTAGCAACGGAACGCTTCCTCGTACTCACCGCGGTCTTCCAAGGCCTTTCCGAGAGCGAAGCAGAGGTGATAGCGGTCTACCAACGATGTGCGTTGCGCGTCTACCTGCTCACGCATCGTGGCGAGCTCTGCGTCGGAGAACACATAAGTCTTGAGGTTGGCGAGGCTCCAGTAGGCATCGCCGAAGTTCGGCCGCAGACGTGCGGCTTCGCGGTAAGCATGCTCCGACTCCAGGCGCAATCCCTTCGTCTTCAGCGCGTGCCCGCGGGAAAGATGCAATTCCGGGTCGCCCGGGCGTTGGAGAATGAGTTCGTCGTAAAGAGCGATGGCCTGGTCGGTAGAGGCTTCGCCTACCAGGATGCTTGCCAGGGTCACGCGGTTTGCCAGTTTCCCCGGGTCCTCGGCGATCAGCCTTTCAATCTGCTCACGGGCCAACTTGTGCTTGTGCATCGAATTAAGGGCCAGTACGTAGTCGTGTCGTGCTGCGCTGTAGCTGGGAGCTGCAGCCAGTACAGCCTCGAGGAGAGTAGCGGCGTCCTTGAAGAACTCGTTCTGATGCGCAATGAGCGCCAACACACGCAGTCCTTCAATATCGTCGGGTACGCGCTTAAGATAGGTCCGGATCAGGTCCTCAGCTTCTCGCAGGTTGTCGTCGGCCAGCATGCTTCGGGCCGTCACCACCTCGATCGCCAAGGAATCCAACTTCGCAACATGACGTCCGGCGTTCTCCGCGTCCTGGGTCTGGCCAGTCATACGGTAAAGCTGCTGCAGGACATTCCAGCTGGCCGGTAACGCCGGGTTCAGTTCGACAGCCCGCAAAAACGCATGGATTGCCTTTGGTGCTTGCCGCAGGAACACGTGACAGTGTCCGCGCTCCTGGAACAGCCGAGGGTAAGCTGGATACAGGTCCTCCAGAGACTCCAAAGTCGCCAGTGCCTCCGGGACGCGGCCCAAGTGGCGCAAGGCCACGGCGCGCATGTATAGCAGGTCGCGGTGTCCAGGAGTCTGCTCGAGCTGGTGGTCGGTGATAGCCAGCGCTTCATCGAAGCGACGTTGCTCGATCAACTGTTGCAGCTCGTGAAGTTCCGCTTCCAGTCCGGGCGCGGAGGGTGCCGTGGTGGGCGTGGCAGCGGATTGCATCGCGGAATAATGACTGATCGGCAGGTATAGTGAAAACGGGCCGGTGGGTTGCCCCACCGGCCCGTATCGAGGTTAAAGCCGATCAGTTGCCGCCGAAACTGTAGCTGACGCGCAGGCCCATGGTCCGCGGCCGCATTGGCACCTCGGTGAGGATAGACTGCCCTGCGTTCGTGTATAGACTCGAATTCTCGTCCGTCAAATTGATGGCGTAGAGCTCGGCATTCCAGCTGTTCCGGCCAATACCGACCGCGGCGTCCCAGGTAGTCCACGAGGGCATCAGGAACCGATTGACCTCGGTGGCCGACGAATAGGACTCGTCCTGGTACTGTACAGCGGCTCCGACGTACGGGTTGAAGTCACCCCAGGCCCACTCGTAGCGCGCGCGGATGTTGAATTGCAGTTCGGGCGAGTTGGCCATCTCTGTACCCTTCTCGCTGAAGATGTTCGCCACGCTCACCACCTCCGTGCACACTCGGGCAACGAATTTGAGGCAGGAATCGGTGAGCGGCTGGCCGAAGGTCGGGCTGTCCGGGTTGTTGCCGAGCAGCTGCGGCGAATTGGTCAGTTCGCCCTTGTTGTAGGAGCCGGCCGCGTTGACCGTCAAACCATCGATAGGCGCGACGACGACACTGAACTCGACGCCGTTGACTTCGTACTCCGGACCATTCACGAAAAACTGCAGGTTCGGAAAGTCGAGCTGCGGCGCAAAGATGCCGCTCTGCACGTCCTTCCACTTCTCCTGATAGATCGCGCCGTTGAACTGCGCCCGCCCGCCCCAGAATGTCGTCTTCCAGCCCGCCTCGATGTTGGTCAGTTCGTCCGACTTGTAGGACTGCGGAAAGCACCACTGGTCTATCCCGCTGACGGGATCCGCGACGCCGCAGCCAGTGCCACGGTTGAAACCGGCCGCGCGGTAGCCCTCCGACCAGGTCGCATAGACCAGCGCGTCGCTGTTGATACGCCAGGTCAGGTTGGCGCGGCTCTTGAACCCATCGGTCTGGTTATTGTTGTCGGCCTGCGCGCTGACGTTGGTCCCGTAGGGCGAATCACCGGTCTCCGGTGGTACTCCCTCACCGTACCCTGAATTCGTGCCGTTGCACGGACCGGAGGCGCCGGAACCGTAGACCTTGCAGAAGAAGCTCCCTATGTTCGCGCCCACCATTGAATTCTCGATGTCGTAGTAACGCGTGCCGAGGGTCAGGGTCAGATTGTCGAGGATGTCGAAATCGACCGAGGCGAACGCCGCAAACTGCGAGTAATCACGCACGAAATCGTTGAAGAAGCCGATGTCCGAAGCTCGGCGATTCGGATTGTTCATGTCCGGCACCGCCGACTGGAATTTTGGCGCGGCACGCGGGTCGAGATACAGGAAGCAGCCGCCGGTGGACACGCCGCTGTCCGGGCACTCGGGCAGCGACTTGTAGTGCCAGTCCGTACGCGCTTCGATCGTGCGTTCTTCGTAGAACAAACCGCCGACGAAGCGCATGCGCCAGTCGCTGGGACTGCTGAGGCGCAGTTCATGGCTCATGTTGGTACTGTCGGACGCGTCAAACCAGAAGCTCGACGGTGAATAGCACCTCGTTGGCGGGGCGAAACTCGAGGAGTATCCGTCGCACTGATAGTAGGAGCCCCACTTGCCGCGCGCATAGTTCGTGTAATCCGAGACCGTCTCCGCCTCGCGTGTCAGGTAGGCACCGGCGTAGACCAGGTCGAGCGGGCCGACCTTGCCATTGACCGTCAGCGCGGTGTTGATGAATTCGTCCTCGGTGTAGCCGGTGTTGAAGATAGTTACCTCGAGCGGCTTCAGCCGCTGCACCGACTGCGGACAATCCTGGGGAAGAACGCCGTTAACTAGCACTCCGCAACCGGAATCGGAACCATTCGGATGCTGGTAGAACACGCCCTCGCCGTCGATTCTCTGGTAGGCGACGGCCAGCAGGGCGTCCCAGTCGTCGGTGATCTGCCACTTGAGGCTGGCGCGGGCGCCACTGTAATCGACCTCGTTGATGTTTTCGCCGGCGATGTCGGCGTTGTTGATCACCAGGGAATCATCAGGTACGACGCCGCCCGTGCGCTGGGCAAAGCCCAAGTCGGTGCCGGCGCGGTTGAACTCGCTATACACGTTGTCAATATAGCCGCCGCGATGGTCCATGAAACCGACGATACGCATTGCCAGCGTGTCGTCGATCAGCGGGATGTTGACCACGCCCTCGAAGTTGTAGCTGTCATCGCCGTCCGCGGTATTGGCGTAACCGGCCTTGACGTTGGCCGAGAGTTCATTGATCACGGGCTTGTTGGTGATGTAGCGCAGCACGCCGGCCTGGGCGCCGGCGCCGAACAGCGTGCCCTGCGGGCCGGTCAGCACCTCGATGCGCTCGAAGTCGGCGGCGTAGACGTCGAGGTTGCGGCCCGGCACCTGGGTCGACTGCTCGTCGAGGTACACGGCGACGTTCGGCCAGGGGCCGTTGGTGCCCGAGCCCTGGGTGTTGAGCGAGCCGACGCTCAAGCCGCGCATGTAAATGTTGCTCTGGCCCGGTCCCATGGACGCAGTCGTCACACTGGGCAGGAACCGGACGAATTCCTCGATCGTCGAGACGTTCAGCTGGTTGAGCGTCTCACCGGTCATGGCCTGGATCGACAGCGGGACGTCCTGCAGGCTCTCCGAGCGGCGCTGCGCCGTGACCACCACCTCTTCGAGCCCGGCGGATGCGGCCTGCGCCCAGACGACTTGTGTCGGGCTGGCGGCGAGTACGGCGGCCACCGCGGATGCGAGTCTGTAATTCATGCTGACTTAAACCCCCAGGCTTCGTGTGTTCGACGCAACGCCCGCTGCAGGCCCGGGTCGTCGCCCTTAGGTGCTCCTCGCCCGGCCTACTGCCCATAGAGTGCGAGTTCACCGGACCATACCAAGCGGCGGCGGCCTTCGTCTACTCCTTCTTGATCTTAAAAAGGCATTAACCGGAGTGCAAAAAAGCATTGCCCGGCGTGTCGCGAATGCGCCACGCTTGCCGGCCTGTGGTCCCGGCCGCTTAATGCAGCCGGGCGGGAGCAAAGGCGGGCATCACCCGCGGGACGGGGGATCGGCATGATCGACAAGGTACGCATCGACCGACGCTGGCTGCCGCTGAACGCGTTGCGGGCCTTCGAGGGCGTCGCCCGCTACGGCAGCTTCACCAGCGCCGCGAGCGCCTTGAGCATCGCGCAGAGCGCGCTGTCGCGCCACGTCATCTCGCTGGAGAACCTGATCGGCGCCAAGCTGTTCGAGCGCCGCCCGCACTCGCTGGTGCTGACCGCGGCGGGAGAGCATCTGCTGCCGGTTGTGTCCCGCGCCTTCGACCGCCTCGAGCACGCGATCGACGAGATCCGCGACGCCCGCACGCCGCGGCTGCGAACGCTGCGCGTGCAGATGCCACCGAGCTTCGCGGCACACATGATGGTGCCCCTGCTGCAGGACTTCCGCTCCGATCATCCGGAGGTCGAGATCGACCTGGTGAGTCCGTACGGCATCGGCCCGCCGGCTGCGGATGTCGATATCGCCGTGCTTTACTCGCGACCGTCGGTCACTGAACGAGTCAGTGACCTGCTCTGGCAGGTGCGCCTCGGTGTCGTCTGCCATCCCGATCTCGCGGCTCGTCACACTGGCAAGGATCTGGCGGACTTCGTGCGCGACAACGAACTCGTCCACATGCGGGTCGAAGGCCTGCCGCGCCGGCACTTCTGGTCGCAGTTCGTGCGCCAGGCGGGCCTCGCGGGGCTCGAGGTCGAGCGTGGCCTGGTGTTCGACACCGAGATCCTGACCGTACAGTACATCCTGAGCGGCTCCGGCATCGCGCTGGTCGATCTCGACCTGTTCCGCGATCACCTGAGCGCCGGCCGGCTCGTGCAGCCCTACGACATCACCTTCAACGACGGCTTCGGCTATTACCTGGTCACCGATCCCGAAGCCTTGAGTGACACGGCCACGGCGCTGTTCCGCTCCTGGCTGATCGAGCAGTTCGGCTCCGAGGCCCGGGGGCCGGTCTCGACTGCGGACCGCAAGGCCACGCATCCGGCTGGAGTAGCGCAGGAATGAGTGAAATCGAATCGGGCAGCGCACGCCGCGGTACCGGTCGTCGTCGCCCGGCCGCCGCTGCATCGGCTGTGCCGGTGCCGGAGCGCTCGCGCGCCTACCGCCAGCTGGTCAATCCGTTCGAGCACCCGCGCATCTACTCCGACGACCAGGTCGCGGCGATCCACGTGGCGGCGCTTACGCTGCTGGAGAACCAGGGCATGAAGGTGCTGTCGGCCAAGGGCCGGCAACGCTACGCCCAGGCCGGTGCCACGGTAGACGAAGCCACGCAGGTGGTGCGCATCGACCGTGGCCTGGTGGCCAAGGCGCTGGCCACGACGCCGAGCAGCTTCACGTTTCACACGCTGAACCCCGAGTTCAACGTGGCCATCGGCGGCCGCCACGTGTGCTTTGCGCCGACCTCCGGCCCGCCCAACATCATGGACATCCACCGCGGCCGCCGCGCCGGCACGCTCGAGGACTACTGCAACCTGATCAAGCTCTGCCAGAGCTTCGAGGTGATCCATTCGCTCGGCGGCGCCGTTGAGCCGCAGGACAGCCCGGTGCAGGACCGGCACTACGAGACCACGCGCGCGCAGCTGCTGCTGTCCGACAAGGTGCCGTTCCTCTACGCGCGCGGCTCGCGCCAGATCGCCGACTGCCTGGAGATGATCCGCATCGCACATCGCGTGAGCCCGGAGGAGTTCGTGCAGCGGCCCTACACCTGGACCGTGATCAACACCAATTCGCCGCTGCAGCTCGACATCCCGATGGCCGAGGGCATCGTCGACATGGCCGAGGCCGGGCAGGTACTGATCATCACGCCGTTCACTCTGGCCGGTGCGATGGCGCCGGTGACCATCACCGGGGCATTGACGCTGGCGCATGCGGAGGCGCTGGCCGGCATCACGCTCGCGCAGAGCGTGCGGCCGGGGACGCCGATCCTCTACGGCAGCTTCACTTCCAACGTCGACATGAAGTCGGGTTCGCCGGCCTTCGGCACGCCCGAGTATGCCAAGGCCGCGTTCGGCGCCGGTCAGCTCGCACGCTACATCAAGGTGCCGTGGCGCTCGTCGAACGCGACGGCGTCGAATACGCCCGACGCGCAGGCGGCCTACGAGGCGCAGATGAGCCTGTGGGGCGCGCTGATGGGCGGCGCCAACTTCATGCTGCACGCGGCCGGCTGGGTGGAGGGCGGGCTCTCGACCTCCTACGAGAAGTTCATCATGGACGTCGAGATGCTGCAGATGTTCGCCGAGCTGTTCCAGCCGGTGGGCGCCGAAGCCTCGGACATGGCGCTGGAGGCCATCGCCGAGGTCGGCTACGGCGGGCATTTCTTCGCCTGCGGCCACACCATGGAGCGTTACCGGACGGCGTTCTATACGCCGTTGATTTCGGACTGGCGCAACTACGGCGCCTGGTCGAATGACGGTGCGAAGACCGCGACCGAGCGAGCCAACGCCGTGTACCAGGAGACACTGGCGCGCTATGTGGCGCCTGACCGTGACCCGGCGCTGGCCGAGGAACTGAACGCATTCGTCGAGCGGCGCATGGCCGAGGGCGGCGCGCCGCCGATCACCTGAAACGGCCGACGACCCGCTGGATCGCAGGCGGCTGTGATGGCAATCGAATTCGACTCGGGTTCGCGAACAAATCATTGATTGGGGATTGGCATGCGAAATCATGTGCAGGTGGCAGTGATCGGTGGCGGCGTCGTAGGCGCAAGCGTGCTGTATCACCTCACCAAGGCTGGCTGGAAGGACGTCCTGCTCATCGAGCGCGCGGAACTCACCTCGGGTTCGACCTGGCACGCAGCCGGCGGCATGCACACCGTCAATGGTGACCCGAACGTCGCCAAGCTGCAGCAATACACTATTGAGCTCTACAAGGAGATCGAGGCGATCTCGGGCGTCTCCTGCGGCGTGCACATCACCGGTGGCCTGATGCTGGCGGGCACGCCCGAGCGTGTCGACTGGCTGCGCATGGCGGTGGCGCGCGGCCGCTACCTCGGCATGGACCTGCAGCTGATCTCGGCGGCGGAGGCCAAGAAAATCTATCCGCTGCTGGAGGAGAAGCACTTCCTCGGCGCGATCCTCGACCCGATCGAAGGGCACGTCGATCCCTACGGCGTCACGCATGCCTACGCGAAGTCCGCGCAGCTCGCCGGCGCCGAGATCGTGCGGCAGAACCGCGTCATCGACACCCGGCAGCGCGCGGACGGCAGCTGGGACGTGGTCACCGGGAAGGGCACGGTGCACGCCGAACACGTAGTCAACGCCGGTGGCCTGTGGGCGCGCGAAGTCGGCCGCTTCGTCGGGCTCGAGCTGCCGATCCTCGCGATGGAGCACCAGTACTTCATCACCGAGGACCTGCCGGAGCTGAAGGGCCAGAAGGAGTTGCTGCACGTCATCGACTTCGAGGCCGAGATCTACATGCGGCAGGAGCGGCAGGGCATGCTGCTCGGCACCTACGAGCGCGCGGGCGTGCCGTGGTCGCCGCGGACGACGCCCTGGGACTTCGGCCAGGACCTGCTGCCGAATGATCTCGAGCGCATCGCGCCGAGTGTCACCGTGGCGTTCGAGCACTTCCCGCGGCTCGAAAGCGCGGGCATCAAGAAGGTCGTCAACGGTCCGTTCACGTTCGCGCCTGATGGCAATCCGCTGGTGGGTCCGGTCAAGGGCCTGAAGAACTACTGGGTGGCCTGCGGCGTCATGGCGGGCTTCAGCCAGGGTGGCGGCGTGGGACTGTCGCTCGCCAACTGGATGGTCGAGGGCGATCCCGGTGCCGACATCTGGGCGATGGACGTTGCGCGCTACGGCGACTGGGCCAATCGTCCTTACACCAATGCGAAGGTGCGCGAGAACTACTCGCGTCGCTTCCGCATCCGCTTCCCCAACGAGGAGCTCGAGGCCGCGCGCCCGCTGCGCACCACGCCGATCTACGAGAAGCTGCAGGCCGAGAATGCCGTGTTTGGCGACTACTGCACGCTCGAGCATCCGCTGTGGTTCGCACCGCGGGGCACGCCTGCACACGAGGACACGACCTTCCGGCGCTCGAATGCGCACCCGCACGTGGCGGAAGAATGCCGCGCGGTGCGCGAGGCCTGCGGCCTGGTCGAGATCTCCAACTACGGCAAGTTCGAGATCACCGGCCCCGGTGCCGCCGCGTGGCTGGCGAAAATCATGGCCTGCAAGGTGCCGGCCGTCGGTCGCATCGCGCTGTCGCCGATGCTGAACGAACGCGGGCGCCTGATCGGCGACTTCACGCTGTGCCGAGTGGCGGAGGAGCGTTTCTTCGTGGTCGGCACCTACGCCGCGGAAGTGTTCTACCTGCGCTGGTTCGAGAAGCAGCTGCCGCCGACCGGCGTGGCCGTGCGCCCGTGCGCGATGGAGTACCTGGGACTCTCGGTGGCGGGCCCGGAGTCGCGCGCGGTCCTGCAGAAGCTCGTCGATCACGACCTGTCGACGGCTGCGTTTCCGTTCATGTCCTTCGCGCCGATGGACGTCGGGCTGGTCCCGGCGCTGGTCGGCCGCGTCTCGTTCACCGGCGAGATGGGCTACGAGCTGTGGGTCACGGCCGAGTACCTGCGAGCGCTCTATGACCTGCTGCACGAGGCGGGCAGGGCGCACGGCCTGCGCAATTTCGGCGGTCGGGCGCTCAATTCGCTGCGGCTGGAGAAGAGCTTCGGTAACTGGGCGCGCGAGTTCCGGCCGATCTACGGACCGTACGAGGCCGGCCTGGGCCGGTTCGTGCATCTCGACAAGCCGGACTTCATCGGCAGGTCTGCCGCAGCCGCGGAGAAGGCAAGCGGGGGAGTGCGCAAGCTGATCACGCTCGCGGTTGACGCGAAGGATGCGGACGCGAGCGGCGACGAGCCGATCTGGCACGGCGACAAGGTGGTGGGCTGGGTCACCTCGGGTGGCTACGGCCACACCACAGGCAAGTCGATCGCGCTGGGATATGTGGACAAGGCCGTCGCCGGCGAGAGCAGCGGGTTCGCCGTCGAACTGATGGGCGAGCGGCGAGCGGCGGACCGCAGCGAGGGCGCGCTCGTGGATCCGCAGGGCGTGCGGATGCGCGCCTGAGCCAGCCGGCTCGGCGTGGTCAAGCAAGTGCAGGGCGCGAGCGGTCCCGAGCCTTCGAGGCCCTGGGGACACGCCGTGAATACGTCCCTGTAGGCTCGCGCGCGCCGTCCTGGCGCGCGACGGTCCCCGGACCTCGACGGCTCGGGACCGCTGCGCCTGCCGGCCTCGACCTGCATGTCGTCGACAAGCGTGGTTGCTTGCATCGTGTCACGTGACGCATTACAATCGTCCAGTGATAAAGACGTTCGCAGACCGTCGCACCCAAGAGATCTACGCCACCGGCCGGAGCAGGCGTCTCCCGGCTGACGTTGCGAAGCGGGCCGCTCGAAAGCTCGAGTATGTTGACCTGGCCACGTGTCTTGACGACCTGAGGGTTCCACCGGGTAACCGGCTCCATTCGCTGTCGGGAGATCGAAAAGGCCAGCATTCGATCTCGGTAAACGATCAGTGGCGGATCTGCTTTCGCTTCGCAGATGGAGACGCATATGACGTCGAGTTCTGCGACTACCATTAGTCTGGAGACTTGCACATGACTATTTCTAATGCAGGGATAAATCGCAGGCCCAGCCACCCGGGTGAGATGCTGCGAGAGGATTTCCTCCCCGACTACGGCCTCACGGTTGCTGTGCTTGCCGAGGCAATTGGCGTGTCGCGCCAGTCGGTGAACGAGTTGCTGCGAGAGCGCAGGGCGGTCAGTCCGGATATGGCGTTGCGTTTGGCGCGCCTTTTCGGCAATACGCCTGATTTCTGGCTGAATGCGCAGCGTGCCGTGGATCTCTGGGACACCGCGGGGGCCATCAGGAAGGACGTGTCGCGAATCAAGCCACTCAGTGCCGCATAACCACGCGCTCGATGCGCCGCCGCCGGTGATCGCGGGTCGTCAATCAACCTGGGTGGATCCATTGGTCGTATTGCGGGCTACTCGGAAGGTCTTGAATTCACTGCCTCAGATTGAAAGAGATGGGCTTGCCTCGGACAATGCGCTCGGCGATTGGTACGTCAACCGCCTCGTCATTGATCGGCGCCCACTGCTTCTGTTGGTCAGTTCAGCGTCAAGGCTGGCTCGTCACGCCGGCGCGCGACGTAAAAGGTCTACCCAGGCGACTGGCGCAGACGGTCGGGGAACGACTGCGGCGCCTTGGCGTCAGCGAGGCCATTGTTGCCTCGGAGGTCGAAGCCACAAGCCCTGTCCGCGTCGGTATGACGGTTGACCGCTCGGTGACCGGGCAGCTCGTCGATTTCGCAAAGGCCCTTCCTTACTACCTGCCAGTCGACGGTTGGGACGAGGCGACACTCATGGCGGCAGAAGAGAAGCTTGCCGAAACGCCGTGTCGCGCAAGTCGCTCATTCGCCGAAGTGATCTGGCCGCGCCTGGCCGCCATCGAGTTGCTGAATGCAGCATGGCCTGCAAGCAGGACGAGGCATTGATACCGAGACGCCGGTCGCCGCAGCTTCGTCAAAGCTGTCAGCGAACAACCGCCGTAGCGGACGCCGGGTTGCCCATTGATCGGTGCGGGACCGTCGCGCGCCAGGACGGCGCGCGCGAGCCTACAGGGACGTATTTACGGCG
>Ga0315287_10006085_pt1 | contig 11961 bp, 6 predicted proteins | sample YL17G11_0_MG_FD_205037 | JGI IMG/M metagenome (GOLD analysis project Ga0315287, IMG submission 205037) | Sediment microbial communities from Yellowstone Lake, YNP, Wyoming, USA - YL17G11_0 | ecosystem: Environmental > Aquatic > Freshwater > Lake > Sediment | place: USA: Wyoming | collected...
GGCCGCGGTCGACGAGGAACTTCTCGGCTGCGAACGCCTGCACGGGCATCAGCTCGACGGTGGTGACGCGCAGTTTCTTCAGGTAGTCGAGCACCGCCGGTTCGGCGAGGCCCAGGTACTTGCCGCGCAGCTGCTCCGGCACGTCCGGGTGGCGCTGCGTGAATCCCTTGACGTGCAGCTCGTAGATGATCGTGTCCCGCCACGGCACGTTCGGCGACCGCACGCCGCCCCAGTCGAAATCGCCGTCGATCACGCGGCACTTCGGCACATAGGGAGCGCTGTCGGCACTATCGGGCAGCCAGTCGTTACCCGCCTCCGCACCGATGAGCGCTGGATGCCAGGTGAGATCGCCGTGCAGGGCGAGCGCGCAGGGATCGATAAGCAGCTTCGCCGGATTGAAGCGATGACCGTCCGAGGGCTGGTAGGGCCCATGCACCCGGTAGCCGTACAGGAGCCCCGGATCGCCGAAGCGCGCAGGCAGGAAGCCATGCCAGATGTCGCCGGTCCGCCCCGGCAGAGCAATGCGTACCAGCTCGGTCTGTCCCGTCGGATCGAAGAGGCACAACTCGACCCGCTCGGCATGCGCGGAGAAGACGGCGAAGTTGGTGCCGCGGCCCGTGCGGTCGGCACCGAGCGGCTGCGGCAAGCCAGCCTCGAGGTAGGGTGCAATCGCTGCGGTCGTCGGGTCGCCTTCCACCGACATCACGCGAGTCCTCGCCAATCGCTGCCGAACGGACACAGCTGCATGGCCGGTTCAGCGGGCGAGCTGGTAGAAAAGCGCGCCCAGCGGCGGCAGGTTGAGTCGGAGGCGGAAGGGGTAGCCGTGGCTCGGCTGCTGCTCGCTCGCGACGCGGTCCTGACGGTTGTACGAGGCGCCGCCGAAGCGGGCCTCGTCGGAATCGAGGATGCGCGCGTAGGCGCCTGCTTCAGGCACGCCCATCCAGTAGTCGTCGCGCGGCACTGGCGTGCAGTTGAAGACGCACACGATGGGCGCCGCGGAGGGATCGTCCGGATCGCGGCGCAGGAATGCAAAGATGCTGTGGTCGGCGTTGTGCAGGTCGATCCACGCGAACCCGGTCGGATCAGCATCGCCCACATGCAGCGCCGGCAGGCTTGCGTACAGGCGATTCAGCTCGCGGTTGAGCTCCTGCAATCCCTTGTGCCGCGGATCCTCGAGCAGGTGCCAGTCGAGGGAGTGCTCGTCGCGCCACTCGCGGTACTGGCCGAATTCGCAGCCCATGAAGAGCAGCTTCTTGCCGGGGTGAGCCGTCATGTAGGCCCGAAACCAGCGATAGTTCGCGCGCTTCTGCCATTCGTCGCCCGGCATCCTGGCGAGCAGCGAGCCCTTGCCGTGCACGACCTCGTCGTGGGAGATCGGCAGCACGAATTTCTCGGACCAGGCGTACATGAACGAGAACGTGACCAGGTGATGCTCGTGCCGGCGGTAGATCGGGTCGAGCGACGCGTAGCGCAGCGTGTCGTTCATCCAGCCCATGTTCCACTTGAAGTGGAAGCCCAGTCCGCCCAGGTGCGCGAGCTGGGTCACTCCCGGGAATGCAGTGGACTCCTCCGCGAACATCATCGCGCCCGGGTGCAACCGGCCGACGGCGATGTTGAGCTGGCGCAGGAAGTCGATCGCATCGAGGTTCTCGCGGCCGCCGTGGCGGTTCGGCACCCACTCGCCGGGCTTGCGGCTGTAATCGAGGTACAGCATCGAGGCGACCGCATCCACCCGCAGGCCATCGAGGTGATAGTGGTCGAGCCAGTAAAGCGCATTCGCGACCAGGAAATTTCGAACTTCGTGCCGCCCGTAGTTGAAGATCTTGGTGCCCCAGTCGGCGTGCTCGCCGAGGCGCGGGTCGGCGTGCTCGTAGAGGCTCGAGCCGTCGAACTCCGCGAGGCCGTGCGCGTCACGCGGGAAGTGCGCCGGCACCCAGTCCATGATCACGCCGATGCCGGCCTGGTGGCAGCGGTCCACGAACCGCATGAAGTCCTGCGGCGTGCCGAAGCGAGCGGTGGGCGCGTAGTAACCCACGACCTGGTAGCCCCACGAGCCGTCGAACGGATGCTCGGCGATACCCATCAGCTCGATGTGCGTGTAGCCCATGTCACGCACGTATGGGATCAGCTCGTCGGCGATCTCCGACCAGTTCAGGAATTGCGGCGAACGGCCGTAGTCGCGCCGCCACGACGCGGGATGCACTTCGTAGATGTTGATCGGGCGCTGCAGCGGGTTCACCGCGGCGCGCGAGCCCATCCAGGCATCGTCCGCCCACACGTAACCCTCGAGCGAGGTCACCAGCGAGCAGTTGTCGGGCCGCAGCTGCATCGCAAAGCCGTAGGGATCCGCTTTCAGGATCGTCTGGCCCGCCCGGGTACGGATTTCGAACTTGTAGGCGGTGCCCGGACCGGCGTCGGGTATGAACAGCTCCCAGATGCCGGAACTGCCGCGCACCTGCAGGGCATGCTTGCGCCCATCCCAGAGATTGAACGGGCCAACGACGCTGACGCGCTCGGCGTTCGGCGCCCACACGGCAAAGTGCGTACCCGTAAGGCCGTCGATCGTGGCCGGGTGCGCGCCGAGCTTGCGGTAGATCGAGTAGTGGTTGCCCTCACCGAAGAGGTAGAGGTCGAAATCGGTGAGCTGCGGCGCGAAATAGTACGGATCGTGCTTGCTGAGCTCGGTGCCGTTGCGATAGCGGATGAGGAGCCGATACGGATGCAGCGGCCGGCGGTGCGGCACGCGACCCTCGAACAGCCCACGCGCGTCGATGCAGGCGAGCGGCGTGGCCGTGCCGCCGTCCTCCCATTGCACCGCGACGCTCTCGGCGTCCGGTTCGAGCACCCGGACCTTGCAGACCGGCGCGTCGTCCTTGCGCGCGAACTCGTGGTAGCCGAGCAGCGAACGCGGCTGCGGGTGGCGTGCATTGAGCAGCGCCTCGATCTCCGCAGCGGTCAGTTTGGGCTTGCCGGCCACCGGCGGAGTCTACCCCTCACCCGCCCTGCGGGCGACCTCTCCCACTGAAGTGGGAGAGGTGGATCCGCTCCCTCTCCTGCGTCAGCGGGAGAGGGTTGGGGTGAGGGTCCTTACAGCACCGGTTTGATGCGCCAGATGCGCTGGGCGTACTCGCGGATGCTGCGGTCGCTCGAGAACGTGCCCATGCTGAGCGTGTTGATGACGGCCTTGCGGCTCCACTCGTCCGGCTGCAGGTACAGTGCATCCACCGCGTCCTGGGCTGCGACGTACGCCGCGTAATCCGCGAGCACGAAGAACGGCTCGCCCTCGCTCAGCAGCCGGTCCACGATCGGCTTGCCGTCGGCCAGGTTGCCCGGGCTGAAGAAGCCGCTGTCGATCATCTCGAGCGTGAGATTGAGGTCCGGGTTCGCCGGCGCCAGGCGCGCAGGGGAATACCCCTTGCGGCGCTGCGCTTCGACCTCGGCCGCCGTCAGGCCGAAGATGAAGATGTTGTCCGCACCGACCTGCTCGCGGATCTCGATGTTGGCGCCATCGAGCGTGCCGATCGTCAGCGCGCCGTTCAGCGACAGCTTCATGTTGCCGGTGCCCGAGGCTTCCATGCCCGCGGTCGAGATCTGCTCCGAAAGGTCGGCCGCCGGCATGATGCGCTGCGCGAGCGAGACGTCGTAGTCGGGGAGAAAGATCACCCGCAGCTTGCCTTGGATCGACCTGTCGGCGTTGACGATCTGCGCGACGTTATTGATCAGCTTGATGATGGACTTCGCCATCACGTAGCCGGGCGCGGCCTTGCCGGCGAAGATCGCGGTGCGCGGCACGGCGTAGGCATCCGGGTTCGCGCGCAGCCGGTGGTAACGCGAGATCAGGTGCAGCAGGTTGAGCAACTGCCGCTTGTACTCGTGGATTCGCTTCACCTGCACGTCGAACAGCGACGCCGGATCGACGTCCACGCCGACGCGCCGCTGGATGACGCCGGCGAGCCGCTGCTTGTTCTCGAGCTTGATCGCACGGAACCGCTCGCGGAACGCGGGTTCGTCCGCCGCCGACCGCAGGAGCTCGAGTTCCTCGAGGTCGTTTTCCCACGCGTGCCCGAGCCGCTCCGTGAGCAGCGCGGAGAGCCCGGCGTTCGACTGCTTGAGCCAGCGGCGCACGGCAATGCCATTGGTCACATTCGTGAAGCGCCCGGGGTAGAAGCCATCGAAGTCCGCAAAAATGCTCTTCGTCATCAGGTCCGAATGCAGCCTGGCGACGCCGTTCACGGTGTGGCTCGCGACCACGGCGAGGTGCGACATGCGCACCATGCGCCCGCTGCTCTCGTCGATCAGCGACATGCGGCGGCGGCGGTCGTGGTCGTCCGGATACCGGGTTGAAATCTCGTCCAGCAGCGCGCGATTGATCAGATAGATGATCTGCAGGTGACGCGGCAGCAGGCGCTCGAAGAAGTTGATGGGCCAGACTTCGAGCGCTTCGGGCAGCAGCGTGTGATTGGTGTACGAAAACACCCGCTGCGTGAGCGCCCAGGCGCGCTCCCACTCGAGCTCGTGCTCGTCCACCAGCAGGCGAATCAGTTCCGGGATCGCGAGCGCCGGATGAGTGTCGTTCAGCTGGATCGCGACCGCGTCCGGCAGGTCCTCGAAGCTGCGGCCTTCCGCCAGGTGCTGCGCGAGGATGTCCTGCAGGCTGGCGCTGACGAAGAAATACTGCTGCTTAAAGCGCAGTTCCTTGCCCTGCGGCGTCGTGTCGTCCGGGTAGAGGATGCGCGAGACGTTCTTGGCGTCGACCTGTTCGGCCGCGGCCTCGGAGTGCCGGCCGGCATTGAAGCGCTCGACGTTGAACGGCGCGATCGCGCGGCCCGACCACAGCCGCAGGTGGTTCACCGTCGGGCTGCGATTGCCGGGGATCAGCAGGTCGAAGCCGACCGCCCAGATATTCTGGGTGTCCACCCAGCGGTAGCGCATGCGGCCCTGCGCGTCGTTGGCCGCGACGCAGCGGCCGCCGAAGCGGATGACGTAACGTGCGTCGTCGCGCGGAATCTCCCAGGGGTTGCGCTGGCGCAGCCAGCTGCTGGCAATCTCGCGCTGGCGGCCCTCCTCGTCGATGACCTGGGCGAAGATGCCGTAGTCGTAGCGGATCCCGTAGCCGACCGCCGGGAACTGCAACGTCGCCAGCGAATCGAGGAAGCAGGCGGCGAGGCGCCCGAGGCCGCCGTTGCCGAGGCCGGGATCGATCTCCTCCTGCGCGACGCGTTCGAGGTCGTAGCCGAGTTCGGCCAGCGTTTCGCGCGCTTCCTGCACGAGATCGCCGTCGAGGCTGGAGAGCCCGTTGATCAGCGAGCGGCCCAGCAGGAATTCGACGGAGAGATAGCAGATGCGCTTGACGCCCGCCTGCGACACGCGGCTCTGCGTGGCGAGCCAGCGCGCGGCGAGTTCCTCGCGTACGGCGAGCGAAAGCGCGTCGTAGATGTCGCGCTGCGTGGCGGTGTCGGGGTTCCTGCCGAGCGAGCGGGTGAGGCGATCGAGCAGCACCGCGCGCAGCGTGCCGGGCTGCAGGCCGATGCCGCTCAACAGGGCGGTGCTTCTCATGGTCGGGTCTCCACCGGGCCGCGCTCCGGAATGCGCACCGCGATCAGAGCACTTCGAGCGTGCGCTCGGCAACGATTCGCCAGCCCTGCTGTTCGCGGACCAGCGAGAGTTCCTTGCGGATGCGATCTTCGCCGAAGCGCTGCACGAAGGTGACGACCCGGCGATCCGCGCCGACCGTGCTCACGGTCACGTCCTCGAGACGCGCCGCCGGACTGCGCCCGGTCTGCACCTGCTGCCGGCGCTGCTCGAGGAACGCGGCGGACCCGCCCTCGCCCGGCGCCTGGAAGGCAGGCGAATACATCTGCGCCACGGCGTCGGTCTTACGGTCCGCCCAGGCCACCGCCCAGGCGTTGACGGCTTCCTCGGCCGAGTCGGCGACGGCGCCCTTGCGCCCGAAGAACGACGGCGGTTCGTCGATGCACCGCGGAGCGGGGTCGAGCTTGGTTGCATCCGGCGCGGCCGGCGGGATCGCCAGCGGCGCCATTCGCTCGCTGCCCGGAGCCTCCGGGGGCAATTGCAACCTGGCGCGATCCTGCGCCTTCTGGTACTCCGCGCCCTCGAAACACGACTGCGTAGTGCCGCAACCTGCAAGACAGGCGAGGAACAGACCGGGCAGGACGAACCGGCGCAGCGATTTCGAACTCATCGGTGAGGCAACCCAATTCGAAGCGAAGGGCGCGGATTGTAGCCTCCCGCGCCCTCCTGCGCCGAATCCGGTTACTTGAGCAGGTCACCCGGTGTCGGCGGCAAGCGGGGCATGGCCTGTTGCGGGAATTCGCCGGTCAGCCCCTCCAGGAATGCTGCGATATCCGCAGCTTGCGCGGCCGGGAGGTCCCGTCCGAGTTGCGTGCTCGCCATCAGGCTCACCATCTCGGGCAGCGATTTCACACTGCCGTTGTGCAGGTAGGGGGCCGTATAGACGAGATTGCGCAGCGTCGGGACCCGCCACATGTGGTCGTCGGTCGCGTCCTTGGTCGTGTTGCTGCGGCCTTTGTCAGCCAGCAGGTCGTACTTCGCGACATACGGGCTGGCCGCGTTGACCGGGAACCTCTGCAGGAACGGCGTGCCGACCGGCAGCGCCGGACCCGAGAAATTCGGGCCGGAGTGGCAGGACTGGCAGCCGGTCTCCGCGAACAGCTTCATTCCGCTCTGCTGTTGCGCATTCAACGCGGTCTTGTCGCCCTGGACGAAGCGGTCGTAGGCGCTGCCCGGAGTGATCAGCGTGCGCTCGTAGGCCGCGATGGCCTTGGCGGCGTTGTCGATGGTCACGGTGTCGCCGGGGCCGAAAGCCTTGGCGAAGAACGGCCGGTAACCCGGGATTGCGCTGATCCTGTCGATCGCGGATTGCAGGTCCTTCATGCCCATCTCGATCGGGTTCACGATCGGGCCCTTGGCCTGCGCCTCGAGCGACGCCGCGCGGCCGTCCCAGAATTGCGAGGACAGGAACGCGGCGTTGAATACAGTCGGCGCGTTACGGCCGCCCACCACGCCATGCACGCCGATCGAGGTCGGCCGGTGATCGTCGCCACCTTCCATGACGTTGTGGCAGGACGCGCACGCAATGGCCCCGGTCTCCGAGAAACGGGGGTCGTGGAAGAGCATCTTGCCGAGTTCCACCTTGGCGGCGGTGGTGGGATTGTCAGCAGGGGCTGACGCGACGGTCGGCAAGGCTTGCCAGCTCTGCGCATTTGCAAGACCGAAGACGACGAGTGCGGCCAGTCCGCAAAATGGCTTGATCCGGATGGTCATCGCTATTTCTCCGAGGGGCTGAAACTGCTCTTTTATGGCGCCACTGAGGCTCCGCAGCAATCAGGAGAAATCGGCGCTGCGAGAAACGATTCTTATCCCCGGCGCGACCGCGGGACGGCCACCTGCTCGAGTTCCCACAGGTGCACGGGTGCACCCCGCCGGACGAACATGCCTGAGCCCGCGTTGATGAATGCGGGAGCCAGGCGGCGTCGATACCAGTTCGCCGGTCGGATGCTGACACTGCGATCGGTGCGCCGGCGATCGCAATGCCGGTCCCAGTCCTCGCGCGTCAGCACACCGAAGTGCAGCACGCCGCAACACAGGGTGCCGAGGTTGCGGATGGCTTCGGCCGCTTCCCGCGAATTCAGGTACTGCAGCACGTCGTAACAGACCACGAGGTCGAACGGTCGGTCGCTGCGATACTTCGCGGCCGAGTCCTGCACCCACCCATGCCTGCGGCACAGATAGTCGCTGACCTCGAGGCCGGTGTAGCGGGCCTTGGGAAAGTGCCGCAGCAACTGCTGGCGCATCAGCCCGAGGCCGCAGCCGACATCCAGGATGGACCGCACCTTGAGTTCGCCGCGCCTGACGAACGCCGCCAGCAGATCGGCCCGCCGAGCCATCTCGGCGCGGGTCACCACGCGGGTCTTTGGATCGACATAGAACCGGCGATAAAAGGCGGCATCGAAGCGCTCGGGTCGGTCAGGTTTGGGCACCGGCGGAGCATACTGGCCCACCGGCCGCTTAGAAAGAGTGTCGCCCAGCGAACCCGACTATCAAATCCGCCTTTTATGAGTAGAGACCTTGTGTGAGCTTTGTCGACTATTATATATTTTAGTTTGACTATAAGCTGGATATCCGGAGTCCGGCGCCGCACCCGTCCCCGATGTCGCCGGGTGCATCTGGCCGCCGCCGCCCATTGAGTCCGGTCCGCGCGTCCCCACCTCTGTGCCATCGAGCCCCGCCGGCGAGGACGACCCGCACATGAACCACGAGACCGAACACGACGCGCAGGCCCCACGGCCAGAGGCACCGAGCCTCCCGGAGGACATGTTGATCGTCCTGCCCGTGCGTAACCTGGTGATGTTCCCCGGCGTCGTGATGCCGGTCGCGATCAAGCGCGAGAAGACCCTGGCTGGCGCGCAGGAAGCCCTGCGTACCGGGAGCAAGGTCGGGTTCCTGCTGCAGAAGGACCCGGGCGCCGACGACCCGGGCATCGACGACCTGCATCGCGTCGGGACGATCGCCACGATCGCCCGCTACATCACCGCCCAGGACGGCACCCAGCACCTCGTCTGCCAGGGCGAACGGCGTTTCCGCGTGCTGGACGCGGTCGCCGGCTTCCCTTACCTCGTCGCACGCATCGAGTACCTGCACGACTCGGGCGCCGCACACCCCGAGGTGGACGCGCGGATGCTGCACCTGAAGCAGCTGGCACTCGAAGCGATTTCGCTGCTGCCGCAGGCGCCGACCGAACTCGCCGACTCGGTGCAGGCCATCGAGTCGCCCGCCGCGCTCGCGGACCTGGTCGCGAGCTTCCTCGATGCCAAGCCCGCGGAGAAGCAGGAAATCCTCGAGATCACGGAAGTCAAGGACCGGCTCGAACGCGTGGCTGCCCGGCTCGCCAAGCGGGTCGAGGTGCTGCGACTGTCGCGCCAGATCGAGCAGCAGACCCGGGAGGCCATCGACGGCCGCCAGCGCGAGATCGTGCTGCGCGAGCAGATGAAGCAGATCCAGAAGGAACTCGGCGAGGAAGGCGGCGGCGAGGAGATCGCCGAACTGGCCGAGGCGATCACCAAGGCCGCCATGCCGCAGGACATCGAGGAGCATGCGCGCAAGGAACTGAAGCGCCTCGAGCGGATGAACGAGGCGAGCGGCGAGTACTCGATGGCACGCACCTACCTCGACACGCTGATCGCGCTGCCATGGTCGAAGCTCGACGACGAGTCGATCGACATCGCCCGCGCGCGCGGCATCCTCGATGCCGACCACTACGGGCTCGAGAAGATCAAGAAGCGCATCGTCGAGTACCTCGCGGTGCGCAAGCTGAACCCCGAGGGCCGCAGCCCGATCCTGTGCTTCGTCGGGCCTCCGGGCGTCGGCAAGACCTCGCTCGGCCAGAGCATCGCCCGCTCGCTGGGACTCAAGTTCCAGCGCACCAGCCTTGGCGGCACGCACGACGAGGCCGAGATCCGCGGCCACCGGCGCACCTACATCGGCGCGCTGCCGGGCAACATCATCCAGGCGATCCGCAAGGCCGGCACCCGCAATCCGGTGCTGATGCTGGACGAGATCGACAAGCTCGGCAGGGGTATCCAGGGCGATCCGGCATCGGCGCTGCTGGAAGTGCTCGACCCGGAACAGAACTCGACGTTTCGCGACAACTACATCGGCGTGCCGTTCGACCTGTCGAAGGTGCTGTTCATCACGACCGCCAACCAGCTCGACACGATCCCGGGGCCGCTGCGCGACCGGATGGAGATCATCGAGCTCACCGGCTACACGGAGGAGGAGAAGGTGGAGATCGCGCGCCGCTACCTCGTGCGCCGCCAGCTCGAGGCGAACGGCCTGAAGGCGGAGCAGGTCTCGATCAGCGACGACGCGTTGCACCAGATCGCCCGCGACTACACGCGCGAGGCCGGTTGCCGCAATCTCGAGCGACAGGTCGGTGCGGTATTGCGTAACGTCGCGGTGCGTATCGCCGAGGGCCATGCCGCGGCTGTGCGCATCGACACGCCGGAGGTCGCGGAAATCCTCGGCGCACCGCGTTTCGAAAACGAAGTGGCGATGCGCGTGAGCCTCCCGGGCGTGGCGACCGGCCTCGCCTGGACGCCCGTCGGCGGGGACATCCTGTTCATCGAAGCGACGCGGGTGCCCGGTGCCGGACGACTGATCCTCACGGGACAGCTCGGCGACGTGATGAAGGAGAGCGCCCAGGCGGCGCTCAGCCTGGTGAAGTCGCAGTCGGAAGCGCTGGGACTGGATCCGGCACTGTTCGAGAAGAGCGACATCCACGTGCACGTGCCGGCGGGCGCGATCCCGAAGGACGGCCCGAGCGCCGGAGTTGCGCTCTACACGGCGCTGGTGTCATTGCTGACCGGGCGGACCGTGCGCAACGACGTCGCGATGACGGGCGAAATCAGCCTGCGCGGCCTGGTGCTGCCGGTCGGCGGGATCAAGGAAAAAACCGTGGCGGCGCACCGCGCCGGCATTCGCACCGTGATGCTGCCGGCACGCAATCGACGCGATCTCGACGACATTCCGGAGAGTGTGCGCAAGGAACTGACGCTCGTCTGGCTCGAGCGGGTCGAGGATGCGATCACCGAAGCGATCGAAGGCGTGGTGCATCCGCCGGTGAAGGCGGCGTGAGGATAGGGACTAGCGGATAGCGGGTAGCGGGTAGCGGATAGGCAGAAGGCCCGCCCGCCGCCCGATCCGGATCTTCACTATCCGCTAGTCCCTATCCGCTATCCGCTTTTCTTCAGATCCTCACCTGCCGCCACTTCCCGGAGCGCCAGCGCAGGTACAGCGCGCAGCCGAGCAGCACGACGTAGACGAGCAGCGCCACCCAGCCACCGACGGCGCCGAACCCGAACTGCGGCAGTACGTCCACCCAACCCTGCCCGGGCGCGAACGTGAGCGCATGCGCCAACGGCACGAACACGCCCCAGGACAGGACGAAGAACAGCAGCGCGGGCACACGCACGTCACCCGCGCCGCGCAAAGCGAAGCCCGCTCCCAGGTTGAGGCCGTCAAACACCTGGTATGCCGCGGCGATCCACAGTAACAGCGCGCCGAGCTTGATCATGTCGGGAGCGGCGGCATCAGTTGCATTGACGAACGTCGGCAGCAGCCAGGGCCCGGCCAGCGCGAGCGCCAAGCCGATCGTGCCCATGAACACAACGGTCAGCACGGTCGCCCAGTTGCCGACCGTGCGCGCCCAGTCCCGGTCCCCGGCGCCGATCGACTGCCCCACCAGCGTGGTTCCGGCAATCGCGATGCCCATGCCCGGCAGGAACGACAGCGACGTCAGCATCACGACGACCTGGGTCGCGGCGCCCTCGGCGGCGCTCAGGCGCACCTGCATCAGCTGGAACAGCGCCATGCCGAACAGGTCGGCCGCGTACATGGCTCCCATCGGCAGCCCGAGCCGGTACTGGCGCACGAGGCTGCGCAGGTCCGGCCGCCAGGTGAGGTGCGTACGATAGGACCGGCGCAGCGTGGGTTGCAGGAACACCGCGAACGCGAAGAGCACGCCACAGGCCATGCTTACGTTCGTCGCCCACGCGGACCCGGCAATGCCGGCGCCCAGCCGGAAGATGAACCACGCATTGAGGGCGGCGTTCACCAGCGCGACCAGCGCCGTCGTCAGGACCGAGATGCGCGGGCGGCTGATGCCGTTGAAGAATCCGAGGATCGCCCAGAGCGCCACGCCGATCGGTGCGCCGAGCATCCGCGGTTGCCAGAAGGCGAGCGCCTGTCGTTGTACTTCCGCGTCGAGGCCGAACGGGTGGAGGATGGCCTCCCCTGCCCACGCCAGCGCCGCAAACAGCGGCAGCGTCAGCGCAGCCGCCCAGACCGCAACCCAGGTCGCGTGACTCGCCCGCCCGCGCCGCCCGCCGCCTTCGGCCTGCGCGACGAACGTCTGCACCGCAC
>Ga0315287_10006087_pt1 | contig 11959 bp, 7 predicted proteins | sample YL17G11_0_MG_FD_205037 | JGI IMG/M metagenome (GOLD analysis project Ga0315287, IMG submission 205037) | Sediment microbial communities from Yellowstone Lake, YNP, Wyoming, USA - YL17G11_0 | ecosystem: Environmental > Aquatic > Freshwater > Lake > Sediment | place: USA: Wyoming | collected...
GCCGCTTCGGCAGCAGCCGAAGTCTCCGCTCTGGAGTCCGCGCAGGCCCGGGCCCTATGCCTCGCGGCCCTCTACTCCAGGGACGAGGAGCTCGGCTGTTCCTGGGCGAACGACACCGGAAGCGGCAACAAAAGCAGCAGCAGCAGCAGCAACTCGGCCGCCTCTGTTTCTTTCCCTTTCCTCTCCCCGCTCGAGTCCCTGCCCCGAGCCGCGGCCCGCCTCCTCCCCCGGGCCCTCGGGCAGCAGCTCCACACCGTGCTGCTGGCCCAGGCCCACTGGCGCGAGGGGATCGACAGCGTCAAGGTGCGGGCCTTCGAGGGGCCCGGCGTCTTCGAGAGGTGCTGCGCCGCCTACGCGCTCTCGGCGCTCGTCCGCTGGGTCCTCGCCGACGGCAGCGCCGACGGCGGCGGCGGCGGCGCCTGCCCCGCCTCCGGGGCGCCCCTCCCGCTCCCGTCCCTCTCCGTGGCGCTCCCGGCGCTGCTCGCCGCGGCGGACGACCCGGCGCCGGCGGTGGCCCGCCTCGGCCTACTGTCCCTCGCGAGGCTCGCCCGGCGGCTGCCGGCGGCGCGTGGGGGCCCGGGGGGCGAACACCCCGCCGAGGCGTCGCTGCTGGCCGCGGCGGCGCGCAAGGCCGCGCTCGGCTCCGACGAGCGCGCCGCCCGGGAGGCAACGGCGGCCGCGGCGGCCCTGGCCGTGGCGCTGGACAATGACGGCGGCGGTGACGACGAGGGAGGCGGGGGCGGCGGGCGCGACCCCCGCCGGGGGAGGCGGCGGCCCGCCGAGTGCTGCTCGGCGGTCTTTTCTGACCTGCTCGACGACGCCCAGCGGCACGCGCACGAGGCTGGCCGCTCCTCGGCGTGGCTCTCGGCGACAAGGCCCGTCTTTGAGAGGCTCGGGCTGGGGCTCGTGCCGCTGCTGTCGACGAGGGTGCTGCCCCTACTGGCGCGGTGGCTGCTGACGTCGCCGGGGCCGGGAGGGGACGGCGGCGGCTGCGGAGGAGGAGGAGGCTCATCCTCCTCTGGTCCTTCCTCCTCTCTCCTCCTCCTCCAAGCAGAGGCCGCCAAGACCCTCACTGCGATCACAAAGCATGCGTGGCCTCGCGTCGGGGCCCGCGTGCACGCGCTGCCGCTGTGGGCCGCCGCGGCGGAGGCGTTCAAGAGGAGCGGCGGCGGAGGAGGAGGAGGAGGCGGTGGCGGACGAGGAGGCGGGAGTTTGTTGTCGTCGACCTCTTCTTCCATCTTGAACCTCGCGAGCGCGCTCCGCGCCGCTTCCAGGGCCGTCGAAGAGGCGTCAAAAGAGGAAGAAGACTCGTCGACGATCGAAGAGTCGTTCGCGAGAGTCGAGGGAGGGGCGGCGCTGCTGGAGGCGGTGAAGAAGAGAGAAGAGAAGCAAAAAACTTGAAAAGAAATGAATGAAAAGATCGAAGTCGAGGAAGCTGTTCGAAATAACAGCTTCCTTCGAAATAACAAGACCCTTTTTGTTTTTTGTTTTTTTTGCATTTCTTATTTTTCTCTCTCAACGTTATTTCGACTTCTCTCTTTCTCTCCCTTTTTTGTTTTCGTGCGCTAGCAAGGGGGGCGGGGCGGAGGCTTCTTCACTTCTTGTGCGCGAGAGAAGCAAACCCAAGAAAACGAGTTTTTTATTTTTCTCTCTCTGTCTCTCTCTCTCCTCTCTCTCTCTTTCTTCGACAGCGCTGCTGCGGAAAGGGAAGGGGAGAGGGGGGGGAACCAAAAAAACTATCTTCTTTCTAAGCAGACTCCTCGACCTTGGCGCCGGCCATCACCAGGTCATCGACCTTGGCCTCACAGCGGCGCATGAACGCCAGAGAGCCGTTCCAGGCGAGGACGGGGATCTGGAGTTTCGGCGCGGGGGAGGAAGCGGCGGAGGAAGCTGCTCCCTGCTGCTGCTGCTGCTGCTGCGAGAGGCGGCGCTTGCCGCCCGTCGCGACCTCGGCGGGCTGCGGCGACGGCGAGGGGGCGGCGGCTCCGGCTCCGGCCCCAGTCGCCTCGGCCAGGGGCGGGGGCGAGGGGGCCTGCGCGGCCGCGCCCATGCGCTCGGCGGCGCCCGCGGCCCGCGGCCGCCCCCCGGGGACGGGGCAGGAGAACGGCCCGACGGCCGCCAGCCCGCAGGTCCACACGGGCGGCGAGAGGCGAGACGCCAGCGCGCCGCGGACGGGCACGCACGCCTGCCCGAACACGGGTCCTCCGACGTTGCACGACGAGGTGTTCTTCGCCACCGCGAAGACGCCGTTGGCCCCCAGCGCGACGCCCGTGATGTTGCCTCCCGGTCGAGGGTCGACGGCGACGTCCGCGGCGCCCTCGAGGAAGAGGTCGACGTTGTCGGCGCCGAAGACGAAGCCGGAGCTCGTGCCGCCGGCCGCCAGGTGACACACCTTGACGCGCGCGTCGGGGAAGTCCCTGTTCAGCAGGAAGACGCGCGAGGCCCCCGACGAGGCCAGGTACACGTGGTCCGCCTTGACGTTGCTGACGATCAGGTCGGCGGCGCCCATCACCGAGCTCGCGTTGAAGGTCCCGCTCCTCGGCTCGACCGGCCCCTCGACGACGACGGCCCCGCCCGAGGGCGAGATCGACACCGCCTCGAGCTCGCCCGCTGGCACCGTCGCGATTATCTTGATCGGGCGCCTCGACGCTTCGAACGAGCCCGTCGTCGAGACGACCAGCTCGCCGACGGGGGAGACGCGGGCGTCGACGGGGACCTTCTCCTCCCCCGAGTCGACGAAGACGGAGCGCTTCTCTCCCGTTTTGACGAGCAGGTTGAGCGGCGCGCAGAGCGCGATGGACCTGACCGGCGTGTCGGAGAGCTGAAAGAGGCGCTTTCCCGTCGAGGGCTTCTCCTGGGGGGATGAGGAAGAGGCTGTTTTTTTGGTTGGTGGGTGGTGTTGCGGTTTGAGGTTGAAACGTCAAGTCGGCGTCTAGTGAAAAGGGAGTGAGTCCCTTCTCACCCGTCTGGTGAGTGAGTCGTCGTCGCAACGGAGCGAAAGAGGGAAAAACAGCCACCATCTCCAAGAACCCGCGCCTTCCCACCCCCCCTCCCCCTCTCTACTGACGTTGCGGCGAGGAAGCCATCTCCTGGCCTAGAGAGCAGGCCGCGAGGGCCGCGAAGAGGAGGAGGACGAGCGAGAGGCGGTTCATTTGGTTCGGGTCGGCCTGTAGGTTTTTTTTTTTTTTTTTTTGAAGCAAGAAGAAAATGTGAGCAAGCTTCGACGTCGCTCTCAACAACAGCAAAAAGCTCTCTCTCTTCTTCTTCGTTTCTTCCTCCCCCGCTCTCCCACCAAAGCGCTCGCCAATGTCCGCAGAGGAGAAAGAAGACTTCGAGATCGTGGAAGCCTCCGAAGCCGCCGACGTGAGTGGACGAGAAGCGAGAGAAAATGTTTTCCCGCTCGAGGTGCTCTTCTGTCGTAGTCGACGACCATCGATGTCGAGCTCTATCCCTTACCCTCTTCTCATACTCTCATCCCACACAAACCGTAAACTCGGAACCCTCCGGAACGACACGCTCGACAGTTCAATCCGTTGACGCCGGAAGCGACAGGCGAAAGAAGGGCGGTAGGCGCCGCGGAGGCACCGATGTTGCCTGCGTCCTCGTCGACAGAGAAGGAGATGTCGTCGTCGGCATCGGCTGACGCTGACGCCGTTCCTTCCTCGCAACCTCCCCCTCCTCCTCCCCCTCCTTTCCCTCTTTTCGGCGCGCGCCTCCGCTCCCTCGCCAATTGCGCCCTCGACTTCTCCGCGCGCTTCCTGTCCTCCCTTGTCAAGAAATCCCGCGAGGCCCTCGAGAGGCTCCGCGTCGCGACGGAGGCCTCCGCGGCGAAGGCCGCGCGGGCAGCGAGGGCGGCTGGAAGGGCCCTTTCCGACGCCCGCGCCCTCTCGGCGCGCGGCCTCGACCTCGGAGCCACGGACTTTGTGAAGCTGGCCCTGGCGGGCGTCGCCGTGGTCTCGCTGTGCAGGCTCGCGGCCGCGAGCGAGAGGCAGGCGAGGGCGCTGGAAGGAGGCGGAGGCGGTGGTGGGAAGAAAGCTGCCTCGACGGCGGCGGCGCCCGTTGCCGCCGCTGCTCCCTCCCCGGCCCCCGCCTCCGCTCCTCCTCGCGCCACCGCTGCCCCCATCGTCTGTGTCCTCGAGCCGCCCGCGACGGCGGCGCAGTCCCTGCCCCCGGCGGCGCGCTTCGACCTCTTGCTGCGGCGTGGGGTGCTGACAGCGCTCGTCGCCGTCGGAGGAGGAGGAGGAGGAGGGAAAGGCGGCTCTTCCTCCTCCTCTGGCTCGGGTGCTCCGGACGGGCTCGACCGCTTCTGAAAAGGAGAGAGAGGGAGAGAGAGAGCGCCGCTGCTGCTGCCTCTGCTGCTCTTTTGTCCTTGTACCAACCATTGGAACCAGCCCCCTTTTTTTGCTTTTTCCCACCTCCACTCTGTTGAGCGTTTCTCTGTTGTACTCTTTCTCTATTTCCCCTTTGTGTGCAGTTTCCCACCCTTATGTCTATTAGCTGTTTCTCTCTTTCAACGTTGAGTCAATGTAAGCACCGGTCCAATCATAACAGAGAAGAAGAAGAAGATACAAAAAACGACATCAAAGCTTCCTCAGCTCCCCCGTGTCCTGCGCGTGCTCCCTGTGCCTCCCGAGCCCGCCGCCCCGCGCCACCGCCGTAGCGATCGACAGTGTGTCCCCGTGCGCCACCAGCAGGACGTTTTTGTTCGAATAGGTCGCCTCGAGCCTCGCGAAGAGGGCGCGCAGCCTCGCCGCGACGTCGACGACTGACTCCCCTTCTCTGTCTCCTCCGCCTCCGCCCTCTTTGCCGTCTCCTCCCCTCGCGCTCGCCGGCGGGGCCCTCCAGTTTACGTCGCGCGCGTCCTCTACCCACACCGTCCTGTAGTGGTCGTGGCTCTGGAGCTCGAACCCGCCGAAGTGGCGCTCCCGGAGGGCCTCGTCGGCGGAGAAGCGGGCGTCTTCGTCGTTGTGCTCGTCGCTGACGTTTTGAAACCCTTTAATGCCGACGGCCGAGGACGCGAGCGTGGCCGTCTCGAGGGTGCGGGCAAAGGGCGAGGCGACGACGACGAGCGTCGATGGGTCGATGGTTTCGCCCAGCTCGCGCTTCCAGCGAAGGCTTTTTTGTGGTGTTTTGGGAGGAAGAAAATCGACACAAAGTAAGCAGAAGAAGCAAAGTTTAGTTTGAAAGAAAGAAAGGGTTGCTAAAAATTAAAGAAACAAAACTCAACTCAACTCACCCGGCCACTTTCGCCTGCTCTCTGCCCGTGGAAGAGAGGCCGTGCTCTCGCTTGGTCCCGTTTTCCAAGGAAGAGACGATCAATCCCGCCTCGTTGGGCTTGGAGCGACCGTGGCGGAGGAGCCTTTTTTTAAAAAAAAAGAGAGAGGAGTTTCAGAGCGAGAGAGAAGAGGTTGAGGTTGAGAAAAAGGAAGAAAAGAAAAGAAAGAAAAGGAAATCGAGCTCTCTCCGTTTTGGACTCGATTCGTTCTGCCCCTTTCTCTCTTTCTGTTAATGTGAGAGAACGAAACTCACCAGTAGTTGTTTTTTAGCACGAGAGGGGCATCGGAGTCGGCGTCTCCCATCGCGAGGAAGGATGTGAAGAAGTCTAGTTTTTGCCCTTTTTTTTCTTCTGTCGTCGATTGTTGTGCTCAAGGCACACTCGAAGCAGGAAAAAAAAAAGAGAAACCGAATGGAGGAACGCGGCGCCCCTCCCTCGTCCTCCGTGGCACCACCGCCACCGGCGGCTGCCGAGGTCGCCGCGGCGGCCTCTGCGCCCACACATCTGCCCCTGCCTCCGCGAGCAGGGGCCGAGACTGCCGATGACTCTTCCATTTCGGCGCAGCAGCGTCGTTCGATGCCTGCAACGCCGGCGCCCGATTGCTCTTCGACCGCTCCTCGACCAAACCCCGCCGCGCTCCCTCCCTCCTCTCCGGCCCCTCTCTGGGCGTCGCTGACCCCGGCTCGGCTGCCCAGGGGAGGAGGAGAGGTCGCGGCAGAACAGCAGCCGCCTTCCACCTGGGGCAGCCTCAAGCTCCTGACCCCGGCGCGGCGGGCCGCCTCGAGGCCGCCCCCCCTTGAGGCGACGGCGGTCGCGGCGACGCTGTTCGCTCCGCCTCCGCCTCCTCCTGCTCCTCCAGGACCTCCGCCTCCGCCTCCTCCTCCGCCTCCTCCTCCGCCTCCTCGGCGCCAAGAAGCCGAGCAACCAACAGCAGCAGCAGCAGCAGCAGCAGCAGCAGCTCCCGCCTCTTCTCCTCCTCCCGGGCAGCAGCACCTGAGGCCCAACAACGCCCTCCACCCGCTGCGCCACTCCCCCGTCGTGCTCGCCGCGGCGCTGCGACAGCGCCTGACGCTCGCGGCGGCGCTCGACACGCCAGCGAGCTCCGAGACCGAGGACGAAGAGCGAGGGAGCGGCAGCAGCAGGAGAGCACCCGACGGGATTAGCGTCGCTCGCGCGCTGACGATCTCGGACGCGAGGCGGGCGTGCGGCTCGGCGTGCGCGACCCCCCCGGCGGGGGACGCCTCCGACTCCGGGAGGAGCACTCCGCGGAGGAGGAGGCCCCTGCCGTCGCCGCTGCCGCAGCCGCCATCGCGCCTTTCCGCTGCTGCTGCTGCTGCTCCGGCTGCTGCTCCTGCTCTGTCGTCGTCCCGGGCTTCCGCTGCGCCCCTTCCCTCACCCGGGGACGTCCTCGCCTCGGGGCTGAGGACGATGCAGCTCTCGGCAAGGGCCAGGGCCCCCGGCGGCGCGGAGCCGGCGGCGGCTTCTTTGGCTGCGACCGCCGCCGGCGGCCGGAGACGGCCGGCGCCGCTCGGAGCGGGGGCGTTTGGCAGCAACGGAGGAGCGTCAGCGAGCAGCGGCGGCGAGCGGCTCCGCTCCCCTTCCCTGGGGCCTTGGGCGCCACCGGAAGCAGACGCGCAGCAGAAATCAGCAGCATCGATTTCAGCGGCGCCAGGGGAGGCAGCGCGAGAAAAGGCGATGCGGCGGCAGCGAGGGAGTGCGGAGGACCCAGTCGAGGCCGTCGCCCGCACCCTCGCCTCGCGCTCGCGGCCTCCTTCTCCCTCTGCCGCTGCCGAGACCGCCGCGGCCCTCGCCGATGCCCGCAGGCACCTCCACTCCCTGCTCGGCGGGGTCTGCACACTCCGAGACCCGGGGCCCCTGCCGCCCCGCGCGCCGCCGCCCGCCGGGGACATCCGCGCCAAGCCCCCCAAGGTCGTCGCGTCCTCGGCGACGGCGCCTCCGCCTCCTCCCCCCCCTGCTGCTGCGTCTCCCTCTTCCGACGGGGCAGCAACGACGACTCCGACCACGGTAAGAGCAGAGGGGCTGCTGGGAGACCTCAGGAGACTGCGCGCCGCGGGAAACGCGCTCGCGGCGGAGGCCGAGGCGAAAAAGTGCTTTGGAGTCGCAAGCGGCGGCGGCTGTGGCGATAGCGGCTGCTTTGGCCCGCAGAGGCTCGCCTCGCCCGCGGCGCTGCCGTCTCGCCCCTCTTCCACCGAGTCCCTCGGAGGAGTAGCAGCATTTGAGAAAAAAAAGCAGCAGCAGGAGAATAAGAAGGACCCGGCGGCGGAGCAGTACCTCGACGAGCTGTCGAGGCTGCGGGCTGAGGCCGATAAGGCGTTTTCAGTTTCGGGCGGAGAGCGGGAGAGAGCCGCGGCGGCGTGAAGAGGGAAAGAAAGAGATTCCGCTCTCTCCCTCCCTCCCTCCCTCCCGCTTTCTGCTGGCCGCCAAAACACTTTTTTTTGAAATCACAATGAAATGCAATCCTTTGTAATACCAGAAAATAATAAAAATAGAAAAAGCAAAAGACTTGTTTCTCAACTTTTTTTCTGTTTGTTCTTTTTTTTCTTTCTTTGTCGTCATCGTTTTTTCTTTCTTTCTCTCTCGATAGCAAAGCGCCGCCCCGCTACTTGGAAGCACCAGCACCAGCAGCAGCAGGAGGTGCCTCCTCCTCCTCCTCCTCCTCCTCGCCGAAGATGTTCCTGCACCCGGGGTACTCCCCGCGCTCGCGGCACCTCCAGTACTCCCCCGTGAACCTGTACAGCGGCGCCTCGCCCGGCTGGCAGCCCTCGTTGACCCTCTCGAACCACCGCGGCCTGATCTGCTCTCCCCTGTCCGCGGCGGCGCGCGCGGCCCGCTGCTTGCGCTCCAGCCGCTGCTTCTCAGCGTTGGCCACGTCGTGCCGCCCGAGCTCGAGCGCGCGCTGGTCGGGCCGCAGCCTGCTGTCCGTCGGCGCCATCCTCCCCGCCTCCTCGCGCGTGATCTCGTTGAGCGAGATTGCGAACGACGTCAGGCAGTAGCGCGTCGGGTCCGGCGGCGGAGGGGAGCAGCGCCAGAGGAGGACGTGCTTCTTCGTCGGCGAGGAGGTCGAGTCCCTCGCGCCGTTGCTGCCGCTCGAGCTCTCACCGCCGCCGAGGTAGACGGCGGAGAGGCTCTCGGACCAGCTCCCTACGATCACAGGCGAGGGCAGCCTCGCGGTGCTGCCGCTGCCGTCTCCCTTGGCCTCCTCGACGTGGCCCCTGACCTCGTGGGCCTGGTTGCCGACGACGGCGTGCCTCGCCTCGAAGTCGCCGCCGATGAGCTTGGGGGCCTTCGACGAGGACGACGACGACGACGAGGAGAACAGCCCCGGCTCCTTGAACCGCAGCACCGCCGAGAGGCCGCTCGTCGAGCTGGCCACGCGCATCACGCCGCCGTGGTCGACGTGCAGCCTCCCGAGGATCAGCCCGCTGATCGAGGTCACGACCTTCTTCCAGCGAAACTCCTCGCCGTCGTCAAACCTCAGGGTCAGCAGCCCCGCCGGCGTCAGCTCGATCGAGCGGCCCCAGAACTTGGAGCGCACGTCGGCGTCGCCCGAGAAGGCCCAGCCGCGGCCCTCGGCCGCGGCGGCGACGACCGTGGGATGGTGCACGACCTTCTCCGCCACGAACCGAAAGCCCCTGTCGGGCCTGACGAGCTCGTAGGTCTCGGACAGCAGGGGGTTGAACGGCTTGCGCGTCCGAGAGGGCGCGCTGCCCGAGTACGCGCTGACGGCAAAGGCCGCCACCTTCAGCAGCCTCTCGACCGAGTCGGCGGGCAGCGCGCGCGCCTCGTCGATAAGCCCGGAGTACTCCATCTCCTCGGCGATCTTCTGCAGGGCGGAGAGCGGCTCGTTGAAGTAGACGGGGAGGCAGACGCGGGTGAGGTCGCGGCCGACGCACTCGCGGATGATCGACCAGAGCGATACGGAGGCCTCTCGCTGCTCGGGCTCCGGGAGCGCCGAGCGGCGGGCGACGGGAGCGGCAGCGTCGCTGCTGCGCGCCCGGGAGAGCCAGGGAGGGGTCGCCGGGCGGGAGATTCCGAGGGCTTTGGTGTTGTTGTTCTCCTCGTTTCTTTCTTCGGCGTCGAAAAAGGCGTCGCTGGTTTCGAGCGCCGCCGCCGGAGCAGCAGCAGCAGCCGGAACCTTACCTCTATCCTCCGACTCCGAGCTCGACAGCTCTTCTTCGTCCTCTTCTTCTTCTTCTTCTTCATCGCTCGACTCGTCCTCGTCGAAGCCGTCGTCGGTCGACTCGGCGACGGAGGCAGCGACGGCGGGGGCAGTTGCTGTTCCTCCTCCTGCCGCCGCTGTTGCGCCGCCCCTCTGCTGCTGCTGCTGCTCCTGCTGCTGCTGCTGCTTCAGCTGCCGCTTGAGGCGCCGCCGCTGCCTCCTGCGCGCGAGCAGGTTCCCTCCCGCAGCCGCCGCCGCCGCCGCTGCTTCTTCCGCTGCTGCGGACGACGCAGGCTCCCGGCGCGAAGACGAAGGAGAGGCCAGGCCGGTCCCGCGCCCCCCGAGGAGCGCCACGGCGCCGCTGCGGGCCCAGCCCAGCAGCCTCCCCCCGGGCGACAGCGCCCCTCCCGACGACGACGCCGACGAAGGAGACGAGGAAAGAGACGGAGAGAAAGCGCGCGAAGAGAGGGGGGACGAAGCGCCTCCTCCGCTCCCGCCTCCTCCTCCGCTGCTGTTGGCCAGCTCCCGCTCCACCACCAGGGCGGTCTCGAGCTGCCTCTTGTCGCTCTCCAGCCTCGCGACGCGCGCGAGGAGCTCCCGGCGCTCTGCGGCCGCGGCGGCGTGAGCCGCGGCCGAGGCGGCGCGCCTGGCGTCGTCGAGGGCCCTGGCCGCCTCTTCGGCGGCGGAGGGGGAGACGCCCAGCTCGCGGAGGCGCGCGCGGAGGGCGCGGGCGGTCGGGACTGCGGAGGAGGAGGGGGAAGGAAAAGGGGCGGCTGCGTCGTCGATGTTGATGTCTCCGACGTTGTTCTCCCTCGCGCTCGCGCTCGCTCCAGCACCTCCTCCGACCAAATCGCCTGCGCCCCCCTCGGTCGAAGCCCTTGTCGCCGCCGCAGCCGTAGCAGCAGCAGCAGCAGCAGCAGACCCCGCGGGCGACACCAGCGCCGGCCGCAAGCCCGGCGACGCCAGCGGCGGCAGCGAGGCCTTGGCCGCCGCCAGCGCGTCGAGCCAGGCCCACCGGTCCTCGGCCGTCTCGGCACGGACCGCAATCCTCCTCGTCCCGGCGTGCACGTACAGCTTGCGGCGGTCGGTGCGGGACGCCGAGAAGCCTGCAACCTGGAGAGCGACCTCTCCTGCGGGCTCGACGAGGGTAGAAGAGGCGGGAGGAGGGAGGGGAGCGGAGGCAGCGGCAGCAGCAGAAGAAGAAGAAGAGGGAGTCGCCTGGTGTTGTTGCTGCCTCTGCTGCTGCTGCTGCTGCTGCCTGCGGCGGCGCCACTGGCTCTCGAGCACAGAGACCTGCGCCCCGATGACGGAGACCTCCCCCTCGAGCCTCAGACCATCGAGCAGGGCTGCGACGTCTGGGTCCGAGGTCGAGGTCGAGGGCGGCGGAGCGGTGGCGGCGCCGCTCCCGCCGGCGGCGCCGCCCCCACCCTCGCCGCCGCCTCCGAAAGAGCCCCCCCCGGCGACGCCGCCCAGGCCCCCTCCGGCGCCCACCCGGATCTTGTAATAGGCCAGCAGCCCCACTCCGGGGTGCAGGATGAAGAGCCGCGGGCGCCAGGCCTTGCCGAAGTCGTACTTGGAGAGCACGCCGGCGACGATTTGCTTTTTACTTTGGCCGGGGGGGGGGGGAAGGTGTTGAGGGTCGAGAGAGGTTTGAGAAGATGAAAACGATGGCGATGAAAACTTTTCGTCGTGTCTGCCCTCCCTCTTCTCATCATTCCACCTTACCGGTGAGTCGTCCGCTACCGGAGACAGTGGGAGAGCCAGCAGCGGCGGGCGGCGGCGCGCTGCTTGAGGAGCCTGCGACATGTTGGGTCGAATGTTCTCTCTTGTCGGTCCTGTTCTGGTCCCGGTCTCGATGGAGTTGATTTTTTCTCCGTTTCGGAGTTGGTTTTTTTAACCGTTCCTCTCTTTCTTTCAGTACGGGAGCGATAAGATCATCGAGAGAGAAGGGGGACGCAAAAGCTACTGGACGAACGAAGCGAAAGAAAGGGAGAGAAGAAGAAGCGGCGGACAGACGCAGCCGAGGCTGCCAAGGTTCTTGAGAACGAAAATGAAAAAAAAACTTTTTTTCTTTCTTTTTTCTTTCAATTTCTCTCTCTCTCTTTCTCTCTCTCTCTTCTGTTCTCTTGTTGCCTCTCTCTGTTCTTCTTCTTCTGTTCTGTTCTTCGACCCCCACTTCTCTCTCTCTCTCTCTATCACTCTCTCTCCGTATCTACTACGCGACGACTCCGACCGAGGCGCACCCTCCGCCCTTCTCCACCAGCACGCCGCAGAAGTGGCACTCGTGGTGGACGTCGCCGTCGGCGGAGCCCTGCTTTCCTCCTCCTCCTTCGCCGACGACGCCCTTCCGCGCAGCCCCGCCAGAAGAAGAAGGAGGTGAAGTAGAAGAAGAAGAAAATGAAGGAGAGGAAGAAGAAGAAGAAGAAGAAGAAGAAGAAGAAGAAGAAGAAGAAGAAGAAGAAGAAGAAGAAGAAGAAGAAGAAGAAGGAGACGAAGGAGATGAA
>Ga0315287_10006090_pt1 | contig 11953 bp, 7 predicted proteins | sample YL17G11_0_MG_FD_205037 | JGI IMG/M metagenome (GOLD analysis project Ga0315287, IMG submission 205037) | Sediment microbial communities from Yellowstone Lake, YNP, Wyoming, USA - YL17G11_0 | ecosystem: Environmental > Aquatic > Freshwater > Lake > Sediment | place: USA: Wyoming | collected...
GCCGTCGAGCAGGATCTGGCGGACGTCGTCTACGTCGCGCACCAGCCGTTCGAAGGCGGCGAACACCTCGTCGCTCGGCACCAGTCCGCGCATCCCGATCGCGCCGAGGATTGGCCGCAGCGCGCGCGCGGCGCGACGTTCGAGATCGAAAAGGCCACCCATGAACACCGCAAGCGCGTCGGGAAAGCGCAGCATGCGCAGCGTCGAGCCGGTCGGCGCGCAATCGACGACGCACACGTCGAAGTCGCCGAGTGCCTCGACTTCGCGGATCGCACGTAGCGCGACTAATTCTTCGAGTCCCGGGAACACCAGCACTTCTTCTGCGAGCAGCTCGTCGGCGCCGTCGCGCAACAGGTGTCGCAACCAGTCCTGGATCGCCGACCACGAGCGATCGAGTTCCTCGAGCACGGCGACTTCCTGCGCAACCACATTCGGTGCCACTTCGATCGGCCGCGAACCGACCGGCCTGCCGAGCGCGTCGCCAACGCTGTGCGCGGGATCGGTGGAGAGCAGGAACACGCGATGGCCGTGGTCGGCGGCGCCGATCGCCGTCGCAGCCGACAGCGTCGTCTTGCCCACGCCGCCCTTGCCGGTGAGCAGCACGACGCGCATCAGCGCGCTCCGTCCGCGGCGGGCGCGAGCCGCACGATCAGCACCCCGGCCTCGAGCTTTGCGGAGGCCAGCGAAAGCTGCGCGAGCTTGCGCGGCAACGGGATCGCGCGACGGCGATTGCCGGTGCGCACCACCAGCGTGTCGTCGAGCTTCGCGACGTCGAGCGCGTCGCTGCGCGCGTGCGGCAGCGGCAGCTCGACGCGATAACCGCGTTTGTCGCGCGGGAAGCGCAGTCGAGGCGCGTTGCAGAGCATTGCGGCCGGATCGGCGCCCGCAAAGATCAGCGCGCCGTGCGCGGCGAGCGCCGACGCCCCCACCACCTCATCCGGCGCGAGTTCTGCTTGCAGCACCGGCAGCGGCGCAAAGAGTTCATTCACTTCGGTGAGTCGCTCTTCCTGCCAGCGGCCCCAGCCCTCGAAGAACGCTTCGGCCGCCGCCGCGGGCGGGAACAAGCGGTTCATCACGACCGCATCGCAGCGCAGCTCGAAGAGCGCGAGATCGGTGTGCGCACGCAGTGCCTCGTCGATCACCATGCGCTCGGGCGTCACCACGATGCGCACACTCGTGTCCGCGGAGAGCAGCATCTCGCGCAGCGTGGCGAGTCGCTTGTAGAGCAGTTGGTCGATGTCGCGAAACACGTCGGAACCAGGCAGTGGCACCGGGACGACGACGCGTGCGACCGGCGACACCACAGCCGCAACCGCGCGCTGCACCCGCAGCAGCAGCCGCAGCGTGCGACTCGCGATCTCGGGTAGCGTCACCAACCGCAGCGTCGAACCCGTAGGTGCGCAGTCGACGATGCAGAGGTCGTAGTCGCCCGAGCGCGCGGCTTCCTCGACCGCGAGCAGCGCGGCGACTTCCTCGGCGCCCGGCAGCAGCGCCAGCTCATCGGCGATCACGTCCTCGATGCCCTGATGGCGAAACAGCGAAACCAGGTAGTCGCGAATCGCACCCCAGTGCGGGTCGAGCGTCGCACGCGCATCGACTTCGAGCGCCCAAAGGCGTGGCGCGACGGCGACGGGCGCCGTCGTCTTCGTGTCGAGCGCGACGCTGAATACGTCGCCGAGGCTGTGCGCCGGGTCTGCCGACAGCACCAGCGTCCGGTGACCGAGCGCTGCCGCATGCGCGGCGGTGGCCGCGGCCGTCGTCGTCTTGCCGACGCCGCCCTTGCCCGTATAGAAAACCAGTCTCACGAGCGCAGGCTATCACCTGACGCGCGCGACGCGTTGGTCGTGTCGCTACGCCGCCGCCGCTTGCTGATCGGGAACCGCCGCAACCGCGCGAACGATCGGGCCGCGCGGGCTACCCAGCGGACCTTCGGTCCACTGGTGCTCGCAACGCCGGCACTCCGAGAGCAGCCACAGGCCGCGTTCGTAGACCTCGTCGATCGCGACGTCGGAGCCGCCGCATACGCCGCAGGGTTCGGGGTTGATCGCGCGTGCCGTGAGGCGTCGTGCGGCCATGTGAGATCGAGCCATCGCTGCGAACCTCCGTTTTTTCATCCATCTCTCTGTTTGCTTCGTTGCCGCGAGCGGCAAGGGGTGGTGAGCCAGGCGCCGTCGAGCGGGGGTCGGATTCGAGGGGGCTGTCGCGAAAATCGGCGCCTGGCTCGATTACGAGGAAACCACGGCCGCGTGACAGCTTCGGTCACGTCCTGCGACATTTTCGACCGGAGCAGCAATCGAGGGGCCCCGAAGCCCCGCGGTAGCTCGCTACTCCCCAGAGGACGCAAGGCGGGCACGGAGCTGGCCCGCTTTCGGGACTCAATCCCTCGGAATCAGCTCGCGCAGTCCGTAGCGTTCGATGCGGTGTCGCAGCGTCGTGCGGGCGAGACCGAGCCGGCGCGCCGCGCGCGCGACGTTGCCACCCGCCGCGACGAGCGCGGCGGCGATGCGGCTCCGGTCATCGCCCGACTCCGGCGCTTCCGCAACCGGGATCGGCGGCGGCGGGCCTGCGCTGAACTCGCCCATCGAAAGATCGAGCGCCGACTCCGCATCGCCGGCGTCGAGCACACCGTCATCGTCATGGACGACGACGCGTTCGAGCAGGTTCCACAGCTCGCGCACGTTGCCGGGCCAGCGATGGCGTGCGAGCGCGCCCACGAATGCGGCGGTGCAGCGCGGCGATGCGCGACCGGCACGCTCTGCGATCGCATCGAGACCGCGCGCGACGAGCGCCGGCAGATCGTCGAGGCGTTCGCGCAGCGGCGGCAGCGTCACTTCGAAGACTTGCAGCCGGAAATAGAGATCGGCGCGGAAGCTGCCTTCGGCGACCGCACGGCGCAGGTCGCGGTGGGTGGCGGCAACGACGCGCGCGTTCAACACGAGCGTGCGCGTGCCACCGACGCGCTCGAAGCTGCGGTCCTGCAGCGCGCGCAGCAATTTCGACTGCAGGCGCGGCTCGAGTTCAGCGATCTCGTCGAGAAAGAGCGTGCCACGTGCGGCGGCTTCGAGGCGACCCTGGCGACACGCATCGGCGCCGGTGAAGGCGCCGCGTTCGTGCCCGAACAGCTCGCTTTCGATCACGCTCGGCGCGAGCGCGGCGCAGTCGACGTGCGCGAACGGCGCCGCGGCACGCGACGAAGCGTCGTGCAGCAGCCGCGCGACGAGGCCCTTGCCGGTGCCCGTTTCGCCGCGCAGCAGCACGGTCGCGCCCGAGTGCGCGATACGGCGCAGCGAGTGGCGGAGCTGAGCGATCGCACGCGAGTCGCCAGCGAGCCGTGTGAACGGATCCACCGGCGCGCGTGAACCGAAGTGAAATGCCGGCTGGCTGCTCATCGCGACGCCCTCTCCTGATCGGGTGACCCTGTGCTGGCAAGTCGCGTGCCACCGCAACGGCAAGCGCGATCGCACGCAGCGCGACGCTTGCGGGCGCCCCATGTCGACGCGCGGTCGCGCCAGGTCGCAGCGCAGCCACCAGCCGCAACCAGCCACCACGATCCGAGAATGCAGAGCGAGTTCCGACACTTCCGCATTCCTTGGAGTTTCCTAACCCCGCTTCGACACCCGCCCGCGTAGGATCACGCTGCCCCCTGAAACCTGGCCGGTTCTACGTTGCAGCAGCCCCTCGCACAGCTCGCCGCCGGTCTCAGCGCCGCGAGCGTGCGGCGTCCCCGCACTACCGTGGCAATCGGCGCGATCGTGACGGCGCTGCTGGCCGGCGCCGCGTCGCGTCTGCCGAGCGAGGTGGGCTATGCGGCCTACTTCGGGCCACGCAGTCCCGAAGTGATGCGGCTCGCGGCGTTCCTCGAGGAGTTCGAGAGCGGCGTGCACCTGCTCGTCGTCTTCGGGTGCCGGGAGACGCCGCGTTGCGACGCGATTGCCGAGCCGTGGGCACTCGACTTCCTTGGCCGGCTGCAAGCGAAGCTCGACGCGGTGCCGAACGTGCGGCGCACCTTCAGCGCGCTCAACACGCCGATCGTGGTGGGCCCGCTCGAGACGCGCACGCTCGCGGAGCGCCGCGGCGACGATCTCGCGCTCGCGAGCGATTGGCGGGCTTTGCTCGCGAAGGCGCGCGCGCAGCGCTTTTTCGGCGGCACCGTGCTCGCAGCAGACGGACGCTCAGCGGGAATCGTCGTCGAGCTGCAGTCGATCGAGAGCCAGCCCATGCGCGAAGCGGTGCGCGCGGTGCTCGCGCTGTTGCCGGCGTTCGAGCGCGAGCTGGGAGCGGAACTGTACGTCGCAGGCGACCCGGTGTGGACCGTGGTCTCGTCGGACACGCTCGAATGCGACGCGCTGGTGCTGACGGCTCTGATGTTCGCGGTAATGGGCGGGCTGCTGTTGCTGCTGTTTCGCGACGTCTGGTTCGCGCTGCTGCCGGTGCTGGCGGTCGGCTCCGTCACCGCGGCCGTGCAGGGCATCGCCGCGCTGGCGGGATTGCCAATGACGTCACTGCTCTCGGCGCTGCCGCCGCTGTTGGTGGTGATCGCGATCGCGACGTCGATTCATCTGCTCACGGCCGTCGCCCGGACCGAGCAGCGCGATCCGGCGGCGCGGCTCGTCGCTGCGGCGCGCGAGGTCGGACCCGGTTGCTTCTGGACCACGGCCACGACGGCGGTCGGTTTCGACTCGTTCCTGTGGAGCGATCTCACGAGTTTCCGCCACTTCGGCGGTCTCGCCGCACTCGGCGTGCTGCTCTCGTTCGTGGTGACGTTCACCCTTCTGCCCGCGTTGCTGTACCTCCATTTGCGGCGCAAAACAGCTCGTTCGCGAGTGCGGAACTCCACGCTCCCCGACGAGATCCTCGCGGCGGTCCGCGACACCGTCAGGAGATACCCGCAATTCGTAATGGTCGCGTGTCTCGGCGGCTTTGCGCTACTCGCTACCGGCGCGCCGCGCTTGCACTACGCCAGCGATTTTGGTTTCGGCGAGCAGTCCTTCGTGGTGCGTTCGTTGCGCGCGATCGAAGCCAACTTCCGCAAGCCGATGACGACCGAGGTCGTCGTGACGCTTCCGGCTGGAGCGCACGTCTACGACGCGGCGTCGCTTGCGCTGCTCACGCGGATCGAAGCCCTGTTCGCGGCGGAGCCAACGACCGGCGATATCTGGAGCTTCCTCGATCTGCTCGAAGACGCGCATCGTGTCGATCGTGGGCAGGCGCCGGCGAGCTTCGACGAACTCGTGGCGAGCGCGCCGCGCACGGTGGCGCTGGTGGCGTCCAGCGAAACCGCGCGCTGGTTCTGGAAGGAGGCGGCTTTTGAAGGCGATCGCGAGCGTGCGCGCGTCTCGGTCGATCGTGCCTGGCTAGACGATGCGGCGCAGACGCCCTACGTCGCGCGCGTTCGCAACGCGCTGGCGGCGCTCGAGCACGACGCCGCACCCGGTACGCAGATCACATTCGAGGGTGGCCTGGTGCTCGCCGACCGCTTCGTCACGCAGCTGCGCGACACGCAGTGGAAGAGCTTCGCGTCCGCCTTTTTGATGGTCGCCGTAACGCTGATCGTGCTGTTCCGCCGCTGCGGCACGCTGGCTCCGTGGGCGATCGTCGCGAGCACGCTGCCGGTCGCCGCGCTGCTCGGCCTGATGGGCTGGGCGGGAATTGGTCTCGATCCCGCCAACACGATGGTCGGCGCGATCCTGATTGGGATCGGCGTCGACGACACGATCCACCTCTCGCTTCGCTACGCCGACGCGCGACGCCTGGGGCTCGACACCTGGGATGCCATCGACGGCGCGCTACGCAGCGCCGGGGAACCGGTGCTTGTCTCGAGCGGAGTCCTCGCGCTCGGCTTCTCGGTACTGCTGTTCTCGCAGTGGGGCGGCCTGGTCGGCTTCGGTCTGCTCGCGAGTCTCGGCGTCGGACTGCTGCTGGCCGGCAATCTGCTTTTGCTGCCCGCGGCGCTGCTCGTCGGCGCGCGCAATCCGGTCCGCCGCTGATGCGCTCGCCGCGCGCATGGTTCGGCTGTGCGCTCGTTGCGGTCGTGTTTCTCGTGCTGTTACCCGATCCGCGCCCGCTCGCTTCCGCGTCCACGGTCGGTTTCGCGGAGCTGCTCGACCCATCGCTGCGGGTTCCGTTCGCAGCGGTGCTGCTCGGCGCGCAGGACGCCGTGCTGCGACCCGGCGAGCGCGTGCTCAGCTTGCAATTGCCGGGCGACACCGGCGTCGTCGCGCCCCGCGATCGCAGCGAGCTGCTCCGCACCGTCGCGAAACTGCGCGTGGGCGAGGTCGTGCTGGCCTGCGTACGCGGACCGCACGGTTCGCGAAGCGTGGAACTGCGCGTCGCAACCACTCGCGCGGCCCACGCCCTCGCCGAGCAGTGGCCGGCGCTACTGGCCGCGAGTGCGTTGCTGCTATTCGCGCTCGCTTGCGTACTCGGCGGGCAACACCCGGTCGCGACACCTCTCTTCGCCGTCGCGCTGTGCCTCGGTACCGCCCTCGGCGCGGCGGTCGGGTTGGCGATGCCCGGCGACGCGGGTCTCGTAGGCTTGTCCAATCTGCGCGCGCGCCTCGGCGTGCTCGCCTGGTGCGCGCTGCCGGCGGCGCTGCTGCACCTGGCGGCTCGCTTTCCGGTAGTCGTACCACGCTTCCGCCGGCGCGCGCTCGCGACGCTTCCCTACGCGCTGTGGGCGGTGCCCGCGTTGGTTGCGCAGCTGCGCTTTGGCGAGCCGGCGGCGGTCGATGGCGTCGAGCGCCTCGCGCTCGCCGCGAGTTTTCTGGCCGGCGCAATCCTGGTTGCCGCGTGCGCGTTTCCCGGGCGCCGGCTGTCGCCGGTAGAGCGCGCCCGCGCACGCGCCGCGATGGCAGCGTTCGTGCTGGCCGGCGCGGGTCCGCTCGTCGTGTTCGTGAGCGGCGTGCAGCCGCCCCCGAACGGCTCAGCGCTGCTCGCACTCGGCGGGCTCGCGCTGCCGCTCGCGCTCGGTTGGGCGGTCGTGCGCTATCGGCTGCTCGATCCACCGGCGTGGCTGCGACATGGGGTCGTGTCGGCCGCGGCGGCTTTCATCGCGCTGCTACTCGCCGCGATCACCACAGGCGCCGCCTGGCAGGCGGCCGGCGCCGCACGCGACTTCGCGCCTGTTCACGGTGCGGCGCTCGCCCTTGTCACCGCGCTGATCTACCAGGCCTTTCACTCGGTGGCGACGCGACTCACCCGCGGACGGCTCGTCGCGTCGGCGGCGCCCGAAGCGCTGCTCGCGCGCGCGGGTCGCGAGCTGGCGGGCGCACGACACCCGGACGAAGTGCTCGCCCGGCTCGCGCTGTTGATCGGCCAGGAACTGCGTGCCGGCGTCGTCGAAGCGTTCTTCGTTCGCGAAGGCGCCCCCCACTCGACACTCGCCGAACGCGGATTGGAACTCTGGCGGAGCGCGGAGCCCGAGCCGACCCATGGCATCGTGCGCCCTTCGCGCAGCGAGGATCCGGACATGCTGCGACCCGAACTCGTGGTCGCGCTCGCGCCGCGCGCGAGCCAGCCGGCGTTGATGGTGATCGCGCCGCGAAGCGACGGCCTGCCGTACGCACCCGAAGAGCTGCGCGCGATCGAAGACGTCGCGCTGCTCGCAACGCTGGCGCTTGGCGACGCGACCGCTTCCGCACAGCTCGAGTCGTGCGTCGCGGCGCGTACCGAGGCGCTCTCGCGCGCACTCGACGATCGCAGCGCGGTGCTCGAGGCGGCAGCGCGCGTACAGGCTGCGGCGCGTGGTGCGCAGGTACGCGCGGCGGCGACGGCGTTTCTCGCGCGCTGCACCGGGCGCCGACCGCTCGAACGGGCGACGGTTCTCTCCGATCTGCACACCGTGCGACTCGCGCTAGACGTCGAGCCCGCTCGCTCGATCTGGCTCGCAGTCGGCGATCTCGCGCCCGAGCGCGCGGCAGACCTGCAGCCGCAGGCCGACGCGGTCAGCGCGCTCGCGAACGTGGCGCTCGAGCGCATCCATCTGCTCAGCGGCTTGAAGCAAGAGGTGGCGCAGCAGGCGCGCGAGCTGGCGCGTATTGCATCGGGGCAGCGCTGCGCGGAATTCGTTCGCGGCGTCGCCCATGAGCTGCGCAAACCCACTGAAGAGATCCGCCATCTCGCGCGGTCGATCGAGAACACGGTGGACCCCGCGTCGCGCCCCGCTCTGCGGCGCATCGAGGCGATCACGCACGAACTGGGCCGTCGGCTCGATTGCCTGCTCTCGCGCGGCGGGCGCCGGCTCGACCTGCGTCGCGTCGACCTGGTGCGGCTCGTCGACGACGCAACGGCTCGCGTTGCGCGGCTGCGCTCCGAGCGGCAGTTCACGGTGGAACACGCGCTCCCGCGATTGCCCTTGGTGGGTGATCCGGTCCGGATCGCCTCGCTGGTCGAGAACCTGCTCGACAACGCGGTGAAGGCAACGGCGCAGGGCGGTGCCGTGCAGGTGCGGACGGCGCTCGCCTCGCATGACGCCGCGCCGGGCCCGCGGGTCGCGATCGAGGTCGAGGATGACGGAATCGGCATTCCGCCTGACCTTTTTGCCGACATCTTCGAGCCGGGCGTCGGCCGCTTCCGCAGTGGCTTCGGACTCGGACTCGCACTGTGTCGCGACGTGGTGTCGGCGCATGGAGGCTCGCTGACAGCGGAGTCGGCGCCGGGTCGCACGGTGTTTCGGATGCTGCTGCCGCAGCTCGGACCGAGCGAGGAGACGTCGTGACGCGTCCGCTCATCCTGCTCGCTGAAGACCAGGCCGCGACGCGCCAGCGGCTCGGCGCGGCGCTCGAGGCTTCGGGCTTCAGCGTGCTTTCGGCGGCGGATGGCATCGAGGCGCTGGCGCATTTCGAGGCGCAGCCGGTCGACGTCGTGCTTTCGGATCACGGCATGCCGCGGCTCGATGGCCTCGGCCTGCTGCGCGCGGTACGACGCATCCGCGAGGTTCCATTCATTCTCTACAGCGCAGGGGCGGCCGCCGAAGTGGTGTTCCGCGCGGGCCGATCGGGCGCGCTGCACTTCCTCGAGTACCCGTTCCGAGTCGAGGAGCAGCTGCTCCCGACGATTGCGCTGGCGCTCGATACGGATCTGCAGCGCATGCCCGACAGCAAGCGCGGGGCCGAGCGCTTCCTCGGCGTTTCGGATGCGGCGCGGCGGGTGCGGTCGCTGATCCGGCGTCTCGCGCCGCTGCACGCGAGCGTTCTCGTGCTCGGCGAGACGGGCGTCGGCAAGGAAGTCGTCGCGCGTGCGTTGCATGAGGAGAGCGCACGCGCGCGATTCGTCTCGTTCGCAGTGACCGAACTGGCGGAGGGATTGCTCGAGGCTGAACTCTTTGGCCACGAGCGCGGCGCCTTCACCGGCGCGGTGCAAGCGCGATCGGGGCTCTTCGAGCAGGCGCACGGCGGGACGCTGCTCCTCGACGAGATCGGCGACGCACCGCCAGCGCTACAGGCCAAGCTGCTGCGCGTGCTCGAGAGTGGCGACGTACGGCGCGTGGGCGGCGACGCGATGCGCGCGCTGGACGTCCGCGTCATCGCGGCGACCCATCGCGACCTCGCCGCCGAGGTCCGGGCCGGACGCTTCCGGGAGGATCTCTTCTACCGCCTCGCACAGGCGACGATCGCGGTGCCACCGCTGCGCGAGCGCAGCACCGACGTCGACGTACTCGCGCGCGATCTGCTGCGGCAACTCTCGGCGCGCAGTGGTTCGCCAATGCCCACTGCGACACCGGAGTTCTTCGCGGTGCTCCGCGCGGAGCGCTGGCCCGGCAACGCACGCGAACTGCGCGCCGCGCTGCAAGGCGCGCTGCTCTGGTGGGACGACATCGCGCCACTCGCGCCGGCGGATCTGCTCGAGGCACACGCGGCGCTCGCGCCAGCACTCGGTGCGGAGGATTCGCAGATCGGGCCGCGCATGATCGAAGCGTTCCGCCGGGCAGATGGCAATCAGGAAGCGGCGCGCCGCGCGCTAGGCATGACGCGAGCGGCGTGGCGACACCGCTGGCAGCACTTCGGCTTCGCTGCCCTTTCGGGAGGTCAACGGTGATGCGGACACAGCTGGCGATGTTGTTGATGACGATCGTGTTGCTCGGCGCGCGCTCGGGTGCCGAGAACGCGGACGCACCCGACCGCAGCGATCGCGATCTGCTGCGCGACGCGTTCGAGCGGACGCTGCACGCGCCGGGTGTGCGCAGCGTGGAACTGCGCGTGCACCGGGGCGGACAGCTGGTGTCGCGGCGCGCGTTCGACGTTGCGTATCGCCGGCAGGACGAACACGCGAGCTCGCTACTCCGTTTCACCGCGCCGAGCTACCTGCGCGGTCACGCGCTGCTCGTCCTGGAATCACCGGACGGCGTGAGCGACACGTGGCTCTACCAGGCCGAGGAGCGCCGGCCGCGGCGCGTCGGCACCGCGCACAAGGGCGACTCGTTCTATGGCAGCGATCTCAGTTTCGAGGAACTGGAGCACCAGCGCTTCGCGCATTTCGCGCTGCGCCGGTTGCCCGACGCAGAAGAGGCGGGTGCCGCGTGCGTCGTCATCGAGGCGATCCCGCAGCGCGAGTCCCAGTACAGCCGGTTGGTCGTGTGGATCGATCGCGCGCGCAACGGCGTCGCGCGGGTCGATTTCTACCGCGGCCGCGACGCAGAGCCGAGCAAGCGGCTGCGCATCGCGCTAGCCGGCGCGGTCGAGGAAGCGGGATTCCTGCGCATCGAGCACATGCGCATCGAGCAGATTGGGCGCGACGCGTGGACCGACATCGAGACCTCGCGGATGGAGATCGACCCGGCGATCTCGGCAGAGGAGTTCTCGGCGTCGCTGCTCGAGCGGGAGGGCGAGGATCTGTATGCGCTGGTTGGGCGGCATGCGGAACTCGGAGACGCGCGTTGATCGGCGCGCTGCGACGCCGGCCGCTCTACAGCGCGTGCAATGAAGATTCGCGTTCGGAACTAAAGGCGCTCGCGCCGGAACGCGGTGACACCGTCGTCTGCATCGCGGCCGGCGGCGGCCGTGCGCTGGCGCTCCTCGGCGCGGGACCTAGCCGCTTGCTGGCGATCGATCGGCGCGAGAGTCAGCTCCACACGCTGGAGCTGAAGGCCGCCGCGCTCGACGCATTCGCGATGGAGACGCTTCGCGCGTTCCTCGGCGTCGACGCGGACGCGCATCGACTCGACCAGTACGCGCTGCTGCGAGCGAGCCTCACGCCGCGCGCGCGACGCTACTGGGACGCGCGAAGATCGCTGCTGCGGCGCGGCGTGCTGTACGCGGGCCGGCTCGAGACGGCGCTCGCGCGCCATTCCGCATGGCTGCGCCGCGCAGGTGTGCTGGTGTGGCCGCGTGCCTGCTTCGCAGCGACCACACTCGATGAGCAGCGCGCTGTGCTTGCGCGCTCCGCAGCGGAGATCGTCCGCGGCGAGCGCTTGTGGCGCGCGTTCTTCCACCCGATCGCGTCGGCGCTCGCGCTACAGGACCCGAGCTTCCGGCGTTCGACGGAAGGTCGCGTCGGCACCTATCTCTACCGCCGCATGCTCGACTTCGCGCAGCGCCGGCTGGTGCGCGAGAGCGCGCTGCTGCATCTGATCTATCACGGCCACTACGATCCGAACGGCGCGCTGCCACTGTGGCTGACGGCCGAAGGAGCCGAGCGCGCGCGCAAGCACCTCGCGCGACTCGAATTTCGCTGCGCCTCGATCGAAGAGCTGCCGCCGCGCCTGCCGCGCGACGCACCGACGAAATGGTCGCTCTCGGACGTCAGCGCCTGGATGCCGCAGCATCGCTTCCATGCACTGGTCGCACGCATCACCGGCTCTAGCGTTCCCGGCTCGCGCGTCTGCTGGCGTCATCTGGCTGCGCAATGGGCGGCGCCACGGGTGCCGGGCCTCGTGCACGACGCGCCGCTCGCGCGCCGCCTCGAGCGCGAAGACAGCTCGGTCTTCTACACGTTTGGTGTCGCACAGATCGATGAC
>Ga0315287_10006093_pt1 | contig 11951 bp, 9 predicted proteins | sample YL17G11_0_MG_FD_205037 | JGI IMG/M metagenome (GOLD analysis project Ga0315287, IMG submission 205037) | Sediment microbial communities from Yellowstone Lake, YNP, Wyoming, USA - YL17G11_0 | ecosystem: Environmental > Aquatic > Freshwater > Lake > Sediment | place: USA: Wyoming | collected...
AGCTGGTTCGCAAGATTCGCCCGACTGTCGTTATCACGCTGAACCCTACGGATTATATGGTGGATCACGAGACGGCCTCTCGACTGGCGCAGACGGCGTGCTTCGCGTGCGGGGTAGTGAACGTCGAGACGCCCGGTGCAGAACCGTTCGAGCCGGTTCCGTATCTGTATTACATGGACCCCGTCGAGGGAAAGGACAACTTCGGAACCGAGATAAAGCCTGGTATGATAGTTGATATTACCTCTGTGATGGATACAAAGGAACGGATGCTCTGCTGCCACGAGAGCCAGCGCAACTGGCTTTTGAAGCATCACGGGATGGATGATTACGTCGGGATGATGAAGGGCTTTGCCGCGAAAAGGGGCGCTGAAGCTGGCTGTGCTTTTGCCGAGGGCTTCCGGCAGCACCTGGGCCACGCATATCCGCAGGACAACATACTGAGAGCAGAACTCGGCAGGCTCGTGCATATCAAATAAGGAGAGCAGGTAATGGCAAGGAAGATCAGCATCCTGGCGCCGCAATGGTGGGACTACACGACGCTCGATGACGACATCCTCAAGGATGCAGCCAGGCTTACTGTTGAGGATATGGCTGCAATGAGCAGGGATGGTTTCAAGGTCGTCTTCTATGATACGCTCGAAGATTTCTATCTTGCCGAGGCCCTCGAGTACATCACGGCGTGGAGGCAGGCCACAGCCGACAACCCGGTCGGCATCTGCGGGCCGATCGGGCCGACCGAGCAGCTTCCGCTGGCGGCGCGGATCGTCAACGAACTGCGGCTCGATCTGAGCAGCGCCCATTTCTGGGGGATGGACGAATGGTTTATGGACGGCAAAGAGGCGCCGATGTCTCATCCTCTGTCGTTTGCCAGGGCGGATATGGAGCTGTGCTTCAACAGGATCGAAGATGACTTGAAGATGCCCCGCTCCAACGTTCACTTTCCGAAAGCGGATACCGCGCAGTACATCAAGAGCTGGAAAGGCGTCCGCTGTGCCGTGATGCAGGGGGGACAGGGTGACATAAAGCACTGGGCGTTCAACGACCCGGTCAAGCGTGAGGGCAAGTACCGGGACCGACCGCCGACGCCGGACGAATACCGCCGATTCACGACTCGCGTTGTCGATCTGCACCCCGTTACCGTGATGCAGAATGCCAGAACCAGCGGCGGGGGGGTGGTAACCGGCGTACCGACTCAGGCGATTACGGTCGGCCCCATCCAGACGTGGCAGGCGGACAAGGTCTCAATCTGGCAGGCGGGCACGCACGACAACCCCTTTGGAATGAGATTAACGACCCTTATGATAGGCAAGAGAATCGCCGACAGCTCCGTACCTATGTCGCTTCTGGCGGGGCATCCCAACGTTCAGTTCAATTTTTACAGGCCCGCCATAGGCAAATGCGAGGCGGAAATGCACTGATAAGGTATCGGAGTCTCATTCGCTGAGAGTGACAATATGGCAACGGATATACTGGTGCTGAATACGGGTGTGGCGGATTTGAGAAGGCCGGATTTCGACTTTGCCGATGAGCTTGTGGGCAAGGGCGGACTGGCCAAGTGCAAAACCGAGGATATGCCCGACTATTCTCAGCCGCAGTTGCGGCAGTGGATCGAGCAGGGCTTTGCCACCGCCGGCGGGCCGGGCAACACGGCCCCTCTGATTGGAAGGACCGGGTTGAAGGTTGCGGTCGGCGTGAACCTTGGAAGGGGGGATTACGACGGCTTAGACGCGCAGGGTAGGTTCTTTTATGACCAGATGATAGCCAACGGCATCGACATGTCCGCCACTCACATACACCCGTCTCTGCCGACGGGAACTACCTTCATCCACAGCACCTCCGGCGACGACCGGGGCGGAATCGCGTATTTTCCCAATGCCAATAACGACTTTGACTTTGGGATATTCAAAAAGACCGTCAAGCGATTGAGGCCGCGGATAGTCTATTATATGTATTCCGGGTTGTCGGACAGGGGCGACGCCAACGGCGGCCGGGACCTGGCTGAGTTCATTGAGTGGTGCCGCGCCCGGGGCGCGGTCACAATCGTTGACAGCCACACTCTGACGGGCAACCCTCACGAGCTGATCAAGTCGGGAACGCCGGTAAAGGAATATCACCTTTTAGAGCCACTCCTGCCGGAGGTCGATCTGTTCTTCACTTCCTGCGATGAGGCCAAGCTCATCGAGAATACACTTGCGCCGAAGCGCAAGTGGGACAGCTTTGACGAGCACCAGAACAACGTTCATTTCCTTGACTTGATCACCGGGAGATTCTGGCGGCGGGATAAGCGAACGAGACTGTTCGGCGTGACCGTCGGCAACGGCGCCTACGAGAAGCACATTTGTCCCGATGGAAGGATTGCCGGCCCGAACAAGATCGAATCCCGGTTTATGGCGGGAGAAGTGGTCGATTTGGTGGGCGCCGGCGACTCGTTCCGCGCGGGCCTGCTGACCTATATCGCCGGCAACCTCGATGATTTCAGGAACGGTTCGATGAAATTCGACGAGGCCGTGCAGATGGGCAACCTGTTCGCTTCACTGTACATAAAAGCGCCGCTCGACGACAGGTACGGCAATATCAAGGACTATGATAAAATGCTCGGAATAGTCCGCAGCGATGCAGCTTATTCGAGCTTCGACGCACTGCAAAGGGCGTTGGGTTGAAACACTCAGAAAAAGGAAAGGGAAGACAAATGGCCGCGAAGGACACGAAATTGAATTGGCAAAATAGAGTCGCCAACTATGAGCAGATCGGGGGCATAGAGACCTCCATTTTGGATAACGGCCCGGCGAAAGGGACTCGAATCGCTTGGGTGAATACCGGGGCCGGCCTGCGATACAAGGTCGCCATCGACAGGGGGCTGGACATAGTCGATGCCTTCTACAATCAGTACAGCCTTGTCTGGCTGAGCCACGGCGGCCTGACCGCTCCGCGGCCGGATGCCAACCGCGGAATAGAATGGCTGTATTCATTTGCGGGCGGCCTATTGACTACCTGCGGCCTGACTCACGTTGGCGGGCCTGAGACGGACGAATTCGGCGAGCGCGGCCTGCACGGGCGCGTAAGCAACTTGCCGGCCAGGATCGAATCGGTTGTGCAGCCGGACCTTACCGCCGCAAAGCCGACGATGAGCATAACCGCCGTGGTCAAGGAGTCCCGCGTGTTTGGGCCGAGCCTGGAGCTAAGACGGACCATTTCGAGCACCATAGGCGAGCCTGCCGTGCGGATATGCGACGTGGTGACAAATCTCGGCAATACGCCGGTGCCGCACATGATATTGTATCACTGCAACTTCGGCTGGCCGCTCGTCGACGAAGGCGCCGAGATCATCTGGAAGGGGAAATGCGCGTCACGCGGCCTGGATATGGACAACGCCGTTTTCAACAGTGATCGCAACTTCCGAAAGTGCTCCAGGCCCATCGACAGCCACAGGGCCGGCGGCGAAGCCTGCGGATTTATTGACGTGACGGCCGACAAGAAGGGCATTTGCACCGTCGGCCTGCATAATCGCAAGCTCGGCCTTGCCCTTGTTATGAGATATCCCAAGAATCAGTTGCCCTGCCTGAGCAACTGGCAGCACTGGGGGCCGGGCGAATATGTCACCGCCCTTGAGCCGGGCACGAATCATCCAATCGGCCAGGCCGCCGCCAGAAAACAGAAGAAGCTGATCCACATCGCCCCCGGAAAGAGCAGAACTTACGACATCGAAATGGCGGTCCTGACCGACAGAAGCCAAATCAACGGCTTCTTGAAGACTGCGGGCGGCTGATAATGGCACGGCACATATTCACGGGTTTTGGATTCGGGCCTATTCAGGCCGGGCTGTTCGTCAAAGAAGCATTCGAGAGCGGCAATTTCTCGCGGATGGCCGTCGCCGAGATTGACCGACGCCTTGTCGAAGCGGTCAAGGCGAACGCCGGCAGCTATCACGTGAACGTCGCCAAGGCCAATGGCATTGAGGTGTTGAAGATAGACGGCGTCGAATTGCTCGACCCCGGCGCCCCGGCGGATAGACGCCTTCTTATGGAGGCTCTTGCCCAATCCACGGAAATTGTCACCTCTCTGCCGTCCGTCAATTTCTACGAATCGGGCGGAGACGGCAGCGTCGCTTCGCTGATAGCCGAAGGACTCAAAGAAAGCGCGGGACAAGCCGCGATTGTCTATACCGCCGAGAACAACAACCACGCTGCCGAGATTCTAAGAGAAGCGGTTGCCCAGAAAGTCGGCGGCCTGTCACAGACAAAGGTGCAGTTTCTAAACACGGTGATTGGCAAAATGAGCAGGGTGGTTGACGACCCTGCGGAAATCGCACGGCTGAAATTGAAAACCATCGCGCCCGACATTCAGCGAGCATTTCTTGTAGAGCAGTTCAATCGGATACTTGTGAGCCGAACGTGCATCGCCGGTTTTACTCCCGGTATCGGGGTGTTTATTGAGAAGGATGACTTGCTGCCTTTTGAGGAGGCAAAACTTTACGGCCACAACGCCGTGCACGCGCTGCTCGGCTTTATCGGCGCACTGAAGGGCTACGAAAAAATGACCGAACTGAAGATCGACCAGGCTGTTATGCAAATCGGCCGGGATGCTCTCCTCGCCGAGTGCGGCGGGGCGCTAATGAAGAAATATGCAGCCCTGGCAGACGAGCTTTTCACCGGGGCCGGCTTCAAAAAGTATGCCGAAGACCTCCTCGCGCGCATTACCAATCCGTTCCTGGCCGACACGGTCGCGCGCGCCGGGCGCGACGTTGTTCGCAAGCTCGGCTTGAACGACCGGATATTCGGGACTATGCAGCTTGCCCTGGAGTATGGCATCGAGCCGACGAATATGGCCATAGGAGCCCTTGCCGGCATCGCCGTTCTGATGAAAGAGGCCCAAGAGTACGGCCTGCCCGGTGATTTGCATTGTGACGATTGGCGCAGGCTGAATGCTGCGCAGGCAAAGAGAATCGTCCACTGGGTTTGGGGCGGTCAAACGTGCGGGCACGCCCGCCGGTACTTAGGCGGGCAAGCTGATACGCTCATCAAGTATGTCCTGAATGCGAAGCAGCCTCTGCGGATGCTGATACAGCAATGATGGCTGTCGGCTCAACAGCATTATCTTTCTCGTTTGACGGCTGCCTGTGCCTGGCCTATAATGCTGGCGACCATTTTTGAAAGGGGCGATTATGGATTTTGAGCAGAATGATAATTTCTCAGGGACTCTTCCGCCGCAGGGCTCGCAATCACAGCCGCCGGCGCCGATTTACATTCCGGCCCAGACCGTAAAGCCCGCCAAACGAAGCGGCTGGCGGATCTTCTTCGGAATCGTATTGGCGCTGTCGATTATGGGCAACGTCTTCCTGTTCGTAGCGCTATTCGGGGCGGTTGCTCTTTTCGCGACCGGGCACGGCGGATTCCTCACCGAAGAGGTGGTGCGGGACAGCAGCGCTAAGGCCAAGATCGCCATAATCTCAGTCGAGGGGGTGATACACAGCGGCCTTGCCGACGATGTATATAGGCAGCTAAAAGCCGCAGGAGAGGACCGAAACGTGAAGGGGCTGATTGTTCGCGTGAATTCGCCGGGCGGCACGGTCACGGGCAGCGACCGAATCCACAACGAAATCCGCAAGTACAGGAATGAAAAAGGCAAGCCCGTTATCGCGTTTATGGAGGGCCTTGCTGCGTCCGGCGGCTACTATACGTCGGTTGCGTGCGAGAAGATCATAGCCGAGCCGACCACCACTACCGGGTCCATCGGCGTCATATACCAGTCCTTCGTCGTGCAGCAGTTGCTTGAGGACAAGCTCGGCGTCAAACCAGTCACCGTCAAGTCGGGCAGGAAAAAGGATTGGGGCAGCCCCTTTAGACAACCCGGCCCCGAAGAGATCAAATACATCGAGGACAAGTGGATTACACCCGCCTTTGACAGGTTTGTGGGTATCGTTGCCGAGGGAAGGAAAGGCTCTCTTACTCTGGACAGGGTAAAAGAGCTGGCCGATGGCGGCATCTTCGGGGCCGACGAGGCGCTCAAGGAGAAACTCATAGACGATATCGGCTATCTGGACGATGCCATAGCCCTTGTCAAATCAATGGCGGGAATCAAAGAGGCTCGGGTTGTGGAATATCGCAAGCCGTTGTCGTTATCTAACTTGTTGATGTCCCAGAAGGCGAACACACTAAAATTCGACAGAAACACGCTCCACGAGCTTGGCACGCCGCAGATATTGTATCTCTGGAGTGCGTTCTGATTACGGGAATCGAGCAATTGCAGCAGCCGAATCTCATCTGGATATATTTGCACCCACCTGTCAACATGCAAACGTATTGTTCATTGCGGCAGTTCAAATGATAAATCGAAAGTCGAGTCGTTCCGTACAAATGTGGTCCTCACGTCGCGGGGCGGCTCGCCTTGCGGTGCCGGTTGTACTCATTGTCGTTGAGTGTTTTGCGGCGTGCGCCGCGGAGACTCCGGATATGGAGTTGATAGTATTGGCTGCCGACGGTCGAAGTTTTATCGAGCGGGAGTCCGGGCAGACCTTCATACCCTTCGGCACAAACTACTACGACCCAAATACCGGCTGGGCGCCCAAGATATGGCGGCGGTTTGATCCCGAAAAGGTGCAGCGGCACTTTCGCGTTATGAGCGAGATGGGCGTCAACTGCGCACGTGTTTTTCTCACTGCGGCCACTTTTCAGCCCGACGCCGAAACCATCGACGAGCAAGCCCTCAAGAAGCTCGATATGCTCGTTGCCATTGCCAGGCGCAGCGGAATCCGTCTGATTCTCACCGGGCCGGACCATTGGGAGGGCCAGCCTTCGTACTGGGGGAGGGATCGTTTCGCCGGCGAGCAGGCGTTGGAGGCGCTCGAGCGTTTCTGGGATGTTGTGGGACGCCGCTACCGGGGCGAGCCGGCCATATTTGCCTGGGATATGCTCAATGAGCCTCACCTGCCGTGGTTTATCGAGCAGTGGCGCCCGCGGTGGAACGCCTACCTTGAGCAAACATACGGAACGTGGCAGGCCCTCAAGTCCGCCTGGGGCGCGGAAATAACCGAGTCAGACCAATGGGGCAAAGTCGGCGTGCCTGAGAATGCCGCCAGGACCGGCAGCCCCCGGCTGCGCGACTGGCAGCAATTCCGCGAGTCCCTGGCCGACCAATGGGTCCGCCGACAGGTTGAGGCGATTCGCAAGGTCGATCCCTCGCATCTGGTAACCGTCGGCTACATCCAGTGGTCCTACCCGTTGATACGCCCCGGCGAACCGGAGCGCTACGCCGCGTTCAATCCGCACCGCCAGGCCCGCTGGCTCGATTTTGTGACGATTCACTTCTATCCGACGCTTGGCGGCCCCTTTGAGTCCGACCTGAACCGCCGGAAGAATCTTGATTATCTGCAGGCCGTTCTGGCTTACTGCCATACGGGCAAGCCGGTCGTACTGGGTGAATTCGGCTGGTATGGCGGCGGCGCGCCCCAGAGCCACCTCTTTTTGAGCGAACAGCAGCAGGCCGACTGGATCACCGCCGAAATCGAGGCCTCGCGCCCTCTATGCGACGGATGGCTCTCCTGGGCCTTCGCCGACACGCCCGAATCGAGAGACATCAGTCTGTTCGCGGGCCTCGTAAAGCCCGATATGACCGTCAAGGCCTGGGGACTGGCGTTCCGGAGCTACGCCTCCAATCTGCCCCAGCTCAAACAGCCGACGCCCAAGCTGCCCGCCTTTGATTTCCCCAACGCCCTTACGGCTGGCGGCAAAGAGCTCAGCCAGATGCACGATGCTTATGTCGAAGCCATCCGCAGCGCGATAGGGCAGTCCCCTTCGGCTGTGCCCGCCCGAGAGAAATAAGGAAAACCTCGGTCATGTGCAAAATGGGGCGGAGTCCGCCAACTTTACACTTGAACTCTTGGGTATTTCTGGTATCTATGCTTGACGACACACAATGGAATGACGCAGTTAGAGACGTTAGGTTTCAATATCGGCTCATTGACATTCGGTCGGACTAAAGACAATCGGTAACGGCGGGGTGGTTCGTCCTGCTGTCTGCTATCAGTAGGCAATGAGTTCTGCAAAATTGCAGGTAATCAACAAACGATTTTTTCTTTTCTAAGTAGGCCTAACCTGCAATTTTGCAGAAGCCTTTATCAGTGGCCAAAATTGGGAGGTATCTTATTATGAAGCCCTTGTTCACACGCCGCTCGTTTATGAAGAAGACTTCGGCAACATTAACCGGCGCAGCACTCGGCGCCGTCGCAACAAGCTCTCTTTATGCAGGCGCCGTCAAGAAGGCCGATACTCTGGCGCTGTTGGGCGGCGCTGCGGTCCGGACCGAGCCATTCTCTTCCACCTGGCCGATTTTTGACGAAAACGAAGAGAAGGCCCTGCTCAAGGCGCTGCGCAGCAGAAACTGGTGCTGCCTGAGGGGCAACGCGGTCTATGACTTTGAAAAGACGTTTGCAGATGCGATGGGCGTCAAATCCGCCGTTCTGACCAACGGCGGCACCACAGCGCTGAGCGCATCTCTGCACTGCATAGGCGTGGGGCCGGGCGATGAGGTCATTACAACGCCTCACACGTTCATCGCCACGATCAACGTCATAACCAACTGCCACGCGCTGCCCGTCTTCGTCGATATCGACCCGGACACAGGCTCCATCAACGCCGACCTCATCGAGGATGCAATCACCGAGCACACAAAGGCCATCGTGCCCGTTCATCTGGCCGGGTTTCCTGCGGACATCGAAAAGATCATTGCAATAGGCAAAAAGCACAATATCCCGGTGGTTGAGGATGCGTGCCAGTCCGTCTTCGCCGAAGTCAACGGCAAGAAGGTCGGCGCGTTCGGCGCGACGGGCTGCGTCAGCTTCCAGGAGTGGAAATCGCTCGTTGCGGGCGAAGGCGGGGCGATTTTGGGAGACGATGAGGATTTGATGCGCAGATGTGCGGCCTTCATAAACAACGGAAGGGACCCCAAGAACGAAAAGAGGGGGTATCCTTACCCCGGCTCGAATCATCGAATGACCGAGTTCCAGGCCGCAGTCCTAACCGAACAGTTCAAACGCTTCAAGGAACAGGACAAGAGCCGCCAGAAAAACGGCAAATACATCGAGGAGAAGCTGACGCAAATCCCCGGCCTGACGCCCAAGAAGCGATACAATAAGAACACGCGATTCACCTATGTCACCTTCGAGCTGAACTACGACAGAAAACACTTCAAAGACGTCCCCGCAGAGAAATTCGCACAGGCCCTCAAGGCCGAGGGAATTCCGGTCTCCGGCGGCAAAAGAACCTATAGCGGCGGCTGCCACAAGGAAGGAATGCTCGAAGAACATCTTAGCTCCCGTGCATTTACGGCCTCGTTCTCGAAGGCCAGACTTGAGAAATACAGGCAGTCTTTGCGTTTTCCCGTGATGGATAACACGCCCCCAACCGACAAGGAAATGCTCTCGATGGACAGCAAAATTATGTTCCTTGCGGCCAGGACGGATATGGATGGTATCGTCGAGGCCTTCGAGAAGGTTGCGAAGAACGCCGACAAGCTGATATAAACGAACTCCGTTTGCGGGAAACGTCCGATTACCTTTTGGGTCTTGGGTGGTGGAGTGTGTTTCTTGTTGGTTTTCGCAGATTCTCCTGGTTTTTCCTTTGACTTGCCCCGATAAATGTCGTATAGTCAATGTATGTATATTGTTATGACAATCACATTACAACGTGGCTGTATGAGGTGATGCAATGGCGAAAGGGGCTGTAATACAGGTCCGGGTCGATAAAGACACAAAATCGAAGGCGAAGAGCATTCTCGATGCCCTCGGCCTTCAGCTATCCGATGCCGTCTGCTTGTATCTTAGACAAATAGTCATTCACAGGGGGATTCCCTTCGAGTTGAAGATCCCGAACAAGCTGACGGCTCATACCCTTGCCAAGTCTGAGCAGGGCCTTGACGTGCACGAGGCACGGAGCGTTGACGGGCTATTCAAGGAGCTGGATGCTTGAGAATCTTCTACACGGGGCGGTTCAGGAAAGACTACAAGCGAGTCAAGAAACAGGGCAGACCCTTAAAGGAGCTAAGGACTGTTGTTGAGAAACTCGCCGGCGGGCAGATACTACCGGCCAACTACAAAGACCATCCCCTTCTCGGCAAGTGGAAAAACCATCGTGAATGTCATATCAGGGCAGACTGGCTGCTAATCTATCGTGTTGCCGACGATTGCCTTTTCCTCGAACGCACAGGATCACATTCCGAACTGTTTGAGTAGCCGTCAGAGGGGTCGTGGGGGATTGTGGGGCGTGGTTGAGAATAATGGTGGGCTGCGATGCGAACACCTTTGCGAGAGAGAGGAGGGAAATGTTCACAGCCCACCGGATATTCATTATAGCAAAGAGTCAAACAAAGGCAAGAGGCTAATGCGGCACTCTGCGCCTTCGCAGTAGCCAGCCGGGAAAACCTGGCTGATGAGGCGGAGGACGCGCTCTTAGCCCTGATCCAGCCCTACGATGAGGTCTCGGTAGAGGAGGATATATTCAAGGCAATCACGCCGCAGCCTCGTTTACCACCCAAATTCATGTTGTGGGTCCTCTTGTTACGGGCATATCGGCCTGGTACATTCCAGCCAGTGGTCGGCAAACACTGCGAAATCCAAGAAGTTCACGATGCAGTCCAGGTTGAAGTCGCCTATCGGAATTGGGCCGCAGTAACCGGGTCGGTATAGCGAGGGCCCGATAGAGAACCCCGTTGGATTTCCGTTGTTGTCAACAAGAGGAATAGTATCAAAGCTCTCATAAGATGCGTTCTGTGGGGGCTTATGGTTGATAACATCATACCATCGCAACGGCGAGGCGTTGTGAAAGACATAGCCTCCAAACTCCACCTCGAAGAAGATATCAAAAAAGCTGTCCGCACTGCCTGTCGGCGTGAAGGGAGGAATATCGAGCTTGCCAGGGTTATTGTTGGCGTTTTCTTCAATCTCGCCGAGTGAGCGGATGCCCGGTCGCAGGCGCATATTGACAGGGCCGAGTGTTGGGCCTGTGCCGGAAAGATCCAGTGCGGCAATTTCGGTATCGACCTCATCACGGCCATCGTTGTCATCATCGTTGGCGGATCCTTCTTGTGGACCATCGAATTTGGTGTACATACTCGAAAAGCCGGTCAGATCCACTGTTTCGATGCCTCCTCCTGGTTTGTGGAATTCCATTTTCGCGAGGTTGAATTCGAACGGGTCAACCTCCCAGAAGGGACGGACCCAGTCACTTCCAAGGCCGAAGTAGCAGCGCGATATGCTGCCGTCGGCGTTCAGCAGAGGGATGTACTTGTTCACCGAGAACCAATTGAGAGGTCCGGGTGGCTTGTGATTGATGATAGCTGCAAGTCGTGAGACCTGGCCGGTGTAGAAGACCTGCCCGCCAAACTCTACTTTGAAGTAGAAGTCGAGGGACATATCGGCGGTGCCGCTCGGCGCAAATGGAGGCACATCTAATTTACCAGGAGTGTTGTTCGCCGATTCCTCGATGAGGCCTACGGATGGGATGTCAGGGTGCACGCGGAGCCGGACGGGGCCGAGCAGTGGACCGTTGCCCGTCCAGTCCAAGTCAACATTTTCGAGTTCGACCTCATCGCGCCCATTGCCGTTATCGTCTGAGGCGTCACCCTCGAGCGGTCCCTCAAAGAAGACGTGCTGAGTGAGCGGGCCGGCCACGGTGAGCTGCTCTATGCCGTGCGGCGTGACAATTTCAGTTTCGGGTAAGGACATCGGAATCTGGTCAACTTCGACGGGGTAGCCGCCCGTGATGACAAATGCCAGGTCGTCGTCCTTCGTGCCGATGGGCGCCCACCCGCCCATCACAGTCTGGTACACTGCCTTGCCAAAATATGAGCTGGCCGAGGTCTTCCAGCCGACCTCTGCCGTTGACGTGCCCATCTGTGCCTGTATGACTAACCAGTATATTCTGCCGCTTGTCTGGTTGTAAGGTTTGCCTATATGGGTA
>Ga0315287_10006095_pt1 | contig 11950 bp, 10 predicted proteins | sample YL17G11_0_MG_FD_205037 | JGI IMG/M metagenome (GOLD analysis project Ga0315287, IMG submission 205037) | Sediment microbial communities from Yellowstone Lake, YNP, Wyoming, USA - YL17G11_0 | ecosystem: Environmental > Aquatic > Freshwater > Lake > Sediment | place: USA: Wyoming | collected...
TACGACGACTCTTACGGCGTGAACTCGGAAAACGTCGGGCCTTACGGCGACGCCATCACGAACGAGCTCATCCCTCATATCGAGAAGACGTTCCGGGCCATCGGCGCGCCTTGGGCGCGGGTTCTCTCCGGCGGATCGACGGGCGGCTGGATCTCGCTCGCCCTCCAGGTCTTCTACCCCGACGTCTTCGGCGGCGTTTGGTCGTTCTGCCCCGACCCGGTCGATTTTCGTAAGTACCAGATCGTCGACCTTTACGCGGACAAGAACGCCTACACCATCGATAGCGAGTGGGTGCGCGTGCCGCGGGGAGGGGAGAGGGAGACGGACGGGAACCTGGCCTACACGATGGACCAGGAGAACCTCTACGAGGAGGCGATCGGCGACCGGTACAGGTCGGGCGGCCAGTGGGCCATCTGGAACGCGGTGTTCGCGCCCGTCGCCGAGGACGGCTATCCGAAACCCTTCTGGAACCCCGTGACCGGCGAGATCGACAAGGCGACGGCGGAGTGGGCCCGCGAACGCTACGACATCCGCGCCTATCTCGAGAAGAACTGGGCGACGGTCGGGACGAAACTCGCCGGAAAGATCCGCGTCTACGTCGGCCGCATGGACAACTTCTATCTCAACGAGGCCTGCTACCTGCTCGAGGCGTTTCTCGTCATGGCGAAAAATCCGGCGTACGGGGGAGAATTCCAGTACGGCGACCGCGGCGGCCACGGTTGGTCCCCCTTGAAGGGGGACGAGATGCTCCGGGCCATGGCCGCGCACATCGCTGCGAACGCCCCGCGCTCGGCAAGGAAGGATTGGGTCTACTGATCTGCTTTTCTTAACGCCGCCCGGGCTGAGACGGGGAGCATCCAGAGCCCCCGTAGCGGAGGGGCGGCAGGGAGCGGATTCCGAGAAGCGACCATCAGAAGCGCGGCGGAGCGGCCGGGAGCCGCACTTCTGGGAAATATCGGGATCGAGTCTCGGATTTCAGGCCTCATAAGATTCGTAATACTGAAGCTCCACGGACTTACGTCCGTGGGATCTACCCTTTGCAGGCGTTGGAGCGCCTGTCCCCGAAGCGGGGAATTCGCTATCCCTCCACGGACTAACGTCCGTGGAATCCCGCGAAGGGGATTGAAGGTTCCCTGGCCGACCGCCGGGACTGGTTCCCGGGGGCCGGGGGATATGGATGACCCCCGGCTCAGCAAAAAGGGTCGCGTTTGACGAGGCCGCGCCTCAGGTGAAGATGATGTGGCCGCCGGCGGCGATCTCGTAGAACTTGCCGACGTTGATGATCGAGTCGACCTGCGGGCAGAAATCCTCTTTCTTCAGCTTGAACATGTCCACGGTCGCTTTGCAGGCGTAGAGCTTGCAGCCGGCGTCGGCGGCCATCTCGATGTACTCGGGTACGGGCGGGATGTCGATCTTGTCCATGGTCTTCATCATCATCGACGTGGCGAAGGCCGAGAAGCCGGGCAGGATGCCCACGAGCGACGGCATGTGCATGCCCGGGTTCCCGACCGTGGCGACCTTGATCCTGCCCATGCGCTTCGTGATGATGGCGTCCATGCCGAAGAAGGTGAAGAAAAGGTTCGCCTCGATGCCCTCCATGCGGGCGCCGTTGGCCATGATCAGGCCGGGGTAGACGCCGTCCAAGCTGCCTTTGGAGATGATGATCGAAACTTTCTTGATTTTTTCTTCCATGTTCGCTCCTTTCACATTCGTCAGACGCAGCCCTCGGGCTTCTTCATGCCGGCGATCTTGGCCGCTTTCTTGGCCGGTCCGCCGGGGAAGATCTCGTAGAGATCCTTGGTGCTGATAACGCCGCTTTTATTGAGTTTGCGGATGCTCGGCACCTGGCCGATCTCCTTGAACTCCTTATGCATGAACTCGACGACCTTCCAGTGGGCCGGGGTGAGCTCGGAGATCCCCTCTTCCCTGGCGATGGCTGCGGCGACCTCGCGCGTCCACTGGGCAAAATCGGTCATGAAGCCATCGGCGTCGACATCGACGGTGGCCGTTCCGAATTGTTTCTGCGGCATGGCGGGTCTCTCCTTCGATCACACTTGGATTATCGTTAACATTTTTTGCTTGTTCCTGCTGCTTGATTCTTTCAATACCAGCAACAAAACTACAACTGCAACAACTACTGCTCTATGCCGCGCCGCCTGTCGCGGCGCCGTCCGCGCTCGCCGGACGCTTTTTCCCTGCCATCTTCATCCGGGCCGGGACGAACGGGATCGGCCGGCCCCGCAGCAAGATGTGCCAGTAGATCCAGCGGAAAGCGAGCTTTCCCCAATGGTTGATGCGGCTGGGTTTGAGGAGCGGCATCGGGCCGAGGACGGGGAACGGGAAGCGCCCGGGCAGCGGCTCGACCTCGTAGTTGAAGTCGATGAGGATGGCCTTGCCGAGGCCGGCCTCGATAAAGCAGTTCGAGTGGCCGTCGAAGGCCGGCTCGAGCGGCTTGCCCTCGATCGCGCGCACAACGTTCTCGGCCAGGATCTCGGACTGGAAATGGGCCACGGAGCCCGCTTTCGACGAGGGCAGGTCGGTCGCGTCGCCGATGGCGAAAATATTCTCGTATTTTTTCGAGCGCAGGGTGTTTGGGTCCGTGGGCAGAAAGCGGAACTCGTTGCCCATGCCCGAGCGCTCGATCATCTCCGAGCCCATGTTCGTCGGGACGGTGACGAGCAGGTCGTAAGGGACCTCGCGGCCGTCGTAGCCGACGAGCTTGCGGGCCGCCGCGTCGACGCGCTCGGCGTTGAAATCCGTGACCATCCGGACGTGCTTCTCCTCGAGGAGACTTCCCAGCGCCTTCGAGGCCACGGGCTTGGTGAAGGCCCCGGGGAGGGGCGTGACGAAGACGAGCTCGATCTTGTCGCGGCGGTGATGACGGAACAGGCACCAGTCGCAGAAAAAGACAAACTCGAGCGGCGCGACCGGGCACTTGATGGGCGTTTCGTTGATGTGGACGACGATCGTCCCGCCCGGAAAGCTCTTGAGCTTTTCGGCCAGGGCCGTGGCGCCGTCAGGCGTGTAGAAATCGAAGATCGTGTCGCGCCAGCCGTCGAGCATGCCGGGGGTTTCGGAGGGCACGATGTCGGCCCCGGTGGCGACGATGAGGTAGTCGTAGGAGATGGAGCTTCCGTCCTGGAAAACGACCGCGTTCGCGACGGGGTTGATGCGGTCGATCTCGGCGATGATGAACTCGACGCTCCTGGGCAGGAACTTCGACCTGGGCTTGACGATGTCCTTCGCCGTGTAGAAGCCGAAGGGGATGAACAGGAAGCCGGGCTGATAGTAGTGTTCGTTGTCCCGGTCGATGACGGTGATGGCCCAGTCGGTGCGGCGGAGGCGTTTGCGAAGGAGGTTGGCCATGATGGTCCCGCCCGTCCCGGCCCCGAGGATGACGATTCTCTTCATCGGAAATAAATACTAGCAGTAATATAGTATTTATTCAATCCCTCAATAGGCAATTGGGGGCAATTGGTAGGGGGCAATTGGGGTCGGACCACAGCGACTCGAATCATATCAACATCTTAGGCTGCGATTAGTCCTGATTTAGGGCCTTAAATCCTCATTTTTGACCCTTAAAAGTGCACAGATAATTCCCTCTCTTCCGCCTGAGCACGGACTGCGCATTCACCGTGCCGCCCGGAACGATCTCAGCCATCTTTATCCTGCCTCCCAGTTCCGCCTGAATTTGCCGCAGGTATTCCTCGCTGCCGACGGCAACGCTCTCCGTCCATATCGGCTCGCGTTGGAGACGCCCTTTTCGGATCTCTTGCTCAATCCATTCGGAGCGCATCGATTGCAGGGCAGGGATGTCTTTTGTGCCTAGCAGCTCCATCAACAGGCCCGTATCGACGAGCTGGCCGGTCCGGCGGACGTGGGGCCGCATAAGCTCGTCATATCCGCAATAAGGCCAATCCTTAGGGTGCCCGACGACGCCGGCCCTGACCATGTTTATATCGATGTAAGTGAGGCAATTCACGAATTGGGCGCCGCACTCGATGGCCGTGGCGTGATAACGGTCCTCCCAAAACGCGCCGTGCCGGTCCTTCCTCCCGTTATACTCCTGGGCCACCCGGGACTCCATGAGCTGGAGCGCCCGCGGAATGGCCTGTTGCCCGCCTCGTTGGCCCGTCGCCAGCAGATGGATGTGATTCGATGTGATCATGAAATTTAGGACGATCAAGCCGTATCTGATCTTCGCTTGGGACGTCCAGTAAAGCCAGAGGAGCTTGTCCTTGCGGAATTTGAGGAGAAACTCCTTCTTGTGACACCGGTGGGTGATATGCCATATCCGGCCCGGCAGGAAATTTCGGTTGGCTCGGGACATTTCCTTTTCCTTTTCGCTTTTTTGCGCTATCCTCTCCGTGCTCATAGAAGATAGACGCTTGGGTCGGGGGAGGAATGTCATTAATGCAGCCTCGATTTGTTGAACCCAAAATCCTTTTTTTGGCCATGAAAAGGTCGATTTAAGGCTATAAACAGCCTTAAAAAAGTGGGGATCTTATTAATATTAATGATGTTGCTGTGGTCCGACCCCATTCAATCCGATGGCCAAGAGCGCACGGATGTGAAATAAACCGAAGGACGGTCGGCAAAAAAGATGCTGGGGAGAGCTCGAGGACCGGCTGATGTGGGACTACCACGACCGCGAGTGGGGGAAGCCCATCCACGACGACCGGAAGCTCTTCGAGTTTCTAATCCTCGAAGGCATGCAGGCGGGGCTGAGCTGGAAGCTCGTCCTCGACAAGCGCGAGAACTTCCGGCGGGCCTTCCGCGGCTTCGACCCGGTGAAAGTGGCTCGGTTCACGGCGCGGGACGTGCGGCGCCTGTTGGGCGACGCCGGGATCATCCGCAACCGGCTGAAAATCCTGGGCGCGATAAATAACGCGAAACGCTTCCTCGAGGTGCAGAAAGAGTTCGGGACGTTTGATCGCTACATCTGGGCATTCGCCGACGGGTAGCCGTTGCGCAACAAGCTTCGGTCTTTCGCGGACATGCCCTCCGGGACGCCCCTTTTGGACATCATCAGTAAGGACGTGAAAGCGCGCGGATTCAAATTCGTCGGTTCGACCGTCGTCTATTCGCACATGCAGGCGACGGGCATGGTCAACGATCATCTGGTCACGTGTTTCCGGTATCGCGAGGTCGGGGAAAAGCGGGGATAGTGAAAAGAGGCCCAAAAACGATGATTTTGGGCACCCGCCAAGCTTATGGTGAGCGTTAGAGATTGCTTATTTAATAGATATTAATCAAGATGCTGAGGTCCGACCCCAGCAGACCCCAGACCTCAGCAGCCAGCAGTGAAATGCTTTGAACGCGGGGAGCGGCAGAAAAGCGGGCAAGTGGAGACCTAACAAGTCCGGATCCTCCCGTGATTCGTTGGGCGGGACGGTCAGAGGATTGGAAGTTCAGGGAAGGGGCAGGGGGCTGTCCAATTAATGGACACTGGCTTTCGGCCGTCATCATTGCTGGCTTGTAACAAATAGAAATCAAACGATATGCACGCCTTGACTTCCGTTCGCTCTGGGCCTAAGATCTGCATTAGGCTAAGAATTTATACGCCAGGGAGAAAGAAATGAAAAAAATCCTCATAATCTGCGCGGCGATAGCGTTCGCGCTGGCCGCCGGCTCCTGCACGAGCGGCAACTCCGGTAATTTCCAGCTTTTCATGACGGACGCGCCCATCGTCGGTCTCGAACACGTCTATATTACGTTCAATCAGATCGAGGTCCGCAAGGACGGCGAGGACGTCTTCACGTCAGTGCTGACCGAGCCGAAGCAGGTCGACCTGCTTGTGCTCAGGAACAAGGAAGAGAAGATCCTCGACATCGACCTCGAGCCGGGGACGTACGCGGCCATACGGCTGACCGTCGGCGCCGCCCAGGTCGTTGTCAACGGGCAGACTTGGACGCTGACGATCGACCCGCCCAAGGTGGCCACGGTCCCGGTGACCTTCACCGTCAGCGAGGACGGGACGGTCAAGTGCGTCCTCGACTTCGACGCGGCCCAGTCGATAACGTTCGGCGGCGGCAGCTACGGGCTTACGCCGGTCATCATCGTCAAAAGCATCGGGTACTGACCCCCTCTTGCTTGGCCGGCCAGATTCTGATAAACTAACTTCATTCGTTTGAGGCGTTTGAGCCTTTCCCTCATCCGCCCGGCGGCGGATCCGGTCGCACCAACGGGGCGTTGGGTTTTTACTTGCGCCCTGGCCTAGGCCCGTGTTTAGGCGCGGGCGGCGATCGCCAACTGCCAACCGGCGAGCGGGGAGAGGGAATTGGCCGAAGGATAAAGGACATAGGACTATGAAGATCGGATTTGTTGGGCTACCGAGATCGGGGAAAACGACGCTGTTCAACGCGCTGACGGGCTCGTCCGCGACGATTGCGACTTACTCCGGTGGCCGCGTGGGCCCGAATTTGGCGGCTGTCAGGGTTGGCGACGAACGCGTCACGGAGCTGTCCGCCATCTACCGGCCGAAAAAGACCGTCTATCCGTCGATCGATATCGTCGATCTGGCCGGGGTCAGCGAGGGCGACGCCCGTTCCGACGCCTTCTCCGGGGACATGATGAAGCTCGTCCGCACGTGCGACGCGCTGGCCATCGTCCTGAGGGGATTCGGGAGCGACCTCCTGGGTGATCCGTCGCCGATCGCCGACCTGAAAAAGATCGAGGACGAGCTCTTGATCGCCGACCTCATCGTGGCCGAGAAGCGGCTGGAGAAGATCGAGCTCGCTCTCAAAAAGGGCCAGGCGACCCCGGCGCTCAAGGCCGAGGAGAGGGTCGTGCGCGCCGTCGTCGACGGGCTCAACGGCGGCCGGCCGGTCCGCGACTTGGAGCTCGACGCGGACGGCGAGACCATCATCCGCGGTTTCCAGTTCCTGACCAAGAAACAAGCGTTGGTCATCCTGAACTCGCACGAAGCGCTCTTCGGCAAGAACGGGGCGGTCTTGGAGGCCGTCGGCGCGCGCTACGGGACGGTCGAATTCGCCGGCGAGTTCGAGATGGAGCTTTCGCGGCTCGACGAGGAGTCGGCCCGGGCCTTCATGGAGGACCTGGGGATCAGCGATTCGGCCCGGGACCGGCTGACGGCCCTGGCCTACGACGCTCTGGGCTACATCAGTTTCTTTACGGTGGGGGAGGACGAGGTCCGCGCCTGGAACGTTCGGCGCGACTCCACAGCCGTCGAGGCGGCGGCCGCCATCCACTCCGACCTGGCCCGCGGTTTCATCGCCGCGGAACGTTACAAATACGAGGACCTGGTCGCCTTCGGCTCCGAGCAGGCCGTCAAGGACAAGGGCAAGTTCCTCCTGGCGGGGAAAGATTACAGCGTCAAAGACGGCGACATCCTCAGCATCCGCTTCAACGTTTAAGAAGGGGCAAGTGATGCTTGGGGTCGGACCACAGCAACTCGAATAAAATCAGAAAGATAGAGCTGCGAGACGATCATTTAAGTAGCTTATTTGCTCGTTTTTGACCCCGAAAACATACAATTAAGCCAATCGCTCGCGCCCCGTTTTTTCTCTTTTTGGCCCCGAAAACAGCGATTTAAAGGCCAAAATAGCCTTCGAAAATTGCGTTAGATACTGATTCTATTAATGTTGCTGTGGTCCGACCCCATTCTCTGCGCCTGCCGAGGAGATGCCGGCCAAGGTCCGGATGTTCCAGATCTCCGTCTATTCGCGCCAGGATAATCCGGTGTTCAACGTGAGCCACACGCGGCTGGCGGCGCTCGTCACCCGCGAGCAGCTCCGGCCGCAGCAGGCGATCTTCGCCCGGTTCCAGCAGATCCACAAGACGTTCGAAGAAACGAACGACATCATCTGGCAGACCTGCCAGAGCCGGAGCGATTCCTACGACCGGATGTTCGACAACTACGGCCAGGCCAATCGGGGAGTGGACACGTACGTCGACCCGGTACCTTCTGATGAAGTCGCGCTTTTGGTATGGTCCGACCCCTTCTGGTATAATGCCGTTCATGATGGACACGCGTTTCAGCCGTTTCGTCATGAATTACCCCGGCCGGCTGGCCATGCCCATCGGCGCCTACTCGGGACTCGAGATCACGGGCGAATCGGTCGAGGACCTCGTCAGCGTGCCGGGCGCCCAGTTCCGGTCGGTCATGGCCCTCCACGACCGCTACCGGACTCCTGTCCTGCTCACGGCCATGGACCTGAGCGCCGAAGCGGAGGCCTACGGCTGCGAGATCCGGATGTCCGAGCGCGAGATCCCGACCCTCGTCGGCCGGCTGGTGACGAACGAGGCCGAAATCGTTGCGCTCGCCAACCCCGTACCCGGCGACGCCCGGACCCGAGTGCCGCTCGAGACGGCCTGGCGCCTGGTGGCTGAGGCCGACGGCCCCATTCCCATCCTGGGCTGCATGCTCGGCCCGTTCTCGCTCGCCGGGCGCCTCTACGGGGTGATCGAGGCGCTCGAGGCGACGGCCGTCGAGCCGGAAACGATTGAAGTCCTCCTCAGGCAGGTGACGGCCTTCCTATGCCAGTACGCTCTCGCGTTCCGCGAAACCGGGGCTTGGGGCGTCATCGTGGCTGAGCCCGCGGCCGGGCCCCTGTCGCCGGCCGGGCTGGGCCGGTTCTCCGCGCCCTTCGTCAAGCGGATCGTCGAGGCCGCCGAAACGCCCGACTTCGCGGTCGTTCTCTACAACTGCGAGGCGAAGATCATCCACCTGGAGAAGGTCCTCGAATCGGGCGCTGGGATCAACCATTTCGGCGCGCCCATGGATATCGTCGCTGCGCTGGGCAAGGTCGGGCCGGATGTCATTCTAAGCGGGAACCTCGACCCGACGGCCGTCTTCCACAACGGGACGCCGCAAGCGGTAGGGGAGGCGACCCGCGCCCTGCTCGAGGCGACGAGAAGCTACAAGAACTTCATCATCTCGTCCGGTTGCGACATCCCTCCCGGGACCCCGCTGGCCAGCCTCAACGCCTTCTACCGGGCGGTCGCTGAATTCAATAGGTGATGGGGTCGGACCACAGCGACTAGATTATAATCAATAATATAGGACATTTTTTCGGTCGTTTTTAGGTCTTATTTCGCTGTTTTTGCCCCCAGAAATAAAGAATTAGGCTCTCAGTGATTTTATATGGGCTTAAATCGTGATTTTTAGCCACTAAAACATCGATTTAAGGCCAAGAAATGTCCCCAAAACTGGCCTAAGTAAAAGATATTATTAGAGTCGCTGTGGTCCGACCCCATTAATCTCCAATAGAAACGGCGTAGAGGTACCACGCCGCGTGGGGCAGCCACTGCTCGGCCCAGCGCCAGCCGTCGTCCTTGCCCGTCGTGGCGAAGCGCAGGCCGAAATCGAGGTCCTCGTCGTCCGTGTAGCCGCCCGTGATGCCGTTGCAGATCCCGCCCGGCGCGTTCGTGTATTCGTAGGAATCGAAGAACATGTACGGGATGTTGTTCCGGCCTTTGGCGTGGAGCATGCAGGCGTCGAATGGGTTGAGCCCTAGGATCCAATTCAGCTGGTCCCGTCCGAAGGCCCTCAGCTTGTCAGCGAACACGGCGTCGCTGCCGTCGCTCCCGCCCCCCATGCCTCCGGTCTTTCCGTCGTCTGCCGCGCCGTTCGTTCTGCCGCCCATAGCGCCGCCGTCGCCGCTTTCGCCGAAATAGCGGGCCGCGAGCCTCGCCGCCACAGCCATCGACCCGAGCCTCGCGTTCTCGCCCTGCCACCACGGTGCGGTCTCGGTGTCGTGGGGGAAGAAGAAGCTCGTCCGACGCGTAGCGCCGCCGCCCTTGCTCTGGACGAGCTGGCGACTGTAGCCGAACGGATTGACGGTTTCCGCCGTCACACCGAGCTCGAAGCCCAGGGACTTCCGGACGGCGTCCAGCGCCTTCTCCCGCCCCGCCTTGTCTGCGATCTCGGCATATCCGAGCAGGCTGATCACGGGCAGCCCGGCGTCGACGGGATGGAAGAACGGTCGGTCGCCGTCGTCGGCGCGCCAATAGTTCTCGTATGTGATGCCGCCCGCCGTCTTGCCCGTCGTTCCGCCCGCCGCGCTTCCCGCCGTCCCTCCCGTCGCGCCCGATGTCAGCCTGGCCGCGAGCGACGCCGCCCTCTTATCCGCCGCCGCCCGATACGCCGGCTTCCCTGTCGTCCTGAACAATTCGGTCGACGCGACGAGCGCGCAATAATCGTCGAGGATGTTCTCTTTGCCATCATTCGTGAACAGCACGTTGTTCTTTTCGAGGAAGGCGAAGGCGTCTTCGGCGGCCTTGAGATAGTCCGCGCTCTTGAAATCACCCTCGCCCTTGCTCACGCCATACCCCTCGCTCCCCGGCGCGCCGGCCCGCGCCGCGGCCATGGCCAGCGCCGCGATGCTCAATCCGGCGCCCTCTCTCCACCCTGCCTCATAAGCCGCGTCCCCCTCGATCATCTCCCGGCCGTAATCGCGGAACTTGTCCTTCGTCTCTGGCGTCAGGATGACGTGGCGCTCCGCTTTGGGCGTTATTCGCCGGTCCTCGGGCTTCTTCTCCGGCCCGCGCCCCGAAACGGTGATATAAAACGAGCCCTTGGGATTCTTGCTCCGGACGAGGTAGTCGGCGCCGAAAAGGGCCTCGTCGAGGAGCCGCTTCTGATACTGCTTGAAATACGGCTCGCCCCGCCGCTCGAGTTCCCGTAGCGCCCCAAAAAGGCTCCAGGCCGTGAGCGACACCTGCTGGGGGTTGAAATAGGTCGAGAAGGAGAGGTGGGACAGGTGCTTGCCGTAATCGCCGCTGGCGTCGAACCAGCCGCCGCGCATGTCGACTGTCCCGCTCTTCCCCTCGAAGGTCATCGTCCTGTCCGCCTTGTCCCACAGGCCCGACGACCGCTGGCCCTTGAAATAGTAGATGACGTCCGACAGCGTGTTCCGCTCGAGCGCGTTCTTCTGGACGAGGATCGGGTGCGAGCGGACGGTGCCGGCAGCGGCGCCGGCTTGCGAGGCGCACTCGATGACGTAGGCGCCTTTCTCATCGACGGCGCTCCAGTCGACCGTCCAGAAATCCCAGTCCTTCCATTTGCTGACCGGGCCATCGTGCCGCGGCGTACCCGAGAGGACGATCTCTCCGCCGGGGAAGCTCTTGACCGTGAAGGCCGTGAACGTGTCCCCGGCATGGGCCTGGACGACCGCTTTTTTTGGCCCGCTCGCGTCGTACCCGACCTGGTTCGTCAAGATCTTCGCGTTAAGGCTTTTGACCTTGACGGCCGCGGGCTTGCAGCCGACGGCGATAGAGAGCCCTAGCGCGAGACAAAGAAATACGCACAAAATCGAGATGCCAGTGAACTTTCGGGACATAGGGAATCGTCCTCCTCTCGTGGCTGCGTGACGGCGCGTCCATTTTACTTGCTGTCGGTGCCGGAGGGCAAGAGGGCGAATCGCGCCGTCTAAAATCTTACCGAAGGCCTATATATCTTGCCATTTAAGAATCTTACCATGGGTGGACAGGGATACGGGGATCTACGTACTCTACCTTCTTTCATTGAGGAGGTCAGAGTATGGATCTTCACAGCCGGAGGGATCTCATGGATTCCATGTCTGAACGCTACCGTCGAGCCGCCAAAACCTCTAAAACCCGGATCTTGGACGAGGTCTGCGCGGCCACCGGGTTTCACCGGAAGTATGCGATCGGACGAATCAACCTGATCGAGACTTGCCGACCATCAAAAACGATAGTCCATCGGAGGAGGAAGCGGTTTTATGGCCGGGAGGTCCTCAAGGTCGTCGAAGAGGTCTGGAAGGAGGCGGGATATCCCTGGTCGGTCCGTTTGAAGGCCATCCTGCTTCTCTGGCTGCCCGCGATCCGGAGACGGTTTCAGTTGGCGCGGGCCACCGAGGCCCAGCTCTTGCGCATCAGCCCCCGAACCATCGATCGTGCTCTCGCGGACAAGAAGCGGGGGCTCCGACGACGTCTCTACGGCCGGACCAAGCCGGGGACCCTGTTG
>Ga0315287_10006096_pt1 | contig 11950 bp, 5 predicted proteins | sample YL17G11_0_MG_FD_205037 | JGI IMG/M metagenome (GOLD analysis project Ga0315287, IMG submission 205037) | Sediment microbial communities from Yellowstone Lake, YNP, Wyoming, USA - YL17G11_0 | ecosystem: Environmental > Aquatic > Freshwater > Lake > Sediment | place: USA: Wyoming | collected...
GGAGCGAGAGGCCCCGCCGCCTCAACGACGTTCCCGCTCGAAGGCGCGAAGCTCGTCGAGGAGGCGGCGGTTGACCGCCGTAAGGTCGGCGAGGACACCCAGCACCCCGAGCTGGACCCCGGTGATGACGAGCACCGTCGCGGCGATCAGGGATTGAAGGTGCCCGGCCGGCGACAGCCCGGTGAAGAAGAAGTACGCGAAGCGCGTGAAGAGCACGACCGCTGCGGCGAGGCAGACGGCGGCGAGCGAGAGCAGGGCCCGGAGCGGGCGATAGAGAAAGACCAGGCGCACCAGGGTAGCGAGGGAGATCGCCACGTATGCGAAGTTACTGCGGAACAGCCGCGACGGTCGGGACGGGGGGCGGGTCTCGACCGGGACCGAGACCACGGCGAGGCCCGCCTGGCCTGCCTGGATGAGGGTCTCGAGGGTGTAGGTGAAGGTCGTGAAGCAGTTGAGCCGCGCGGCGGCGCGCCGGGAGAACGCCCTCATGCCGGTGGTCGCGTCGTAGACCGGAACGCCGGCCAAGGAGCGCACCACCGCCGAGCCGAGGCGCTGCAGGCACCGCTTGACCGGCGAGAAGTGGGAGAGGGTGCCGACCCCACGATCACCGAGCACGATGTCGGCGCAACCGCCGAGGATCGGCTGCACCAGGCCGGGTATCGCCGCCGGGTGGTACTGACCGTCTGCATCCGTGTTGACGATCACGTCGGCGCCCCGCGCCAGTGCCACCTCGAGCCCGACCGAGAAGGCCCGGGAGAGGCCGCGGTGGAGCGGTAGGCGGACCACAGACGCCCCGGCCCCCTCCGCCACTTCCCGCGTGCGATCGGTCGAGCCGTCGTCGACGACGAGCACCTCGACGGCCGCGAATCCTTCCACCTGACGGGGAATCTCGGCCAGCGTGGCGCCGAGGCTCGCCTCTTCGTTCCACGCCGGGATCTGGATGACGAGCTTCATGGTCGCCTCCTCGCCAGCACCGCTGCCGCCAGACAGAGCAGGCCCGACGCCGACGCCGTCCACGCCCAGCCGGGAAGGGCGGCCTCCAGGACGATGGTGCTCCGGCCGGCCGGCACCGGCACCCCGGTCCAGACCTCGTCGGCAGGCTCCGTTGCGACGGCGCGACCGCCGACCGTGGCGTGCCAGAGCGCCGGCCGGTGCTTGACCTGCACGGCGAGGCGACCCGGCGCGGCGGCGCGCACGTCGACGACGACCCTCGCCGGCCTCCTCTCGACGAGCTCGAGCGCGGCGGCAGGCGTCGGGCCACCACCATCACCGGCGCCGAAACTCACGAAGGGCGTCGCCAGCCGCCACTCCCACACCCGCAGCTCGTTGCCCTCGGACGCGACGCGGAGGCCCGACCGGTCCCACGCGATGGGAAGGTGGACGTCGTTCGGCGTCGACTTGTCGTGGATCTCGACGACCGCTGGTCCCTCTCCCCACGTGTCGGGCACGGAGAGCCACCGCCATTGCGCCGACTCGCCCGCGAGGGTGGCGTCGCCGTCGAGGATCCGGCCGTGAGTCCCCTGGCGCAGCCACACCGTGCCCTTCCACGCCGCGGGCAGACCCAGCCTGGTCGCGAAGGGGGGCACGTCGACGATGACCCGGACGACGCGAGCGTCCTGCTCGGCCACCGATTCCTCAACCACCTCGACGCGCGAGAACACCTCGCCGCTGACGAGACGGAGCGGCTGGGGTTCGAGGATCCATCGCGCGCCAAGGCGCGCGACGGACGGGTCGAGCGCCCTGGGAATGCCGATCTCGCCGTTGACGGGGGCGCCGAGCAGACGCGCGTAGGTAGGCTCGAGCCGGAACGAGGAGGCTCGCACATCGGCGATGCCAAGACCGGCGCCGATGTCCGGCGGCATGGTGTCGAGCAGGGCGACGACGCGCGAGCCGTCGCCGAGGCGCGCCGCGTCGAAGGGTGCGACGAGGGAAGCGTCCTCGTCCGTCGCCATCGGGAGGCGGTGCGCGGCGGCGGGGAACAGCGGCAGCACGACGGCCGCGGTGAGCAGCACGCCCGCCGCCGTGCCCGGTAACGGACGGGCACGCGCGAGGAGATGCGCAGCGCCGGCACCCGCCAGCACGGCCAGAGCCAGGGCCATCAAGGCGAACGGGCGCCCCTCCCCGGACGCGGGGCCGAGCGCGTCGAGAGGGGCAAAGTTGAGGATGAGCGTGACGAGGAGGATGGCGAGGAGGAGCGCGCGCTGCCGGCGACCCACGGCGGCAACTCCCACCGCTGCCAAGCCGAGCGTCAGCCAGCCGATCAGACCGACGCCCCGCTCGGTGGGCTGGCGCCAGCGGGCCGCGATGGTCGAAAGGTCGGCAGGATCCCCCTTGGGATACGGAACCACGAGGGCGCGAAACCCGTCGAGCGGAACGCCGGCCACGGCAGGGGCCGGCGCCCCGGGCTCTCCGGCCTGGGCTCCCATCCACAAAAGCGGCGCGGCGGCGAGGATGCCTGCGGCGAGGCCGACGGCGACACCCAGACGACGGCGTCCGCCTTCACCGCGGGGGGGCGCGAGGAAGATCTCGGCGACCAGCGCCGCGGCGATGGCCGCCATCGCCGCCGGCCCACAGGCGATGGCGACGAGCGCCGCGAAACCCCACGCCGCGACGCGCCGGGTCACATTCGTCGCGGCGAGGAGTGGCGGCAGCAGCAGCCACGGCGTCAGCGCGACGGCGCTTCCCTGGTGGTGCAGCCACGAGCTGGCGACGGGTCCGGAGAGGGCGAAGGCGGCGCCTCCGATCGCGCCGCCCCATCCGGCGATGCCGAGACGACGGAGCACGAGGGCGGCACCAGCGAAGCTCGCCAGGACCTCGAGCGCGACCAGCGCCGCCCAGATCCGGCCCGGGCGTGCGGCGAGGGCCGCAGCAACGGCCAACGGCGCGCCACCCTCGCGGGGCGATCCCAACCATCCCTCGCGGCCGCCGCCGATGGAAGGGTTCCACAGAGCCGTCGCGAGACCGTCACGAGCGATCCCGGCGAGGCGGGGGCCGAGCTCGCGGGCGGCCTCGACTACGAGCGGCGAGGGGCGCGTGCGCGGCCCCCACTGCTGTCGCCACGGTGGTGTCGCCCGTAGAGCCGCTTCCGGGGCGAGGCGGCGGCCGAGGAAGAGAGTGGGGTAGAGGAGCGCGACGAGCAGCACCAGGATCGTCAGCAGGGCCGGTCCGGCATCGTCGCGACGCATGTCGGCATTGTAGGGAAGTCGCAGCGGGTGCGGGAGGTGCGCGTGCTAGCATCGCGACAGTGGGCGCGACAGCACGCCGCTCGCAGGCCGGCCCACCGGTCGGAGTCCTCCGAGCTTCGTGGTCGAGGAGCCTGGCGTGAACGGGACGATCGTCGTCACCCGCGGCGCCCGCGCCACCGAGCGGGCCCTGCTTGCCGAGGTTGAGCGGTTCCTCGAGCAGAGCCAAGCCAGCCCTACTCTCCTCGACAGGCCGCTCAGGGTCGTGGTGCCTTCGGTTGGTCTCCGAGTGCACGTTCAAGCCCGTCTCGTCGAGGCCCGTGGTCGCGCCGCGGTCGGCGTCGTCGTCGAGACGTTGTGGTCCCTCGCCTGCGAGGTCCTGGAGCGCGCGGGCGAGCCGCCACTTCCGGGCCGATCCCCGCTGGCCCTGCTCGTGCAGCGGTGCGGCCGGCGGGACGCCGCTCTCCGTCCCGTCCTCGACGGCTTCGAGGGGAGCTCCGCGGCGCTTCTCGGCGCGGTGCGCGACCTCCTCGACGCGGGGTTCACCCCGAAGCATGGCGAGGCGTGCCGCGCGGCCCTGCAGAGCCTCAGCGGCGAGGCTCCCGCCCACGAGCTCGAGCGCGCCGCCGCCGTCGTGCGGGTCGCGGCCGCCGTCCACGCCGAGGCGGAGGAGCTCGGCATCGGCCTGCCGTCGACGCCACTGGGGCGGGCAGCGGAGCTCCTCGAAGGGGACCCCACGCTGTTGCGCGCCCGAGCGGTGCTCGTCCACGGCTTCGCCGAGGCCACCGGCGTCGCCACCCGCCTGCTCGTCGCTCTCCTCAGGAGCTACGAGACGCGGGTGTTCATCGACGTGCCCCGCGACCCCGCGAGCCCCGGCGACGAGGCGGGCACAGGCTTTCTCGAGCGCCTGCGCAGGCGGCTGCTCGACGCGGGCGCCGCGGAGGAGCTTCGTGGCGACGGGGACGAGCGCGCGAGCCTGCGCATGGTCGCCGCCGCCGGGGCCGATGGCGAGGCCCGTGCCGTTGCATGTCAGGCGCGCGCGCTTCTCGACCGTGGCGTCGAGCCGGAGAGGATCCTGGTCGTCGTCCCCCGGCCTGAGGAGATGCGCGCCCCGCTGGCGAGGCACTTCGATCGTCTCGGCGTGCCGTTCTCGTGCCGTGGCGTTCCTTCCTGGGCGGGGCCGGTCACGCGCCAGGGAGCGGCGCTGCTCGCCCTGCTCGCCGACGGCGAGGACACCGCGCCCGGCGTCTGGTTGGCGGCGTGGGGACCTCCCGAGGCCTGGCGGGCCGAGCTCGACCTCGCCCTCAAGGTGCGCGGGTGTCTCCGCCTCGCCGACGTGCCGACGGCGCTGCGCGGGGCCGAGGGCGCGATCGAGCTGCCCATGCGCGAGCGGCTCGCCGAGGGTACCGGCGGCGCTCTCGTGGCACCGCGGCGCGCCCTGGCGGGACGGGTTGCCGAGAGAGCGGCGCGCGTGGCGGAAGGCACCCTCGCGGCGCTTCGGGCATGGCCCGACGAGGCCACGGCCCGTCGCCATGGTGAGACGCTCGCCGGGTTGATCGCGGGCGTGCTCGGCCTCGGCGCGGACCTCCCCGACCTCCGCGCCGCGATCGACGGCACCGCCGCCGACCTCCCGCCGCACGTCACGCTGACGAGGACGGAGTTCCGCGAGCTCCTCGCCGCCCGTTTCACCGAGATCGGGCGGGTCGAGGTCGGGGGACATGGGGGCGGGGTCCAGGTGTGCAGCGCCCTCCAGGCGCGCGGGCTGACCGCCGACCACCTCTTCTTGACCGGTCTGAACCGTGGAGTCTTCCCCCGGGAGAGCCGCGCCGACCCGATCCTCGCCGACCCGGTGAGGCTCGCCCTGCGACGTGCCCTCCCGGAGATCCCGGTCAAGCGGGCGGTCAACCTCGAGGAGCGCTACCTCTTTGCCCATTTCCTCAGCGCCGCCACCGCGGCGGAGCTGAGCTGGCAGGCGACTGACGACGATGGGCGCGGACGCCCAGAGTCACCCTTCATCACCAGGCTGAGGCTGGCATTCCCCGAACTGCGGGAGGGGAGTGTTTCGCGGCCGGGAGAGACTGCGGCGGTCGACGAGCCGGTCTGGACCGCCGACGAGTGCGCCATCCAGGCCGCCCTGGCCGGCAGCCGGGCGAGCTTCCGTAGGGCCCTCGCCTGGTCTTTCGCCGAGCGCGGACTCGGGAGCCGCGATGCCGTGCGGCTGGCTGCGGCCCGCTGCGCCGCCCTCGACGAGCATGACCCCCGCGTCGACACCCGCGAGGGCCGCAGGAGCCTCAACTCGTTGGGGCCATTCTTCGGCTTCGTCGCCCCGATCGCCGGCCTCGAGCCCCGTCTCTCGGTGACGCTGCTCGAGGGGCTGGCGCGGTGCCCATGGCGCGCGTTTCTCGAGCGCGTGCTCGGGGTCGAGGTGATGCCCGATCCGGCGGCGGGCCTCGGCCCGGGGAGGAACGAGGTCGGTGGGGCCGTCCATCGCGTCCTGGAGCGCCTCGTCCTCGCCGCCGCGGGCAATCTGCCGACGACACTCGCCGAGGCCCTCGAGGCCGAGCCGCAAGCCGTCGCGTGGCCCGCCGAGCGCGCGCTGGCGGCGCTGGTCGACGAGCAACTCGCCGGCGAGGTGGCGGAGGGACGGGTGTCCGGTTTGACCGCGCCGATGTTGCGCGCCCGTGTCCACGTCCTTCTCGCCACCGCCCGGGACGAGGACTGGGCCGAAGGGTCTCGTCCCCTCGCGGCCCTCGGAGTCGAGGTCAAGGGGCGGGTTTCGTTCGCCGACAAGACGGGCCACGCCCGCGTTGTGACTTTCCAGGCGGATCGCGTCGACGAGGAGCGCGGTCGGCGCCGCGTCACCGACTACAAGACCGGGACGCCCCAGGTGACCGCCACGAGCGAGACGGGCCGCCGGGAGGCGACCCTCCGCGAGGTGCGCCGCGGCTTTCTCCTCCAGGGGGCCGCCTACGCGGCGGCCGGTGGGGCGAACGTCGAGGGTCGCTACCTCTACCTCAGGCCTGACCTCGAGCCGCCCGTGCGCACCCTCACCCTCGCCGGGGACGACGGGGAGTTGTTCGACGCCTTTTCGGCCGCGGCGCGGTCCCTCGTCGAGCTCGTGGACCTCGGCGTCTTCGTCCCCCGGCTCGTGGACAAGACGCTGGAGAAGGTTGGCGAGTCTTGCGAGTCCTGCCCCGTGTTCGAGGCGTGCCTGCAGCACGACACGGTGTCGCGGCATCGCCTCCAGCGCTGGGTGCGCGACGGTGGAAGCGCGGGGGAGGGGAGCCCCGAGCTCGCGGCCCGTGCGCTCTGGCGCTCCTCGCCCGAGGCGGAGGAGGGCGGGGCGGAATGAGTCGTCCGGTTGCGTCCCCGCTTCCAGACAGCGCCGAGCGGGCGCTGGCGGTGAGCACGTTCGACCGACCGCTGCTCGTCGAGGCCGGCGCCGGCACCGGCAAGACCTCGACACTGGTCGGCCGCATCCTCGCCTGGGCGCTCTCCCGCGGCTGGGAGCACGCCGAGGCCGACGCCGGCAGCCCCGGAGCGGACGATCAAGTCGCCGCCGCAACCATGCGCGGCATCGTCGCCATCACCTTCACGGAGGCGGCTGCCGCCGAGATGGCGTCGAGGGTTGGCGCCGCCCTTGCGGAGCTCGCCGCGGGCAAACCGACCCCGAACCTCGGCGACGGCCTCCCTGGCCTCGAGGCGGGGCCGTTGCGTGCCCGGGCGCGGTCGCTTCTCGTCGCTCTCGACCAGTTGGTGGTGTGCACGATCCACGCGTATTGTCGACGCCTGCTCGCCCAGTACCCTCTGCCCGCCGGTCTGCACCCCATGTTCACCGTCGACGCCGACGAGACGCAGGTCGACGAGGTGGCGCGCGACGTCGTGCGTGGGTGGCTGCGCGAGGAGGGAGACGACGCCGACCTGCTCGTCCTGGCCAGACGCGGCCTCGGCGCCGACCACCTCGTCGACGCCGTGCGGGAAGTCCTCAAGGCGGGCTTGCCCGTCGAGGCACTCGCTCCCGACCCGGCCCTGAGCGAGGCGACGGCGAGGGCAGTCTCCGGGCTGGGCAGCGCCGTCAACACCCTCACGGGGCTTCTCGACGGGCCCGCTGCGCAGGCGCGCCGCGCGAAGAAGCTGCCCCTCGTCCACGCGACTCTCACCGAGCTCGCCTCACGGCTTGCCGCCGCCGAGGGAGCCGCGCGCGTGAGGGAGGCGGCCGGGGAGGTCTTCGACGGCGGGGTGCGCGAGCACCTCGGCAAGTGGACGCGGGACGAATTCGGCAAAGAGGAGCTCGCCCTGCTGGCCGGGAGCGCGCGCGACGTGCGGGATGCCGCGGCGACGGTGTGTCGGACGTGGGATGCGCTGCTGGCCTGGGATCCCGAGCTGCTCGACGCCGGCCGTCGTGTGCTTATGGTTCTCGTCGCCCGGGCGCGGAGCGAGCTCGGCCGACGCGGCGCACTCACGTTCAACGACCTACTGCGCAAAACCCGCGATCTTCTGCGCGACAACTCCGACGTGGCGCGGAGGATACGGCGCGAGATCGGGCAGCTGCTCGTCGACGAGTTCCAGGACACCGATCCGGTGCAGTGCGACGTGCTGCGTCTGCTCGCCTTCACGGGGCCGGAGAACGAGAGACCGGGCCTGTTCGTCGTCGGCGACCCGAAGCAATCGATCTACGGCTGGCGCGGTGCCGACCTGGCCGCCTACGACGCCTTCACCGCTGAGCTCGAAGCGAGATCCGACGGCGTGACGACGTTGAGCGCCAACTTCCGTTCCGACGCCGTGATCCTGGAGGAGGTCGACCGCGTCATTGCGCCCGCGATGATCGAGAGCAAGGGGGTTCAGCCTCCGTTCCGGTCTTTACGGGCGACGGTCTGCCGTGAACGGCCGGCCTGGCGCGGCGACGAGCGCTGGGCGCCGGTGGAGTACTGGATCTCGTGGCGCTCGGCGGACCGGAAAACGCGTGCCTTCGAGGCGACCACGTTGGAGGCGCGAGCGCTCGCCGAAGACATCGCCGCGCTCCATGGGCAAGGAGCCGGTTGGGGGAGTTTCGGCGTCCTCGTCCGCACCGCCTCCGATCTCGATGTCTACCTCGAGGCCCTGCGCCAGCGGGGAATCCCGTATCAGGTCGAGAGGGATCGCAGCTACTACCAGCGGCGGGAGGTCATCGAGGCTGCGGCGTTGGTGCGCTTTGTCGTCGACCCGTGCGACCAGCTCGCCATGGTGTGCTGGTTGCGCTCGGCGTCGGTGGGGGTGCCGGACGCCGCGCTCGTGCCGCTGTGGCGGGGGGGCCTGCCGGCGATGCTCAGCGACCTCCGCGAGGTTGACGCGGCGCTCGAGGCGCGCATCGCGTCGTTGGCTGCCGCGGTCGCGCGGGAGCTCCCGGCAAGCATCCCGGGTTTGGCGCGACTGACTGGTTGGGAGCTCACCTTGGTAGCCGCGGCGGCCGCCCTCGCGCGGCTCCGGGGCTCGTTCCGCTCCGGATCGGCCCACGCCTTCGTCGAGGAGCTTCGCGCCCTCACGCTCGTCGAGGCGACTGAGGCGGCGCGATCGGCGGGCGCTTTCCGTGTCGCCAACCTCGGCCGCTTCTTCCGCCGTCTCGCCGCCGCGCTGGAGGAGTCAACCAGCGACCCGGGCGCCGTCCTCCGCTTCCTCCGCCTGGCGGTGCGCGAGCAGCGCGAGGAGGCAAGCAGCCGGCCGGGGCTCTCGGTCACCGACGCGGTAACGGTCACCACCATCCATGGCGCAAAGGGGCTCGAGTTCGAGCACGTCTACTTGATGCAGGTGCACAAGGCGGCCGGCGGGCGCCAGCGCGAGACCGCGGTGACGGCCGCCGCGGAGCTCGGCCTGGGGTGGGAGTACCGGATCCTGGGGGCGGCGACGCCCGGGTGGGGAGAGGTGGAGGCCCGCAGGGGAACCGTCGGCGACGCGGAGCTCGTCCGTACGCTCTACGTCGCTCTGACCAGGGCCAAGCGGCGCCTCGTCGTGGCGGGGAGCTGGACGCGACCAGGCCAATCGGCTCGCACGGAGACTCACGCCCGGCTGCTCGCGGGCCGTGACCCCGCGCCACCCGACCTGGGGATGCTGTGGAGCGAAGCACGGACCGCCGGGCGGCATTGGGTCGACACCGCAGGGGCCCGCTGGGTCTTCCCGGCGCTCGCGCCCGGCGACGCCGGGCCGGCTCTGGAGGAAGGGGCAGCGGCCCTGCGCGAGGCGGGACGGCCGACGCCGGCGCAGTATCTCGTGGTGGCGCGTCGCGCGGCCCACGTCAGGATGGGCCGCGCCATCGTCGAACCGGCCAGCGCAGAGACGCATCGCGGCGCCGGCTTTGAAACCGGCGACGACGAGCGCGCTGCCACCACGCCGGGCCGGTCACGGGAGATCGCGACGGCGGTTGGCTCGGCGGTTCACGGCATCCTCGAGGCGCTGCGGTTCGAGGCCGACCTCGGCTCCGAGCTCGAACGACTCCGCCCGAGGGCGGAGCTGGAGCTCGGTCGGCAGCTGCCAACCGAGCTCGTGGCCGGCGCCTTGGAGTCGCTGTCTGCCCTCATCGAGCGGTTGCGCCGACCACCCTGGCCCGAGCACCTCGCCGGGTTGCGTGGGCGGGTCGTGGCGCGCGAACTGCCCATCCTGGCCTCCGGGTCCTCTCCGGGCCAGGTGGTGGTCGGGTTCGCCGACGTCCTCGCCCGCGACGGGTCGGATCTCGTGGTCATCGACTACAAGACCGACGCGGTCGACGAAGGACCGGCGCTGGCGGAACGTGCCTCGGCCTACGCGCCCCAGGGCGCGACCTACTCCAGGGCCGTCCAGGAGGCGCTCGGCCTGCCAACCCCGCCGCGCTGCGAGCTGTGGTTCCTGCGGGCTGGGCGCATCGTCATGGTGTGACGGCGGCCACCCGTCTGCTCGACTTGCCAAGCGCCCGGTGCAGGCACTAGAGTCGGGGAGCATGGCCGGTACACCGGTACCTCCTTTTCTCCAGAAGCTTGAAGAGCTGCGCCAGCAGCAGGCGGAGGCGGAGCGCGCCGGCACCAGCGAAGGCCGCAGCGTGGCGGCGCAGTTGCGCGCACAGGTCGAGGACGAGGCGCGCCGCGTCACGTCGGAGCTGACCCGCTGGCAGCGGTGCTTGCTCGCGCGCCACGCGGAGCGCCCCTACACGCTCGACTACGTCCGTGGTCTCTTCACGGAGTGGGTCGAGCTGCACGGCGACCGCGGCTTCGGCGACGACCCGGCGATCGTCTCCGGGCTCGCCCTCTTCGATGGGCAAAGCGTCGCGGTGGTCGGTCACCAGAAGGGGCGCGACACCAAGGACAGGCTCCATCGCAACTTCGGGCAACCTAAGCCCGAGGGCTACCGCAAGGCCCTGCGCATCATGCACCTGGCCGAGAGGTTCGGCCTGCCGCTGGTTTCGTTCGTCGACACGCCCGGCGCCTATCCCGGCCTGGACGCCGAGGAGCGTGGCCAGGCCGAGGCGATCGCGCGTAATCTGCGCGAGATGGCTGCTCTCCAGACGCCGGTGGTGGTCGTGGTCACGGGCGAGGGAGGCTCCGGCGGTGCCCTCGGGATCGGCGTCGGCGACCGCGTCCTCATGCTCGAGCACTCGGTCTACTCGGTCATTTCGCCCGAGGGGTGTGCGGCGATCCTGTGGAAGGACCAGTCGGAGGTGCAGAAGGCGGCCGAGGCGCTGCGTCTGACCGCCCCGGACCTTTTGCGCCTCGGCGTCATCGACGAGATCGTGCCCGAGCCCCTCGGCGGCGCGCACATGGATCCGCCCCTCGCGATCCGCACGGTCGGCCGTGCCATCCACAAGTCCCTCGGCGAGCTCCGCCACATCAAGCGGGAGGAGCTCCCGCGCCGTCGTTTCGCCAAGTTCAGGGCCATGGGCCAGTTCGCGGAACGGTGACGGTTTCCCCAAGATCGGTCCGCCGCTTCTCCCTCGTGGCTCTCCTGGCGTGGCTGCTGCTGCTCGGGGGGATGTTCGCCGAGCGGCAGCTCCGGCGGCGGCCCACGGTGAGCCAGATCGATCTCGGCCAGGTCGCGGCCGGGAGCGAGGAGACCGCGGTCCGGGTCCATCGCGGCTTCGAGTACTCCGACACGCTGGGGATCGAGCCCAACTTCCGGGTCGCGGCGAGCGAGACGGTCGAGTTTGCCTCGGGGTGGTACGAGCTGCGCGACGTCGAGGTCTCCCTTTTCCACCGAGGGCAGGTCGCGTACGGGCTCGCCTCACAGCGCGCGCGCTTCAACCCCGGGCTGCGCGAGGCGAAGGTCACTGGCGAGGCGCAGTTGTCGCTCGGTCGGGGCATCGCTGCGCGGGCCGAGGGCTTCGTCCTGCGCGGCCCGGAGCGAGAGTTCGCGAGCAGCGGGGCGGTCACCTTCGCCGGGGCGGGGTGGGCCGGGGTCGCCGGGGGACTCTCGGGCCGCCTGGCCGAGAACATCCTGGAGATCGTCGGCGGCCTCTCGGCGTCGACCCGACAGCGCCAGGGTGAGCCCGCGTTGGTGCTGCTGGCCCCGTCGGCCCGGTACCGGCGTTCTGCCGCCCACCTCGAACTCTCCCAGGGGGTCACTCTGCTCAAGGGAGGCCTCGAGGTCAGGGCGCCACGCGCCGAGATCCAGCTCAACGAGGCGGAAGGGGTCGTGCGCCGGGTGGCGCTCGCGGGCGGGGTCCGCGTGGAGGGCGCCTTCGCCAGCGGGGAGGAGATCCTGCTCGACGGCGATAGCGCCACGGTCGAGGTGGGTGATGAGGGGCGGTTGCGGCTGACGGCTCAGCCGAC
>Ga0315287_10006097_pt1 | contig 11948 bp, 16 predicted proteins | sample YL17G11_0_MG_FD_205037 | JGI IMG/M metagenome (GOLD analysis project Ga0315287, IMG submission 205037) | Sediment microbial communities from Yellowstone Lake, YNP, Wyoming, USA - YL17G11_0 | ecosystem: Environmental > Aquatic > Freshwater > Lake > Sediment | place: USA: Wyoming | collected...
ACGGGCAGACGACGACGCTGTCGTTCACCGCGGCGTCGAACAACTTCGAGCTCGCCATCGCGGTCGCGGTCGCGACGTTCGGCATCAACCACGGCGCGGCGTTCGCCGCGGTCATCGGCCCGCTCGTCGAGGTGCCGGCGCTCATCGCGCTCGTCAACGTGGCGCTCTGGTTCCGACGCAAGTTGTTCCATATACAGGAGGTGAAGGCATGACAGCTCCGCAGGATATCCGAAAGTCGGTATCGAAGACGTACGCCAGCGCCGTCGAGCAGAACAAGGCGCCGGGAGGTTCCTGCTGCTCGGGCCCGGCTCCGCAAGGCGTCCTGACCACCCTCGCGGGGTACAGCCGCGCGGAGCTCACGGCACTTCCGGCCGACGCGGTGACCAACTCCTTCGGCTGCGGCAACCCCGTGGCGCTCGCCGAGATCCGCGAGGGCGACACGGTGCTCGACCTCGGCTCGGGCGCGGGTATCGACCTCCTGCTCGCCGCCAAGCTCACCGGGCCCAAGGGCAAGGTGATCGGCGTCGACATGACCTCGACGATGATCGAGCGCGCGCGGGCCAACGCGGCCGCCGCCGGGCTCACGAACGTCGAGGTGCGCGAGGGGATCATCGAGGATCTCCCGGTGGAGTCGGACTCGGTCGACTTCGTGGTCTCCAACTGCGTCATCAACCTCTCGCCCGAGAAGAAGAGGGTCTTCGCCGAGCTGTCCCGGGTGCTCAGGACCGACGGCCGCTTCTCGATCTCGGACATTGTCGCCGAGCCGATGCCGGGCTGGATGAAAGAAGAGAACCTGCTCTACTCCGCGTGCATCTCCGGGGCGATCCCCGAGGCGGAATACCTCGCGGGGCTCCGGGAAGCCGGCCTGGTCGATGTCGCGGTGCGCGACCGCCTGGTGTACGACGCCTCGCAGCTCGCCGGGCTGCTCGACTCCACGACAGGCGGGGGCTGCTGCTGCGGCTCCGAGACGCTGCCGAAGGAGAAGCTCGCGAAGGTCACCGAGGCGCTCGCCGGCAAGGTGGCGAGCATCCGTGTCGTGGGGCGCAAGCCCGAGGAGATGATCCCATGAAGGGCATCCTCTTCATGTGCGTCGCGAACTCGGCGCGCAGCCAGATGGCCGAGGGGATCGCGCGCTCGATGGTCCCGGCCGGGACGAAGGTGTGGTCCGCGGGCTCACGGCCCACACACGTGCGGCCCGAGGCCATCGCGGTCTTGAAGGAGATCGGCATCGACATCTCGCTTCACCACTCCAAGACGGTCGACGAGATCCCGGCGGTCGAGGTCGACACGGTCATCACCCTGTGCGGCGAGGAGGAGTGCCCGGTGTTCCTGGGCGAGGTGACGCGGCTGCACTGGGGGCTCCCCGATCCTGCCGCGTTCGAGGGCTCCGGGGAAGGTCGGCTGAACGCATTCAGGAACCTGCGCGACGAGCTCCGCCAGCGTATCGAGGCGTTGCTGGCCGGCAAAGACGAAGGAGACCGCAAATGAAAATCCAAGTGTTCGACCCGCCGATGTGCTGCTCCACGGGAGTCTGCGGGCCCTCGGTCGATCCCGAGCTCGTGCGCTTCGCCGCCGACCTCGACTGGCTGAAGCGCCAGGGCGTCGACGTGGAGCGGTATAACCTCTCCCAGCAGCCCGCCGCCTTTGCCGGCGACCCGGTGGTGAAGAACGCGCTCTCGAAGGACGGCAACGACTGCCTGCCGTTGACCCTGGTGGACGGCGCCGTCGTCTGCAAGGGCAAGTACCCCACGCGCGAGGCGCTGGCCGGCTACGCCGGGCTCGAATTGCAGCCGAGCATCTTCACCGACGCGGTACGGGAGCTCGTGGCTATCGGCGCGTCCATCGGCTCGAACTGCGAGATGTGCTTCAAGTACCACTACGGCGCGGCGCGCAAACTCGGCGTGTCCAAGGAGGACATGCGCCTGGCTGTGGAGGTGGCGCAGATGGTCAAGGACAGTCCGGCGAAGTCGATTTCGGAGCTCGCCGAGAAGTATCTGCGCGAGCAGCCGACCAATATCACCGCGTGCTGCTGCGGCCCGTCTACGGATGGAGTCGCCGCGGGAGACAAGAAGCCCGGCAAGGGCTCCTGCTGCTGAGAACGAAATGACCGAACCGGGTGCAAAGAAAGCGCAGCCGCGGCGCCTGTGGCTGCTCGTGGTGGTGCTCGCGCTGGCGGCGGCGGGGATCGCGTACTCCCTATACCGCCGGGGCTCCGCTCCCGACGAGGTCGTCGTGACCGGCAGCGGCCGCCCGCAACTGTTCGACTTCGGAATGGGCGTCTGCACGCAGTGCAAGCGCATGAAGCCGGTGATGGAGCGCGCGGCCAACGAGTTGAGCGACTATGCGGAGGTCTACGTACTCGACATTCGCAACGAGGTGAACGAGCAGCTCGCGGAGCGGTACGGGATGCACGCCATCCCGTTCATCCTCCTCGTCGACGGGGCCGGCAAGGAGCTCTGGCGGCACGAGGGATTCGTCGACTACCCGGAGCTGTTGAAAGAGGTCAAGGAGCGACTGGGCGCGAAGGGTGGAGTCTGTTCGCCGGAGAAGGAAGGATGTGGATCATGAACCTCACAAACATCGAAACGCGCTATCTGTTCTTTACCGGCAAGGGCGGCGTCGGCAAGACCTCGATCTCCTGCGCCACAGCCATCGCGCTCGCGGACAAAGGCCGCAGTGTCCTGCTCGTCAGCACCGACCCGGCGTCGAACCTGGACGAGGTGCTCGGTGTGAAGCTCGGGTCCACGCCGACCCCGGTGCCCGCCGTCGCCCGTCTGGAGGCGATGAACTTGGACCCCGAGCTCGCGGCGAGCGCGTACCGCGAGAAGATGGTGGGGCCGTATCGCGGCGTCCTTCCGGACGCGACCGTGCGCAGCATGGAGGAGCAGCTCTCGGGATCGTGCACGATGGAGATCGCGGCGTTCGACGAGTTCTCCCGGCTGCTCGGCGATCCCGACCGCACGTCCGCCTTCGACCACGTGATCTTCGACACGGCGCCCACGGGCCACACCTTGCGGCTCCTCTCGCTGCCGCATGCCTGGTCCTCGTTCATCGAGACGAGCACGACCGGCACCTCCTGCCTCGGCCCGCTCGCGGGGCTGAAGGATCAGCAGAAGCTCTACCTGGCATCGGTCGAGGCGCTCGCGAACCCCACGCGGACGACCCTCATCCTGGTGAGCCGCCCCGAGGTGTCGGCGCTGCGCGAAGCGGCGCGGTCGAGCGCGGAGCTGCGCGAGCTCGGCGTGACGAACCAGTGCCTCGTGCTGAACGGCGTGTTCCGGGCGACGCGGCAAGACGATCCAGTGGCCGCCGCGTTCGACAGGCGCGGTCGCGATGCGCTCGCGGCCATGCCTGCCGGAATCCGCGAGCTGCCACGCCAGGAGATCCGTCTGAGCCCGCGCGCCCTGCTCGGTGCGGACGCCCTGCGGACGATGTTCGACGAAGCGGCACAGCCCGCGGCTTCGCGCCCGCCGAGCTCCCGGCCGCGGAAGCTGCCGGAGCCGCTCGTCCGGCTCGTCGACGAGATGGAGACCGCCGGCAGGGGCGTCATCATGACCATGGGCAAGGGCGGCGTGGGCAAGACCACGGTGGCCGCCGCCATCGCGCTTGAGCTCGCCCGGCGCGGTCATCCCGTGCACCTGAGCACGACCGATCCGGCGGCGCACGTCTCGTGGCTCATCGACGACCCGCCGGTGGGCCTCAAGGTCGGACGCATCGACGCCGAAGGCGAGACGCAGGCGTACCGCGACGAGGTCATGGGCGCCGTCGGTGGGAATCTGGACGCGCAGGGGAAGGCCCTCCTGACCGAGGATCTGCGCTCTCCCTGCACCGAGGAGGTCGCGGTGTTCCGGACGTTCGCGCGCACGGTCGCCGAGGGGAAGGACGGGTTCGTGGTCCTCGACACGGCGCCGACCGGGCACACCATCCTCCTTCTCGACGCGGCCGAGGCGTACCATCGCGAGGTGCTGCGCCAGTCGAGCAACATGCCGGAGACGGTTCGAGAGCTTCTGCCCCGCCTGCGCGATCCGGAGTTCACGCGCATCCTGCTTGTCACCTTGCCCGAGGCGACCCCGGTCCACGAGGCGGCGCGGCTGCAGAGCGACCTCGCTCGCGCCGAGATCCACCCGTTCGCCTGGGTGATCAACCAGGCGCTCACGCCGGTCGACACCGCCGACCCGATCCTCGTGAGTCGGCAGTCGAACGAGCAGGGCTACATCGCCGAGGTCGTCGACAAGCTCGCGAAGCGCACCGCGCTGGTGCCCTGGCTCCTCGAAAGCCCCACGGGCCGAGAGGGGCTTCTCGCGACCCTCGGGCCCGCGTCGAGAGCGCCCGGCGGTTCTTCCAATTGACAGTACCCGGTTAACCGGATATTCGAATCACCGAATTGGAGGCCGGGATGCGGACGCTCGCGCAGTTCTTCAAGACCCTGGCCGACGAGAGCCGGCTGCAGATCCTCTGGTTGCTCTCCAAGCACGAGGAGCTGTGCGTCTGCGACGTCGTCGAGGCGCTGCGCATCACGCAGTCCAAGGCGTCGAGACACCTGACCACCTTGAAGCACGCCGGCCTGGTGACCGACCGCAGGGATGGCGCGTGGTCCTACTACTCCCTCAAGCCGGTGGCGAACGCGCTGGAGCGAGCACAGCTTCAGTCGCTCCTGACCGGGATGGAGTGCCATCCAGGCGCCGCCGAGGTCCTCCGCGATCTGAACGCCTGGCTGGCCACGAGCAGCCGGGGGAAAACCTGCGCCGACAAGAGAGGGTGCAAGCCCGCCAACAAAAGAGGGCCGAAGAGGCCATAGAGAGAGGTGACGTGATGAGATTGTCTTCGATGATGGTCGTCGTGCTCGCGGTCGGGCTCTGGTCCTTGTCCGGGTGCTCCTCGCAGGAGCCCTCATCCGAGGCGACGAAGTCGGACACGGCGGGCGCGAAGGCCGCGGACACCAAGGCCACGACGCCCGACGCGAAGGCGACCCCCGAGGCGAAGCCGGTTCCGGTCATCGTGCTCGGCGACCAGCGGTGCACCGACCCGAGCTGCAACACGAAGCGTCCCCTCAACTCTCTCAAGGTGATGATCCCCGGCCTCGTGGTGACCGAGCTGGATTGGGGCTCTCCCGAGGGCAAGGCGGCCTACGCGGAGCACGGGCTGCAGTTCCTGCCGGCGTTCATCTTCGACCCGGCGCTGCAGGGCGAGGAGAGCGCCCTGAAGCGGCTCGCCCGGTCGCTCAAGCCCAGCGCCAAGGCGGGCTTCCAGGTCCTCCAGATGCGCGCGACCTTCGATCCGACCAAGGAGATCTGCGACAACGGCACCGACGACACGGGCGACGGCAAGGCGGACTGCGACGACGACGACTGCAAGGCGTCGTTGGTCTGCCGCCCCGAGATCAAGGGCGACCTGCAGGTGTTCGTGATGTCTCAGTGCCCCTACGGGACCAAGGCGCTCGACGCGATGCAGGAGGTGCTCAAGGCGTTCGGCAAGGAGATCACGTTCGACGTCCACTACATCGCGAGCGAGACCGGTGACGGCTTCCAGTCGCTCCACGGCCAGCCCGAGGTCGACGAGAACATCCGGGAGCTGTGCGCCAAGAAGCTGGCGCCGAAGAACTTCAAGTGGATGGAGTACGTCTGGTGCAGGGACAAGGACATCAAGTCCACGGCGTTCGAGAGCTGCGTCAAGGCCGCGGGGATCAATCCTGCGAAGTTCAACGCCTGCGCCACCGGCGACGAGGGGAAGCAGCTCCTGCGTGACGACCTGAAGCTCGCCCAGTCGCTCGGCATCGGCGCGAGTCCCTCCTGGATCGTAAACAACAAGATCAAGCTCGCCGGCATCGCACCCAAGGCGATTCAGACTGGCATCTGCGGGGCGAACCCGGAGCTCGCCGGCTGCAAGGTGCCGCTCTCCGGTCCCGAGCCGGGGAAGGGCGGCGGAGGCGGTTGCGGTGGTGGCGGCGGCTGCGGGGGTGGCGGTTCGTGCGGCGGCGGCGGCGGCTCCTGCGGCGGCGGGGGCGGCGGTTCGTGCGGGGGCGGCGGCTCCTGCGGTGGTGGCGGATCGTGCGGCGGTCAGTGACACGTTGAGACACGGCGATGGAACCTATCGATTACAAGAAAGAGCTGGAGAAACAGTGCGGGCCCGATTGCGACTGCGCCGCCGAGGGTGAGCCCGCGGCTGTCGCGGGCGCCGCACCCGAGGGTGACGCGGCGCAAGCCTGCTGCGGCCCGACGTGCGATTGCAACAAGCCCGTCCCCCGCAGCCGGGGCAAGATCGCGGTGGCGATCCTGGTGCTCGCCGCGGCCGCGACCATCCTGGTGGTGAAGCTCGTGGGAAAAGCCGAGAACCCGACGCCCGGCGACGGCCCGGCGGCGGTCGAGGCGAACGAAGCATCTGCCATCCCACAGGCGGCGAAACCCCTGGGCTCGTTCGCCGAGCTCAACACATCGGCGGCACAGATGGACGCCGTGCTCGTCATGGTCCCTGCCAAGGATGACGGCGTGGCCGGACAGGAGATCGCCCGGGTGGTCAACGCGGCCAGGCAGAAGCTCACCGCAAAGGCGATGACCGTCGACGTGTACTCCCTGCGCAAGGACTCGCCCGACTACGCGGCGATGGCCGGAAGGCACACCCTTCCAGGGGTCGTCGTCTTCGCCGGGGGAGGCGAGAAGGCGCTGGTGTCCAAGGACAACATCGACGCTGGAATGCTCACCGGGACGGTCACGGAGTCGAAGCTGCTGCAGGCGTACGTCGCCGCGTCGATGGGGGCCGCCGGCGGCGGCTGCAACTGCGCCAAGGGCGCAACCTGCGGCGGCAACTGATCCATGGTCAACCACTTCGTCAACAGCCTGCAGGAGGTCGCAAACCAGCCCATCGCGCTGCTGATCTCCTTGCTCCTCGGCGCCGTGAGCGCGGCCGGGAGCGCGTGCTGCACGCTCCCCACCCTGGGCATCCTCCTGGGCTACTCGGGAACCCGAGCCCAGAACGACCGCCGCTCGGCCCTGCGCTTCTCGGGGACGTTCACGCTGGGCATCGTCCTCTCGCTGATCGTCATCGGGTTGATCGCGGGCTTCGTCGGGCAGGTCGCCCAGCAGTCCCTGGGGCTGTACTGGAAGGTGTTCGCCGGGGTCATCGCCATCGTCCTCGGTCTCGTGACCCTCAAGCTGATCCCGTTTCGCCTGCCGGCCGCAGTGCAGAACCGGATGGACAAGCCTCCCTCCGCAGCCGGAACGACGGCTCTCGGCGTCGTGATGGGCGGCGGTGTGGCTGTCAGCTCGCTGCCGTGCAACCCGGGGATCTTCATCGTCCTCGGCGCCGCGGTGCTCCAGGGCGAGGTCGTGTGGGCGCTCCTGCTGCTCACCGCTTTCGCCATCGGGTTCAGCCTCCCTCTGGGGGCGATCCTGCTCGGCGTGTCGCTGGGCAAGACGATCCCGCTCGCGCAGAAGATGGGGGACGGGATCAGGAAGGTCTCGGGCGTCATCCTCATCGCCGCCGGCTTCTACCTGCTCATCTCCCTGTGAGGATTTGCTGTCTGACGGAATCCACGCTTGACAATGTGGCCATATGGCCACATATATTCCGTGGTGACAGGAGGCGACGAATGGCACGACGGGATACGGACATCTTCAAGCGGCAGGCGCGGGTGCTCAAGGCGCTGGCCAACGAGTCCCGGCTCAAGATCGTCGACCGGCTGTCGCGCGGCGAGAGCTCGGTCGGCGAGCTGACCGAGGTCGTGGGCACGGACCGCACGACGGTGTCCAAGCACCTCGCCGTGCTGCGCGCGCACGGGATCGTCGCGGATCGGCGGGAGGGCAACGTCGTCTACTACACGCTGCTTACGCCGTGCGTCATGAGCTTCTTCTCGTGCGCCACCCAGGTGTTGAAGGAGAGGGCATGATCCGTTTGCCGTCATCGAAGCGCGGCCGCCGCTCCACTCGGGGAGCGACGTGGGGCGACCGGATTGGGCCCCTTTTTTTGAGCGAATGTTGTCAATGTGGCCATGTCGCCACTTACAAACCGGAGCCGTGACATGAAGGAACGCTGGAAGCTCCTCCTGATCCTGGTCGCGTTCGCGGCGTGCTGGTTCCTGCCCGCGGACAGCCCGCGGGTCGCCTCCGCCCTGCACGAGAGCCTGTCGCTCGTGAAGTGGTACGCGAGGGAGCATGTGCTCTTGTGCCTCGTGCCGGCGTTCTTCATCGCCGGTGCGATCAGCGTGTTCGTGAGCCAGGGCGCGGTGATGAAGTACCTGGGGCCCAAGGCGAACAAGTTCATCTCCTACCCCGTGGCCGCGATCTCCGGAACGATCCTCGCGGTGTGCTCCTGCACCGTGCTCCCTCTGTTTTCGAGCATCCATAAGCGCGGCGCGGGCCTCGGTCCGGCGACGGCGTTCCTCTACTCCGGCCCCGCGATCAACATCCTCGCCATCATCCTCACGGCGCGAGTACTGGGATTCGAGCTCGGCGTCGCCCGCGCGGTGGGCGCGATCTCGTTCGCCGTGATCATCGGCCTCCTGATGCACCTCATCTTCCGCAAGGAGGAGGCCAAGCGGCAGGAGGCGGCCGGCGGCGTGGTCATGCCGGACGAGGTCAAGGGGCGCGCCCTGTGGCAGGACGGGATCTACTTCTTCGCGATGATCGCCATCCTCGTGTTCGCGAACTGGGGCAAGCCCGCGGCTGGTGACAACGGCGCTTGGGCGATGATTCACTCAGTGAAGTGGATCGTCACCGGGGTCTTCGGGGTGATGCTGTTAGGCAGCCTCCTCGCGTGGTTCAAGAAGGACGAGCTGTCGATGTGGGTCGATTCGAGCTGGACCTTCGCCAAGCAGATCCTGCCGTTGCTGCTCGGCGGCGTGCTCGTCGCCGGTTTCCTGCTCGGCGGCCCGGGCGGGTCGGAGAAGGGGCTCATCCCCAACTCGTGGATCGCCGCCGCGGTCGGCGGCAACTCCCTCTTCGCGAACCTGTTCGCGTCGGTCGTCGGCGCGTTCATGTACTTCGCGACGCTCACCGAGGTGCCGATCCTGGAGGGGCTGATCAAGTCGGGCATGGGCAAGGGGCCGGCGCTCGCGCTCCTGCTCGCGGGTCCGGCGCTGTCGCTGCCGAGCATGCTCGTCATCCGCAGCGTGATGGGGACGAAGAAGACGCTGGTGTTCGTGGGGCTGGTGATCGTCCTCTCGACCATCGCCGGCCTCGTCTACGGGGCGATCTTCTGAGGAGTGATGAGATGTCATCCGCCGCGGCGAACAGGTTGAAGGAGATCCTCGGGCTCGAAACAGAGCCGGTCGCGGTCTTCCTCCTGCCGTCAGGTCCAGTGAACCCCGCATTCGACGGCTTCGCGAAGGTGACGGGGCACCGCTACTGCCAGCTCCTCATGCGAGCGCGGCACGGGGAGTCTTTGCGGCTCGATCCCGATGGTCTCGCGTGCCCAGCCGCCGCGTCGGCGTTCGGCTTCAGGCCGTTGCCCGAGGGTCTCGCCATGGGCAAGGGACTGGTCGGATTCGGCATCGTGGCCGAGCCGGCCACGGGCAAGGCGATGTTCGAGGGTATGACGCGCCTGCCGGCCGGGAGCCTCGAAGGCATCGCGGTCTGCCCCCTCAGCGTGGCGCCAGCAGCGCCGGATGTCGTCGTGGTGGAGGGATCGCCGGAGCAACTCATGTGGCTCGCGCTCGCGGACCTCAACCTCGCTGGCGGCAAGCGGCGACGGGGGGAAACGGCCGTGCTCCAGGCCACCTGCGTGGACGCGACCGTCATCCCGCACGTCGAGCAGCGGTTGAACTTCTCCCTCGGCTGCTACGGGTGCCGCGAGGCCACCGACATGGGGGCGCACGAGACGATCCTCGGCTTTCCGGGGGCGTCTCTCGACGGAATCGTCGCCGCGCTCGAACACCTGAACGAGAAAGCCGTCGGCCGCTCACGCGCCAAGGCGGTGTTCGGAAACCTGAGGGGGAAGTGCCCTGCGATGACCGAGGCGAATGGTGGCTGATGGAGACAACGAGCCAGCAACCGGCGCCCCCGCCCTGCCAGTGCGATCAGCAGCTCGGCGGTGCGCTGCCGTGGCTCGTGGCGGTGGGGCTCGTGCTGCTCGCTTTCAACCTTTGGAGGGAGCGGCGCCGCAAAAAGAGGGACGGGAATAGAATCGAGGCCGCCGACAGTGGCGACGAAGATGGAGGAAAGAGATGAAGATCAAGATCCTGGGGACCGGTTGCGCGAAGTGCAAGAAGCTGTACGCCGAGGCCGAGAAGGCGGTCGCCGCATCGGGCGTGCCCGTCGAGATCGAGAAGGTCGAGAGCATCGATGAGATCGTGAAGTACGGCGTGATGATGACGCCGGCGCTCGTCATCGACGAGGAAGTGAAGACGAGCGGCCGCGTCCTGTCGAGCAGCGACATCGCCAAGCTGATCGCGACCGCGGCTACGAAGAAGAACGATTGAGAATCGGTTGTTCTGAACGGAGGAGCATCATGACAATGACGGTACTATCGAGGACGACGGCTATCATCGCGTTGACGCTTATCGGAACGGTCGTGGCAGCGGGCTGCAACAAACCGGCCCCCGCAACCGGCGACGTACCGAAGGCCACCGGCGATGCGCCGAAGGCGGCGGCGGATTCACCCAATAGCGTGGCTCCGGCTGCTGGGAAGCCGAGCACGGCGCCGGACAAGATCGTCGTCTACTACTTCCACGCCACCCGCCGCTGCCCGACTTGCCTCGGGATTCAGGACAACATCGAGCAGACGATCAACGAGAAGTTCGCCGAGGAGACCACCAGCGGGAAGCTCTCCTTCGAGGAGCTCAACTTCGAGGAGGACGCGAACAAGCACTTCGTCGACGAGTACCAGCTCTCCTTCAGCACGATGATCGTGGCGGCGCAGGCCGGCGGCAAGACGGTCAAGTGGGAGAACGCCGAGAAGGTCTGGGAGCACGCGCACAACGCCCCGGCGCTGAAGGAGTACGTGGAGAAGATGATCCGCACGTACCTGAACATGCTGTGATGGGAGCGGTGGACTCCATCTGGCTGGGGATCGGCAGCGCGCTGTGGCTCGGGATTCTGACGTCTGTCAGCCCTTGCCCGCTCGCGACGAACATCGCCGCCATCTCCTACGTCGGCAAGCGCGTGGATCGCCCCGTCATGGTCCTCCTCTCGGGCCTGCTGTACACGCTCGGCCGGACGCTGAGCTACTTCGTGGTGGCGTTCATCGCCGTTCGGAGCATCATCTCGGTTCCCGCCGTTTCCATGTTCCTGCAGAGCCGGATGAACCAGATCCTCGGCCCGGTGCTGGTCGTGGTGGGGGTGCTGCTGCTGGACGTGATCCCCTGGCCCTGGACCGGCGGCGGTCGGGGGTTCTCGAACAAGCTGCAGGGTCGCGTGGACAAGCTCGGCCTCTGGGGCGCGGGCCTGCTCGGCCTCGTGTTCGCGCTGACGTTCTGCCCGCTCTCGGCGGCGCTCTTCTTCGGGAGCCTGGTGCCGCTGGCCGTGGCGCACGAGTCGAGCGTGCTCCTGCCCTGCCTCTACGGCATCGGCACGGCGCTGCCGGTGGTGATCTTCTCCGTGATCATCGCCTTCGTCACCAACCGGGTATCGAGGGTGTTCAACGCGTTGACGAAGATCGAGCCCTGGATGCGCCGCATCACGGCGGCGGTGTTCATCCTCGTGGGCGGGTACTACTGCCTGGTCTACCTGTTCCGAGTCCTTTAGCCCCGCGGTGGGCGGCCACCGCAAAGGAGAAGCCATGAACACGACCAGCGGAGGAAGCTGCGGCTGCAGTTGCGGCGACGAGAAGGTCACGCTCGTCTTCCCGTGCTCCGGCGCCTCGAACGTCGGCCAGATCACCAACGAGCTCGCGCTGCGTTTGACGCGCGAGGGGCTGGGCGCGATGTCCTGCCTCGCCGGGGTCGGCGCCCACATCAGCGGCTTCGTCGTCTCGGCGCGCGATTGCGACCAGTTGATCGTCCTCGACGGCTGCCCGCA
>Ga0315287_10006098_pt1 | contig 11947 bp, 7 predicted proteins | sample YL17G11_0_MG_FD_205037 | JGI IMG/M metagenome (GOLD analysis project Ga0315287, IMG submission 205037) | Sediment microbial communities from Yellowstone Lake, YNP, Wyoming, USA - YL17G11_0 | ecosystem: Environmental > Aquatic > Freshwater > Lake > Sediment | place: USA: Wyoming | collected...
CGGATCCAATTCGCCAAACAGAACGCCCCCTGGCTCTGGGTCCTCGGGATCGGCGCCCTTTCGCCGGGATTCAACCCGAACGACCTCGGCTACCAACGATCGGGATCGGACATTATCAACTTGTCGTTCCTCCCCGGATACATGCAGACCAAGCCCGGAAAGATTTTTCAGCAGTGGTTGGTCGCTCTAGGGGGTCTGCAGAACTATGATTTCGGCGGAAACAAAGTCGCGGAAGCCGCGGTTGCGCTCGCGCAAGGCATGTTCCGGAATTTCTGGAATTTCGAAACCGAACTTGTCGTCTCCACCGAAACGCTTTCCAACCGGCTGACTCGCGGCGGGCCGCTGGCCGTATCGCCCTCGGGAACGGAATTGGGTTTACGATTGTCCACCGACAGCCGAAGGGCCTTCGTCCTGGAGAGCGCATCCTCGATTTCCCACAGCCCGAAGGAAGGAGACGGTTGGAGCGCCCAGCTCACCTTCCGCTGGAAGCCGGCTTCAAACGTCAGCTTCTCGATCGGACCGCAATATATGGTCAGCGATTCGGAAACCCAATGGGTCGGCCGCTTTAAAGACGAATGGATGACCCCCACCTTTGGAAACCGGTATGTCTTCGCCCATATCCGTCAGGAGATCGTCTCGGCCGAGATCCGAGTCAACTGGACCTTCACCCCAACCCTCTCGCTCCAAGCATACCTCCAGCCGTTCATCGGCGTCGGGAGATACGACCGGTTCAAGGAACTCTCCCGGCCCCGAGCCTATGACTATATGGAATACGGCCAGAACGGTTCGACGATCGATTCCACCGACGGCGTCTATACAATCGACCCGGACGGCCCCGGACCGGCGGCCTCGTTCGCCATCGGCAACCCGGACTTCAACATGAAATCGCTCCGGGGCACCATCGTCCTGCGATGGGAATACCTGCCGGGATCCCTGCTTTATTTCGTCTGGACCCAAAACAGGGCCGATTACGCCGATCCCGGAGTTTTGCGTCTCCGCCGGGATCTGGCCAATCTGTTGACCGCGCCCGGGGACAACATTTTTATGTTAAAATTCTCCTATCGGTGGAATATATAACTCGGACAAGGAGTCAGTTTGATGAACGCTCGATTCGCTCCGCGCCTGTTGGCCCTCATCGGCCTTTTCGCCCTGGCCGCCTCCGCCGCAGCTCCCAATTTCGTCGGCACCTGGATCGGGAAAACCGAAGTCCCAGACCAAGGGACGGACGAATTGACCCTCGTCGTCGTGAAAACCGCCACCGGATTCGAGGGTACCTTCAAGGACGCCATGGGTATTATCTCGCCCGAAACCAAGATCACGAACGTCAAAGTCGACGACGCCACATTGATCTTTAATTTCGCCATCACCGACGGGACGGTCCTGACCGGTCTTATCAAAGTCGATGGAGATAAAATGACCGGCCAATGGGAACAGCCCGAGGGCAGCGGCGCCCCCTGGACGTTCGAGCGCAAGAAATAATCTTTGTTCCGGCGCATGTCTCTTCCCGCCGCCCGTCCAGGATCGGTCCTTTTTGTCCTCCTCTTCCTCTTCTCCCCCGTCTTCGGCGTTGCTTCGGCCGCAGCTGTGGAAAAACTCGCTCCCTTGAAACCGTTCCGGACTTCCACCCCGCCGGTCATCGACGGGATCTTGGACGACGCGGTTTGGACCCAAGCGCCGTCCGAAACGGGTTTTAAAACCTGGACCCCGGATTACGGCCGGGACATGAGTGAAAAAACCGTCGTCTCCTACGCCTACGACGATGAATTCATCTATTTCGCTTACCGCTGCTTTGACCGCCGGCCCCATCAAATCAAAGCCTCCGTCGCCGCCCGGGATACCATCAACCGCGACGACTGGGTCTGCTTGAACCTCGATACGTTCAACGATCAACAATCGCTCACCGCCCTCTACGTCAATCCTCTCGGCATCCAAGGTGACTCGCGATTCGAAGGCGGACAGGAGGACTTCTCTGTCGACGTCGTCTGGTATTCGGCCGGACGGATCGACGATCAAGGATACACGATCGAGATCAAGATTCCGTTTAAAAGCATCCGCTACGCCCGCCGCGAACCGGTCCGCATGGGGATCATCTTCGAACGCCGCATCAGCCGGCTCTCGGAGGCCGGGACCTTTCCTCCTCTCGATCCCGTCCAGGGACCCAACTTCCTGACTCAGACGCGGGAGCTCGATTTCACAGAAATCAAACACTACACCCTGCTCGAACTTCTCCCGGCGGTGACATACGGCCGGTCGAGCGCGCTGGACGCCGGGACGCTCCGCGCGGGCAAGGGAAAAACCGACGCCAGCCTGACGGCCAAATACGGGTTGACGTCCCAACTGATTATGGACGCCACGATCAATCCCGATTTCAGCCAAGTCGAATCGGACGCGGGACAAGTCGATTTCAATCAGCGTTTCGCCCTGTATTATCCCGAAAAGCGGCCGTTTTTCCTCGAAGGTCAGGAGAAGTTCATCCTCGCCGCCAACCAAGCCGGCGACCCGCTCGGCGCGGTCGTCAATACGCGGTCGATCGTCGATCCGATTCTCGGTTTCAAGTTCAACGGCAAGATCGCCCCGCGCGACACCATTGCCTCGATCTACGCCGCCGACGCCCTGCCGTCGGGCGGACTCGCGGAGACGGCTCATTTTACGATTGCCCGTTACAAGCACGCCTTGACCGAGGACAGTTACGTCGGCGGATTCTGGACCGGCCGGTTCGAAGGAGCACGGTCCAACATTCTCGCCGGAACGGACGGGCAGTTCCGGCTGACGCCGGCGAGTTTCTTCGCTTATCATGCTCTGATCTCCCAGACGAATCCGGGGACCGGGAGCGCGGACACCGAGGGCCACGCTCTCGGCCTGCAATATAATTACAGCGATCGGAACCTGTTCATGGATGTGTCCATCCAGGATTTGGGCAAGGACTTCGAGACCGATTCGGGGTATTGGACCCGCAACGGTTTGACCCGGATCAAAGCCGGAATTCTCCCGATGATCTATCCGAAGTCGAAGACCATCCTTCGACTGGATCCCATCGTCCATTTCGTCGGCGTCCGGGACAAGTTCAGCGGTCTTTGGGAGACGACGGAACAATTCGACTTGCGCTTTCAGCTCCCCCGAAACACGATTCTCGCCGTCGGCGCCAAACACGCCACCGAAGTCTTTCTCGGACAGAGATTCCTTCGCTCGAGCGTTAAAGCGAGCGCCAACAGCCAGCTCACCCGGCGGTTGTTCCTGAGTTTGGCCGGATATTATGGACAAAAAATCCGCTACGTCGACGCGCCGTACCAAGGCCGCGGGTTCGACGTTCTGACGTCCGTCACTTTCCTGCCCACGGAAAAATTGAATTTCGCCCTGAATCTGACGTACTCCGACTTCACCCGCGTATCCGACGGGACAAAGGAGTACGACTATACGATCCTTCGCAGCCTGAATACCTATCAGGTCAACAAGTACCTCTTCTTCCGGGCCATCGTCGAATACAACTCCTTCCGGGAGCGCCTGCTGACCGACTTCCTGGCTTCGTTTACATATATTCCCGGGACGGTCATCCATGTCGGCTACGGAAGCGCCTACGAGAAAATCGCCTGGGAGAATGGCCGTTACCTCGCCTCGGATCGCTTTCTCGAAGCCCGGCGGGGATTTTTTTTCAAGGCGTCCTATCTCTGGCGCCTCTGACCAACTCTATCCTTTGACACCCGCCGGAAAATGGATATGATTTTCCTTTCGTCAAGGGATTCTGCATGAGCCTGATTCCGGTTTTATTAGCCCTCCTGCCCGTCATCGTCATTTTTCTGCTATTGGTCTTGAAGAAAAGCGCCGCCGACACGGCCGGACTCGTCGGCTGGTTCGTGGTCGTCGCCGTCGCCTGCCTGGCGTTCCGCACGCCCCTATCCGTCGCCTTGCGCTCCAGTCTCGGCGGACTTGTCGCCTCGTTCCCCATCAGCCTCGTCGTGGCCACATCTATTTTTCAGGTGACCCTGCTCGCCGAAACCGGCGCCCTGGTCAGGGTCATCGCCCTGATTAAAACCGTCTCGCCGGAGAACAAGGCCGTCCAGATCATGCTCATCAATATCGGCATCGGAACCCTGCTGACGGCTCTCGGCGCGGTCCCTGTGTCCATTCTTCCCCCGATCATGCTCGCCTTGGGCTACACGTCCTTCGCCGCGATCGCCCTTCCGGCCATCGGCTACGACGCGCTTTGCACTTATGCCCTCCTCGGCATTCCGATCGTCGTATTTGCCAATTTCGTCGGCCGCCCCGTCGCCGAAGTCGGGCATTATTTCGCCCGGTTCATGCCGGCCATCAGCACCTGCATCGCCTTGGGGATGCTCTGGCTAGCCGGCAAGGGCAAACTCCTCCGGAAAGGCGCCCTCCCCGCCCTCATCGCCGGACTGACGGCCGGCTTTACAGCCATCGGGATGAACGCCGTCGGCCTGGTCACGTTGACCGGCATCGCCGCCGGGATCGCCGTCATCCTGACCATGAGCGTCTTCCTGCTGGCGACCGGCCGGAAGCTGATCGACCGCAGCGTCCTCACGCCGGCCGACCTGGAAGCCGAAGGAAAAATGTCCCTGGCCAAGGCCCTCTCCCCCTGGATGATCCTGGTGGTTTGCGCCTTGTTGGTCAACGCCCCCTTCCTCCCCTTCTTGAACCTGACGTTCAAAAAGCTGGAAATGGCCCTTCCGATCATTCCCGGCGCGCCCGAAAAGATCAGGCTGTTCTGGCAGGCTTATTTCTGGATCCTGGTCAGTTCGGTTCTCGCCTTCCCCTTCCTCAAGCCTACGCCTGCCCAGCTCCGACGGACCGCTTTGCGCTGGTGGAAGCGGGCCCCGAGGCCGGTCCTCGCCGCGGCGATCTTTTTCGCCATCGCCTTCGTCATCAACCACAGCGGAAAAAACGAAGCCTGGCAGCTCGTCGACCCGACCCGGAACATGATCCATGTCCTGGCCGGAGCGGCCGTCTCGGCTTTCGGACGATTGTACGTGATCGTGGCCCCTTTCCTCGGCCTTCTCGGCGGTTTCGTCAGCGGCTCGGAATCCTCGGCCATCGCCATGCTGACGCCCCTCCATCTGACCGCGGCCGAAAAAATCGGAGCGGTCGGGCTCCTGGTCGCGGCGGCCAGCGGCATCGGCGGAGGCCTGGCCAGCGTGATCTCGCCGGCCAAGCTTCAGAACGCGGCCGCGAGCATTGACCGGATCGGCGAGGAGGCGAAGGTCATCCCCGCGACGTTTGTCATCGCCCTCATCATCACCGGGGTGTGCGCTCTTCTGTCCCTGCTCTGGGCGTTTTAATCGGGAAGACCTCGTTAGGTTCAGCGCTTCGGCGTCCCGTCATCTTCCCTACCATGGGTATTTCCGCCGCGGGCCGTCTTGTCACGGCCTTCCGAAGTGTGATAATCATTCGTCGATGGACGGATCGATTCCGCGGCTTTTTCCACCACCTGAATGGCCTGACGGCTCCGCAATCCGGTGGGTGCGGGACAACCGCCGGGCCGCCCGCCTGATCATGGATTCGAGGGAGTGAAAAGATGAGAAGAAAAACCATTGTCGTTCGGCTGAGCGTCATTCTCCTGGCTCTCGCACTCTTCGGCCCGGGGTTTCGGCCTCCGGCCGCCCAAGCTCAGACACGGATCACTCCGCCGGCGAAATTCTTCGGCTTCGAGCTCGGGAGCGACCGCAAGATCGCCGTTTGGGACAAAATCGTCGAATACTATAAACTCTTGGGCAAAGAAAGCGACAAGATCAAAGTCGTCGATATGGGGCCTTCCACCGAGGGCCGGCCTTTTCTCCTGGTCATCATTTCCTCCTCGAACAACCTGGCCCGGCTGGAACGTCTCCGTGAAGTGAACCACGCTCTCAGCGACCCGCGGGGATTGACCGAAGCCGACATCGAGAAACTCATCGCCGAAGGCAAGGCCGTGATCTGTCAATCCATGAGCCTGCACGCAACCGAGATCGGAGGCATCCAAATGGCTCCGGAACTGGCGTATGACCTCGTCTCGCGCGGGGACGAGGAAACGAAGAGAATCCTGGACAACGTCGTTTTTCTCCTGGTCCCCTCATTCAACCCGGACGGCGCGGTCCTGGTCTCGGACTGGTTCCAGAAAACCCTGGGGACGGAGTACGAGGGCTCGGACCTGCCCTGGCTCTATCATAAATACGCCGGGCACGACAACAACCGGGACGCTTTCCAGACCAACCTGGTCGAATCCCAATACATGGCTAAAATCATGTTTCGCGACTGGGGCGTCCCCCAAGCCTATGTCGACCATCACCACATGGGAAGCTACGGACCGCGGATCTTTGTCCCCCCTTACGCCGAACCCATCCGGCCGTTGGCCGACCCGCTGATCTGGCGGGAGCACAGCTGGTACGGCGCCCATATCGCCTACAAAGAGGAGGAAGCCGGATTGTCGGGCATCATCAACATGGCCCAGTATTCCGGCTGGGGGCATTTCGGATTCCATTGGATCACACCGTTCCACAACATCGCCGGGATGCTCACCGAATCCGCGAGCGCCAAGCTGGCCTCTCCTCTGTTCATCCATCCGGGCCAACTCGAAGGCGGAGACCGGGGCTTCCCGGCCTACGAGGCGCAGACGACATTCCCCAATCCCTGGCCGGGGGGATGGTGGAGACTGCGCGACATCGTTGACCGCCAGAAGATCTCGGCCTGGGCGACTCTCGACTTGGCGGCCCGCAACAAGGAAACCGTCCTCCGGAACGCCTATCTGAAAGCCAAGCGGCAAACGGAGCGCGGCGCCCAAGGCAAGCCGGCCGCCTACGTCATCCCGGCGGACCAGCACGATCCTCTGACCGTGGTCAAGTTCATCAACAAACTTCTGGATCAAGGCATCGAAATCAAATGGGCGGACAAAGCCTTCGCCGGCGCGGACGGCCGGCCATTCCCCGCCGGCTCTTACCTGATCTCCCTCGCCCAACCGAAGATGGGGCTGATACGATATCTCTTCGGCCGCACGTTCTATCCCGATAACTCCTATACTCGGGATCCGGACGGCACTCCGATCAGACCCTACGACATGGCCACGGATACGATGGCCGAATTCATGGGCGTTCGGGTCGAGCCGCTCGACGACGCCGTTTCGGGCGATTTTAAAAAACTCGCGGCCCCAGTTCCGGCGGCGGGTCAACTCGCCAAGGGCGCGCAGGGATACGTCTTCGACGGCCGGCTCAACGACAGTTTCAGGGCGGCGAGCCTGCTGATCGACAAAGGCGTGCGGGTCGGGCGTCTCGACAAGGTGGTCGGCGGCCTCCGGCCGGGCGACTTTTATCTTCCGCCCGCGACTTCCGAGGCCGTCATCGCCGGCGTGGCCAAGACAACCGGCGTTGATTTCACCCCCTTGCGGACCGACGTTCACTCGGCGGGCCACGAGGTCAAGAGGATGCGGGTCGGAATGTATCAGCACTTCTGGGGCGGCAACATGGACGAAGGCTGGACCCGCCTGCTGCTCGAACAGTTCTCCCTTCCCTATACGACCATCCGGGACGCCGAAATCAAGAAAGGCGACCTCAATGCCTCCTTCGATGTCATCATTCTGCCCGACGATTCCACCAACATCATCACCGGCGAGGGGCTTTTGGAGCCCGGCGGTCCGGCGGATTCCACCCCTCCCGAGTATCGAAGCGGACTCGGCAAAGAAGGCGTCGAGGCCCTCAAGGCTTTCGTCAAGAAGGGAGGCACTCTCCTGACGCTCGGCGAAGCCTGCGGCTTCGCCGTCGAGAAATTCAACCTTCCGGTCCGCAACGTCCTGGACGGCCGGACCCGCAAGGAATTCTGGTGCCCGGGATCGACGTTGAGGGTGAACTTCGACATCGCCAATCCCCTGGCCTACGGAATGCCGGCCGAGGGGCTGGCGATCTTCCAGATGGGCAATCCGGCCTTCGACATCGTCCCGAATGATTTCAACGAAAAATACGAAGCCGTCGTCACCTTCGCGGACCGGGACCTCCTTCGGAGCGGTTGGCTTGACGGTGAGTCTTTTCTGGCCAAAAAAGCCGCGGTCGTCACGGCGAAATACGGCGACGGAAGGATCGTTCTCTTCGGAATCAGAGTCCAGCATCGGGCCCAAACCCACGGGACCTTCAAGCTGCTCTTCAACGCCCTGATCCGATAGGAGACGACAAAATGACGATCGGGGCCCGTATCGGAGAGGAGATCGAACGCCGCCGAAGGGACATCCTGGATCTAAGCCGGCGCATCCATAAGGATCCCGAGCTCGCCTTCGAGGAAATTCGAACTTCCCGCCTGCTCCAGTCCATCCTCTCGGCCGAGGGCTTCGATGTATCCCCGGCGGGCTCCCTCCCGACCGCGTTTCGGGCCGTTCACCGACTGTCAACCGAGCGGCCGCGGGTGACGTTCACGGCCGAGATGGATGCCCTCCCCGGTCTCGGCCACGCCTGCGGCCACAACATCATCGCCGCCGCCGGAACATATGCCGCCATCGTCCTCAAGTCCGTCCTCAGCCATGAAGTCGGCGGCGTGATCGAGGTCGTCGGGACCCCGGCCGAGGAAAGGGGCAGCGGCAAGATCCAAATGATCCGGGACGGAGTGTTCGAGAATTCCGACGTCGTCCTCCAAATCCATCCGCACTCTCTGGACACGGTCGTCGGCCAAGCCTTGGCCCGGCGTTCGCTGGCCGTCGAATACTTCGGCAAGAAAGCCCATGCCGCGGCCGCGCCCCGGGAAGGGATCAACGCTCTGGACGCGCTTGTCCTCTTTTACCATGCGGCCGCTTTGCCCCGGACCAAGCTTCCGACAGGTTGCCTCGTTCACGGCATCATCGAAGAGGGCGGACAGGCGCCGAACATCATCCCCGACTATGCCCGCGGCCGGTTCTCGATCCGAGCGGACACTATGCCGAAACTCGAGGCGCTCTTCAAACAGGTTTCGGCTCTCGCCCACGCGGCCGCGGCGGCCACCGGGTGCCGTTGTGAAGTCTCCGAGCTCGGGCCCGGGGTGGCGACGTTCAAAAGAAACTCCGTTTTGGAGGACCTGTTCGCCGGATTATTCGAAGACCGCGGACGGCCCGATCCCGGAAAAATCCGGGAATTCTACGGTTCGACCGACTTGGCCAATGTGTCCCGGGTTGTCCCGACGATCGAGCCCCTGGTCAAGGCCGGCGAGTTCCCCATTCACACCGAGGAATTTGCCCGGGACGTTGGGGGAGCCGGCGGCGAGCGGGCTCTTCTCGACGGCCTTTTCTTCCTGGCTTGCGCCGGAGCCCGCATCCTGACCGAGCCCCACCTCCTCGACCGCATCCGCCGGGACTTCCTCGAAAATCCTGACGCCGATTCGAACACGGCCGAATGAGTCGCGGACCGCAATGAGAAGCATCCCGGATCTTCTCGGCGAAAAAGGCGATTGGCGCCTCGTGATCACCGACTCCGGCCTGGGCGGGCTGTCCATTTGCGCCGAGCTCGAGAAGTGGTTGCGCCGCGCCGCCGGGGACAAGGCCATCCGCCTCATCTTCGTGAACGCCTGGCCCACCTCCGGGCGCGGCTACAACGACCTTCCGGACGTCGCCTCCCGCGCCGCCGTCCTCGACAAGGCCCTGACCGCGATGACGGGCTTTCGACCCGGGCTCATCCTCATCGCCTGCAACACGTTGTCCGTACTTTACGAGTCGACCGAATTCCGCCGGGTGCCCATGGTCCCCGTCGTCGGCATCATCGAGGAAGGCGTCGATCTCTTCCATGACGCGCTGACCCGCGAACCCGGGAGCGCCCTCGCCCTATTCGGAACACGGACGACGATCGAATCGGGCGAGCACGTCCGCCGTCTCATTCGGAGAGGAATCGATCCCCAGCGCTTATTTGCTGTTGCCTGCCACGGCCTGGCCGGCGCAATCGACAAAGCCCCCGACGCACCCGGTGTCGCTGAACAAATCGAGGAATGCGTCTCGCGGGTCGTCCGGGAAATCAAGGTCGAGGGCCGTTTTTATGCGGGTCTCTGCTGCACGCACTATTCCTATGTCGCGGAGAACTTCCGGACGTCGCTGACGCGGCGGATGGGGGCCAGGGTCGAGATCCTCGATCCCGGCGCGCGCCTCGTTGGGAGCCTGACTTCCGGGATGGAAGAGCGGAAGCCGGAAGACGGTGAGGCGGATATCACGATGGAGGTCGTTTCCAAGGTCGAACTCACCGATGCCCAGCGGAGGGCCGTGGCTCGGCGGCTGGAACCCGTATCCGCCCGGGCGGCCCAAGCCCTGATTGAATACGCTCATGCCCCCGAACTCTTTTGACGGAGAAACACGATGAGGATCGTCCTTTTAACAGGCCCCGGAGGAGACGCCCAAGGCTGGGGGGACATGAAGGTCACGGAGTCCATCCGCGAAGCCGCCGAGTCCTTGGGCTACCCGACACGGATCGCCTACGTCGCCGATGAAACGGATTTTTTCCGCCTCGTCGACCGGCCCGACTTCGATATTATTTGGAGCGCCCTCTACCACCTCACGCCTAATGAGAAATTCATCGGGCGGAACATGGATGGGACGTGGGTGGCCGATGAACTGGACGTCCGACGGATTCCCTATATCGGATCCGACAGCCGGACTATGAAAGCCATGATCGACAAGTTTCAGACCCACGAAATCCTGGCCGCCGGCGGGGTGGCCGTCCCGGCCCATGTCCTGTTGAAGACGGGCGACGACGTCGCCTCGGTCACATACCCGGCCTTCGTCAAGCCCATCTGCGAATCCCGGTCGGTCGGGATCTCCAACGAGAGCGTCGTCCAAAACGCGGAGGAACTCCGGCGCCGGGTGGCCTACATCGAGCGGGAATTCGACGAGCCCGCCCTGGTCGAGGAATTCCTGCCCGGCGCCGAATATACGGCCCTCGTCTTGGGTAACGGCCGGACCCGGGAATGCCTGCCCGGCCTCGTCACGGTCGACGAGAAGTATTACGGAAATTACCGCATCCTCCGGAGCGATCTGCGGGGCGTCGGCTTGACGAAGATCGGCTTGGCGGGAGAGAGGACGGACGAGGCGCGGCGGCTGGGCGACCGCGCCGCCGAGGCCATGGGATGCCTGGACAATGTCCGCATCGACATGAGAGTCGATACGGACGGCCGGCTCCGGATCATCGAAGTCAACGGCATCCCCGGACTCAAGCCCCACAAAAGCTGGGCTCCCCAAATCTACACCCTTTACCATGCCTCGCTATTGGGGGAAGACGAGGATTACCGCCGGCTCATCGGCGAGATCGTCGAATCGGCCCGTCGTCGTTATGGCCTTTAGGGCTCGGTTACGCGTTTCGATGAATTTCGGGTAAGCGAAGACCTTGACGAGTCACCCAACGAGAACCACTCCTCGATGAGGCGCGTCAGCCCCGCCGGGACGGGGCGTTCTTTCCCGGCCATGAACCTAGTGAGGGCATCCCGCCACAACTCGGAATGCTGGAGCGTCGTGATCCGGTTCCGGAACATCGCCGCTCCTTTCCGAGGCTCGGACTCCATCTTCTCCAGGATGCCGAGGACTTCGTTCCGAAAACCCTCGGGCCCATAATGAGCAAGGTAAGCTTGCCAGGCTTTGGAGATCGAAGATTCGGATTTCAGGAATTTCGAGAGCCGGCCGATTTTTTCGAGGAACTTGATCTCCTCCGGACGGCCTAACTTTCGCAGCCCCTGCTCCGTGATCCTGTAAGGGAGTATTTCGTGGGAGGACAGGCGATTCCCTCGGATATGGATCCGGAGAAAGAATCCGGTCCGGCGATAATACAGCACTGCCGGCTGATAAAACACGAAGTTTCCCAAGCTATAAGCGATCAATCGTCCATCCCTGACTTCCAGGCCCTGCGGAACATGGGGATGGTGGCCGACGACGCAGTCGGCCCCGGCTTCGGATAAAGCCCGGTAGGCCGCGACGACATAGGGCGGAGGAAAGGGAACATATTCGAGGCCGGCATGCCCTACGGCGATAACAAAGTCG
>Ga0315287_10006099_pt1 | contig 11946 bp, 10 predicted proteins | sample YL17G11_0_MG_FD_205037 | JGI IMG/M metagenome (GOLD analysis project Ga0315287, IMG submission 205037) | Sediment microbial communities from Yellowstone Lake, YNP, Wyoming, USA - YL17G11_0 | ecosystem: Environmental > Aquatic > Freshwater > Lake > Sediment | place: USA: Wyoming | collected...
AAAAACCCCTTTTTTTTAACACCCCCCCCCCCCCCCCCCCCCTTCCCCCCCCCCCCCCCCCCACACACACAATCTTGTTTTTATGGGCTGGTAATGTGTGCGGAGGGAAAAGGGTGCATGTGAATAAAGGAATAAGAAGAAATGGCGCGTAGAAACACTCGCACAGCTGTCTGGGGGTCAGGGGGAAAGGTTGAAAAAAAAAAAGGTCTCTCTCTCTCTCTCTCTCTCTCTCACGCGCCACACATGCACACGTCCATGGCGGCCTCGTGCGTGGTGCGCGATGGCGCTCACTCAAAGTTCAGGAAAAAAAAAGGGGGGTGCGCAAGGGTGAAAAGCTGGGGATGGGGGGGCGGGTTCTCTTTTCTATTCTGTCTTCTGCCTCATCCCCGCGCCGCGCACGCCGCCGCGGCGGGCGGCGTCCCCGCCCGCGCGGCCTGGACCGGCGTGGCCACACAGGCGATCGCCGCCGTCGCCGCCGCCGCCGCCTGCGGGCGCAGGTGCTGGACGACCGCGCGCGCGGCGGGCGTGCGGACGACCCGCCCCAGGTAGGGTTCTGCGAGGGGGGAGATGCGGGCGGCCGCCGCCCGGTAGGCCGCCGAGGCCTGCAAGCGGTGCAGGACGGACGCGGCGGTGGACAGGGCGCGCTCGTAGGAGGCGGAGCCCACGAGGGCGCCGTGGGCCTCCATGTACTTCGCCCGGGCAAAGCGGGCGGGCGGGCCGGCGAGCAGGCCGCCCGCGGGGCCGGCCAGCAAGGCCGCGACGGCGGGCGTGGCGAGCAAGGCCGCGAACGCGTCCGCCACGCGGGCGAGGGACTCGTCCGCCTCCTCGGCCGACGCGGTCGAGGCAGCGTCGTCGCCGTCGCTGGCGGGCGCTGCCTTGCCGCCGTTCCCAGGCGCGGCAAAAGCCGCCGCCAGCAGGTCCACCACCGCGTCCGCGGCCGCCCGGGCGGACGCGGGCGCGCCGGACACGGCCTTGATCGCCTCCGCCGCGCCCCGGACCTGGTCCAGGTACATGGCGCGGGCGGCGGCGGGCACGGCGGCCAGGCGTAGGTGAGGGGCGGCGGGGGAGGTGGTGGTCAGCGCACCACCGCCCCCGCCGGGTGCGCCGCCGGCAGAGGACGCCGCCCCGGGCGGGGGCAGGAACATGGCCGACAGGTCCAGGTGGCCTCCCAGGCCGGGCAGGGCCGGGCGTGGAGGGGGGTGGTAGCCAGGCAGGGCGCCGACGGCTTTCAGCAGGGGGCCGGGGAGGAGGGACACGACGCCGTCCACCTGCGCGTCGGCGAGCTCCAGCAAGCGCTCGGCCCGGTACGCGGCGCCCGCCAGCAGGGGCGCGGCCGCGGACGCGACCTTACCCTCCACGAATGCCAGCGGGGAGGCCAGCAGGGCCGGCCACAGCGCCCGCCCCGCCCGGTAGGCGGCGGCCGCCATGGCCGCCAGGTCGGCGCCGCAGGAGGCGACAAAGTCGAGGCGTTTCAGGGAGGCCGCCCGCCGGCCGGCCGTGGAGGAGCCCTGCCGGTAAAACGTGGTCGTGTGCGTCGTCCGGTAGGCGCCGCCGCCGCCGCCACCGCCGCCCGCCGCGGCGGCTGCCCCCCAGTCGAAGGCGACCCGGTCGCCCGTCTCTGTGAGGGAGAAGCCGACGGTCGTCGTCACCACGGTCGTGGCCAGGCCAGCGCCGGACCCTGTCCGCCGGACGAGGGGCGGCGGCGGGTGGCGGGGGATGGAGGGCGCGGCCGCGCCCGCCTGCCCGACGCCCTGCCCGGCCGCCACCGCGTTGGCCGCAGCCCGGGAGGAGGAGTAGGGGTAGCCGGAGGTGAAGTGGCGGCCGGACGCGGAGCCGGGGGCGCCCCGGCCGCCGGCGGCGCGCTTGGTGACGAGCTTGCCCATGAAGACAAAAAGGAAGAGGTGGGCTGGGAGGGGCGCGCTTTGCGAGCGAGCGGAAGGGGGGAGCGCCCGCCGGGCTTAGCTTCTCTCTCTCGCGCCTCAAAAGACCGCGGTGCGTGTGCGCGCTTTCTCACACGCACACACCGTAGTCACAGGGGAGAAGTGGGCCCGGCGCCCCCTGGGTGGGCGGGTGGATGCGGTGCGGGGGCGGCGGGGGTCCGGCGGCCGGGGTGCGATCAACCCCACCCCTTTTTTTTTTTTTTTTTTTTTTTTTTTTTTTTTTTTTTCCGTCGGGGCGAAAAGCGAGCGGCGGGGGTCGTGTCCGCGCGCACGCGGGGACACCAGGCACCCCAATCCCAACACCCACACAGGGTCGACCGTGCAAATTGGCCGCCAGCCACGCGGCGGGGTGCATCAGGCCCGCGGAATGACGATGCGAGAGGAGACGAGTGAAGAGGGAGACGCTCTCTCGCTCGCTCGCTCTTCCCTCCCATTTCGCCGTAGGGGTCTTCCTCCCCGCGGCGCGGCGCCCTTCCCTCGGCCGCACACCTCTCTGCCTCTCACGCTTCCAGCGCACCTTGGTGATCTCAGCGAGGGGGGGCTCGCGCCTCTGCCGAGTGACGGGGCACGCTGGTGTGTGTGCAGGGGTCGGTGAACAAAAAGAAAAGTGTGGCGCTCAGGTGCCCAAGATGAGTTTCTCTCTTCCCATCATTCATTCCGTTCAGCACCCCCTCCCGTCCGTCCGTCCGTGCGCCGAAAGAGTGTTCACACGCTTCCATCGCATTCCTGGCTCTCTAACAATTCACGCGCTCCCACGTCCCCCTCCGCCGAGCACCGCCACCGCCGCCGCCGCCAGGCCGCCCAGCCCCAGGGCCCCTAGCTCCGCGGCCGCGCGCGCGCCGTCCACAGGTGGCTGGTGGTGCGCACGCCGCCCACCCCCACAACCCGCCGCGGCGTCCTCCCACGGCTCCGGCGGCGCCGCCCCCGCCGCCCACGGCCCGTACGCGGCCGGCGCCGCCGCGCCCGTCCCTCGCCACCCGCACACGCCGGGGCGGAACACGAGGCACCGCCCCCACCCCGCGTCCGTGCCGGCCTGGGCCGCCCACGCCGCGCGCCGGGCCTGGCGGGACACGAGCACGACCGCGGACCCGGGCCCCGGCTGGGCGCACCGGTGGGCGGCCTCCCAGGCGCTGGGTGACAGGCGGGCGGCCGCGGGCAGCAAGGCCGCGGGCACCGGGATGGAGCCCGGAATGCGGCCGTAAAGTGCGACCTCGTCCCCCCGCCGCACGTCGACCACCCACAGCGCGGGGGTGTGTGTGGGGGGGCGCGCGCCCTCCCCCTGCCCCCGCCCTCCTTGCTCGCCCGCTGCCCCGGTTGGGGGTGGCGGGCAGGGCGCGGCGCAGAGGGCGACGGCCAGGGCGTCCCGGGAGATGGAGGCCAGGGCGGCGGCCGAGGAGGAAGGGGAGGGGTTGAGGGTGAGGGTGTGAGTGTGGTGCCCATCCGAGGAGGGCGCCCGCCCGAAACAGGCGAGCCCGCCCTCCAGGGACGCCGACACGTGGTAGCCCGCCGCGGCGGCGGCCGCCACCGCCACCAGGGGCCGCGTGTCCGCATCGGTCGACCCCAGGAAGACGAGCAGGGTGTCCCGGCTGGGCGGGATGGGGCCGGCTGGTGGCGGGGCGTGTGTGGCGGTGCCCGCGCCTGCGCTCGCTGGTGGGGATGGTGGGGGCGGGGACGGCGGGGGCGACCGCCGGGGCGTTCCGCCGCCACTGTCCCCGCCTCCTCCGCCATCCCTGCTGGGCCGGGGCGCCGCCCAGGGCCCGGACGACGGGGCGGGCGACATGGCCCGACGTGGGGAGGCGACGGGCGCCGCCGGGGCGGCCGGCGAGGCCGCGGTCGTCGTCGGGGGCGGCGGCGGCAGCACGGGCGCTGCCGCGACAGCGGCCAGGGCCGCGCCCACCGCGTCCGGGGACAGGCGGACAGACCCGCCGCCCGCGCCTGCCAGGCCGGGGGGTAAAGGGTCCACCGCGGCTTCCTCAGCCGACCGGACGTCGATGATAGAGAAGGGGAAGGGCTCGGTTTCGACCTAGGAAAAAAAAGGACGCGGTTGCGAGGAGAGGGCGCATGGTTTTTGATGAGAGAAAACGAATGCACGAGTGTCGCGTTACCTAGCTCATTTCCACACGCGGCCTCTCCTCCCCCCGTCACTCACCAGCATTCTCAACGCGGTCGCCGACATGGGTGCGTAGTGCCGCCCGACCTTGGGCGCCCCGCCACTGCCCGTGCGGGCCGCCCGGGCTGCCCGGGATGCGGCGCGAGCGGCAGCAGCGGCTCGCAGCGCGCGCACGGCCGTCGCCACGAGCGTCAGGGCGACGGCGGATGTCAAGGAGCCGCCCACATTAGTGATGGAGGGCATGGCTGCTGGGTGTGGGGGTGGAGCCGCGGGATATAGGAAGAATGAAGAGAGAAACTCTTTTTCACCATCCTCTTGTTACAAATAAATAGGAGGGGCGCCCAAGAGCGGCAAGGGTAGCCCAAAACAACGATGCCAACAACTAGTCGCGAACACTTAGAATATACGCACCACCACAGCAAGATGCTTGTGTCTGGGGTCGTAAAAAATAATTGGGATAGAATGGGGAGAAAGAGAGCGCGACCCCGAAACGTCACGCGCTAAATAAAAAATGTGTGTGTGTGGGGGGGAGGGCACGCCTAAAATCAACTCAAATCCACGACCTCGCCGCTGGCCAGGGCCGCCCGGAGCCGGGCCTCGACCTCCACCGCGGTCGGCCGGGCGGCCGGATCCCGGGCCAGGCAGGCGGCCGTCAGGGCAGCCAGCACAGGCGGGACAGAGCGCCCAGGCGGCGGGCCCAACCCCCCACCCGCCAGGCCGACCGCGTGCATGATGGTGACCCGGGGCGCGCCCGCCCAGGGGCGGCGCCCGGCGAGCATGCCCCAGAGCAGGGCGCCCAGGGCGTAGACGTCGCCGGCGGGCGAGGGCGGGGGTGGCCCGGCACACCCGGGCAGGGGCGGTGCCAGGCGCTCGGGGGGGAGGTACGGGACCGTCCCGTACGGGGCCGCCGCCGCCGCCTGGGCGGCGGCGGGGCTGGCGGCAGGGGGGGAGGGAGGCAAGGGTGCGCTGTCGGCGCCCAGCGCGGTCGCCAGCCCGAAGTCCGTGATCTTGGCGACCCACACCCGCGGGTCGCCGCCGCCGTCCCGCCCGTCGCCCTCCCCACCACCAGTCGTCGAGGCGAGCAGCACGTTGCCCGCCGCCAGGTCGCCGTGCGCCCAGCCCGCCGCGTGCAGGGACGCCAGCCCGCCCGCGACGTCGGCCGCCGTGCGGGCGATGGTGGCGTGGCGGGACGCGCCGCCGCCAGCGCCGGCGACGCCGCCCCCTCCAAAGAGGCCGTCATCGATCGCCTCGCCCAGGGACCCCAGGTCGCACATCTCCAGCACCAGCCACGTCTCCCCACCGACAGTGCCGCCGCCACCGCCACCCCCGCCGGGCGTGGTGGCCGGAGTGGCGCTGACTTTCGGCCCGGCCACGTCCGCGTGCGCCAGGCAGGCGACGACGTTGCGGGAGGAGGCGGCGGCCGCGGACGCGCAGGCGGCTTCCAGGGGGGTGACCCCATCAGGCGCGCGCGGCGCGCGGCGGGCGTCGACGACCTTGACCGCGACGGGCGTGCCCTGCCCGCCCTCTGGCGCGGCCCACGTCCCGCGGTAGACCCGACCGTACGCGCCCGCGCCGAGCAAGGGGCCCAGGACGAGCCCCGGGAAGGGTGGGCGCGTGGCGGGCGGGGCACAGGGCGTCGCCCGCCCGCACGCAGCCTCCAGGGCGGCCGCCTCGGCCGCCCAGACCGCCGCGTTGCCGCCAGCCTGCTGCGCCTGGTCTGGCGCTGCGGGTGGGGCGGACAGGACGCCCGCCACGTCGCCGTGCGTGGCTTGCATGGCCGCGAAAAACAGGCGGGTGGAGGTGTCGGCGCCCGGCGAGGCGTGGGTGGGTGGGGGTAGGGGCGGGCCCCCGCTGCCCACCCCCTCTGACGCAGGGCGGAAGGACAGGGTGACCAGCAGGCGCTGCCGGTCGCACCCGTCCAGGTGCTCTCCTCCCAGCACGGGCGTCAGGCCACGCAGCTTGAAGGGCTCGCCCGCGGCCGCCGCGGCCGCTGCGGCCGGGGGCAGCCCGCTGCCACCCCCACCGCCGCCGCTTCCGCCAAACACGCCCCAGAAGGGGGCGCCCACCACGCGGTCCAGCGGCACGCCGACCATGGCCGCCGCCGCGCCGCTGGCATGCACGATCGTCCAGGTCGGGAGAGTGGAGGCGGCAGGGGGAGGGGACGGCGGCGGCGATGGGGCGTGGACGACCAGGTAAGGTGCCCCGCCACCATCGACGGCTGCCACCAACCCCACCCCCACGGCCCGCGCCCCAGCCGCCGCGTCCGCGGCCGCGCCCTCCTTGGCCAACATGGCGCCGATGACAGCCAAGGTAGGCGCCGAGGCGGGTGGCGATTCCTGGGCGGCCGCGATGAGGAGGGCGCCCACGGTGCGGCCGGTCGAGGCGCAGACGACGGGCGCCGCGGTCAGGCAGGTGATGGCGGAGGGTGGGGGGCCCGCGGCGCAGACCAGGGCGGCCACGACTGGGTCACCGTCCACATCGGCCACGTCCGGTATTGTGACCAGGCGCAGGGTTGCAAGGGGAGGCGAACGCGGCGGCGGCGCCGTGGCGAGGAGGGCGGCCAGGGGGCGGGACGAGACCGCCCGGGTGAGCCAGCCCTTCACCTTCTCGTCTGCCACCCCTGCCGCGGCTGCGGGGCCGCCGTCCAGTGACGCGGCGACGGGGGCTTTGACAAGGGTGGTGGCCAGGTCCAGGATATGGTCTGGAATTGATAGACAGGGCGAGAGTGAGCGGTAAGTGAGTGGCGTGGCGTGCTGTCTCTCCCAATCCATTTTCCATCATTCAGCATCTCATCATTTCCATCCTCCTTTCTTACCGATCTTGGGGTCCGCCGGGCAGTGTGGCCCGTCGTCCGTCACGCCCAGTAAGGACCTGACGGTCGAGGTCGACGCCCGGCACGTGTCGGAGAGGGAGGGCCTGCCACCGCCGCCATGCCGGCTGGCGGAGGGGTCGGCGGAGGTCGTGGCGGTCGGGGAGGAAGAAGGATCAGTGCCGACGGCGTGGTCGGCCGGCGGCGGTGGCGGGGCGCCATTTGGCGCGAGCTCGGCCTGTGTGTTTGGGTTGCAGCATTTCGGGTGAATTGCAAAGGAAACCGGCCACGCATGAGGAGGGGATACCTTGGTAAAGCATCGGAGTGCGTGGTGGGTGCCGGGCGGGCGGCGTGTCGCGCGGGCGGGCGGGAGCTAGGGGAGAGCGTGCCAGCGAACCGCGTGTCTCGGCGCTTCCATGCCCGAGAAAGGGAGGCGGCTAGAGCGAGAGACCTTGTCGCCCCGCGTGCTCTCCCTTCACCCGCCCTCCCTTCACGTACCTGGGCAGACCTGGCCCGACAAACGACCGATCCAAGCGAGAGGGCGGACCCCATGCAGACGGCGCGCGCGCGCGCTTTGGCGCGCCGGGACTTCCGCGCAGCAGCAGAGGATAAAGAGAGGAGGAGAGAAGTGCAACCATTTCTATCATCCATGTTGCTCTACGAGTCCTTGGCTACCCACCCCGCCGCACCTTCTTCGGCCCCAACACCGGCCGCCGCCGCGGCACCAGCAGCGCGGGCGCTGCCGCAGGCGGCGGCGAGTGCGCCGCAACGACCGCCCCGCGCGCGGCGGGTGGTGGTGGTGGTGGTGGTGGTGGTGGGGGCGGCCCACCCGCCGGCGCCTCGGTTTTGGCGGACGAGGTCCGGGCCCGCTTGCTGTCCTCACGACCACCACCCCCTTCCTCCCCCTCCTCCTCGCGCGCGCGCGGCCGCACCCCGCCGCCACCGCTGGAGGCGGGTGCAGCAGCAGCGCCCGCCTCCTCACCGTCCGTCTGTCCTTGTTGCCGCCCCGGTGCAGCGGGCGCCGCGGCACGCAGCAGCAGCCGGCGGCAAGAGGAAGCAGCCGCCCCGCCCACCTCCGCCCGCGCCGACCCCACCACCTGCACCCTGGGTTGCCCGCCACCCGCTCCGCCTGGCCTCCGCGTACGCGGCCACCGCGCCCGACGGCGTCGAGCCCGCCTTCACCTCCGCCCACTCCGGCTTTGTGGGCACGGTCGACTACGTGTGGTTCACGCCGGACGCGCTGGCAGGGGGAGAATGCGGCGGCGGCGATGGCGGCGGCGGCCCGCCCTCGACGGCCACCGTTCTGCGCCCGCTGCGCGTCCTGGCGCCGCCGCCGCTGGCGGCCCTGCCGGCCGGCTTGCCGACGGCGGCCTTTGGGTCGGATCACATCGCGGTCGTCGCGGACTTTGGGGTGTGGGGCGGCGGCGGCGGCGAGGGGTAGAGACGAGAGAGAGGAAGAGAGAGAACAAGCGCGTTTTCCCTGTCGAACAAAACAAAACCTTCTGTCAACCATCTGTCAACCGCCTCCCACCACCACACACACAGAAACACCACACACACGCACCTTTTCACCTCCTCCTCCTCCTCGCATGTTCACTCGCACACGCACTCGTACTCCAGGGTCATCAGGTTGGCGTTGGTCTCCGGCGTCGGGGCCCAGGGCCCGGCGAGCGGCCCGACCCACCCGGCCGGCGCGACGGCAAAGCCGGACGCCCCGGCCACGGGCGCCTCGCTCCCGGACGCGGCCACCACGCTGGCCCACTTGACGTCCGTCACGTTGCCAGCCCAGGCCGACGACAGGCCCAGGCCGAACGGCTTGCCCGGGGTCAGCGCCCAGGCGGGCGTGGCCAGGGGCAGCGTGGCGACCGCCTTGCTGCCGGTTGGGTCCGGGAGCGCGGGCGTGCAGGGCGACACGCAGAAGGGGACGGTCACGGGCACGGCGGGCGAGGTGGCGACCGGCGGGCCGGTCGGCGGCTCGGCCGCGCTGTCCAGCTCAAAGAGCCCCGCCGTCACCGTCGTGGCGATGACCGCGCCGGAGAGGTCGTTCGCAAGGCTGACCGTGAGGCTGGCCAGGCGGGGGACCACGGCCTTGCCCTTGCCCTTGCCACACAGCCCCTCAGCCGGCGGCGTCAGCACGTACACCTTCCAGTTGCCGCCCGCGATGCCGGAGCCGCCGCTGAGGTAGGCGGTCGGCGGCGGGTCGTTGGCCGCGGCTGTCCCCGTCTCCGAGAACGGGCAGAGCTTGGCGTCCAGCTTGGCTTTGAGGGCGGCCGTCGCGTTGGCCAGGGGGGGCAGGCCCAGGATGGCCTCAAAGGACGCCAGCTTGGCCGCGTCGGGCGGGTCCTTGGAGAGAGAGAGAGGGAGAGAGAGAGAGAGAGTGTATGTGCGTATGTGTGTGTTGTGAAAGAGGGGAGAGGAAGGGACGAGGGTAATTGGGCGACGGGAAAAAAAAGCGACGCCGAGGACGCGCATTTTGTTTGGCCCAGCCAAGAAATGCGGCCGCCTGCCCCGCCCGGAACTCCCCACCCACACCCCTCTCACCAGGATGTCTGTCAGGCCGACCAGGCTGCGCCCGGCGGAGGCGGGCGCGGCGGTGGCCAGCAGGGCCGCGGCCAGGGTGGCCTGAACAAGGCGGTCTGGCGCACGCATGGGGAAAGGCAGAGAAAAGAGGGAGGTTTGAGAGGCGCGTCGTGCGCGCGCGAGGCGGGCGGGAAAACGCGAGTGTGTGGGGGTGGACCGGGCGGGCGCTGCTATTGCAAGGGCGCTTGAGTGTGTGTGAGGGTGGAGGCGGAGGCCGGGGCGCGTATGTCTTTATCGCTGGTGTGTTCATCATCATCAGGGTGCGCGCGCGATATGGCCCAGACCACCACCCCGCCCGCTCTCTCTCTCTCTCGTTCTCTCTCTCTCTCTCTCTTTCCAGGGGCGGCGCCCTGTTCCGCGCCGTCATTCAGCAAAAGGGGCGCGCACACACGCCCACACGCCCACAGGCACGTCAAGTGCCCCCCCGGGGCGGCGGCGGCGGCGCGCGCGGCAGACCTACACACACACACACACACACACACACATCCCCGTCACGGAGACGCGGCCGTCCGCCTCGTGCACGACGACCGCGATCTCGTGCGGCGCGACGCCCGGCAGGAAGGTGTAAATCTCGTAGGCCGTCCCGGAAGTGGACAGGTAGGCCCGCCAACCCGCGCCGGAGGCGGCGACGGGCTGGGTGGGAGGAGCGGGAGTGGGCATGGTCACTGGCACGGCGAGGGTGGTGGGCGGCGTCGGCAGCGGCGGCGGCGGCGCAGGGGCCTTGGCTGGAGGCAGCGGCGGCCGGCCAGCCGTGGTCGGGGCGGGCGCGGGCGCCGCGGGCGTCGGCGGCGGAGGAGGGGCGGCGTCGGCGGGCGTAAACTTGGACGGCGGCGGCGGCGAGGGCGGCGGCGGCGGCACCTCGGCAGGCGGGGCGGCGGCGGTGGCGGGCGGCGGCGACGCGGCGAGGCCGGCCTGGCCCTGCACGGGCGCCTCGCCGCCCACGCCCGCCGCCGCCGCCTCCCACGCCTCGCCGCCCAGGTCGGCCCCGGCCAGCCAGGCTTCGGGAGCGACGGCGGGAGGAGGAGGCGGCGGGCCGGCGGCGGGCCGCCACCGGATGGCGGCCTCCTCCTCGACGGCGGCAGGCGGAGGAGGAGGGGCGGCTGCTGAGGTGGGGGGGAGCGTAACCGCGCCGCCCGCTCCCTCCGCCTCCGCCACCTCCGCCTCCGCCGCCTCCGCCGCCGCTCCTGCCGCCGCCCTGCCACCCCGCTTGGCCCGCCAGTCTCCGCGGGCGGCCGCGCCCTTCGGCGCGGCCTTGGCGGCGGGCGTCGGCCGGCCGGCCACGGCCTTTTTCTTTTTTGGCGGCGGCGCTGCCGACCCGCTGCCTTTCGGTGTGGCCCGCCCGCGCCCGCTCATGGCCATGGCTAGAGCGAGAGACCTTGTCGCCCCGCGTGCCCGCCCTTCACCCGCCCTCCCTTCACGTACCTGGGCAGACCTGGCCCGGCAAACGACCGATCCAAGCGAGAGGGCGGACCCCATGCAGACGGCGCGCGCGCGCGCTTTTGGCGCGCCGGGACTTCCGCGCAGCAGCAGAGGATAAAGAGAGGAGGAGAGAAGTGCAACCATTTCTGTCATCCATGTTGCTCTACGAGTCCTTGGCTACCCACCCCGCCGCACCTTCTTCGGCCCCAACACCGGCCGCCGCCGCGGCACCAGCAGCGCGGGCGCTGCCGCAGGCGGCGGCGAGTGCGCCGCAACGACCGCCCCGCGCGCGGCGGGTGGTGGTGGTGGTGGTGGTGGTGGGGGCGGCTCGGCAGCCGCCTGGGCCGCCGCCGCCTGGGCCGCCGCCGCCGCCGCCGCCACCTCGTCCTCCTCCTCCGGCGTCATCGCCCCAGGCGGCGCCGGCGGCGCCTCCGACACGGACTCCCCGCCCTGGCCCGCACCTTGCGCGCCTGGGCCTGAGCCTGGCGGGCGGGCTGACCCCACCAGCAGGTGGGGCGACGGGCGGGGCAGCGACGCCGGGTCGGGCGAGGCTGCCGCCACCGATGGCGGTGGTGGCACGGGCGGCCCACCCGCCGGCGCCTCGGTTTTGGCGGACGAGGTCCGGGCCCGCTTGCTGTCCTCACGACCACCACCCCCTTCCTCCCCCTCCTCCTCGCGCGCGCGCGGCCGCACCCCGCCGCCACCGCTGGAGGCGGGTGCAGCAGCAGCGCCCGCCTCCTCACCGTCCGTCTGTCCTTGTTGCCGCCCCGGTGCAGCGGGCGCCGCGGCAGCCCTCTGCCCAAGCGCGACCGCCACCGCCTCCTTCACAGCCGCCACTTCCGCCTCGGCTTTCGCCCGGGCCGCCTCCGCCACCCGGGCCTGCTCCCGGAGATGGCAGACCTCGGCCTGGGCGGCCGCTCCATCCCGGGCGCAGCCCATCATGAGGTCCTCCCCTTCAGCACGCTCGTCCCCGCCGCCCAGCAAGGTGGGCAGGGCGGCTTCCGGGTAGGGCGGGAAGATGAACGTCAGCGGCGGCGAGGTGGCCGGCCGGCCGGGGACGGGGTAGGGTGCGGATAGGAGGGGGGGGG
>Ga0315287_10006100_pt1 | contig 11946 bp, 10 predicted proteins | sample YL17G11_0_MG_FD_205037 | JGI IMG/M metagenome (GOLD analysis project Ga0315287, IMG submission 205037) | Sediment microbial communities from Yellowstone Lake, YNP, Wyoming, USA - YL17G11_0 | ecosystem: Environmental > Aquatic > Freshwater > Lake > Sediment | place: USA: Wyoming | collected...
GGTCACGATGCTCAATGCGCGCCTGGCCTGGACGCCGCCCGGCGGCGGGTACGAGGTGGCACTTTGGGGAAAGAACCTCACCGACGAGCGGTGGGTCAACTTCATGGCGCCGATCATCACGATGGACCAGTTGAACTACAACGACCCCGAGACCTACGGCATCGAGTTCAGCTACCACACGAAGTAATGGCACGCGATCGGCGACCCGGCCGCCAGGCCGGGGTCGCCGGCGCGTGAGGCGAATGAATGTCTGCTCCCGGTCCCTACGTGCTGGCGATCGACGTCGGGACCAGCGGCCCCAAGGCGGCGATCGTTTCGCTGCAGGGAAGCATCGTCGCGACGGCACGCGCGCATGTCGAGACGATGTTCCTGCCGGACGACGGGGCCGAGCAGGACCCTGAAGCGCTCTGGAACGCGGTAAAGCAAGCCTCCGGCACCGCGCTGCGGGAATCCGGTGTCGCCCCGCGCGATGTCGTCGCCGTAATCACCACCAGTCAATATTCGTCGGTCGTGCCGGTCGACGCGCACGGCCGCCCGACAATGAACATGGTGATGTGGCTCGACAAGCGCGGCTCCAAGGAGCGCCTGAGCCGGATCCCGGGTTACCCGAAGCGTTCGGACACACCGCTGCAACTGTTGCGCTGGCTGCGCGTGCACGGGCTGCCCCCGATAGACGGCGGCATCTCGCTCACGCACATGCGCTGGATCCGCCACGCGCATCCGGAGGTCTACCAGCGCACGGCCACGTTCCTCGAGCCGATGGATTACGTGACGATGCGCTTCAGCGGTCGCGCGACCGCCAACCAGTGCACCGCGTTCATGTTCCTGGTGACCGACAACCGGCGGCTGAACGTCACGGACTACGACCCCGCGTTGCTGGCGCAGTCGGGCATCGACCGCGACAAGCTGCCGGAACTGGTGCCGGTCGATTCGATCGTCGGCACGGTGCTGCCGGACGTCGCTGCGGAACTTGGCCTCGCACCGGGAACCCGCGTCGTGACCGGCCTCAACGACACGCAGTGCGGCGGGATAGGCACTGCCGCATTCAGCGGGCAGCACGCCGCGCTGTCGATCGGCAGCACCAGCGTCATGATCACGCACGTCGACTTCAAGCGCACCGACGTGCGCCACGTCATTCTCAGCATGCCGAGCCCGGTGCCTGACACGTACTTCGTCATGGCCGAGAACGGCATGGGCGGCGGCACGCTCGAGCACTTCCTGCAGAAGCTCGTCTACGCGAGCGATCAGTTCGGCGAACTCACGACCGAGAACCGCTACGCGCTGCTGCAGCGCGCGGTGGACGAGGCGCCGCCCGGCAGCGCCGGCGTGCTGTTCCTGCCGTGGATGGGCGGCTCGATCGCGCCCACCGCCGACTCCCGGATGCGGGGCGGCTTCCTCAACCTGAGCCTGCACACGACCCGCAGCCACATGGCGCGCGCGGTGCTCGAAGGCGTGGCGATGAACCTGCGCTGGATGAAGGGACCCGTCGAGAAGTTCGCGAAGCGCCGCTTCTCGCACTTCGTCTTCTACGGCGGCGGCGCCGAGTCCGATGCCTGGTCGCAGATCCTCGCGGACGTGCTCGGCATCCCGGTCCACCAGATGGCGAATCCACAGTATGCGACCTGCCTCGGCGCCGGATTGCTGGCGTTCCAGCGTCTGGGCCAGCTCGGCTTCGACGACTTCGCACGCCTGGTGCCGATCCACCGGGTCTGCGAGCCCGATGCGGCCAACCGGCAGCTCTATGACGAAATGTCTGCCCAGTTCGTCAACGCATTCAAGAGGACGCGACCGATTTTCCGCGCGCTCAATTCACGCAGGCCTGGACGATGACGAGTCGCGGCACGGGACGGTATCTCGAGACCGGGCTGGCGGCGGTGCTGGAAGCCGGCCCGATTGCGCTCGAGTACTTCCGGCGTCCGATGCGGGTGCACGACAAGCTACCCGGCGTGTACTACGACCCCGTGACCGAAGCGGACCGGCGCATCGAGACACTGATCCGCGAGCGCCTCGGCGCGCAGTTTCCGCTGCACCGGATCGTCGGGGAGGAACACGGCGACACCGGCGCGGGCACGACCTACTGGATCATCGATCCGATCGACGGCACGCGCTCGTTCATCAGCGGCATGCCGACCTGGGGCATCCTGCTCGGGCTGGTGGAGGACGGCGAGCCTATCGTCGGCATCATGCACCAGCCGTTCACCGGCGAGACGTTCTTTGCCGACGCCGCGGGCGGCGCCCGCTTTCGCCACAATGGGTCCGAGACGAGTCTGCGCACGCGGGCCGATGCCACGCTGGCGGACGCCGTGCTCTACAGCACGCACCCCTCGATGCTGCATCACGCCGGAGTCCTGGGCCGATTCGATGACCTCGCCTCACAGTGCCGCCTGCAACGCTGGGGCGGCGACTGCTACGGATTCGCGCTGCTCGCGCAGGGCTGCATCGACCTGATGATCGACGGCATGCTGATGCCGTACGACATCGTGCCGCTGATCTCGATCATCGAGGGCGCGGGCGGGATCGTCACGGACCTGCACGGAAATTCGCCGCTGCACGGCGGCACGGTGATCGCCGCAGCGAATGCGTCACTGCACGCAGCGGCCCTGGAAATCATGACGCGACCCTCAGCCGACGGCTGAGGCGCCTGGAGAAATCAACGATGGATGCCGATAAAGCCGTACGCGCCCTTTACCCCTATGCAGATGAGTTCGGCGTGGTCCGCCGGTTCCCCGAGCAGGGCCTCGACGAAGCCACGATCCTCGAGCAACTGGGGTCGATGGCCAGCCGCGAGGACCGCAAGTGGGAAAGCGGCAAGTGCTCCGGGACGATGTACTGCGGGGATCACGAGCACTACGCGTTCCTGAACGAGGCGTTCAGCCACTTCAGCCATGTGAACGCGCTGCAGCGTGACATCTGCCCGAGCATGACTCGCTTCGAGAGCGAGATCATCGCGATGACGCTGTCGATGCTGCACGGCGAGGCCGTCGAGCAGCATGATCCTTCGCAGAAAGCCTGCGGCGCCATGGGGTCCGGTGGCACGGAAAGCATCCAGAACGCCATCCTCGGCTACCGCGACTACGCACGCAACGTGCGTGGAATCGCGCAGCCGGAAATGATCTGGCCGGAGACCGCCCACCCCGCGTTCCACAAGTCCGCGCACATGTTCGGCGTGAAGCTGATCGTCGCGCCGACCGACCCTGTGACGACCCAGGTCGACGTGGATTTCGTGCGCAACGCGATCACGCCGAACACCGCCGTGGTCGTGTCGTCCGCCGGCAACTATCCGTACGGCACGATCGACCCGATCGCAGCGCTGTCGGACGTGGTGCTCGAGAAGGGCACGTGCCTGCACGTCGACGGCTGCCTCGGCGGCTGGATCCTGCCGTGGGGCCAGGAACTCGGTTACCCGAACATCCCGGTGTTCGACTTCCGGTTGCCCGGCGTGACGTCGATTTCCGCCGACACGCACAAGTACGGTTACGGGTTGAAGGGGACGTCCGTGCTCGCGTGGCGCGACAAGACCTACCGCCAGCACCAGTACTACATGCTGACCGACTGGAAGGGCGGCGCGTACGCGTCGCCGGGACTCTCGGGCAGTCGCTCGGGTGGCCTGATCGCCGCGACCTGGGCCTCGATGATGCACCTGGGACGCCAGGGGTACCTGAAGCGTGCCAAGGACATTTTCGACGCGGCGTTCCGCATGCAGGACGCCGTGACGAGTCACCCGGAACTGCGGCTGATGGGCAAACCCACCTTCTGCTTTTCGTTCACGTCCGACGCGTTCGACATCTATCACGTGAACGACTTCATGAAGACTCGCGGCTGGCGCTTCAACGGCCAGCAGAAACCGAACGCGATTCACATGTGCGTCACCGGCCCGCAGACGCAGCCCGGCCTGGTCGAGGAATTCGCGCGTGATCTCGCAGAGGCCGTCGCTTACGCGAAGCATCCGCCGACGCCGAAACCCCAGAGCGGCGGCGTCTACGGCGGCGGCGGCGACATGGACATGAGCAACCCGGCCATCGCGCGCATGTTCTTCACTTACGCGATGAATGCGTTTGCCGACGGCCCGCCCTGACCCGCCCGCAGCGCGGCCTCACCGTTGCACGGAGACTCCGATGACGACGAACGAGAAGAAAGTGGTGCTGGTGACCGGTGTGTCCTCGGGATTCGGGCAGGCGATCGCTGCCGAGCTCGATACGCGAGGCTATCGCGTCTTCGGCACGACCCGGAAGCCTTCGGCAGCGGCACCGACCGGCTGCACGCTGGTCTCGATGAACGTGGACGACGAGGGCTCGGTGACGGCGGGAGTCGCTGAAGTGCTGCGACACGCCGGCCGCATCGATGCCGTCGTCAACAATGCGGGCTGGGGTTTTGCCGGCGCAATCGAGGACACGACGGTCGACGAAGCCCGCCGGCAGTTCGAGACCAATTTCTTTGGCATGCACCGCGTCTGCCGTGCCGTGCTGCCGCAGATGCGCGCGCAGCGCTCCGGCCGCATCGTCAACATGAGTTCACTCGGCGGGATCGTCAGCGTGCCGTTCCAGGCCATGTATTGCGCGACGAAGTTCGCTGTCGAGGCCTACACCGAGGCGCTGCGCATGGAAGTACGGCCGTTCGGCATCCAGGTCGCGATGGTAGAGCCGGGCGACTTCGCGACGCGCTTCACTGCGAACCGGCTCATGACGGCCGCGAGCACGCCGCAGTCGCCGTATGCGGAGCGCTGCGCGACTGCGGTGCGGCGCATGGGAGAGGACGAGTCGAGCAACCCGGACATCGGCCCGGTGGTGCGCGCGGTGCTCACCGCGCTCGAAGCCCGCAATGCGCGGCTGCGTTATCCGGCGGCGAACGCGCTGCAACGCACACTGGTCGCGCTGCGGCCCCTGCTGCCGCAGCCGCTGTTCGAGTACCTCGTCATGGACAACTACAAGATCCGCTGACCCGTTGATTGCATGGAGCAGTGCCTCCCCTGCACGCCGGTAGGTTGAGACTTACCCTGCTTCCACCTTCGACTTACGGGTGAGCAGATACACCAGCGGCCCGAACGATCCGAATGCCAGCGTGGCGACGATCCACGGCCAGATGTTGCGGCCCGTGGCTTTGGCATCGTGCCACATCCATACCATGACAAGCGTCAATGCGATCACCAGGTCTGCAAGGACTTGCCCGCCATAAAGGCTCTGGAAAGGCGGGGCAAACACGCCCCAGTAGCCGTGCTGCCAAAGCGCGGCCACGCTGAGCGTTCCGAACAGGATGAGGGTGATGATCAACAGCGTGCGTTGCATACATGGACCTCTCAGGTAGCGAGATTGCGCCAGCGGACGGGTGACCAGTCTACTTTGCGTAGGTAGCCAACAGGTATTTTCGGATCGCTTCCGATTCGAACATCTCCGTGCCGGTGTTCTGGTCGACCAGGTACGGCACCTGGACCTTGCCGGCCCTCTTGAGCAGTTCGACCCGGTTCCGTCCTGCCACCGGCAGAGTCGGGAACAAGGTTGCGCGAATGCCCGGCGGCCCCAGGTCGCGCCACGTGGACTTGCCGGTGCTGCGCAGCAGGTACGGTAGTTCGAGTTCGCAGAGCAGTTCACGGACTCGCCGCGAGTAGGGACTCGACTCGAAGCTGAACAACTCCAGCGGTCGCCTCGGTGCTTTGGAGGGTCGGGCCTGGGCGCCGGCGCGAAATCGGGGGACGCCGGCCAGGACCGACGACGAGACGTCGAGCGATCGCAGCAGGCGCATCGGCGCGACACGTCCGCCGTAGCGCCGGTACAGGTAGTCGATGATGTCGGCCGATTCGTACATCGACTCGCCGCTGTTCGGATCGACCAGGAACGGAAACTGCTGCTTGCCGCCCATTTCGGCGACCTTCGGCCGGAAGCGCGTTCCCCCGTGGGGCGTCGGATAGATCAGTGCGTCGAGATCCAGTTCGGTCAGCGCCTCGCGAACCAGTCGGCAGAACGGACATGCCTCGAATTCATAGAGCTGGAGGTGCTTGGCGGGCTGCGTTGCCGACCTACGAGCGTTGGTGCCGCGCCAGAAGCGCAGCGTCGAGGTCAGCGTCGAGCCCAGTACGTCGAGAGTGTTGCTCATCGCGGCATTAGATCACACGGACTGGAGGGCGGGATGAGCTGACGGCGGACGACATACTGTCGCAGCTGCCGGTGCCGGTTGCGGGTCGGTCAATTGAGCGAGTGGGTCAGCGAACCGGCAGCTTCATCCGCTTCAGCAGATCACGAAAACGCGGGTCGCTACGTACCGAGTCATAGTCCGGCCACCAGAGATACGGCAGATTGGGGTCCCGCGCCTGGTACGCACGCTCCAGCCACTCCAGGCAACGCTCCTTGTCGCCAGCGTACGCGTACCAGCTGGCGACGTCCCAGGGCAGCACAAACGTCTTGCGGGACCGCCCCGCGAGCGTGTCGGCGGCCTTGCGCATCGTCGCGCTATAGTCTTCGTCCGCCGTAGTTTGAGCCAGAAGGGTCGTCACCTCGCCGTACCCCACGGCGCTTGCATACCGATTCAACGCTTCGAGCGCCTGCTTGTACTCCCGCTTGTGATGGTGCGCCGAAATCAGGCACGGGAGCGCCACGGGGTCCGTCGGATTCGTCACCAGCGCAGCGTCACACTGCGCGATCGCCTCCTCGAATCGGTACGCGAAAGCGAGGTCCACGCCGTATAAGGATTGAAGCAACCCATTGAATGGATCCAGCTCGAGCGAGCGCCGGGCTTCGACCATGGCTTCGTCCGGGCGGCGCAGGATGTTCAGCAGGTGGGCGTAGTAGGCATGGGCACCCGCGAAACCGGGATTGAGCTCGATGGCTCGCCTGAATTCTCTCTCGGCACCCGGCCAGTTCCAGTCGGCCCAGGCGTACACGATGGCCAGGACGTAATGCGCGTCGGCGAGCGTGTCATCCAGCTCGACCGCTTTGAGCGCAGCCGCCTTGGCTTTTGGCACTCCTTCCGCCGCCGAGGAAAATCCCACTTGGTTCCTGCCCATCCAGAGCAACGCGATGCCGGCGTAGGCGCGCGCGTAGCCTGGTTCCTTGCTCAGCGCCAAGTTGAAATAGCGCTCGGCGGCGTCGAGGTCCTCGCGTGTCAGCTTGTACCAGTGATACAGGCCCTTGAGGTACGCGTCGTACGCCTGCGCATCGACCGTCGGTGCGGCCGCAAGCCGTTCCCGTTCCGCCGGCAGCAACTTCACCTGCAGCGCTGCAACCACGGCCCTGGCGATCTCGTCCTGCACCTTGAACACGTCGGTCAGCTTGCGGTCGTAGGTCTGCGACCACAGGTGTGAACTGTCCGACGCGCGGATGAGCTGCGCCGTGATCCGCACCGTGTCGCCCGACTTGCGTACGCTGCCCTCGAGCACGTGCGCGACATTCAGCGTATTCGCGATGGTCGCGATGTCCGCCTCTTTGCCTTTGAATGAAAACGACGAGGTGCGCGCGATCACGCGCAGCTGCGGGAGCTGAGTGAGGAGGTTGAGCAGCTCTTCCGACATGCCGTCGGCAAAGTACTCCTGGTCCTTATCGGGGCTCATATCCAGGAACGGCAGCACCGCGATGGACGCGGCGTCAGCCGACAGGGCCTGGTTTGTGTTCGACACGCCGGTGTCGGCGAGCCAGGCACTCTCGTCGAGGCGCGAGACGTACCACCAGAGCGTGCCACCGACGGCGACCGTCAAGATGGTGAGGATCGCGAGCTCGGGCCTGGAGACTCTCTGCTCGCCCCTGTCGCCGTGGTACCAGGCGAGCACGAGAACCAGAAGGGATCCGAGTGCCAGCGCGGGCGTAACGACCTGACGAATCGCCGGCGGCCAGTTGTAGGTTTCGCCGAGATACTGGATGACCTGTAACAGCGTCCAGACGGCGGCGGCGTAAGCAAGACCCCACTGCACCATTTTCCTGCGGCGCAGCTTGGCCCAAGTCCCCTCGTCCTCACGCACTGTTGGCGTGTCGGTCACGTCCATGCCCCTCGTGACCCGAGTGTAGCGGGATTACCGCTGGGGGGGGCAGGAAGCGGACGCTGTAAGCTCGAGAACGACCGATTTAGCGAGGGCGCTCCTAACTCGGTCGTGTAGGTGGGGATCGATCGGACCCGGGCGGTTACACCCGGGTCCAGTACAACCAGAGATCGGGCAGTCGAGCTACTTCTTTAAGTTACCAGCGGCGCTTTTCACCTCGACCAAGATGAACTGCAGCGTCGTCGTGCCTACGTTCTCGGCGGTATGCGGACCCTCGGCCTCCTGCCATCCCGAGTCGCCCACCTTCCCTTCCTCCGTGACTACCTTCCCATCCGCGTAGACGGCCTTCAGTGTTCCGGGCTTCGTGATGTAGTACCAATTCGCAGGGTGGGTATGCACCGGATCCTTGTCACCCGGCGCAAGCGTGCACTCGACGACCCTTACCTGATCATTGTCGACCAGGACCTTGTAGTGGTTGCCAGCGACCGCCATCGCATCCTGGGCGGAAGCAGGACCGGCCATCAGAGCACCAATGAACAGGGCCCCGACGGCGACACTCATGTTGCGCAAATGCATTTGGCTAGTTCCATTTTTTGAGACAGGCGACGATATACGCAACGTTCTGTGAATATCAAGGACACGCCCAGTACCTGAATCGCGGCCTTGAGCGCCCGGTCATTGCCGGACCCGGCCGGCGGCTCCCGTTAAGGATTGTCCAACGCCTGCCCATCGGCCCTTGACGGGCCTGCACAGTCGCGCCCATGCGGGCTGGCATCGGACAATCCTTAACACTCGCCGTCGCTCATGAATCCAGGCGCAAGCGTGGTGGAGGCATACGCCCCTCGGATTGTGTGCCGAAGAACGCGAGGTGATAGATTGCGCTGGACAGCGCAACCGCCTCCCCGGCAAAAATCCGCGCGTCCAGGGAGTCAGGGATGGACGAAAAGCTCCCGAGTCGTGCGCTGGCCTGGCTCGCATTCGCACTGATTTCCGTCGTCTACTACGGCAACTTCTACGTCTACGACTCGATCGGCCCGGTGGCCGACCTGCTGCAGCGGCAGCGCGGGTTTACCGACACCCAGATCGGACTGCTCAACGCGATCTACAGCCTGCCGAATGTCCTGCTGATTCTCCTCGGCGGCATGCTCGTGGATCGCTATGGGGCCGGACGCATGCTGGCCTGGAGTACCGCGGTCTGCCTGATCGGCGCCGCGCTGACGGCATTCGGGCCGGATTTCACGACGATGGCCGCAGGCCGGCTGTTCTTCGGAATCGGCGCGGAGACCCAGAACATTGCCATGACGGTCGCGATCGTCGATTGGTTCGCGGGCGGCGGGATCGCGTTTGCGATGGGACTCTCGCTCGCCATCGGCCGGTCGGGATCGTTCTCGGCCGACATGTCGCCGACGTGGTTCTCCAGTGCGTACGCGGCGGGCTGGCAGCCGCCACTCGTCATCGCAGCGTTGATTGCCGGGATCGGCCTGGTAGCGGCGCTCGCGTATCGTGTCCTCGACACGAAGTGCCGCGTCGCGACAAGCGGCGCGAGGGAACTGCACCCGCGCCTCTCACCCCGCGACCTGCTGCTCTTCGGCCGCGCGTACTGGTTCCTGCTCGTGCTCTGTGTGCTCTGGTACGCCGCGATACTCGCGTTTCGCAGCACGTTTTCAATCAAGTATTTCCAGCACGCCCACGGCCTCGACCTCGCCACCGCGGGCGCCATGAACAGCTACGTCTTCCTCGCCGCGATGTTCGCAACGCCGGTCTTTGGCTGGCTCTGCGACCGAACGGGGCGGTACGCCCCCATGCTCGCTTTCGGCGCGCTGCTGCTACCCCTCGCCATCGCGATCATGGCGTACACGCCGTGGAGTCTGTGGATCGCGACGGCGTTGATCGGCATCAGCTATTCACTGGTGCCTGCCGTCATGTGGCCGCTGCTCAGCAAGCTGGTCGCGCCCGAAAGGTTCGGAACTGCGCTCGGGCTGATGTGGGTCGTGCAGAACGCGGGTATCGCCGGCGCCAACCTCGTGGCAGGCTGGCTGAACGACCGGGCCGGGGCGAGTGCGCTCAACCCGGCGGGCTACGAGCCGATGATGCGGTTCTTCGGCATATCGAGTTCGCTGGGCTTCGTCTTCGCGCTCTTGCTGTGGCTGACCGCAGGCCGGCGCCAGCACGAAGTCGGCCTGTCGCGATCTTAGAATCCTCAGCTCAAGGCTGTATTCCTTGTCGCTGGCTCTGAAATCGCGCGTCGTCGCTTCGCCCGTGGGAGGGCATACCCCGTCCCGAGCGTCCGCTTCTGGCCGAGACCGTCAGGTTGGTCATGATCTGCTGCCCGCTGCCCGATCGAGTCTGGGTCAGGACGTATCAGCGCTTGCCCTTGGCCGCCTGCAACGCAGCCTCGAATCGCGTCAGCGCCTCGTCGCAATACGCGCGATCGATGAACAGCCCGGGCTTGAACTGCAGCACGGAGTAATCGAAGCCGGCGAAGATCGCCCAGATGCCGTGCTGGTACAGCGCCGACATCATCTGCATGCCGCCGGTCGGCGCATCGAAGACCAGTCCCATCACCAGACCCTTACGACGGATGTCCTTCAGGAACCCGTGTCGCGTGCGGATGTCGGCAAGGCCGGCGTACAGGTAGTCCGACGTCCGCGTGGCACCGGCCAGCGCCTCGGGCGCACGACACATGTCGATCACGACGGATCCGACGACACAGCCGGGCTCCGCCCCGCCGAAAGTCGTCACGTGCCCCCAACCGTTGTCGGTCAGCCACGCACCGACTTTCCTGCTCAGCACCGCGGCCGCAATCGGGTACATGCCGCCGGAGAGACCCTTGCCCGTGATCAGCATGTCGGGTTCGACGCCCCAGGCCTCCACTCCCCACAGGTAGCCCGTGCGACCGAGCCCACTCTGCACTTCGTCGGCGATATACAGCGCGCCGAATTCACGGCACAGAGTGACCACACCGGGCAGATAGCCGTCGGACGGTACCGGGAATCCGTACGTGGCCGGGATCGTCTCGAGAATCACCGCCGCGACGTCGTTCGACTGCAGCGCCTGGCGCATCGCGTCGAGGTCGTCGAACGGAACCTTGATGAACTCCCCGGGATAGTCGCTGCCGAAATAGCGTGCCGTCGTATCGTCGCCCGCCGCACCCGAAAGCCCGGTACGCCCGTGATAACCGGACGCGATCGCAACGATCTTGCGACGACCGGTGAAGTGGCGCGCGGACTTGATCGCGACGTCCACCGCTTCGCTGCCACCCGCGGCGTAGACCGTGTAATGCAGGTCTCCGGGCGTGTATGCGGCCAGCTTCTCGGCAAGGTCGGCACGAGCCGGGCTCGCGAAGTGGTGGTTGCCGATATCGAGCGTCTGCAGCGCTGTCTCCAGCGCCTTGAGTACCGCCGGATGGCGATGACCGACGTTGAACGTGCCGCCGTTCAGGTGGAAATCCATGAGCTCGTGCCCATCGATGTCCCAGATCCGGTAGCCCTCGCGGCGACCGATCACCAGCGGGATGCCCATGCCGTGGAACGCCTCGATGCGTCCCGGGATCAGGTACTCGTGGGCGGCTGCGAGCACGCTGCGCTTGCGCGCGGAATAGACCGGCTCATCCCAGGGCTTGTTCATGGTGTCACTCACTTTGCCGCGCCCAGGAAACCCTCGGCCAGCATCAGCGTTGCCCCGACGATGATCGGTCCCTTCTCCTGCACGATCGTTGCCTCCGGCCGGCTGCCGGCCCATCCGACGTAGGTCATCGCGCGCGCGAGCAGGAACACTGGCAGCATTTCCAGGTGCTCGTCGGGCAGCGCGCGCAGCGAGCGGTAACCACCGACGAAGCCGATGAATGCGTCGTCGTACAGCGGCTCGCCGAGCAGGAACATCATCGAGGTGGCGATATCCATCACGTGCCAGCCGTAGCCGCAGTCGTCGAAATCGATGATGCGCACCGTGTCGCCTTCGCGCAGCAGGTTCTCGGGCAGGAAATC
>Ga0315287_10006101_pt1 | contig 11943 bp, 9 predicted proteins | sample YL17G11_0_MG_FD_205037 | JGI IMG/M metagenome (GOLD analysis project Ga0315287, IMG submission 205037) | Sediment microbial communities from Yellowstone Lake, YNP, Wyoming, USA - YL17G11_0 | ecosystem: Environmental > Aquatic > Freshwater > Lake > Sediment | place: USA: Wyoming | collected...
TTAATGGGCTCCCGAATCCGCCCTTTCTGGCGATCGTTCTAATTCTCATCGGAGGGAAATCTGGCGGGGTGGACAGTCTGGAAATCGCGAAACGAGGAAGGGGGTGAGAATTGGCTTCCAACTTCTTGGAAGAACAGGGCCGGAGAGTTCGAGGGTCGGCTTTTGCTGTGAGGCTATAGCGCAAGAGGAAGGAGTGAGTGAATTCATGAGAAGATACTCTTTACTGATGGTGGCGGTTTTTGTGGTTTCCCTGTTTGCCTTTGCCGGGACAGCTTTTGCCTATAAGGTGCTCGATCTGACGCAGAAGGTCGAGAATGGGATGCCGGCCTGGGCTGGCAAGTGGAGTGGTATGACCATGTGGGCGGGTGGCAAGACCCAGATGGAGGACTACGATTTAGTAGGCGATTTCTACGGCCATGATCTGGCTTTCGGCGAGCACACCGGGACGCACATGGATTCCCCGGCCCACAACGCCTATGGCATGTGGCGACTCGACCAGATTCCCCAGGACAAGTTCGTTGGCAAGTGCATCGTCATGGACATGCGACCCTGGGTGAAGGATCAGGATGGCTATGAGGTCAGCATGGCCGATGTGAAGGCCTGGGAAGCCAAGACGGGCTGCAACCTGGCCAAAGACGCGGCCGGCTCCATGGTCTTCATGTGGACGGGTTGGGACAAGTACTGGGACGACTACCTCGCCGGCAAGAATCAGCGTTTCATTGGCAAGAGCTTCCCCGGGATCCTGGCGGAGGTGGGCCAATACCTTGCCGATTGCCGGATCAAAGGCCTCGGCATGGATGTCATCTCCATTGATATCTACAACAGAGTAATGGCGGGCGACCCAGGCGCCCACCGGGCGATCTTCTCCAACAATATCTGGGTGATCGAGAACATCCGGTTCGATCCCTCGGTGGCCGACAAGTGGGTCTTTGGCGTGATGGCCCCCATGAAGATCTACAAGGGCTCGGGTGCCCCGGTCCGGGTGTTCGTCCTGGATGATACGAAAGCCAGGGGAACGGCCGCGTCGTTGGCTTCTATGAAACAGCTGGAATTCCGGTTTATGACTTCCACTATGCACGATCTGTCCAACTATGTCGAGAATGGGATGCACGTCTGGATGAGCGTGCTGGGCGCCAACCTCCTGGGCGTGGGCGGCAGCGTGACTAATTCGGGTGACTTCCGCGGTATTTACCCGTTGTGGAACTATAAAGACGACGGCTGGTACAGCCAGCAGCTTTTCATCAACGAGCATACTGGTACCCATACCGATGCACCCGCCCATCGGAGAGAGGGAGCCAAGTGGACCATCGATAAGATCGCATTGAACCACTTTGTGGCCCCCTGCTTGATCGTCAATGCCTCCCATTATGGCCCGGAAGAGGGAGACTGGCTCTTCGACATGAACATGTTCCAGGATTGGATGAGCAAGCATCCGGGCCTGACCGTCAACAAGGGCGACATCGTCTGCTTCTCCCAGGATATGGTTCACAAGTGGGCCCTGCACAACCATGGGTTCCACCGCGACTGGGTGACCACCAAATTCCCGGGCATCGGCGGAGATGTGGCCAAGTACTTGAAGGATAAAGGCATCGTGGGTGCGCTCACCGACGTCACGAGCATCGATGCCGCCATGACCGCCCAGAGGGGCAAGGGCACCGGTCAGGAGAACAACGTCACCCACGTGAACCTGCTCGGCAACGGTATCTATGTGACCGAGAACGTGGGCGCAGACCTGCAGCAAGCGGCCAATTCCAAGGGCCTGGCGTTCGTCATGGTCTGCATGAACACCAAGAATGGCTCGGGTGGCCATTCCCGCATCTGGTATTTCGAGGGCCTGGATATCCCCATCGAATAGATCGGGATTCCTGACCTCTGAGGGCAAGGGGGCTATCCTCGGATGGCCCCCTTGCATTTTGCGAGGGAATTGATGGTTGACTCCCTCCCATAAATGAAGTAAGAATACTTCATTGAAGCGCTTCAAGGTTGGCATGGAAGGGGAAATGGTCAGAAGAGGATCTTTCCATCAAGATTACTATCAGACCCTGGGCCTGGAAGCAGGGGCTGGCGAGGAAGAGATCAGGAAGGCTTATCGCAGGTTGGCCTTCGAATGCCATCCCGACCGCAATCCGGGAGATAAAGGAGCAGAGGATCGCTTCAAGCAGATCAGCGAAGCCTATGCCTGCCTCGCGGATCAAGAGAAAAGAGAGCGATATGATCGTGTCAGAGGCGGAGGCTTCCGTGCCGAAGGTTCCCGCAGAGGGCCATCCTCCTATGGACGGGAAGAGGAGTTCAGGGATTTCTTTTCCGGGCCCGGGGGCAAGAATATCTTCTCCGATTTGCAGGAGGAATTTGCCGCCCATGGACTCCGCTTCGATGAGGAGTTTCTGCGCCGGGTCTTTTTCCAAGGCCGAGTCTCGCATTTTGGGGGCATCCGGTTCGGCTTTCCTGAGGACTTTGGCACACATCGGATCTATTACCGGAATGCTACTCTCGGCGGCCGGCATTTCGATTCGCAAGGGTCGAAGGTTTTCTCCCTGCTTATGGGGAGCCTCTTCGGTTCTCTCGCACCTCTTTGGATGAGGAAGCTTTGGGAGAGGTGGACAGGTTGGAGGGATAGCGTGAGAGGCTTCTGGACAAATCGGAAGGCCCATTTGCCGGGTCAAGCGGGGTCTGATCTTCATTACGATCTGGGCATTTCCCCGCAGGAGGCCGTTGCTGGGTGTCACCGCGTTTTTCTCTTCGTTCGCCAGGGCCGGGAGGAAAAGATCCTTCTCAGAATCCCACCCGGAGTGAAGCCGGAGACGCGCCTGCGGATCGTGGGCAAGGGATTGACGGTTGCGGGTGGATCCCCCGGAAACCTCTATATCCGTTTGCATGTCCAGTGAGGGAAAGGTAGAGAAAATGGCGAGAACTCGGAGAGAGATCGAGAAGCTCCACCGCAAGAAGGAACGGAGGCTTGAGGACAGGAAGCGGCATCCCCAGGGGCCCGAGCCGTTGGAAGGCAAAGAGGAGCCGAAGCGGAAGTCCAAAGGGGCATCGCGGAGCAAGAGCAAGAAGGAGTAGCCCATTGAATCCGTCTCTTCATCGTATTTCAAGAGGACCCAGCAAGGTTCTCCACAAAGGGGAACCAAGTCCTCCTTCCAAGCACGAGATTCAAGGTCCGCTCACCCATGGGCACCTCCTCTCTCTGAAAATTGACAGCGAGCGCAAGCCACGCAGCTCTGCTGCGGTAAGCTTCAAAGCACGATGGCCTGCGAACTCCTCTGTGGGGCGAAGGATCTGGTAGCTGAGGGTCCAAGGGAGGGAGCGCTTCCGTCCGGCCTTAGTATGGAAATGACCCACTTCTTTGACTCGTTCCGACGGGAGGTGGCATGAAGGATCGGATTGAACGACTGCTGGCGGAAAGCATGGCGGTCCAGCAGGACCTCATTCGATATCAGCTGGAGAACGTGGTCCGAGTGACCAACCTTACGCTGGACGTCTTCAAACGAGGCAATCAAGTCTTGCTCTGCGGGAACGGAGGATCGGCAGCCGATGCCCAGCACCTGGCAGCAGAGTTCGTGAATCGCTTTCTCTTCAACCGTCCGGCCCTCCCTGCCATTGCCCTCACCACCGATACTTCCATCCTGACCGCGATCGGCAATGATTCGGATTTCTCCCAGATCTTTGCCCGACAAATAGAGGCTTTGGGCAAGGCCGGGGATGCCCTATTTGCCCTTTCCACCTCCGGCAAATCTCCCAACGTGAACCAAGCCGTGGAAGTGGCACGGAAAAGGGGCATCGCGACGGTGGCCTTCACCGGGGGAGATGGGGGCAGCCTGGCGAGAAGTTGCGACATAGTGCTCCTTGTTCCCTCCTATTCGACGCCTCGTATCCAAGAGGCGCACATCACCATGGGTCACATCATTTGTCAGATTGTGGAGGAAGAACTTTTTCGGCGGAAGGAGTCCTGAAGACCTACGGCATTCGGTTGCTGTTAGGGCGCTGAAGGTCAGCGAGTCAATGCGATATTGCTAACGGATTCGTGCGTCCCCCATTTCTGCAGCGCGTCGCGGGAAGCCCTTAATTTTTCCCTCTTGACAGGAAGCCACAAAGACATTACGGTAGGCTTGGCGGGAAGGGCTCCATGTCCTACGGTTGACGCTTAATTGCAATGCGGCTCTTATGGTGGAGTTCCGCCGAGGCATCTTTTTCCGGGAGGTAATATGAGGAATGGACGAAGATCGGTCTTGAGTCTAACCGTGGCAGGATTCGCTTTTCTGGTATTTTTGGCTTTTAATTCAGGGTGTGCCTCTCAGAAGATTGAGCCCCTTTCCCAGAAATTGGCCGACCAGCAAAGACAGCTCAGCGCTCTTCAACGAGAGAACATCGAAATGAAATCCCGCCTGGAAGAGCAGAAGACGGCCTCCTATCTGGTGGAAAAGAGGTTGAAGGAGAGTAATGACCGCATCGCAGAGATGCAGGGTAGATTGCAGTCCGTTGAGATCGGTCTGGGAGAGATCAAGGCGAGTCTGGATGAGATGAAGATGTCCCTGGAGAAGCCTGGTACGGGTGGACGGGTTGCTACGACTAGGCCCCCCAGTTCGCCAACAGGAGCCCCATCCGAGGAGGCCGCCCCTGCGGCGCCAGCATCCTCGGCTGCCATATCCCCTCCGGAAGGAGAGGCCAAACCTGTCTCACCTCCTCCTTCGGGGGCCTTGGGATCACAAGAACTTTACAATAACGCCAAGAAAATGCTCGATGCTGGCCAGACCGGCCAGGCGATCCTGGAATTTGAAAAATACATCCGAGAATATCCCCATAGCGAACTCGCGGGCAACGCCCAGTACTGGATCGGGGAGGCCTATTATTCCCAGAAGGAATACAACCGTGCAGCCACCGAATTTCAAAAGGTGATCCAAAATTACCCCCAAGGGGGTAAGGTTCCTGATGCCCACCTGAAATTGGGATTGAGCTACCTGGAGATGGGGCAAAAGGAGAAGGGAACTGCTGAGTTGAAGAGGTTGATCGTCAAGTATCCGAATAGTGCTTCGGCCTCTTTGGCTCGAAAGAAGCTGGCTGAGCGATCCAAATCACATTAGAGAAAGGGCGACCATGAGGCTCATTTCCATTCTGTTCCTGATGGTCTTGGCCGTCCTGTTGGCTTGGGCGTCGTTCGGTCAGGGGGATCAGATCATCCTGAAGAATGGAGGTATCCTTCAGGCCAGGTTTTTAGAGCGATCAGGTGCCAGATCCATCGAGGTCGAGCTGGAGGGTGGAGTTGCTACCCTTCCTCAGGATGAAGTGCACCAGGTGATCGTCGACCCGGAGAGAGATACCGGAGATCGGGTTCCTCCGTACCTCTCTGCCTCCTCGGCGCTGCTCATAGAGGGAGGAACGGGGAGAGTCATTCTGGAGAAGAATTCTCGAGAGAGGCGCCCCATAGCGAGCCTTACGAAGTTAATGACTGCCGTCCTCGTCTTGGAGAGGGGGTGTCTGGATGATTGGGTCACCGTGAGCAGAAGGGCAGCTGCAACCCGGGGATCTTCTCTGCGTTTGAGGCCAGGGCAGCGGGTGTTATTGAAGAGTTTGCTTTTGGGGCTCCTGGTAAGATCTGCCAATGATGCGTCGGTTGCCGCTGCGGAACATGTCAGCGGAAGTGAAGAGGAATTCGTCAAGCAGATGAATCAGAAGGCCCTCGCCCTAAAGCTTTACGATACCCATTTTGCCAATTGCCATGGCCTTGACCACCCGGATCATTATTCTACTGCCTTTGATATGGCGCAATTGGGCCAATATGCGATTTCCTGGCCCTTTCTCGCTAATTGTGTCAAGAATAAAGAAGTCGCTATCCGACTGCAGGGGTTGCCTCATCCGAGGATTTGTAGGAATTCCAATAAGTTATTGAGGTTTTATTGGGGAGCCGATGGCATAAAGACGGGCTACACGGAAGAAGCCGGCAAGTGTCTGGTGGGCTCTGCATCGAGGGGAGGACATCGGCTGATTGCGGTGCTGCTGAATGATAACGAGCGATGGCAGGATGCACGGGAACTGTTCGAATACGGCTTTCACGCCCTGTGGAGGGAGAGGGTCCGGAATCTTGCCCGGCCGGGGCGAAAGGAGCTTGGTGGCGAAGGATCGGACGGATAAGTTAAGGGCAATCCCAGCCCCAGTGCGATTAATCCCTAAACAAAGGAGATGGACCATGTGGAGGAAAAGGGGTCGGTCTCTCTTGGGCCTGTCTGTGATATGGGTGGTGATCTTCGGTGGGGGTTTGAGTGCCGGGGAAATGGACCAAGGCACCTACACAGTGCGTAAGGGAGATACCCTCTGGCATATAGCAGGCACCTTCCTCCAAGATCCACGACTCTGGCCCAAGATATGGGAAAAAAACAGATATATCAAGAATCCGAACTTAATCTACCCCGGTGATCCAATAGCCATCCCGGGAAAGGGGGAGGAAGGTCCGGTCGCAAAAGAAGCTGCGACGGCCCCCGAGGGTGCAGTTGCGACAGGTGATTTGGCCACCGCCCCTGAGACTGTTGAGGGTGGCGCCCCGAAGCCTGAAGGGGCTGCTCCTCCAGCTGTTACAGGGGAAGGGGAGGGGGAAAAGGAGGGCGAGAAAGTCAAGGCTGCGACCTCCGAGCCCCCAGCCAGTCCACTACCACCTGTGGTGACGCAACAGAGCGTCGCCGACAGTGGCTTCATCGGAAGGGATGAGATCCTCCGTGAACAGAAAAGGATCACGAAGTCCGTCGAAGAAAAAAGGGAACTCGCACTCGCGACCGGCGATGAAGTGATTGTCAACGTCGGATCCTCCGACAACGTGATGGTCGGAGATAAGTTTTCTATCCTGCGCCCGACCAGGAAGGTCTATCATCCCGTCACAGGAAAAAGATTGGGAATCTTGGTACTGAATGTAGGATGGCTGGAGATTAAAGAGGTCCTGGATCGTTGCTCCAAGGCAGAGATCGCCTATTCTTATGTGTCGGTGGTCGTGGGAGATCGTCTGGGTCCTTACGAGATACACGTTTTTCCGGCGGATTTCAATCCCGAGCCGACCACCCTGGGGGCGAAAGGATGTGTCGTGGCCTCCCGCGACGAGAAGACTTCTCTGGGGGCACGAGATATTGTGTATATCGACCTGGGATTGAAGCAGAACATTGGACCGGGCGACATGTTTTTCATCTCCCGGCCGATTGTGCTGCCGAGAGAATCCAGTTCCTGCAAGCCCCGCACGAGGGTTGGGGAACTGGTGGTCTTGCGAGCGGGAGAGGAGACTTCTTCAGCCTTCATCTTGGAGAGTAACGGGGAAATAGTTCGGGGAGATCAGGTCTTTCTCGATAAGAAAATGCCATAAGAGGGCGAGAGCGGAAAAAGAAGGATTGCGCTGGCGGAGAGGGAGGGAATGAAAGAGAATCTCATTCCCTCCCTTCTTTTTGACAAGACTGGTCCCATGAGCAAACGGGGGGTTGCCGTAGGCTCCTGGAAAGGAAGTTTGGCCGCTCGAATTGGTTATTGACTCCTTTTCGCACAGGAGTATAATGCCCACGCCATGGAGGAACGGCAGGCCTGGATCGCCTTAAATATGGTTTCTGGGGTGGGTCCCCTATCTTTCCACGCGCTCATTCAGCATTTTGGGTCTGCCCTCCGGGCTCTCTCGAGTACTGAGGTAGAGCTCCAGTCCGTCGGCGGAATTGGCCCGAAGACGGCACGGGCCATTCTCTCCTTCCCTGCGGAGAAGTCCGCAAAACAGGAAGAGGAGCGGGCGAGGAGTCTGGGGATCCGGATCTTGACCTGCCCAGATCGGAATTATCCGGCGTCCTTGGCCGAGATTCCCTCCAATCCGCCCATCCTTTATGTAAGGGGCGAGTTGAAAGACGAGGATCGATTGGCGATAGCGGTCGTCGGCTCAAGACGATCTACGGGATATGGAAGAGGCGTGGCCGATGAGCTGGCTTTCGATCTGGCGAACTCTGGTCTGACCGTCGTAAGTGGCATGGCTCTGGGAATTGACACCGCTGTTCATCGAGGGGCCCTGCGAGCGAAAGGCCGGACGGTGGCAGTGTGGGGATCGGCCCTCGATATTCCCTACCCGCCGCAGAATCGGGAGTTGGCAGAGAAGATTCCGCAGTCCGGTGCCCTCCTCTCGGAATTCTCTCTAGGCACCGCCCCTCTTGCAGGAAATTTCCCACGCCGGAATCGGATTATCAGCGGACTGTCCCTGGGGGTCGTCGTAGTGGAGGCGGATGAACGCAGCGGAGCTCTAATCACCGCGAATTTTGCAACCGATCAGGGAAGAGAGGTCTTTGCGGTCCCGGGGTCGATTTATCTCAAGGGAAGCAGAGGTTGCCATCGTCTGATCCAAATGGGGGCCAAACTGGTGGAGAGCGCGGAGGATGTACTTGAGGAATTAAGTCTCTCGTACCACCTCCCAACCAGGCCAACCGGCGGAAGCGTGCCCAGGACCCAAGTTCAGCCACCCCTGGAAGGGGAAGAGGCTTTGCTTTATGAGATGCTGAGCGATCAGCCCTTGCATATCGACGATCTGATCGTCAAGAGCCGAATCCCTCCCGGAAGGGTCGCCTCTTTGCTGATGAGCCTCGAGATTAAGGGCTATTGCCGCCAGGAGCGGGGAAAGCAGTTTCAGAGGGCAACCTGAGAAGTTGAAGCGCCCCGCAGCGGAACTGCGGGGATTGCGCTCGCTATATATTTTCAATGAGGAGCGGATCGATTGTCTAAGTATTTGGTAGTGGTGGAGTCTCCGACGAAGGCCAAAACCATCGATAAGATGCTGGGGTCTGACTACAAGGTGATGGCTTCTTTAGGCCATATCAAGGATTTGCCGACCGGCAAGTTGGGGGTGGATGAGACTAATTTCGAACCTGACTATGTGACGGTCAAGGGGCGTGAGAAGATCCTGACCGAGATTAAGGGGGCGGCCAAGAAGGCGGAAAGGGTCTTTATTGCGACTGACCCGGACCGGGAGGGCGAGGCGATCGGGTGGCACCTGGCTCGCGAGATGAAGGATCTTCAGGATCGGGTCTTTCGAGTCCTGTTTCACGAGATCACCCCCTCTGCGGTAAAAGTGGCTATGGAGCGCTCCGGTCGACTGGACGAGAGGAAGGTCGATGCCCAGCAGACCCGAAGGATACTCGATCGGCTGGTGGGGTACAAGATCAGCCCCCTCCTTTGGCGAAAGGTGAAGGCTGGGCTTTCTGCGGGAAGGGTGCAGTCTGTGGCGCTTCGCCTGATATGCGAGCGGGAGAGGGAGATTCAGGCCTTCCTCCCCTCCGAATATTGGACCATTGACGCTTTGCTCTCGGGCATCAATCCTCCTCCTTTTAAGACTCAGTTGCATAAGGTCGGAGGGGAGAGACCGGAGATCAAAAACCAGGAAGAGGCCCGGGCCCTCGCGGAGGAAATGAACGGAAAGACCTTTCGCGTCAAAGAGATGAAAAAAAGGGAAAAGAAACGCTATCCGGTTCCTCCCTTCACTACCAGCAAGCTTCAACAAGAAGCCAACCGCAAACTGCGATTCTCTGCCAAGAAGACGATGGCCGTGGCACAGCAATTATACGAGGGCATTGAGGTCGGGGAGGAAGGGGCGGTAGGCCTGATCACTTACATGAGGACGGATTCGGCCCGGGTTTCTTCGGGGTCTATTCAGGAGGTCCGGGGTTTGGTCGAGAAGCGGTATGGAGCTCAATTCCTCCCTGCCCGCCCCAACGCCTACCGGAATCGGAGTTCTGCGCAGGACGCTCATGAGGCGGTCCGGCCCACATTGGTCTCTCGTAGTCCGGAAAGTCTGAAGCCCTATCTCAGCAAGGATCAACTGTCGCTCTATTCTCTCATCTGGAACCGTTTTGTCGCCAGCCAGATGAATCCAGAGATATCGGAAGTTACCACCGCGGATATCGAAGCGGGCAGATTCCTATTTCGCGCAACGGGTACCGTAAGGAAATTCGCAGGCTTTTCCATCCTTTATGCGGAAGGACGCGACGAGACGGCTCCCCCTTCTGAAGGCGAAGAGGAGGAAGAGAAAGAAGGGGCTTTGCCTCCCTTGGCGGCTGGAGAGGAGTTATCGGTTCTCGCCATCGATCCGGAACAGCACTTCACCCAGCCTCCGCCGCGGTTTACCGAAGCCTCTTTGGTGAAGGAACTGGAAGAGCGGGAAATTGGCCGCCCCAGCACCTATGTGGCCATCCTCTCTACCATTCAGGAACGCAAGTATGTCTTCAAGGAGAAGGGACACTTCCGGCCGACGGACCTGGGATTAATCGTGACGGATCTTCTGGTAGCCAATTTCCCCCAGATCCTGGATGTGAGATTCACTGCCGGCATGGAGAAGCAATTGGATGAGGTAGAAGAGGGGAATATCCCCGGAAAGGAGATCCTGAAGGGGTTTTACGAACCCTTTCAGGAAGCCTTGCTGCGGGCTACTTCGGAGATGAAGAGCATCAGGACCATGAGCCTCCCCACCTCGGAGGTCTGCAAGCTTTGCGGAAAGCCTATGGTGATCAGGTGGGGCAGGTATGGAAAGTTTCTGGCCTGCAGCGGTTACCCCGACTGCAAACATACGATAAAGCTGAAGGAGGATCAGCAAGGCCCGCTCGTGGCACCCGCGGGCGAGCCGAGCGGTGAGATCTGTGAGAAGTGCGGCAAGGAAATGGTGATCCGCGAAGGCCGATTTGGCAGGTATTTGGCCTGTCAGGGTTACCCTTCCTGCAAGAATACCAAGCCCCTGGTCCTCAACAGCAAGTGCCAGAGGGAGGGATGTGAGGGCTATCTGGTGGAGAAACGCACCCGCAAGGGAAGGATCTTCTACGGCTGCAACAAATATCCCGATTGTAAGTACACCTCCTGGGTGAGGCCGCAAGCCCCTGATTCCGGAACGTCACAGGCACAAGACCGTTAGAAAAAAGATCCCGGTCGAAAATTGCATAGCGAGCGCAATCCTCGGAGCCTCGCTGCGGGGTCAGCGAGAAAAAATAGATGGAAAAAATGCCTTGCATTTGAAGATTCCTACCAGCTCTGCTGCGAGGAGCTCCAAGCTCAACGTCATTGGCGGGGGATTGGCAGGATCGGAAGCAGCCTGGCAATTGGCCAGTGCCGGCTTTCCCGTGCGCCTCTTCGAGATGAGGCCCATCTGGCCGACGCCGGCCCACCAGACGGGTCTTTTGGCCGAACTCGTATGCAGCAATTCCTTGAAATCCAATGCCCTGAATTCCGCAAGTGGATTGCTGAAGGAGGAGATGAGGAGACTTGGCTCCCTCATCCTGCGGGTGGCGGAAGATCATGCGTTGCCGGCCGGCTCTTGTTTGGCAGTCGACCGTCACGGTTTCTCCTCCGCGATCACGTCGATCCTGGAGAAACATGCGCATGTCGAAATCGTCCGTGAGGAGGTTACGAGCATTCCCCCGGAGGGCCTCACCATTATCGCCACCGGTCCCCTCACTTCCTCGTCTTTGCATGGGGCGCTGAATTCCTTGATCGAGGAGTCGACCGCAACCGACTCCTTCTCCAGCCCTCTTTCTAAGAAAAGGGGTTTGCTCTCCTTTTTTGACGCCACCTCCCCGATCGTATTAGCCGAATCTTTGGATCTGTCCAAGGTCTTCCGAGCCTCGCGCTACGGGCGCGGAGGGGACGATTATCTCAATTGCCCTTTGGACCAGGGCGCATATGAGCGCCTCTGGGAGGAATTGGCGAGGGCCGAGGCGATAGAGCCTAAAGATTTTGAAATACCATTTTTTGAGGGATGTTTGCCCATCGAGGAATTGGCAGTCCGGGGAAAGGATGCCCTTCGGTTTGGCCCTCTGAAGCCGGTCGGCTTGACCGATCCTTCAATTGGGAAGAGGCCCTGGGCTGTCGTTCAGCTTCGTCTTGAGAACAGAGAGGCCACGATGTATAGTCTGGTAGGTTTTCAAACCCGAATGAGGTGGGGAGAGCAGAGAAAAGTCTTTC
>Ga0315287_10006102_pt1 | contig 11942 bp, 10 predicted proteins | sample YL17G11_0_MG_FD_205037 | JGI IMG/M metagenome (GOLD analysis project Ga0315287, IMG submission 205037) | Sediment microbial communities from Yellowstone Lake, YNP, Wyoming, USA - YL17G11_0 | ecosystem: Environmental > Aquatic > Freshwater > Lake > Sediment | place: USA: Wyoming | collected...
TCAATTTTCATACTATTCTCCTGTTGAATGAAACAGCCTGGTTGTAGAAGACTCGATTCAATCATCGGCTCACTTTCATAGTACGCAATTCATTCTCTGCGCTCAAGATGCTTGCAACGCATCGTGCCGTTCTTTACCTTGAGAGAGCGCCGGAAGGAAAGGGAATCTAGCATGTTATTGCATATTTCCACCGCATCGCCACCCTATGTTGTCCAACAACATCGGGCTGCCGAGGAGTTGAAACGTCGCATGGGTGAGCGACCGGCTGTTGCTCGCATGATTGACGCTGCCGCGTCGCGATCAGGAATCGAAACTCGCTCCGTCGTTGTGCCGGATGCAGAGCCCTCTGTCAGCACGCGCTTCTATCCTGTTGACCCGACCGCGCCATCACCCGGCACGAAACAACGTATGATGCTCTACAAAGAATGGGCTAACAAACTCTCGGTTGCTGCCGTGAGCGATTTGCTTCAATCGACCGGCTTCGCCCCTTCGTCGATTGATCGATTGATCACCGTTTCGTGTACCGGCTTCTCCGCTCCAAACTTCGATTATCACCTTCTCACCACACTCGGCCTCTCCCGTTACGTTCAGCGCACCCATATCGGTTTCATGGGTTGTGCGGCAGCGCTGGTCGGGTTCACCTCTGTGCTGGATTCGCTCCACAGCGGCAGCCAGGAGCAGCGGACGACCCTACTGGTATCGGTCGAACTATGCTCGCTCCATCTCCAAACAGAACCGACACGCGACAATATTCTCGCCAACATGATTTTTGCCGACGGTTGCGGCGCTGCGTTGTTCTCCACTGTGCCCGGCGTACCAGCACAGGCGCGGCTGGTCCGGACATTTTCGCATATCTTCCCCGAGTCTGCGCACTTCATGGGATGGGAAATTGGCAATACCGGATTCGAGATGATGCTGTCCTCTCAATTGCCGGAAATCATTGCGCAGCAAGCTGCACCGGTCGCAAGGCTGATCATCGAACGAATGGGACTTGAACCGGGGCAGATTCGCCATTGGGCGCTGCACCCCGGCGGACGCGCAATTATCGATGCGCTGCAGACCGGGCTTCATCTGACTGATGAGCAGACTGAACCGTCCCGCGCTGTGCTTCGCCAATATGGCAATATGTCGTCAGCCTCGATTCTCTTTGTGCTGAAGGAACTCTTCTCCCGCACTCATTTGCAGTCCGACGAATGGCTGTGCGCGATCGCGTTCGGCCCCGGTCTGTCGATGGAAATGGCATTCCTGAAAGGGATTTGATGCTCGGCCCCCGCAGCACTTTGCTCGAAATGATCGACGACATGTCGGTCACCGATGAACGGATCGACGCCGCCCTGCAGGAATTGAAAGTGATCAATCGCTTTCTTGGCGGCGACTACGTGTCCCGGGCCGGCATCATTCAGTTGATACGAAGGGTGCCGAAGAATCTTCCCCTGCGAATACTTGACTGTGGCGCAGGGGGATCGGGTCTTCCGAACGTTTTGCGATCGCTCAATCGAACGGTGGATGTCACTGCTCTTGATTTGAATTTGCGCGCCTGCCAATATTCTGCTTTCCATGTCCCTTCGATGAATGTCGTGAACGGATCAGCGTTTCGACTTCCGTTCAGCGATCGGTCATTTGATATCGTTCATGCGTCGCTGTTCTGCCATCATTTTGGCGCGGATGACCTATGCGTGTTGCTCGCTGAATGGTCGCGCGTGGCACGTCTCGGCATTGTCATCAACGATCTACGACGGTCGGCCGTGGCGTTCCTTGCTATTACGCTTTTGACGAGGCTCTTCTCACGCAGCACAATGGTGCGGCACGATGCGCCGATTTCTGTGCGGCGAGGGTTCTTGAAAAAGGATTTGTCCGAGATTAGCTCCGGACATGATCGGGTTTCTATCACCCGGCACTGGGCATTCCGGTGGCTTGTCACAATCGAATTCACCTGAAAAATCCGTGGCCGAATCAGTAATTGATGTCGTTGTCATCGGGGGAGGCCCAGCCGGAGCAATGGCTTCGCTTTCCCTTGCACAATCCGGCTATTCGGTGTGTCTGGTGGAGCGCCGGGCATTTCCACGCGAAACCCTCTGCGGTGAATTCCTTTCTCATGAAGTCATCGGCATCATTCGAGACCTCGGTATCGAGCGCGAGTTTCTTCTGCTTGGCCCGACACCGATCACGAAGTTTGCCGTGTGTCCCGACCGCGGACCAATGCTCTCCGAATCACTGGGATTCACAGCGTACGGTCTGAAGCGCGGAGCGTTCGATCAGTTCTTGTTGAATGCGGCGGTGAAGCACGGAGTTCATATCTTGCAGCCGGCTGATGCCGAAACGATCATCCGACGCGGGAATGGATTCGAAATTCAGTGTCGTCTGAACGACGCCACACGGACACTCCAATCACGGTGGTGCATCGGCGCGTACGGTAAGGCTTCGCCGCTTGACAAGCGGTTACACCGTTCGTTTGCGGGAACACGCACGCAATTGAACGGGATCAAGTTCCATGTCACCTCGGCGGCGCTGGTGGGGATGAACGCCGATGAGATTCGGATCTTCACGGGACCGGACATGTATTGCGGCATAAACCATGTGGACAGCGGAACAGCAGCGATCTGTTTCCTCGAACGGAGAACGTGGGAGGACGTATCGCCGCGGGCACGATTGCGGGAGCTGGCGGCCGCCAACAAGCACTTTGCGGATGTCGTCGGCGGGCAGGCAATGTCAGCGATTGACGATGCGCCGATCTATGGAACGGGGAACATTTACTTCGGAAAGCGGAACGTGGTTGAGGACGGCATCTTCATGGTCGGCGATGCCGCTCATGTGATCTCGCCGCTTGCAGGTGACGGCATCGGCATGGCGCTTCAAGGGGCGCAATTGCTAGGCACACTCTTCCGCGAACACCGCCACTCAGGACGAGCTGCCACTACGCTTGAGGTCGAGTACCGCAACCGATGGCAGCAAACGTTCACCTCACGCCTTCGTGCAGCAGCTGCATTGCAGCGAATCATGCTTTCCACTCCACTCCGGCGCCTCGGAACCACCCTGCTTTCTCTCTCTCCTTCGTTGCTTCGGGTCGCGATCAGTATGACGCGCGGCCGCATAGATTGAAAAGCGGCGATCCCGAACGTGAACTGTATCAGCCACTTGTTGCCGCTTTCTTTTGGAAAGAAAGCGGCTGAAAGAAACATTTCCCGAAATTTAACGCCCGTTGCAAAGCCGCCTTCACACAGTCCGTAATGTCGCCCCGACTAATTCCTGAGGAACTACCAATCTCTCTGGAATCTGGGGCGACATTCCCGCCTGACCTGTGAGGGCTTGTGAGTCGGCGGGCAGGAAACGCACCCGAAGGCCGTCCAACGCACCTGCCGAAATTTCGGGACTCTGCGTTCCTTATCATGTCTTTCTTCTTCAGAGCCCGCGAAATCGATGGTGGTGCGATGAGACGGATCTATTTCTTCCGTCTTGCGGTAGCTTCGATATATCGCGCAAATGACTCCGGCTTGCCCGGAGGCGCCATCTCAAACGTGATTGAGATCTTGTCTGCGCCAGCTTTTGTGTTTGTCAATCGAAAGCGCGGCGCTGATGGGATCACATCACTGACAAAGACGACGGAGTTTGAATCGGCTGAGACTGTGACACTGTAGTTGATCACGTGTTGCTCATTGTCAAAGTAGACAGCCTTTGTCTTCCCCATTTCCTGATAGACAACCATCAGATCGTTGTGCGTAAACGCCGGACGGTCTTTCGTCGCCGGATAGTTCGCGTAGTTCTTTCGCACCAGCACGGTGTTCTGGAGATCATAGGAGAATGTAAATCCTCCGGCTCCTTCGCCGGGCGCTCCCGTGCCTTCGCCAACCCATTCACCGATGAGGAACTTGAACGCATTCCAGTTCATTGGAGGCTGCTGCTGAGCCTTCACAGGAGCGATGAAAAAGAGAATCGCACACAACGCAATGAGAGCCGTGCTGCAGATTCGCCCCGTGTTCCTTTTGTGATCAGAATAGATGGGCATTGCGATCAGGCCTTTCTGTGTTTGATGAATGTATCATTGCGCAGTTCCTCCATGGCAACCCTTAACTCTTCCTGAGTATTCATGACGATGGGGCCGTACCATGCGACCGGCTCCCGCAGCGGCTTGCCGGAAAACATGAGAAATCGCATGGGTTGATCTCGGGTTGTGACGACAACCTCGTCACCATCGTCGAAAAGTACCAGGTGTTCACTGCCGACGAGTTCCTTCTTCTCAGGGCTGAAGCACGCGCTCCCTTCAAAAGTGTAGGCAATGACAGTGTGACTTGGTTTCGTAGGATGCCTGAATTCTGCCTTGGCAGGTATGCTCACATCCAGGTAGGATGGGTCGATGACGACATCACGGACAGCCCCTTTCGTCCCGTCAACCTCGCCGGCAATGATCCGTATCTTGACTCCGTTCGGTTTTGTGACTTCGGGAATGTGGCTGCTGGAGAACTCATGATATCGCGGATCCATCATCTTCTGGGACGCCGGAAGGTTCGCCCAAAGTTGAAAACCCCACATATGACCGTTCTCGTCTCCATTCGGCATTTCCTGGTGTATGATTCCGTTGCCGGCAGTCATCCATTGCACATCGCCGGCTCCGATGACACCCTTGTTTCCGAGGCTATCGCCGTGTTCAACCTTTCCACGAAGAACATACGTGATGGTTTCAATTCCGCGATGAGGATGCCAGGGAAATCCCTTGATGTAGTCCTTCGGATCGTTCCCTCTAAAATCGTCGAAGAGGAGAAATGGATCAAAGGCTTGTGTGTCTCCGAATCCGAACGCACGCTTCAGGTGCACTCCGGCCCCTTCGAGAGTCGGTTTGCTTTTTGATATCTTGGCAACGCTTCTTGTCTTTCCCATCCGACACTCCTTTCTCTTGTTCCTCTCCAGAGGATAACATCAAGAATCAGTGCGCAGGTTCTGTTTCCTCCTAAGGGATTTGCACGTCCGCTGTTGGCAAGAACCGAGGCAGTCTTCGGTGCTTCGTCGCCTGCTCGAATGCATATGCGAGCTTGATGAGCGTGGACTCGCTCCAAGCCCGGCCAAAGAATGATATGCCGACGGGCATACCAAACACGAAACCGGCAGGAACGGTAATGCTCGGATATCCTGCAACTGCTGCAGCCGTCGTGCTGGCACACAGGAAATGGTCGCCCATAATGAGGTCTGTCACCCAGGCCGGGCTCTCGCTTGGCGCAACAAGTGCATCGAGCTTGAACTTGTCCATGATCGCATCGATGCCTTCGGCGCGTGCGAGCCGCAGATTATTGTCCCGGGCATCGATGTATTCTTTCTCCGTCAATGGCCCTTTTGCTTCTGCCTGGATGAATGTCTCCTGCTGAAAGTAAGGCATCTCTGTTTTCTTGTTGCGCTCGTTGAATTCGATGATCTCCTTGAGCGTGTGCACGGGTGCGTTCGGACCAAGTCGTGTGAGATAAGCATTCATGTCAGCCTTAAGCTCATAGCGCAACACCAGGGCTTCGTTCTTGTCGAGTTGACCGAGAGCGTTGGTGTCTGCCGGGTCCACGATTGTAGCTCCGTTCTGTTTCATGACATCGAAAGCTTTTGACATCAGCGCGTCGACCCTTTCGTGGAAGCTGAAATATCGTCGCACCACGCCAACCCTAGCGCCCTGAAGTCCGTTTGCATCGAGGAATTGAGTGTAGTCTCTCAGCGATTTTCCCTTGCTTTCTAGCGTCGCCTTGTCCTCGGAATCGATCCCGACGAGTGCACTGAGGAGAATGGCTGCATCTCTGACTGTCCGTGCCATCGGGCCGGCCGTGTCCTGTGTGTGAGATATGGGGATAATGCCTGTCCTGCTGACGAGGCCGACAGTTGGCTTGATCCCGACGACACTGTGGATTGAGGCAGGACTGATGATGGAGCCGTCAGTCTCTGTGCCGACAGCCACGGCGCAGAGGTTTGCTGCGACGGCAGACCCAGAGCCGGAGCTTGAGCCGGAGGTGTTTCGATCCAAAGCGTAAGCGTTCTTTGTCAAGCCGCCCCTGCCGCTCCAACCGCTGGTCGACCTGCTGGAGCGGATATTCGCCCATTCGCTCAGATTGGTTTTACCAAGCAGAACCGCACCGGCTTGCCGTAGTTGGCGCACTAAAAAGGAATCACCCGGCGGTTTGGATCCGACGAGTGCCAACGAGCCTGCAGTCGTCGCCATTCTGTCAGCTGTATCGATGTTGTCTTTGATCAACACGGGAATTCCATGCAACGGACCACGTGCGCCTTTTTCTTTTCGTTCCTTGTCGAGCGCGTCCGCGATGGCAAGTGCGTCAGGATTCAATTCAATGACGGTCCGGAGTTCGGGTCCTTTCCGGTCGATGGATTCAATTCGGGCGAGGTACTTCTCCACGAGAGAACGAGCAGTGTATTTTCCCGCACTCATTCCGGCCTGGAGATCTGCGATCGTGAACTCGTCCAGTTCGAAAGGTTTGATTTCCGGTAACGGAGGGGAGGGGGGATTAGCCTCGTTCGCAACGGTCAGGCTCGGCAATGTTGCAGCGAAGATACCACCCGTGATGCCGGTCTTCAGAAAATCGCGCCGGTGGAGACGCCGGGTGCCGGAGTGGATGTCGTTCTTGGGGTTCATGCGATGCGTTCCTTATAGAGTGAAATGAAACTGAGATTGCTGAAGGTTTCTATCATACTGAAACCTCACCGGGAGATCGTGAACCATTGTGGACCGTAGGTGATCTTCTGGGTCTACGGGATTGCCAGGTCTTCCGTAATCACTCCTGCCGGACTGAATGGCGGTCGATAAGCGACCACGAATCTAGGGGTTCAACGATTTGTCTTTGAAGGCCTCTTTACCCTCGAATAGTGTCATCAACACCTTGAAGTTTCGTATGTCCGTGACAGCAACGTTGAAGAGATTCTTGTTGAGGACGATGATGTCGGCCATCTTGCCGACTTCAAGGGAACCGGTTGATTTCTCGAGGAAATTGGCATAGGCGCCATTGATTGTGAAGCTCGCGATCATTTGCTCGAGTGTCGCCCGCTCGTCCGGCCAGAGGACTTCCTTCGGGTTTGTGGTTTCGGGGCGGCTGCGGGTCATTCCTGTTTGGATAGCAACAAGCGGATTGCAGGGAATAGTCACGGAGTAGTCGCTGGAGGATGTGACCGTCACTCCGGCTTTGAAGTAACTTTCCATTGGGTACTCGTCATCTGCGCGCTTCTGACCGAGGTAGGGCACCTGGATGTTGTAGTAATAGTCATCTTTCATGAACCAGAATGGCTGCGTGACAGCAATGACACCGAGCTTCTTGAAGCGAAGGATATCCTCAGGGGCAACGAGCTGAAGGTGAGTGATGAGATTCCGAGAATCTCGTTTGCCATTGAGCTTGGCCGCATGAGCAAAGGCATCGAGCGTCACACTCGTGCCTCCATCGCCGATGGAGTGAACATGGATCTGCAATCTGTTTTTGTCGAGCTCGGCGCACATCGCATTGAGATCTTCCGGCTTCCAGAGCAATTCCCCGCGGGAGTTCGGCAGATGCTTGTAGGGTTCCTTAAGATATGCAGTGCTTCCTTCGACCACGCCATCGACGTAGATCTTTGCTGCATGAATCTGGAAGGAGGGTCCCTTGTGTTTTGCCTGCTCAGCGAGAATCGCTGCAACCTGTTTGAGTCCTTCCTTCGGACTAACATAGAGTGAAGCTCGAAAACGCATGGCAAGCAGATTCGCTTTCTCGAGAGTCTTGTAAGCTGCAATCTCGTTGCTTCCGAGATCGATGTCGGCATCATGGGCCATCGTGATACCGAACGCCAGAGCCATTTTCTGATATGCTTCGAGGCCCTTCACCAATTCATCGACGCCGTAGTCGGGAAACAGCTTTGCAACCAGGCTTGCAGCACTTTCCCGAAGTGTGCCTGTCGGTTCCCCGGTGATGGGATTGTGTTCAATGACGCCCCCCTCGGGATTCGGGGTGTTCTTCGTGATGCCGGCCAGCTCGAGAGCTTTTGAGTTCACCCACTTGGAATGGCCGTCCTCTGAGGAAAGAGAAACAGGAATCTCGCTGACGATTTCGTCGATGAGTTTCTTGTCAGGACCGGTTTTCGGGAAGAGTGTATTGCTCCAACCCCGGCCCTTGAGATACTTTGCCCCTGCATGACTCCCGTAATACTCGCGAATGGCTTTCTGATATTCCGGAACCGTTCGCACGCTATTGAGGCTGATTTCGTAGAAATGTCGGTAGGCACCGGTGGGGTGACAGTGGCTGTCGATGAAACCGGGGAGGACCATGCGGCCGCCGAGGTCAAGAACCTTCGTCTCCTTGCCGATAAATCTTGAGACACCGTCATTGCGCCCAACGAACACAATTCTGCCGCTCCGGACCGCGAGTGCCTCCGCCACTGTTCTCTTCTGATCGACAGTGTAGATGAAGGCGTTGCGGAGGATGAGATCCGCCGGGTCGGGATTCGCTTTTTGCTGTGATACAGAAGGAAGTGATGCGCAGATCGTACAGAGCAACGAAAGGGCAAGCAACTTTGCAGAGTTCAAGAGGCCTCCTTCTTGATCGGGTGGCCGCTCCAACCCGCGGGCAAACAGTCGGGGATTCTTGCAGCCTCGGTGAGACCGGAAAACGGATCTACGTTGCAGTGAAATCTTCGTGGTGCTGGGTCACAAGGTTCAGCTGCTCCATCACAACGTCAACGCCGATGCCAGGTTTTGTTGGCACAACCATCGTCCCATCGGGTAGGACTCGAAATGGTGGATCGACAATATCCTGCTTGTAGTATCGGTCGCTGGCCGAAATGTCGCCAGGGAGCTTGAAATTCGGCAGCGAGGCAAGAGCCACGTTTCCTGCACGACCGATGCCGGATTCCAGCATTCCGCCATGCCAAACGGGCATGCTCTTCGACGCACAGAAATCATGAATAGCTTTTGACTCGGTGAATCCGCCCACGCGGCCTGGTTTGATGTTGATACTGCGGCAGCTTTTCAATTCAAGGGCGGCGTGCGCATCGGAGAGAGATTGGACGCTCTCATCCAGGCAAATGGCGGTTTTCAACTCTTCCTGGAGCTTGGAGTGGTCATACAGGTCGTCGTACCCGAGGGGCTGTTCAATAAGCAAAAGACCATAATTATCCATGGCTCTGAACACGTCAACGTCGCTGAGTTGATAAGAGCAGTTCGCGTCCACCTGAAATGGGATGTCGGGATACTCCTTGCGGACTGCAGTGATCAGCTCCAGGTCATTCCCGGGCTCGATTTTGATCTTGATTCGTTTGTACCCTTCTTCCAGGTAGTCAGCCACTCTCTGCAGAAGATCGCTTATCGATTCTTGCATGCCGATGCTGACGCCAACTTCAATGCGATCTCTGACTCCACCAAGCATCTCCGAGAGCGGGATATTCATTTCCTTTGCAAAAGCATCCGAAAGCGCTGCCTCCAGTCCTGCCTTTGCCATCCTGTGACCGCGCACCCGTGCACAGAATCCGATGGCCTCGTCGACAGAGACGATTCTCTTGCCCAGCACGCTCGGGATCAAATAGTCGCGCAGAATGTGCCAGGCGGTGTTCACCGTCTCGTATGAATAGAAAGGATTTCCCTGAGCAACACATTCGCCCCACCCCGTGACGCCATCGCTCTCCACTCGGATGATAATGTGCTCCTCATGCGTCTCGACTCCCATCGAGGTGACAAACGGAGCGACTAGCTCCATTTTTATGTAGCGCAGCTCAATTCGCTTGATCAACATAAACCCAAGATCCCTTCGCTCTATTCCTACTTTGGTTTCCCAACGATGAAAAGGTAACGCAACAGTATCGATCTGGTGTCGACTTCGTTGTTCTTCTTCGAACTTCGAATCGTCATCCCCGGACGAATTTCTCTGCTTTTGCCCCGCAGATGGGACAGTCTTTCTCAGGCTGGCCAAGCTCAATATATCCGCAGACGGGGCACAGATAGAATTCTACGTTTGTCAGGTCTTTCCCTTGTTTTGCTGCCTCCAACGCCATCGTATACAACTTCGCATGAACAGCCTCTGCTTCGACGGCATAGCCGAACATCCGCTTCGCCTTGTGGTTATCCGCTTCCGCCTGTTTCAGCATCGGGGGATACATTTTCGAGTATTCGTAGGTCTCTCCGTCAATCGCACCCTGCAGGTTTTGGGCGGTAGAGCCGATACCTTCCAGTGATTTCAGATGACCTTCGGCGTGGATCTTCTCCGCTTCGGCAGTGAGTCGGAACAAACGAGCGATGTTGCCAAGCCCTTCCTGCTCTGCTTTTTTCGCGAAGTTGGTGTATTTCTGAAATGCCTGGCTTTCGCCGGCAAAGGCTTCCTTGAGATTTTCTATCGTTGTAGCCATACCGAACCTCCCGTTCAAGTGCTGACCATGATCTGTATCGAAATGTTTTTGGTGAGAGAAATCCGCCTATTGACCTGTGAGGATTCTCTCGATTGCCTGATACTCCTCCTGTGAAAACGACAAATTCTCTAATGCACTGACAGCATCATCAACTTGGGCGGTGCTGCTTGCACCGATAAGAGCGGACGTGACCTCTCGGCATCGCAATACCCAGGCAAGCGCCATTTGCGCCAGAGACTGTCCGCGCAAGTGTGCAAGCTCATTCAATAGACGGACCTTGCGAAGCTTTTCTTCCGTGATCTGCTCCGGTTTGAGGAATCCATGCGGCTTGGCTGCCCGCGAATCGTCGGGGATTCCGTTCAAATACCTATTTGTCAGGAGGCCCTGTGCGAGCGGGGAAAACGGGATGCAACCAATCCCTTCTTCGTTCAGAACCCCAAGCAGTCCATTTTCTATCCAACGGTTGAACATACTGTATCTTGGCTGATGAATCAAGCACGGCGTGCCGAGTTCCCGGAGTATTCCTGCGGCCTGTCGGGTTTGATCCGCGGAGTAATTGGAAATTCCCGCGTACAGGGCTTTCCCACTTCGAACGATCTGATCGAGCGCCTGCATGGTTTCCTCCACGGGCGTTTCGGGATCAGGGCGGTGGCTGTAGAAAATATCGACGTATTCCAATCCCATGCGTCGAAGGCTCTGGTCAAGACTCGCAATGAGATACTTCCGTGATCCCCATTCACCGTACGGCCCGGGCCACATCAAGTAGCCCGCTTTCGTTGAGATGATCAGTTCATCCCGATACGGTGCAAAGTCGTCCTTCAAGATTCTTCCGAAGTTCTCTTCTGCCGAACCTGGCGGAGGGCCGTAGTTATTCGCCAGATCGAAATGAGTGATGCCGAGGTCGAACGCGTGCCTCAGCATTGCCCGTGCGTTGTCGAGCGAATCAACGCCGCCGAAGTTGTGCCAGAGACCGAGGGAAATGGCAGGGAGTTTCAGCCCGCTGCGGCCGCAGCGGTTATACTTCATCAAACTATATCGTGAATCAGATGGGAGGTAGGTAGGCATTAGTTGTCCCTTGTTGTCAATCGTTCAACAGAATGATCTCGGGTGTTCCGACAATGCCCGATTCCTCACCAGCTCCAGCAGCGCCCGGGGTCCCGAGGAAAGACTTCGCGGTGTTGAGATCGTCGACTCTGAACAAGCATACGATGTGATTCGGGTTGTTGTATCTCGGAGGAGATACAGAAGATGAAAGCCGGACTTCTTCTGCGTTTCGGCATGCGAAGCAAAAATTCTGTACCACCGCTCGAAATCGTGAACACGGTGTTTGCAGAGCATGTGTGTCACGGTTCCCTCACTTGAACTCAGCGCTCTTCATTTCTTCCTTGATTCTTTCCGGCGTCATGGGGAGCTGGCGCATCCTGACGCCAACAGCATCGTAGATGGCATTTGCAACCACACTGCCCATGGTGACGATTGCCGGTTCACCGCCGCCTTGAGGATCAAGTTCCTTGTTGTCGAGGATGACCGTCTCAATCTTGGGAAGCCAGGAGAATCGTGGGATCTGGTACGCGTCGAAATTGGCCTCCAGAATTTCTCCACCCTTG
>Ga0315287_10006106_pt1 | contig 11940 bp, 10 predicted proteins | sample YL17G11_0_MG_FD_205037 | JGI IMG/M metagenome (GOLD analysis project Ga0315287, IMG submission 205037) | Sediment microbial communities from Yellowstone Lake, YNP, Wyoming, USA - YL17G11_0 | ecosystem: Environmental > Aquatic > Freshwater > Lake > Sediment | place: USA: Wyoming | collected...
AACCGGGACTCGGAAGTCGGAATCCTACGTCGACATCTCACTGTACATGCTCAAGAGGTTCAGGATAGAGGTCGAGAGGAAGCCGAATGGATTCAAGATGCCGGGGAACCAGAGACCGGTAGGAAGTCTGTTCCAGGTTCCTGGCGATTTATCCTCGGCCGCATTCCTCCTATGCGCGGGGGCAATGACCGGCGGGACCATTACGGTAAAGGGGTTGGACACCGAGATGCCGCAGGGAGATATCGCAATCGCTGATGCGCTCCAAAGGTACGGAGCGGAGGTGGATGTCAAGAAGGAGTCGGTGACCTGCCATCCAGGCGAACGGATGCCGTTCGAATTTGACGTCGGAGATTCGCCGGACCTATTCCCGATTCTGGGAGTGCTCGCCGCGACCGCGAAGGGCGAATCCCGGCTGTCCGGGGGAGAACACCTCAGGTTCAAAGAGAGCGACAGGATATCGACGACTGTGACCATGCTCAAGAGCCTCGGCGTGGATGCTAAAGCACTGGACGATGGTTGCGTCATACGAGGGAACGGAAAGATAAGAGGCGGGACGATCGAGACCCAGATGGATCACAGGATAATGATGGCGGCGACCGTAGGTGGCTTGGCATCGATAAGCGGGGTCGTGATGGATGACGAGAAGTCGTACGAGGTCTCCTACCCGAACTTCCTCGATGACATTCAGAGACTCGGCGCGATCGTGCAGGTAGTGAACCAATGAACTCATTCGGTAAGATGTACAGGACATCGATATTCGGGACCAGCCATGGCCCGGCAGTGGGCTGCATTGTGGAAGGATGCCCCGCAGGAATCAGGATATCCGTCGACAGGATCCAGAGCCAATTGGACCGTAGGCGCCCTGGAGGCTCCGAGGTCAGCTCGCCGAGGAAGGAAAGGGACAGACTCATCCTCCTGAGCGGCGTGCTGGACGGCAAATCCACTGGTGGACCGATCACAGGAATGGTCAACAACAAGGATACGGATTCGAAAGCCTACGAGATCTTCAAAGTCGTTCCTCGCCCGGGGCATGCCGACTTCACCGCCGGCGTGAAATACCATGGTTTCCACGACCATCGCGGAGGAGGGATCTTCTCCGGACGCATGACGATACCTTTGGTGATCTCGGGCAGCATCGCGCTCCAGGCCCTCGAGGAGAAGGGCGTGCGGGTCGCGGCTCACAGTCTGAGGATAGGCAGGGTCTGGGCGAAATCCAACCCGCCGATCCCAAACATAGAGCGGGTCGCGAGGAAGAACGAAGTCGGATGCGCAGACCCATCGATCGCAAAGCTGATGAAGGCGGAGATCCTCGATGCAAAGAGAGAAGGGGACAGCGTCGGCGGAATAATCGAATGCCTGGTCTCCGGAATGCCAGCGGGCGTCGGGGAGCCTTTCTTCGACTCAGTCGAGAGCGAGCTCGCGCATCTTCTGTTCTCCATCCCGGCGATCAAGGGGGTCGAATTCGGCGCGGGATTTCAGGTCGCCGAGATGAGGGGCAGCGAGAACAACGATCAATTCAAGATTCGCAACGGTCGGGTCGTCACGGAGACCAACAATGCCGGAGGGATATTAGGCGGCATAACCAGCGGGATGCCGATCGTACTCAGGGTTGCGGTCAAGCCGACGCCTTCCATTGCGAAGACTCAGAGGAGCGTCAATCTAAAAGAGATGAAGGAGACCGAGCTCGAGATAGTCGGTCGTCACGATCCATGCATAGTCCCAAGGGCGGTCCCGGTCGTCGAGTCAGTCGTGGCAGCCGGGCTGCTGGACCTAATGTTGGCAGGGGGCATATTCTGAGAGAAGATGAACTGGAGATCTTGCGGGCGAAGATCGGGGAAATCGATGAGGAGCTTCTTGAGCTTCTGGCCGATCGAATGGCAGTAGCCCGGCGAATCGGTGCGATGAAAGTCTCTGATGGTAAGAAGATCCGACAGCCTGATGTAGAGAAGAAAGTGAAGGAGCGAGTAAAGAAAAAGGCAGAGGATCTCAAAATTCCAGGGGATCTAGCGCTCGAGATATTCTCGAAGATGATTGAAGCTTCTGTAGATGAACAGGAGAAGCTATCGGCGGCCCTCAAGGACAGAAAACCTGTTGGAAAATGTGTCATTTATGGTGGAACTGGTGGGATGGGTAAATTACTCGCAGAGCTCCTGCACAACTGCGGCTACAGCGTGACGATAGCCCGTTCGTCCGGTTCAGTACTGCAGTACCCTGGCAGGGAAAAGACCGTCATCCCAAACGATGCCGATTTCTCGATCGTATCGGTGCACATGAGATACTCGCCGGACACAATCGTGAAAGCCGCCTCGCAAGTACCAGGGAAAAAGATATATGAAATATGCAGCATGAAGAATCACCTGAAGGCTGCGATATCTCGCGCCAACAAGAGCGGATCGGAGGTAATTAGTCTACATCCAATGTTCGGCCCTGGCATAAGGGCTTTGCGGAACAGGCCGATAATATTCTGCGGCGAACCGGAGCAATTCAAAGAAGATCCGCTTTGGAAGGCTTTTGAGTCGGAAGGAGCTAGGCTGCTAACGTTGCCTTTCGATAGCCACGACAAGGTGATGTCCTACGTCCTGCAATTCACCCATGCAGTAAATATCATATACTTCACGGTGTTATGCAACAGCGGCATCGACATCAAATTACTGCAACTAGCAGCAAGTCCTATCTGCAACCGTCAGATATTGAACGCAAAGACGGTAGCTCAGCAGGATCCTCAGCTGTACTTCGAGATCCAGCATCTCAGCGACCATTTGGGGCGGATGTACGAGGACCTCGGGACGGCTCAGGCAGAGTTTGTCGAGGCATTGGCAAGCGATTCAGGTGTGAAATTCAAAGATCTCATGGAAAAAGGGAAGAAATACTTCGAGGGAGGTGGGAAGAGTGGATAAGATACCAGCAGCAATATTCGGGGCTTCGGGAATGGTAGGCCAGAGGTTCGTGGCGATGCTCGAAGGGCATCCACAGATCGAGCTTTCCGCAATCTACTCCTCGGAGAGGTCTAAGGGGAAGCGGCTTGCCGACATTTGGAGACTTCCCGAGTCGATGCTCGAAGAGGACACAGGGTCGCTGAAACTGGAGAAGCTCGATGTCGAGGACGCGGTGAAAAGGAAGATCAAGATCGCGTTCGGAGCAGTCCCTGCAGACCTTGCAAAGACGGTTGAAGCCGAGGCGGCAAGAGCAGGCATGGCGGTCTTTTCCAACGCTTCAGCATACCGCATGGAAGAGCTCACACCGATACTGATCCCTGAGATCAACTACGAGCATCTCAAGATCGTGGAGCTGCAGAAGAAGAAGCGAGGGACAAAGGGATTCATAGTCACGAATGCGAACTGCTCAGTCACGGGATTGTCCATCGCATTGAAGCCGCTCGTTGAGAAATTCTCCTTCAAGAAGGTGTTCGTGAGCACATATCAGGCGATTTCAGGCGCGGGTTACCCAGGCGTACCGTCTCTCGACATCAACGCGAACTGCCTCCCTTACATCAAGAACGAAGAGGACAAGATGAACCGGGAGGGGAGGAAGATCCTCGGGACATTCGACGGAAAGGCGATCGTTCCGCGGGACATCGATATCTGGGCGAACTGCGTGCGGGTCCCCAGCAGGGACGGCCATCTCGAGGCTGTGACGATACAGTTGGACGGAAAGATCCCATCTATGAGCGACATCGCCGAAGCATTCTCATCATTCACGGGAATACCTCAGAGGCTCAAGCTCCCAACGGCTCCGGCCAAGCCGATCGTCCTCCGGTCCGAGGACAACAGGCCCCAGCCAATCCTCGACGCGCTGGCCGGTTCCCCGGGAAGAGCGAGGGGGATGGCGGTATCCGTCGGAAGGATCAGATTGGACGGAGATCTTCTAAGGTTCTTCTGCCTCGTGCACAACACGATCAGAGGAAGCGCCGGCGGATCGATACTGAACGCCGAATGCGCGATTCACGATGGAATGATCTGAACTGGCAATATCACGCCAGTAACAGGGGAGTGATATAAGTGAGCGAACAAAAACAACTGAGGACATATGCGGAAATAAACGCGAGGATTGAATCGAAGACCGTCTCGGTTCTGACAGCCGAGGAATTCAAGGCCAAGGTAGCCAGCGAAGGGCTCGCCAAGGCCGCGAAGGATGTGGACGTAGTCACCACCGGAACGTTCGGCGCGATGTGCTCCTCAGGCGTCATGCTGAACTTCGGTCACTCCGACCCACCGATCAAGATGCAGAAGGTCTGGCTGGACGATATCCCGAGCTACACGGGGCTGGCGGCTGTCGACGCATATTTAGGAGCGACGGAGCTCGACGACAGCCTCAACATGTATCATGGCGGCGCGCACGTCATAGAGGATCTGGTCCGAGGCAAGCCGGTCAGGCTAAGAGCGATCTCGTACGGCACCGACTGCTACCCGAAAAGGGAGATAGACACCTGGATCTCAATCAAGACGATAAACCAGGCAGTCATGTTCAACCCGCGGAACTGCTACCAGAATTATGCGACCGCGACGAACGGATCGAGCAGGATGATCTACACTTACATGGGCAAGCTGCTGCCGGATTACGGCAATGCCACATATTGCTCAGCAGGAGAGATCAGCCCGCTGCTGAACGACCCGTATTTCAGGACCATCGGGATTGGAACAAGGATATTCCTCGGGGGCGCGCAGGGATATGTCGCATGGGAGGGCACCCAGTTCAACGGGAAGCCCCCGCGTTCTGCAAACGGGACACCGAGAAGGCCGGCCGGTACTCTTGCAGTCATAGGCGACCTGAAGAAGATGTCCGCCGACTACATCCGTGCGATGACGCTCCACAAGTACGGGACCTCCCTCTCGGTCGGGATTGGTATACCGATTCCAGTATTGGACCAGGAGATGGCGAAGTACTGCGCCGTCAGGGACTCGGAAATCTTCACGGGCACGTTCGATTACAGCGAACCGAAGAGGTCCAGGACTGTGCTGAGAGAGGTCAACTACGCCGAGCTGAAGAGCGGGCACATCGAGATCAAGGGGAGGAAAGTGCCCACCTCTTCGTTGTCGAGCATGTACAAGGCCAGGCAGATCTCGAGCGAACTGAAGAAATGGATCTCGAAGGGACAGTTCCTCATCCAGGAGCCGATACAGAAGTTCGACCTTGAGAGGGAGTTCAAACCGCTCGAGGTAAGGACGAAGGAGGAGGTGTGCAGATGAAGACGAAGTATGTGCTCACCTTCCCTCATGATGCGGCGGATGAGCCAATCACCTACCTCCTCGTGAAGAACTACGACCTCAAGGTCAACATCCTCCGGGCGGAGATCGACGAGAAAGGCGGAAAGATGGTCCTCGAGCTCGACGGCCCAAGCGATGTGATCAAGAAGGGCATCCAGTTCCTGAAGTCTAAGAAGGTAGAGGTGCGGTCCATCGAGGAGGGCGTGAGGAAGGACGAGGAGAAATGCACCCAGTGCGGGGTCTGCATCTCCATCTGTCCGGTCGGCGCTCTTATCCTCGACAAAAAGACCTTCAAGATCTTGTTCGACGACGATAAGTGCGTCGTATGCGGACTGTGCATCGATGCTTGCCCGACGACCGCGATGGAATTACTGCTATGAACGTGGAAGTCAGAAAGAAGATCCAGATGGGCGAGACCGCCGCCACCATCACCTGCAAGGAGGAGTTCGTTAGCGCGGTGATCGGTGGGATAGCGAAAGCCAGAGCCGAAATTGTCGCCTATGCAAGAGACAGGCCTGAGTTCCTGCTCTCACTCGAACCCCTCGTTGCCGATAGTGATGCTCCTGAGACGATCAGGCGCATGTGCCTTGCATCGGTGGAGGCTGGAGTCGGACCGATGGCATCCGTCGCGGGAGCTATTGCCGAAGCGGGAGCGGAGGCGGCGAGGGACGCTGGCGCCACCCACTGCATCGTGGACAACGGGGGCGACATCGCGTTGCTCTTGGACCATCCGGCAGTGGTCGGCATCCTGGATCAGCTTGAATCAGATGTGCTCCCCGCGGTCGAGATACCCCCGACGGACGGCAGGATCCTTGGGCTCTGCACATCATCGGGAATCTTTGGCCATTCCATAAGTCTTGGACGGGCCGAGGCCGCGACCGTCATGGCGAGGACCGCGCCTCTGGCGGATGCCCTGGCGACGGCCTTGGGGAACGGCTGCAAGGATGGATCCCGCGTTCGGAATGCCCTTGAGTCGATCTCGGGAATCGATGGGGTCTTATGGGCCATGGCCATTGTCGATGGTCAAGTGGGGACTATGGGCGACATGCCGAGGCTGCTCCAGGCGAAAAGGAACAGCGAGGACGTCACCGTTCACTCGGATTTCCCTGGTAGCATCCCTGCCAATGACGGATGAGGGAGGGAGCTGATATCATGAAGGTCATGAAGTTCGGAGGGACTTGTGTCGCCAACAGCGCGATGATTTCCAAGGTGGAGGAGGTCATCGAGAAGGAGAAAGAGGAGAAAGTGATTGCGATTTCTGCGGTCGCTGGAGTGACTAACCAGCTCATCGACTTCACTAGCCAGTTCCATAAGGACGAGGAAATTGAGGCTTTCGTGGACGAGATGAGGAAGGGGCACATGAAGCTCCTGCCCCAGCCTTTTTCCAGTTGCGAGAAGGACAAGGAGGCGCTCGAGCATCGCCTCCAGAAGCTGCAGACGCTCCTTTACGGGGTCAGTTACACGGAGGAAATCACCCCGAGGACGAAGGACCTAATAGTCGTCACAGGGGAGAGGCTCTCGGCGGTGATATTGGCTGCCAGGCTGAAAGCAAGGAAGATCAACGCCGCTGCGTTCAATTCGGAGGATATTGGGATATTGACGGACGGCGTCCACGGCAACGCAACGGCAGACCTGGCCGAATGCGAGAAATCAGTCGGACCGAAGATACACACATTGCTCAAGGCGGGAGTGACGCCAGTTGTGACCGGGTTCTTCGGAATATCAAAGGAAGGGCATGTCACGACCTTCGGCCGGAGCGGTACGGATTACACCGCGGCGGTGCTCGCCAACAGCTGCAACGCATCCTTAGTGGAGATCTGGAAAGATGTCGATGGCTTCATGACGGCGGACCCGAAGATGGTCCCTGAGGCGAAGCATATCGACAAGCTGTCCTACGACGAGGCGGCCGAGCTTGCCTACTTCGGAGCGCAGGTGCTTCACCCGAGAGGCGTCTTCCCGGTGATGCGCAAGAAGATACCGATCGCCATCAAGAATGTATTGAAGCCGGAAGATCCAGGAACACTGATCTGCAGCGATTCCTCTACGAGGAAGAGCATTCTGAAGAGCGTCTCGTACTTGAAGAAGATAGCAACGATCAAGATATTCGGAACGGGTGCAGGTTACAAGGAAGGCTTCCTGGCCGATGTCACGAAAGGACTGGCGGACGCGGGCATCAACATCTATTCCGCGACGACCTCCCAGACCTGCGTCGCGATGCTTGTCGAGGAGGGGGAGGTGCACAGGGCGAAGCGAATCCTCGAGCATCTTCTGGGCGGCTACTATGAGCGGATAGACGTGCATGAAAACTCGGCGCTCGTCTGCGTGGTAGGGTCCGGACTCGGGACGACCAGGGGGGTCGCGGCGAGAGTCTTCAACTCCGTATCGAATGAGGACATCAACATCGATTTGATTTCGGCCGGCGCGTCACCTGTGGCATATCATTTCACCGTGGACAAGAAGGACCTCCAAAAGACCATCAAGGCCATCCACACGGAATTCTTCCTGAAGCAGTGAGCCGGCTCATCGATCGACGATGTCCACGAAGGTCGAGTTATAGGCGGAGTTACCTCCGAACTTCTGGATGTAATCGGTTGTCAGGAAGTTGATGTTTGTCCCGCCTGAAAGCTTGGGCCAGAAACCCATGTAGGAGACGAGCGTGCCTGGCAGGACCTTATCGGAGATCTCAGCCACAATGTTGATCGAGCCCATCTGATTCTTGAGGGCGATCATATCGCCACTCTTGACGGAGAGGACCGCCGCATCCTCAGGATGGACCAAGACTTTCTGGTGCAGATCGCTGGATAGGAGATGATACGAGGAATGGTTCATTTCGAACGTCAATGGAGTCAGGAGTTGGAAATGCCCGGTACCCTTGATTGGCACATGATCCGGGAGCGGCGGCAGACCTGCTTCGACCGCTTTCTCGGAAAAGGCTTCGATCTTGCCCGAGGGAGTCTGATAGACATCCAAAGGCAGTGGCGCGATCCGTGCGAATCCCCGTTTCCGAAGGTCGGGGAGATCTATTCCGAGCCGATCATTCTTGCTCAGTAAATGCTTCGCAATCGATTCCTCCTCCTCGAAAAGCTCCCGATTCTGCATCCCGAGTGCCCTGGCAAGAGCCTTGAAGAGTTCGATGTTGCTTTTCGAATCCCCGACCGGTGAAATCGCTTTCTCGTTTAGATTGATGAAATCGTGGAAGTAAGAAGGTACGATGTCGAACTGCTCGAACATCGATGTGGCTGGCAGCACCAAATCGCTGTAGTCCGCAGTGTCTGTCAAGAAAAGATCGTGCGTGACAAGAGTGATGCCGCTGCCGACTAGAGCTTCCCTAAGCGCATTCTGATTGGGGAGGGTTGCAAGCGGATTCGAATTGATGACCAGGAGAACTTTGATGCTCCCCTCATTTATGAATCGCGGGAGCTCGAGAGGATTGTACTTGTGCGCGGGAGATGTCCGAAGGTGCTTCGCCCTGAGATAATCGATGTCGAACCCTCCGCCACCGTTAGTGTAGAGAAAGCCCCGGTGCTGTCCGACGATGGATGGGATGAGCGAAATCGCCCTGACCGCCTCTCCCCCGTTCCTCTGCCGCTGCAGTCCCAGACCCATCTGGATTACGCTCGGTTTGAGAGAGACGACCTCAGTAGCTAGCTCGGTGATATCGCTGGTCTTGAGTCCGGTGATTTCCGCGGCCCTATTCAGGTCGTACTTCTTCGCAATCTCCATCAAGTTGCTGAAACCGTGCAGATTCTTCTCGATGAACTCCTTGTCGTGCAAGTCGTTCTGCACGATGTGATTGATGATCGTCAGCGCTAGGACCGTGTCCGTTCCGGGCTTGATCTGCAGATGACGCCCCATCTCGGATGTCGGTGTTCTGATCGGGTCGATCACCCATACGGAGGCGCCTTTCTTCTTCGCCTTCTGGACGAGCATCGCTCCGTGCATATTGGTCCATTTGGAATTGATACCCCAGAGCGTGATCATCTTCGCTTCTGGTATCTTTTCGGCCGGGTATCCATAGACGCTGCCGAAATTGATTCTGAGGGCGGCCTTACCTGCCGCCGAGCATATCGTATGATCGGTCAAAGACCCGTTAATTGCGTTGATTAGCCTCTGCGGGAAATATCCGGCGAGCAGACCGCAGTTGCCTCCGGTTTCGTAAAGCACGACCGACGATGGCCCTGAGTCTCTCGACGCCTCCATGATCTTGTCGGCAACCTCCTTCAGGGCGCTTTCCCAGGAGACGATCTCGAATGTACCTGAACCTCTCGGGCCCGTCCTCTTAAGAGGAGTCCGTATCCTTTTTTCCGACTGGACGTTCTTCGCGAAGAGCTTCATCCGGGGGCAGACCACTCCCTGGGTTACCGGGTGGATCTTGTTGCCTTCGACGCTGAGGATCTCGCCTTCCCTAACACGGGACAGAATGCTGCACCCGTCGAAGCAGTCCCTCGTGCAGGCGTTGATCACGTTCATTGAGTTGCCCTCTGACCGTACAGATATTCAGCCGTCTTCTTCAATCCCACGTCGTGTTACCGTCTTTGGGAGATAATAATTCTCGTCCATATACGAGCTTGAGCTGCGCCAGACCAGAATCAATTCTTTTCAACTAGCTTCCGGTATTCATCTGGCAACAGAAGGCCTTTGATTTCTTCAATGTCGGATAGCTCAATCTCGACCATCCATCCTCCCCCGTAAGGATCCTCGTTTAGGAGTTCTGGCCTCGCTGGTTCGGAGCTCTCGATAAGAGCTCCATTGACCTTGGTGACCTTGCCGCTTACGGGGGAGAATATCTCGGAACGGGCCTTGACCGATTCTACCGCGGAGAATTCCGACCCTTTCTGGACGGATTTACCCACATCAGGAAGCTCGACGAATACGATCTCATGAAGCTCCTCCTGCGCAAAATCCGTTATTCCAATCACCGCGGTCCGACCAGTGACCTTGACCCATTCATGGGTCTTTGTGTAACTGAGATTGTCGGGAATCTTTCCCAAGAAAGCCACCATGACGGGGATTCGATTGCATGGATTTATAGCTTCAGGAGGACAGCGACTGAACGTTTGAGGAGAGTTGCTAGACAATTACGCGGCAAATCTAGAAGCTTATTTAAGTGATACATCAGTTTCTCCTCCCAGTATACCGTACGCCATGGAGATGTTCAAAATGGAAAAGGATTCGATTCTATTTCTAGAGAGACTGACGAACTGCTTCGGCCCTTCAGGTTTTGAGCGAGATGCGCTCAGAATGGTGAGGGACTATGTGAGGCCGTATTCCGACAAGATATCCGTGGATAAACTCGGCTCCCTGCATTTCGAGAAGAAGGGATCTTCCGATGCCCCGGTGGTGCTGCTTCCCGGGCACGTAGACGAGGTCGGGTACATCGTGTCAGGGATAAACAAGCAAGGATTCATCACATTCAACCCGCTCGGCGGATGGTTCGACCAGGTCCTTTTGGGACAGAGAGTCAAGATTAGGACCAGCAAGGGCGATGTGGACGGCGTCATCGCCTCCAAACCTCCGCACCTGCTCCCTGACGAGGAGCGCTCCAAAGTTGTCAAGAAGGAGAACATGTTCATCGATGTCGGCGCTTCCAACGATGACGAGACGAAAGCCATGGGCGTCAGGATCGGGAATCCCGCCATGCCGATCTCGCATTTCTCGACGATTGTCAAGAAGAAGTACAAGGACGGCAAGTCAAAGGGGAGCGAGACCATCTGCTTCGGGAAGGCCTTCGATGACAGACTGGGAGCCTTTACGGCGGCGGAGGTCGTCAAAGAACTTGTCAAGAAGAAGATCAAGCATCCGAACAAGGTCGTCGGAGCGGCGACCGTCCAGGAAGAGGTCGGGCTCAGAGGCGCAAGGACGACTGGCTATGCCGTCAAACCCGATGTTTGCCTGACACTCGAGGTCGATATAGCCGGCGATGTCCCCGGGATAGAACCCCATCAGGCACCCACGAAGATGGGAGACGGCCCCTCGATCACCACTTATGACGGGTCGATGATCCCGAACGCCGGGCTTGTCGAATTTGTCATCAAAGTGGCTGAGAAGTCCAAGATTCCGTACCAGCTTTCGCAGATCGCTAGAGGTGGGACAGATGCGGGCGTCATTCATCTCTCATATGTAGGCTGCCCGAGCATAGTGATCGGCGTTCCGACCAGGCACATCCATTCGCACGTGGGCGTGTTCAGCATGGTCGACCTGGAGAACTGCGTGAAACTGGTTCTCGAGCTGGTCAAACGGTTGGACAAGAAGACCGTAGATGGTTTCACCGCATATTGAGCGTGGGAATCGTCCGCGGGGGCACCCAATATGCTCTCTGACAGAGACATAATGATACTGATGGACAGCGGTGAGCTCGTGCTCCAGGGATTCAAACGGGAGAACCTCACCCCGAACGGGTACGATCTCAGCACCGGGGAAATCCTTGTGCCTTCGACGAACAACAAGACGACGCAGGGGGCCGCCCAGATACCTCCCCTGACCTGGTTCCTTGTCGGGACTGAGGAGGTCGTCGAGCTTCCGAAAGGAGTGACTGGCCAGCTATGGATAAGGACCTCATGGGCTAGGAAGGGAGTGATAGGCTCTTTCGGCAAGGTCGACGCGGGATTCCGGGGGAACCTGACCCTGTCCGCTTTCAACGCATCTGGTTCGCAAGTGGAGATCCCTATCGGTGCAAGGTTCGCCCAGATTGTCTTTGTCCGCATGCAATCGGCATCGGAGAAGGGGTACGAGGAGA
>Ga0315287_10006107_pt1 | contig 11938 bp, 11 predicted proteins | sample YL17G11_0_MG_FD_205037 | JGI IMG/M metagenome (GOLD analysis project Ga0315287, IMG submission 205037) | Sediment microbial communities from Yellowstone Lake, YNP, Wyoming, USA - YL17G11_0 | ecosystem: Environmental > Aquatic > Freshwater > Lake > Sediment | place: USA: Wyoming | collected...
ATCCCCACGAGCGAATTGGCGGAAGGGCTCGGAACCATCAAGGTCGCGAACATGATCCTTCTCGGCGCCCTGGTGCGGGCGAGCAATATGATCTCTTACGACCTGATGCAGGAGAACCTCACCGAGATACTCGGCGAGGGCAAGGCCAAGCTGCTCAAGCTCAACCGGGAAGCATTGGCTCTCGGCTACAACTACGTCCAGGGGTGATCGGGTGGCCATCAAGCAACTGTCTGTGAGCATCGATAACGTGCCGGGGACTCTCGCGAACATCAGCGAGAGCCTGGGCCGGGAGGGCGTCAACGTCCGGGCGATCTCGGTGGCCGACACCTCCGACAGGAGCACGGTGCGCTTTGTGTTCGACGACCCGGAAAAGGCGAAGAACATGCTCATCGCCAACGGCTACACCCCGAGGGAGACCGAGGTCCTCGCCGTGGAGATACCGGACCATCCCGGCGGCATGCTGGGCGTGCTCAAACCGCTCAAGGCGGCCGGCATCAACGTGCACTATCTCTATCCGCACCTGGGACGGGTCAGCAACAACGCCATAGTGATCCTGGGTGTGGACAAGACTGAAGAGGCGCAGGCAGTCCTCGCCGCCAACTGGGTGAAGACGCTGGGGCCCGAAGCCTACAACGCGTAGCGGCTCAGATAGCCCTCATCCGGTTCCCCCGGGCGTTGTGCTCCACTTCGGCCAGCCCGAGTACTTCGAGCACGGGAGGCACGTAGTTGGCGAAGCGCCCACGCAGCCCCTTCTTGAGCCCGTACCAGCCGCCGACCGGGTTCTGCGGTGACCGGGCCCATGCCTCCACGGTCCCCTCGGCGGCGGGCTTCTGCTCGTCCGCGGTGCCGAGCGGCATCCAATCGCCGCTTGCCTTGAGCATGGCGTGCAGGTCGTCGATGGACCGCAGGAGGTAGCGGACCTCGGTCTTGGCCGCCATCACCACCAACGCGGGGGGATCAGCCTGCTCGTCCCGATACGCCTCGATCTCGGACTGGAGGCTCGGCGTCTTCAGCAACCACGGGTCCTCGCGCGCGCCGCTCCCTTGTGTATTCTCGATCATCTCAGACTCCTTTCTCTTCCCGGGCTTGTACCCAGGAAGTGGCGGCGTTAGACGTGCCGAACGCGCCGATCGGCGAGTGCAGTGTCTGCCCTGCCGGCCTCCAGCGCGACGGCCTCCAGCGGGCTCGGCTCCGGCGGCTCCGCGTCGCACGTGAGCCTCGACCAAACCAACCGCGGCGTCCACCGGGTGTCTGCCCAGCCCGGGCCCCGCAACCGGGCGTAGACGAGCAGGAGGGGCACCCCGGCCGCCAGCGCCACTCGCGCCTTACTCCGCCCCAGCAGCCAGCGCACGACCGGGAACAGCAAGCAGGCGACGAGCACTCCGCGCGCATGCTCGTTCTTGACGGTCGGAGCCACCCAGATCGGCAAGATGATCGCGAATCCGGGAGGATCGGCCGCGAGCACCGAGCCGGCAAGTATCGCCACTCCCCGGCCCCCTCCCACCACGACATGCCCGGCCAGCGGCGCAAGCATCAAGGCGTCGATCGTGATCGGGCCGGCTCCCGCGGCACGGCCCAGCAGGGGCGGCAGCAGGCCTTTCAGGGCGTCGGCGGTGAACACCGCGACGGCGGCCTTCTTACCCATCACCCGGTAGACGCTGGAAGTGCCCGGATTCGCGGCCGCCAGCCTCCGCCTGGCCTCCGGCGTAGCGAGCAATGCCGCGAGGCGGGCCGCCGGGACACAGGCGCCCGCGAACGCGAGGGTCACCGCGAACAGCGAGCGCCAGAGCGACCAGCGCCGCCTGTGGCCCGCGGAAGCAGATTCTTCGCCCGGTGCTGCCCTAATGTGATTCTGCATGCGTCACCTCTTGCCGCGCGGCCCTGCGCCTTCTGCCGGCGATAACCACCCGGATGCCTATGGCGACGGCTCCTACAGCGATGGGGATGAGCCAGGTGAAGATACGCCACAGAACCAGGCTCGACACCCTGATGTCCGAGGGGACGCTCGCTCCTATCAGTCCCAGATAGCCCAACTCCGCTATGCCCGCGCCTCCCGGGAGCGGCGAGAACGGCATGATCACCTGCAGGGCCGCCTGGGCAATGATCACGGGGAGCAGCCCGCCCTTGTAGCCGAGCGCCATGAGGACGAGCGGGATGATCGAGAACATGGCCACCCAATAGACGGCCTGCAGCGTCACCGTGCCCGCGATGACCTTCCAGCCCGCATGAAGCAGGATCAGGTTGGCCTCGCGGAAAGAGTCGGTGTACTTCCGCACCCGGCCCGGGAGCAGGCGCCTGCCTACGGGCTTGTGGGTCCACAGCCCGGCGATGAGCCAACCGGCCAGCACGGCGACTATCACACCGATGAGCACCCAGCGCTGCAGGCTGGTCAGCCGGGTGCCGATCGCGGGGACGAGCGCAACGGCCGCGACTATGACGAGCAGGGACGTGTGTATCAGGCCTTTGACGATCACCGCGGATGTTGCCTGCGAACCCGACAGACCAGAATAGCGAAGGCGCACGACTTGGTAGGGGATCTCGAGACCCCCGAACGAGGTCGCTCCTCCGACGAGCAGAGATTCGAAGGCCACGCCGAACACCCCCCAGGTGGAGGCCAACGGGCAGAGGGCGCGGGCTATCACGACGAGGGTGAAGGCCTCGGTGAGCAGCACGATGATGAGGCACGCCCCGGCCAGGGCCAGGTATCTGTAGTCGGCGTTGCCCAGATTGGTATGGGCTATCTGCGGCCCCAGGTGCGAGCCGGCGATCACGATGACCACGGCTGCCGCGGCCAGGCCGGCAACGAGGTTGAGTATCAGACGGCGCCAGCGGACAACGCCCTGGGACGACTCGGAGCCGCCACTTTCGTCCGGCACCTCCGGCGCTAGGCCGCCGCCCTCGTCCGGCGCCTCCGGCCGCGCGCCTCCAGCTGTCGGCGGCGGTTCCTTGCTCTCGGCGCTCAGGCCTTCACCACCCCGGCAAGCAACTCCCGATACTGTCTACCCACGACCTCGGGGGCATGCCGCGAGAGGGTGAACTCCCGGGCTCTCTCTCCCATCGCCGTCCGGGCCTCTGGGCTCATCGAGAGCAGCCGGCGCAGAGCCTCCGCTACTTCTTCGCTCGAGTCTCCCGCAGGGATGATGCCCGTTTCGCCGTTCTTGACGCTCTCCGGTGCTCCTCCCGATCGGCCGGCAAGGACCGGCAAGCGGGCCAGAGAAGCCTCGGCGAAGACGATGCCGAACCCCTCCACTTCCAGGCCGCCCCAGCGGGTGCGGCAGGGGCAGGCGAAGATGTCGGCGGCTTTCAGCCATATCTTCAGTTCCTCGGTGTCAAGCGCCCCCGTCATCAGCACCCGCTCTCTGACACGGTGCGACGCCGCCAGGCGCTCCAGACGCCCGGCCATGCGCCCGTTGCCTATGACCCCCAGGTGGAGGCGAGGGTACTCATCGCGTAACAGGGCGAGCGACTCGATAAGCCGGTCCTGGCCTTTGCGCGGGACGAGGCGGCCGATGATGATGACGAGCTCTCCATCGATGCCGAGCTCCGCTTTGGCCTGGGCCTTGCCGGGCTGGAGGGGCAGATCAAAGGCGCCGTCGAGGGGTGGCCGGAGGGTCACCGCCGGCACTCTCCCGGCGATCTCGCGCGAGGCGACCGATGCGGTGAAGTCGCTCACGGCCGCCAGCAGCGCGGCGTTGCCGAGGACGTGCCGCAACAGACTCGAGCCTATAGGCATCGCGGCCGGCACGGTCACCTCGGCGCCCCCCAAGAAGACGATGTAGGGGAGCCCCGTTCGCTTGACGATCCTGGGCCCCAGAAGCCCGGTTGGCAGCGGGTGGCCGAACTGGACCAGTTCGAGGTCGTACTCTTCGATAAGCTCCAGGGCGAGCCGTAACAGACCCCGTGTGGGCCGGAGCTGCTCGAGCGGGTACCGGTGGACCGTGTAGCCGTGGGTGGCGTCGAAGTCCCGGCTGCCGGGCTGATCCGGGGCGATGATGACGACGTCGGACGGGTCGAGCGTCTGGATGAGCCCCCAATAATATGACTGGGCACCACCGATCCTGGGGGGAAAATCGTTCGTGATGAACAGAGAGCGGGGTACTCTCGGTGGGCCGGCTGCCTGCGGCCCGTCCGGGCCGGATGCGGATGTCTGTTCGGTGCCGCTCGTCACGTCGCGTTGCACATGAACCCCCCACAGGTGGTTCTATTGTTGCCTGCGCGCTCAGTATAGGCGCTCAGGAGGCTTCCCCGCAAAGGAAGAGAGTTGTACCATGTAGAGACGTCCGAGAGTGATCACGAGAGCAACGTGCGGAGGCTGCATGGTATCTGGGGTGGGGAGGCTGAAACAGCGCTCGACGGAGTTCGCGCTTGGGGAGATGCTCAAGCTGCTCAGTTCCAATCCTGAGAAGAACCTCGTCCGGATGGCACGGCTCGCGGAGACGCTTGGGACGAGCGAATATCAGAGGCACAACGCCAAGGTCTGGCGGGAGTATTTCGAGACCGCGCTGGAGCAGGATCCTCCTCCGGTCGCCATGCAGCTGGTCCTTCGCGCTATCCACAGCACTTCCTCGCGCTGCCTCTCCCGAACCGTCTCGAACCTGCTGATCAATTCCCTATGGCAGGGCGGAGCCAAACGGAGCGCCTGGGAGCGGGCCAATGAAGCGAAGGCCCCCTTCATCATCCTGATGAGCCCTACCATGCGCTGCAATCTCGACTGCGTCGGATGTTATGCCGGGGAGTACGACCAGAAAGACGACCTGCCGATGGAAGTCATCGATAGGATCGTATCCGAAGGCCGGGAGCTGGGGATCCACGCCTTCACCCTGCTCGGCGGCGAGCCGTTCGTGCGAAAGGACGTGCTGGATCTGCTGGAGCGCAATTCGGACTGCGATTTCCTTGTCTTCACCAACGGTACGCTCATCGACGAAGCCGCGGCTTCGCGGCTGGCAAAGGCGGCCAACATAGCCGTCTGCTTCAGCGTCGACGGGTGCGAGGCCACCAACGACGCGCGGCGGGGCGCGGGAGCGCTACGCCGCACCGAGAAGGCGATGGCCTTGATGCGCGCCAAGAAGATCCCCTTCGGCTTCTCCACTATGGTCACGTCCCAGAACTACCTCGAGGCGACCAGCGACGAGTTCTGCGACCATCTCATCGACCAGGGCTGTCTCTTCGGGTTCCATTTCCTTTACATGCCGGTCGGGGCCGGGCCGGATCTGGCTCTCATGCCCACTCCGGAGCAGCGGGAGTATCTGCGCATCAACGGCGCCGAGCGTATCCGCAGTGAGAAGGCCCTGTTCGTCATGGATTTCTGGAACGACGCCCCTCACGTCGGCGGGTGTATCGCCGGCGGCCGGGCCTATCTGCACATCACCTCAACCGGCGATGTGGAACCATGCATCTTCACTCACTTCGCCGCCGACAACATCAAGGAAAAGTCGCTCACCGAGGTGCTGAAGTCCCCGTTCTTCCGCGCCATCCAGACCAGGCAGCCCTTTAGCGACAACTTGTTGCGGCCCTGCATGCTCATCGACGAGCCGCACGTAATCAGGGACATCGTGTGCAGCACTGGAGCCCACGCGACGCATCCTGGCGCGGACGACCTGATCACGTCCTACGCCGAAGCGATCGATGACTACGCGGCCGGCTTCAAGACCATCGCCGACGCGGCCTGGCAGGCTATGCGGCCGCACGAGGTGCCATACGGCACGCCCGCGGACGTACTCGACGAGGCGGGCGAATTCGCTGGCGCGTTGCGATAAAGCCGGGCGAGGCGCGGTAGCCCTCGCTGCGGCGCGTCTCTATTTCACGGCGTACAAGTTGCGGTCAAGGCTGCCTGTGTAGACGACTCCGCCGGCCACAGCCAGCGAACCGGAGATACCACCGTCGAGCTTGAACTTCCATTTCTCCTGACCCGTCTGTAGGTCGACCGCGTAGATATAGGAATCGGCACTGCCGATGTAGACGAGGTTGTCGGAGATGACCGGCGAGCACCAGACGACCCCTCCTGTTTGCAGCTTCCACTTCTCCTTGCCGGTCTGAGAGTCCACGGCGTAGAGGTAGGTGTCGTTGCTGCCCACAAAGACAGTCCCGTTGGCGATCGCAGGTGACGAAGCGATGCCGTCCCCGGTCTTGAAGTTCCACTTCTCCTTGCCGGTCTCGGCGTCCACCGCACGCAGGAAGGTGTCGTAACTCCCCACGTAGACGGTGCCATCGGAAACGGCGGGCGAAGACCAGACGACCGCTCCCGTTGGCAGAGCCCATTTCTGTTTGCCGGTCTGGGCATCGACGGCGTAGACGTATGTGTCCCCGCCACCGAAGTACACCGTTCCTTCGAAGACAGCCGGGGAGGAGTTGACCGCGCTCCCGCCGTCGACCTTCCATTTCTGCGTGCCGGTCTGCGCATCGACCGCGTACAGATAACCATCGCCACTGCCTACGTATACAATCCCGTTCGCGATCACCGGCGACGAGACGATGCCGTACAGCGTCTTGAACTTCCACTTCTCCGTGCCCCCTTGGAGATCGAGCGCGTAGAGATACGCGTCGTCACTACCGACAAAGAGGGTGCCGTCCGAGACGGCCGGGGAGGACCAGACAGATTTGCCCGTCTTGAAGTTCCATTTCTGCTGTCCGTTCTGGACATCCACTGCGTATACGTAACCATCGGCCGCGCCGAAATAGACCACGCCGTTGTAGATGGCAGGACACGACCAGGGGAGGCCGTTGTTGGTGTCGATCTTGGTATCACCGGTCTGGAACTTCCACAGCACGCCGCTCGCCTGCATCGGACCACCGCTGGGGTATATGCCGGTGTGCTCGGGGTTCGCCCGGAACATGGCGGCGCCGGTGTCCGGGGGACCGCTTGTGCCTGGCGCCTGGGTGGTCGCCGTAGTCGACTGCGTCGTCGACGGCGCCGTCACTGTCGTGGTGCTCGACTGGAAGAGGGAGCAGCCGGTCAGGAACATCGTCAGGGCAAGCAATGCGATGATCGACAGGACGAGCAGCGTAGCCTTGGTGGACTTCACGGCGGACAGATACCTCCTCCTTCGCGTTCGGAGATAAGGGTATAACACCTGGCGCGCGCTTGAACAAGGTGGCGCGCATGAGGACAGACGACCCTCCACGGTCGGTAGGAAGTTGCCGATCAGGAGGAAGCCGCCCCTTCTCCGGTTGACGGCTCGGAAGTCTCGTCTGGCTTTTCCGGAGAGACCGTCGAGATGTCGTCACCGGTCGCCTGGGTCTTGGTCGGCCGCAGAGGGATGGGGACGATAGGACGGGGCGCCTCTGCCACCGCCGGGCCGGCTGGAGCCGGTGGTGGCGGTGTCGCCGCGGGGGGCTCCGCTGGTGCGGGCGTGACCGCCGGCTCTTCGATCGCTGCCGGCGCCGCGGGCTCCGCCATCGCGGACGCGGCCACCGGCTGATCCATCTCCGGCGCGGCCGCGGGTTCGGGCGTCTCGGCGGGCTCGGGCGCCGACGTCTCAGCCAGCGTCTCCGCGGGTTCTGCCGCAGGGGTCTCGGTGGCCGGCGTCTCGGCGGCCGGTGTCTCAGCCGCCGCCGCGCTTGCTGGCGCTACTTCCGCTGCCTGCTCAGACGGGGGAGACTGGACCGCACTCGGCTGTTCGGGGGTAGGCTTCCGTCCGCGGCGGCGAAGGATGAGCACCAGGGCGACGATCAGCGCGGCGAGGACCACCACTCCAAGGATAGCGATGCCGGCGATGGCGCCCCCGTTGTAGATGACGCTGCTCGCGTACATCTCCTTGCTGCCGGATGTTCCAACGTTCCAGACCAGCGTGTTCCCACTCACCTCATCCGCATTGTTGTCCTTTATCGTGCCCGGAAGGGTCACGCGGTTCTCGACGGTAAGGACCTCACCCAGGACGCTCTGCGTGAATTCGGCGGCCGATTGAGCCCGGGACGTCAGGGACCCCGCATCGGCGGTAGCCGAGAACTCGGTCTTGGTCGCGAAGAACCCTCTGTCCTGCGTGAGGGAGAACTGGTCGGTAGCGATGACAGAGGTGAGGAATCTGCCAGAGAGGATCTGCTGAAGCTCCTCGGGGCTCGAGAAGGCGCGGGTCAGGCTGAGCCAGCGGTTGCCAGATGAGTCCGTGCCCCTCTCGGCAGTCCAATCACCGGGAATCTGACCGACTATCAGGTTGAACAGGTCGTCCGCGCTGGTGGGCAGGGTACCGCCAAGGTCGCCAGCAAGGCCGCCAAGGTCGCCGAGGATGCCGAGAATAGCTCCGGTCGTGCCGCCCACCACCCCATTTGCCACTCCAGAGAGTACGTCCTGAAGTTCTTCGTCGGCTGCCAGCCGTATGCCTACCGTGCCCGAGCCGTCGGCGTTGACGTTGGTGTCGACCCCGGCCTGGACATTGCATCCCGTGAGAAACATGAGGCCCGCGAGCACGACGATGAGCAGGGCCGCGGGTATGGCAAGCGCGGTTCGAGGGCGGCGGCCCGTCGTACGCAGAGACGCGGCGGATCTATTCACGAAAACCCCTTTATTGGCAGACCATCAGGTTGAAGTATCCGGCTTTCCCGGCCTGTGACGCGCCGATACCCCCCGGGGTTCCTCCTGCGGGCGCCGAAAGGGCTACTTGTCGACGGGCTCCAGATAGAAGCGGACTCGGACGATCTGGTCACCATCCAGTTCGTGGACGACCACACCCGCCATGTCGCCGGGGGAGCCATCCGCCTGGGTGCCTTGCCACAGCCACTCCACCCACACGCTGTTGTCATCGACGGCTGAACGGACGACGGTCGCCCGGAAGTCGTCCAGCTTGGCCATGATGGGGGCCCAGTTACGCCAGATCTGGTCCCTTCCCTGGAAGGTCCCCGAGGGATGAGCAGGGTACTCCACGACGACGTCCGCGCTGAAGAGCTGTACGAGTCCTTCGAGGTCGCGCTGGTTTATCGCCTGTTCAAGCCGTCCGACCATATCCCTCGCAGCGGGTTCCGCCTGGTGTTCAGCCACAGCCCCACTCCCTTTCCGCCGTCGTAGCCCGGTCTTGCGGGCGGTCACACATGGGCGCCCGCGATCATTGAACCGTTAGAGCTGCTCGCTCTTCTCGCTCTCTTTTGCCGTCGCATCGGCCACGGGGGTCTTAGGCGGGGCGGGGGTTTCGGTCGCAGCGTCTTCCTTGATGGCCGTCTTGAACCCCTCTTCGCCTTCTTTCAGACCTTTCTTGAGGCCCACCACTGAACCACCCAACGAACGGCCGAGACGCGGTAGCAGTCTGCCGCCGAAGATGACCAGGATGATCACGACGATTATGAGGATCTCCCAGGGGCCTATCCAACTAGGCATAGAAATACTCTCCTTGCTTCTGAGGAAACCTTAGCGCACATTGTCGCACGGTTTGGGTTATTGGTACCTGAAAGAGTAGCTCACCCGGCGTCCCTTTCGCGAGTGTTGACGGAGAGGCCAGCGAAGGCTAGTTTTGACCGAGGGATGGGCTGCGGTCAACCGCGCCGGCAGCTTCCCCCCGATTGAGAGGCGGCTACGATCAAGCACTTCGTTTCCGAGCCCATTGCCCCGGTGGGTGGCTCATTCGACGCCGCCTCCATGTCCGCCGGCGAACCCGGACTTCCGGCCCGCTTTGTCTGGCGGGGTGCGGAGTATCGGGTGGCCCACGTCATCGAGAAGTGGAAGACGACCGGGCCGTGCCGGCATCACAGCGGAGAGCAGTACATCCGCAGGCACTGGTTTCGGGTGGAGACGACCGACGGGACCCGGATGGAGATCTACTTCGACCGGCAGCCGCGATCGGCGCAGAAGAAGCAGCGGTGGTGGCTTGCCGCCATACTTGAGGAGGAGACGGGTCGACCCGTACCGGGGGAGCGCGATGGACGTTGAAGTGGGACTTGGGCTGACGATCGTAGAGGCCTACCGGCGCGAGGAGGCATCCACCGACGCCGGGCACTACCACGGCCCGCTCCAGATGTATCTGCGTGCCGGCTTTGCGGTCCACAGGCGACTGGCCGGCTATCTGGTGGTTCGCAAAGACCTGCGAGTAGCGCCGTGAAGGCGTACGAGGCCGGGGAAGTGGCTGCCCGACGAGGATTCGAACCTCGGCTAACTGGTCCAGAGCCAGTCGTGCTACCGTTACACCATCGGGCAAAAAGGCGGCGCGCGCCAGAGCGGCGCGCAGCCCAAAGAGTTTACCATCGCAGCCGGGTCGCGCTAGTCTTCTAGCCCCCGCCCTGCTTCTTCTCGATCCTGGCCCAGGCGTCCTTGAGCGTGACGGTACGGTTGAACACGGGCGCATCCGGGCGGGAGTCGGCGCTATCGGCGCAAAAATAGCCCAGCCGCTCGAACTGGTACCGCGCTCCCGGTGTGGCCTCGCCCAGGGATGGCTCGAGCTTGCATCCCCGCAGGGTCTCGAGCGAGTCCGGGTTGAGGGTCTGTATGAAGTCCTGGCCCTCCGCGACGTCGTCCGGATTCTCCACCGAGAACAGCGTGTCGTAGAGCCGTACCTCGGCCTCGACGGCGTGGGCAGCCGAGACCCAGTGGATGGTCGCCTTGACCTTGCGTCCGTCGGGCGTGTCGCCGCCGCGTGTGGCCGGGTCGTACGTCGCCCGTACCTCGACCACCTCACCGGTCTCCGGGTCTTTGACCACGCCCGTGCAGGTGATGAGGTACGCGGAGCGCAGCCGCACCTCCACTCCTGGGCTCAGCCGGTGGTACTTGGGCGGCGGGACCTCGCGGAAGTCGTCCTGCTCGACGTAGACCACCCCCGAGAACGGCACTCGGCGGGTGCCCATCGAGGCGTCCTCAGGGTTGTTGATCGTCTCCATCTCTTCGATCTGTCCCTCGGGGTAGTTCTCGATCACCACCCGGAGCGGCCGCAGCACCGCCATGGCGCGGGGGGAACGGTGGTTGAGGTCGTCACGCACGAAGTGCTCGAGCAGTCCGAGTTCGACCATGTTCTCGCGCTTGGCCACGCCGATGCGGTCGCAGAAGGCGCGGATAGCCTCAGCCGGATAGCCGCGGCGCCGCATGCCCGAGATGGTCGGCATCCGGGGATCGTCCCAGCCCCCCACCAGCCCTTCCTGCACCAGCCGCAGCAGCCTGCGCTTGCTCATGATCGTGTAGGTCACGTTGAGGCGGGCGAACTCGCGCTGCCGCGGGTGGACCCGGGGCAGGTCGAGGACTTCGAGGATCCATTCGTACAGCGGCCGGTGCACCTCGAACTCGAGCGTGCAGATGCTGTGTGTGATCCCCTCTATGTAGTCGCTCAATCCGTGCGCGAAGTCGTACATGGGGTAGATGCACCACGCATCGCCGGTCTGATGGTGCGAGGCGTGGCGGATGCGATAGAGCACCGGGTCGCGCAGCCAGACGTTGGGCGCGCCCATGTCGATCTTGGCGCGGAGCGTGCGGGCGCCGTCGGGGAACTCACCGGCTCGCATCCGCCCGAACAGGTCGAGGCTCTCGGCTATCGAACGGTTCCGGTAGTGGCTTTCCTCACCCGCTCGGTCGGGGGCGCCGCGCATCTGGTCCACTTCCTCGGCCGTGTGGTCGCACACGAAGGCCTTGCCCTTCCGGATCAACTGGAGCGCGTACTCGTAGAGTTGTTCGAAGTAGTCGGAAGCGTAGAAGGGCTCGAGCGTCTCCGGCAGCCCGCCCACCGGCTTGAGTCCCAGGCATTGATCCGCCCAGCCGTCGATGAGCCACGTGACGTCGGTAGTGATGGAGTCGACATACTCGACGTCCTCTTTGGCCGGGTTGGTGTCGTCCATGCGGAGGTTGCACCGGCCGCCGAACTGGCGGGCGATGCCGAAGTTCAGGCAGATAGACTTGGCGTGGCCGATATGAAGGTAGCCGTTAGGCTCGGGAGGGAAGCGGGTCACCACTTCGCCGACGCGGCCCGACGCGAGGTCCTGCTGCACGATCTCGCGCAGGAAGTCCTGGCGCTCTACGGCCGACGGGTCGGGCGCC
>Ga0315287_10006108_pt1 | contig 11938 bp, 8 predicted proteins | sample YL17G11_0_MG_FD_205037 | JGI IMG/M metagenome (GOLD analysis project Ga0315287, IMG submission 205037) | Sediment microbial communities from Yellowstone Lake, YNP, Wyoming, USA - YL17G11_0 | ecosystem: Environmental > Aquatic > Freshwater > Lake > Sediment | place: USA: Wyoming | collected...
AAACACAATTCCGCCAACGACTGCTGGATGGTCATCTATGGGGATGTGCTGAACCTGACCGTATTTTCCTCACATCCCGGCGGGAGCACCTACGTGCCGTTCTGCGGGACCGATGCAACAGCGGCATTCGACACCAAGGGCGGCAGGGGCAACGCACATTCTTCATCTGCGGCAGCCGATCTTTCTCTCTACACCATAGGCCAATTGGGTCAGCCTCAGAACCGGACCGTCAACGCATCTAATACTTCCATCTCCGGGGGCAGGGGCGATGACGATGAATGGGGCGAAGAAGATGACTGAGGAATTTCCATGAACAAACCCAGTTTCCTTTTCCTGCTGATTATCATTGCTCTGGCCGTACTGGGCGCCTACCACGCCCTTTTTCCGATTCCGGCTGAAATCGCATTCACCCGCTTCTTCGCCCTCAGCGGTTTCATGCTGATATGCGTCTCGCTCCTGATCGGGCCGCTTGCAACAATCTGGCCGAAATCCTTCGCGCTGCTCATTGAACCGAGAAGGGCGGTCGGAATTGCAGCAGCCGCATTCGCGTTCATTCATATCCTGATAAGCCTCGGCCTGACGTTCGGCTGGAACCTGAACGTGCTGCTCGGCACTCCGGGTTTCATCGTCGTGGTCCCCGCGACAATCCTGCTTTTCGTGCTTGCAGTGACGTCTGCGGATTATGCGATAAAGATTCTCGGGCCCGGGCTATGGAAGAACGTCCAGCGCTTCAACTATCTGGTGTTCATCCTTTCCTTCGCCCACTTCATCCTGAAATCCAACGGCCTTTTCACTGCGCTGCAGGGAAAGACCTTCGTCAACCTGGCTGAAGTTTTCTGCATACTGCTCGGCATCGTGACCGTGGCGCTGCAGTTTGCCGGCTTTTTCACAAGAAGAAAAATGCAGGCCGAGAACCGTGCCAAGATGGCCGCGGCCGGAACGCCGCCCCCGAAAGAATCCGCGCCACCGGAAAACAGGCAGCCGTGAATCGGATGCGCTCGTTTCGTTTCAGATCCTTCCGTCCGCTTTGAGCCTTTCTCTTTCATCCGGAGGGATGCCGCATTCGGCAGCGTCAACAGAATCCGGTATGTCGCCTCTCTTGTATCTCCACAGCGGCGCGGTGTCCAGGCGGTAGAGGAATTTCCAGCTGGAATAGGTTGGTGCGAAATCTATCCGGACGCATTCCCTGCTTTTGGCGAGCTTTATGGCCTCGGCAAGTATGATTTTCATCGAATTCCCCCGGCTCTCGTCTATGCCCCAGATGCAGGCGGACATGGTTCGGTTGTAGAAGAAGAACTGCGTTATGGACGCAGTCTCCCCGTCCTTGACTACCGACCAATATTCCGTGCGCGGGTCCTTGTCCAAGAGTGCGTAGCACTCCAGAGCCTCGCCCACAAAATCCGAGTCATCCCCGAACGTCTTCTTGTTAAGGTGGGCGAGCTCCGCGAGCGTTCCGCGTTTCACGAACTCGTAGCTTCCGAACCGCGCGCATTCGCGCTTGAAATTCTTCTGGTGGTTCTTGGAGAAGCGCTTGAGATAGTCATCGACTCCGGTTATGTCCGTCAGGTCCAGGAAGAACTGCGGGCATAGCGCATCCGTGCAGCCTTCGAACCGGTCCACCAAAAAATCGAAATAGATGTTTTCCGGGATTTCCTTCGTCGCCTTCATGAATTCCGGGTCGAAGGTTGCGTAATTCCTCTCCACCGTCTCCCCGCCCATGATGGAATAGTATCCGCCCTCGTCCTGCAGGGGGAAGAAGTTCCTTCCGTCATAGAGGATGAGGGGCTTGTAGCCGAAGGCCTTGCATATCGCCACTCGCATGTCCCAGTCGTCCGTCCAGACCTGCTTGTCCTGAACGAATTTATCCCAGATGGGTTTGGTTTCCTCGAGCGATAGTTCACGCATCATACATTCACTTCTGCCCCTTCTGAGGGCTCAGATGCTGGTTCGCATTCTCAGGGACAGGATTTAAGCGGCTTTGAGCGAAGAGGCGGGGAGGAATAACGAATCTGTTTATCCACGGGCCCATAACCCTCCATCCATTGCGGGCAGTAGATGGGGCCGAAAAGGCCAAATCCAGTAATGCAGCCCCAATCGCAGCCCAGGTGGCACAAGCCGTGATACTTCTCACCGTTTTGCGCACAGATGTCATAGCAGTTGTCGTGTGTCCTGCAGCCCTCGTGGCTCTCGCACCGAAGCACATTGGAGTAAGTGCAGACGTAGAAACACTCGCCTTTGCTGTCCGGTATGCACCTTGTCACATCCTCCACGTGCGTGCACGTGTTCGGGCAATCCGGTCCGCACGCCCCCCTGCATTTGGATCTGCTAGCGATATCCGGATCGAGCAGTTCTGGCGCTGCCGTTGGACCGCCTACCGGGCAGTCGGGCGGAGGAGCGGTACACTCTTCCTCGCTTGGGGTTGGGGGGACAACGCACAGCGCGGTATTTTTGTACTCCTCGTACTGGCAGCAGCCGAGGCCGGTGCAGTCCGGCATAGGAGTGACAATGCACAACGGGGTGTTTTCGTACTCTTCATACTGGCAGCAGTCAAGACCTGAGCAGCTGCACATCGGGGAGTTCTCATACTCTTCGTATTGGCAACATTCCAGGCCGGAACAGGTCTGCGCAGGGGCCTCTGGGCTGCTAGTGTTTCCGCTTATGCAGTCAAGCCATTTGTCCCGGAGTTTCTTGTCTTCTGCCAAACAACTACTGATGCATGTTTCTGTCAGCTCCGGATAGCATGGCGAATAACAGTCCAGCGGGTCGTAGGTGCAGTTAGTTTCAACGCATGCGGGATTGTCTTTGAACGCCTCGTATTGGCAGCATTCGGTGCCCTTGCAACAGCCGCCCTGCTCCTTGGGATAATGCGTGCCATGACTATCCCACCCCCCTACGCAGGTTGGGTCGGAGACTTCAGGAACCCAGTTTGGGTCAGGAACCGAGATGCAAAAAACCGGAGCGCTCAGAGTCAGGATTCCGAGAAACAAGAATGCGAACGAGGCAGTTTGCGCCATGCGTGTCTACTGTGCCGGGCTGCTATTTAATCCTATCAGGGAAAGGGTGCCCGTTTGAATTGTTGGAAGTGTCGTGGGCGTATTACGAGTATGGCGTGTTCACCACGAGCGAAGCGAGTGCAGTGAACAAAAACGCCCCGGAGAAGATTCGAACTTCTGGCCTGCTGATATCTGCTGGCGTAACCGCCAGTTTTTGGTCCACCTTTTTACTAAAAAGGTGGGATAACAGTCAGCCGCTCTACCGGCTGAGCTACCGAGGCAATAAATTCTAGCTCGTTGTTGTGAAATCGTATTTAAAAAACTAGACCTTCCGGTCCGCCCGGTCTATGCTCTCCTTCGCGGCATCGAGCACCGCCCTTACGATGTTGTCGTACGTCCCCCGTATGACCGCCGCGGCCTTGGCCTCGTGGCCGCCGCCCAGCATGTCCGCGGGCATTCGGCATCTCTCGCTGCTCCTCCTTGCGATGTCGCTGGCGCGGATCCCCTGGTACACTTCCGGGTGCCTCACGCGGAAGGATACCTTGTACCAGTTCTCTTCGGCCGTGGCTCCGGCCCCTATCAGGCCCAGTATGGCGACGATGGGGACGTCCATATCCTTTACCTTCGTGGCGAGGATTGCCGGGCTCTCCAGGCCACTCGCCCCGACGCTTATCACCTTCCCGCGATAGGATTCGGTGTGCAGGTGCCGCATCTCCTCCAGCACTATGGCGATTACATCCGGCTTCAGCGGCGGGCAGGCGAGCGCGTCTATGGCGCTCTTGCTCTCGCCCGATTTAGCGACCAGGGCGTCGAATATGGACAACGTGTCCCTGTCTATGTCCTTCAGCTGCTCGCTGTCGCCGGCGATTCCCACCGCGAGCGCAAGCGCCGAAACACGGTCGATGTCGCCTTCGGGTATGAGCGAGGCGAGGACCTCGCACACTGAAACCGCCTTCTCCTTGATTATCCTGAACTTGGCTTCGAGTTCGGGCTTGCTCAGCCCATGATGGTCTATTATCGCGAGGATTTCGTTCTTCTTGCAGCCGCTCAGCAGCGAGGCGGTGTTTGTGTCCACGGCTATTATCGGGCGGGCGTCCGAAGTGGCTATCAGGTGCCAGCCCATGAGCTTCATCCCGAGCCGTTCCACCAATGGGTCTGTCAGCGGGATGGTCTTGCCGGTTGCTATATCCGCCGTCGCCCCGTTCTTCCCGAGGTATCTCTGGAACGCGAACGCGGCGCCTATGCCGTCAACGTCCGGGGTGTCGTGGGTGGTTATTATGGCGCCCCTCGCCTTGGCTATCCTGAGTATGCGTTCGAAATGCTTCCGGTCTGCCGGCGTCGCCACTCCGCCCACGTACTGCTGCTGCATGATATAGTACGTGCTGCAATGCTTTTTTAACAGTTGCCAAAAGCGGATATTTGCGTGTTATACTGGAGTAGGACATTCTCTTTCATATTTGGGGTAATACGTCTAAAAGTATGGTGGCGTAGTGCTATTTATATTCTTTTTGCTTGAAAATACCATTATCAAGAGTGGTTTTGTGCTGAAAAACACTGTTCGAACACACGGATTTGGAAGTTTCGTTGTTTTATTCTTAGTGCTGCTTGTGGCATCGCAGGCGTTTGCCGCATACAGCGGCATGCTCGCCTACGGGAACGGCTCGAGCTTCATCCCCCTTTATAGGAACTGGAACGGGACCGCATGGTCCAGCGAAGCCGCTGCGAATTCCGTGGGCGCGGCCATCGAATGGGTCGAGCTCGCGCACTCCCCGACCTCGGACGAGTATGTGCTCGCGACCGCGGATACGAACGATGACGTCAATGTCCAGATATATTCCAACAAAACCGGCTCCCCTTGCTGGCACAACGGCACGAACTGCGGCAGCGTGAAGGAGTTTACGACCACTTCCGCGTCGGCGGATGCCCGAAAGATGGGCGTGGCCTATGAACAGCTCAGCGGCCACGCGATGATTGTCTATTCTGACGGTACGCCATATCCGAAATACTCGATATGGAACGGCACGGCATGGACCACCACGGGAGCGAACGCCAGCAATACCTATCCCGGTGCGGGAACCGTGGAATGGATAACGCTCGTCTCAAGGCCGGGCACCAACGAGATTGCGCTGGTATGGTCTGGCTCTTCGGACAATCTGAACGCGATGATATGGGACGGAAGCGCGTGGACGTGCAACTCGGCCGCGGCGCTCAATGGCGGAGACGTGCTGACCGGTGGAGACATACAGAAATTCGATGCGGCCTATGAGCAGAATTCCGGCGATTTGTTCATCCTTGCGACAATGAACGCGAACGGCCTTAATCCGAAATATGTCGTCAAGGTGGCAGGTTCCTGCACTTTCACGCCATCCGCCACTTCCTTAACGAAAAAATCCACACAGGTCAGCGTCGCGCCGCAAGCTGGCAGCGATTACATCCTGGTTTCCACATTTATCGCCGATAGTGCTAAAATGTTTGGTGCGGTGTGGAACGGCAGCGCATGGAAATCACAATCCAGCGAGCAGAGCGCGTTGAGTGGAAGCGCGCCCAATCAGGTTGTGGGCTCCGCATGGGCAGGAACGAGCAACTATGGCATCGGTGTTTATTCCGGGGGGCCGGCCAACACCTGGGTGGACTATCTAACTTATAATAAAAGCAGTGATTCGTGGTCCTCGGTGCCGCAGCAATTCATACCGACGCCTTCGATTTCCCGTGAAACCAATATCCGCGCATATGGCTTCGTGGATGAAAACAAGGCCTTTGCCGTCATCAAGGATAACGCGAGCGATTTGTGGGCGAAGATATACGTTGCCAGCGCCCTTAACTTTACCAACAGCGAAGGCGGTGCAGCCCTGAACACGAACGTCAGTTCGCCGAACTTCACTTCATTCGCATTCGCCTGGGGCACTGCACGATGTGTCGATGCTGATGGGGACGGCTACAACGCGAGCGCCGCCATCAACTGCGGCCCTGTCGACTGCAACGACAACGACAATCAGATCCATCCGGGAGCGTCCGATGCGAACTGCAACGGGATAGATGAAGACTGCAGCGGAATAGCCGATGACAACTACGTCGCCCCCCGGATAACCTGCGGAGTCGGGGCCTGCCAGGCATCGGGAACATTGGAATGCGTTAATGGCCAGGCGGTGAGCAGCTGCACTCCGGGAACGCCCGGGGCACATGACGCGAACTGCAACGGCATAGACGACAACTGCAACGGCCAGACGGACGAAGGTTACCGGTCATTGCAGACAGAATGTGGGCTCGGAATATGCGCATCCGTAGGGCAGACCTCATGCGTAGGCGGTGTCGAGCAGGATTCCTGCACCGTAGGGCAGCCAACAGGAAACGATAACAACTGTGATGGATTGGACAACAACTGCAACGGCCAGACCGACGAGGGATACCAGCAATTGCAGACGACCTGCGGAGTCGGAGCATGCGCAAGCACGGGCCAGACCTCATGCGTACACGGGGTCGAGCATGATTCCTGCACTCCAGAGAAACCAGCCAAGACCGATGCGAACTGCAACGGGATAGACGAAAACTGCAACGGAATACCCGATGACGACTATGTCGCTCCTCAGATAACCTGCGGAGTTGGAGCATGCCAGGCATACGGAACATTGGAATGCATTAATGGCCAGACGGTGAGCAGCTGCACTCCGGGACCGCCGGCAGGCACCGACGACAACTGCAACGGGATAGACGACGACTGCAGCGGCCAGACGGACGAAGACTACCTGCCATTGGAGACGACCTGTGGACTTGGAGTATGCGCAAGCACGGGCCAGACCTCGTGCGTAGGCGGTGTCGAGCAGGATTCTTGTACCCCCGGGCGACCAACAGGAAATGATAACAGCAATGGCAACAACGGCAACAACGGGCAGAATGATGGCTGCGATGGACTGGACAATGACTGCGACGGCCAGACCGACGAAGGCTACAGGTCAGTGGAGACGCACTGCGGAGTCGGAGCATGCGCAAGCACGGGCCAGACCTCATGCCTAGACGGCGTCGAGGATGATTCCTGCACCTCGGGTCAGCCAACCGGCACCGATGCGAACTGCAACGGGATAGACGAAGACTGCAGTGGAATAGCCGATGACAACTATGTCGCTCCTCAGATAACATGCGGAACCGGCGCATGCCAGGCATACGGAACATTGGAATGTGTTGATGGGCATACGGAAAGCAGCTGCACTCCTGGAAAGTCGGGGGCACATGATGCGAACTGCAACGGGATAGACGACGACTGCGACGGCCAGACCGACGAAGGCTACAGGTCAGTGGAGACGCACTGCGGAGTCGGAGCATGCGCAAGCACGGGCCAGACCTCATGCCTAGACGGCGTCGAGCATGATTCCTGCACCTCGGGGCAGCCAAACGGGACCGATGCGAGCTGCAACGGGATAGACGACGACTGCAGCGGCCAGGAAGACGAAGACTACCAGTCATTGGAGACAACCTGCGGACTTGGAGTATGCTTACGTACGGGCCATACCTCATGCGTAAACGGAGCCGAGCATGATTTCTGCATTCCGGGGCATCCAACGGGAAACGACAACAACAACGGTAACAATGGCAACAACAACGGTAACAACAACGGTAACAATGGCAACAACAATGGCAACAATGACCGTGGTGACAACGACTGCAATGGACTTGACGACGACTGCGACGGCGTTCCTGATGATGGCTATGTCTCAACGCCAACCACGTGTGGTATCGGCTTCTGCAATGATACCGGAAGCATGATTTGCACCAACGGCACCTTGAACGATATCTGCACTCCGAAACCGGGCGTAACACTGTACCGCGATGCGGACAACGACACTTACGGAGTCGATTCACAGAACATCACGAGCTGCACGCTGCTGGACGACTATGCGCTCGTTGGGGGCGACTGCAACGATGCGGACCCGAGCGTCCATCCTGGAGCGCAGGACATGTGCGACATCAACCACACGGTCGTGAACAAGGACTGCAACGAAAGCAATGATTACCTGCTCGACTGCAACGCATTCTGCGGGGACCTGGACGGTGACGGCTATGTGACCGACGCCACCTGGCAGAACTGGAGCGGCGTACTCCAGTCCTTAATCTGCCCGTGGGTTACCGGCCCGGGTGACTGCAACGATGCGAATCCAGACATACATCCGAAGGCTAACGAGACCTGCAATGGCATAGACGACAACTGCGACAACCTGACCGACCAGATACTTCGGGGAGACGTCCGGGTTTCCGTCTGCCCGCCTTCCCCAACGGGCCAGCCTTCACTGCACATTTCATTAAGCTCGTCCTGCGACGGCAACACCGTCACAATAACCGCCAATGGAAATGAAGTTGCCGGAGTCCGTGTCACAATCGGGGATTCCAGATACACCACGGACTCTGACGGCACCGTCACGTTCAACGGCTGTGACAGGACCGTGGCCATCCGCGCCACCAAGGAAGGGTATCGGGCTGCGGAATCCACGGAGACACTGGTATCATGTGCGCAATGCGGAGTTCCAACCCCGCCGCCGGTGCCGCCAACGCCTCCGGCGCCGGGTTGTATCGCCCCTGCCTGCTGCGGTTCTGACACGGACTGCGCAGACAACTCCAGATGCACCCGGGAAGCCGGCGCAGCAACCGGCAAATGCGTCCAGATTACCGGCTGCGGCATTGTGGCGAACCACAAGCTCACGCCATGGGAGTGCGGCGCTCCTGGCTGTCCGACCTGCGTCGGAGGCGCGTGCATCAACCACATATGTGTCAGGGCCAACGTAACTGTCCCGACCAACGTAACGCCGTTGGTCCCGGCGGCGCCCGGCCCGGCCGTGGGGCTTCCAAGTGTGTTTGAGGGTGCGGTGCTGCCCATCCTATTGATACTCCTGGCGCTTCTCATCCTCTTCCTGCTATGGCGCAGGAGAAAGAAGAGGGAGGAGCCAAAGCCGGCCGGTAAACCACCGGGCAAGGCGCATGCACCACGCAAAGGGGCTGCAAGCACTCCGCCGGAGTAATGCACAACTAGGCTTCGCCGCAGGCGCTCCAGCCGCAGAATTCGCACTCGACACAGCCTTCAGTGTGGATTAGCCGGCCCTTGCAGACCGGGCAAAAGCCTTTCCTCACTAAATCAGCTTCATCGTTATCTGTCATTTTCCGCCCAATACCGTCTTAAGGCTCTTCACGATGCCCTCGGACTTGGCTTTCCAGCCCATCAGGAACCCCTGCAGGCCATCCATGCCGCCCAGCTTCATGAGTATCTTGTCCGCGGCGCCTATTATCGCCTTGTCCGAGCCAAGCCCCGGGACCTGGTGGAGCGCGCCGAGCAGGTCGACCACGCCCCTTTTGGTGTAAAGCGGCTTGCCGTCCCTCTCCTTGGCCGCCCACTTTGTCACGAACTCCTTAGCCTCGGGCGTCCTGAGGAACTCTTCAGAACTGGATGTTTTCTGCTGCTCCGGGGGCTTCTCCACCCTCTCGGGCTTCTCATCTTCCTTGAAAACCGAACGGAACTGGCCGAGGAATGCTGGGAACATGAAGCTATCCCTCTCTGAACGTTTATAAACATTTACCTGTCAGAATCCGAGCTCTTCGAGTATCCTGGTCGTCTTGAACCTGGAGTCGTCCACCTTCTTCCCGAGCCTTACTACCTCGACGCCCGTGGGCGTCAGGAACTCCTTCTGATCGTAGCCGTAGACGATGACGTCCGGCTGCACCAGTTCCAGCATCTTTTTGGGATTTTCCAGTCCGGCGAGTGCCACGTCCACCGGCTTCAGCGTCTCCACCATGATCTGCCGGTATTCGAGCGGGTGCACTGGTTCCCTTCCCTTCTTCTTTATGTGGTGGTCCCTGGCCACCGCGACCACGAGCACGTCGCCGTGCTTCTTGGCTTCCAGCAGGGTGAAGACATGGCCTATATGCAAAACGTCGAAAACCCCGCCCGTCAGCACCACCCTGAGCCTTTTCCGGTGTTCGGGCTTCAGGAAGAACGAGCCGCCCTTCTCCATGAGCATCTCCTGCTCCTGCGGCTGGAGGAAGTGGTAGGCGTCCTCTGGGATGCCGCCATAGCTGAGCTGCATGCAATAGAGCTTTTTGGCGGTTTCCTTCATGGAGAATAATCCGCGTTCACAATTTTAAACCGCTCACTCGCTGGGCGCGTCGTACGTGGTATCCACATAGGTCGAGGTGTCCGCCTCGATGAGGCTGTCCGTGGCCGCATCCTCATCTGCCCTTTGTGGTCTGGCTTTGTGCGCATGGGGCCTCTGGGATGGGACAATCTGTGCCGGAAGCTCCATCCTCTGGGGTGGCTTGCCACCGAGGACTGGCGCCACATATTCGTTGTAAATTGGCTCGGCATAGCGCTTGTACGCGTCCGATATCTGGGGCCAGAAAAACCATCCCGCTGCGGCAGCGGCAGCGACCGAAGCCGCAACTATCCCGGCCTTCAGCCAGCCGTTGCCGCCCTTTATGGATATCTCCTGGTTGTGCCAGCAGGCGCTGATTGCCTGGGCGAGCTCGCCCATGGACTGGAACCGCTCATCCGGGTTCTTCGCGAGCGCGCGCATTATGACTTCCTCGATTCCGGCGGGCAGTTCCCTCTCCCCGGCCGCCACGCTCGGGGGTGTCGGGGCCATCTCACAGTGCATTTTCATGACCGCCGGGAAGCTGTCCGCGGTGAATGGGAGCACACCTGTGAAAAGCTCGTAGGCGAGTATGCCGGTGGAGTATATGTCCACGCGGTAGTCGTATTCCTTCTCGAACTGTTCGGGTGCCATGTAGTGTATGGTGCCTATGAAGTTGCCCGTCTGGGTGAGCATGGTGCTGGTGGTGTTGTCCATCTTGGCTGCGCCGAAATCTATTATCTTGAGCATGGGAGACTCGTAGGTTATGTTCAGCTTGCGGTCGAGGCATATGATATTCTCGGGCTTCATGTCGCGGTAGATGATGCCCTGTTCGTGCACCGCACCGAGCCCCATGCAGACGTGGAGGAGGATGGCGGCCGCATATTCCGGGGGCAAGTCCCCGTACCTATTGAGTATCCACCTCAGGCTGGGGCCCTTGATGTATTCAGCCACGAGGAAACTGTGGCCCTCGCTCTCGCCGAAATCCAGTATCTTGACCACGTTGGCATGGTCGATGTTCTCCATGGCCCTTGCTTCCCGGGCGAACCGTTTCTTGGATGTCGGGTCGAGCCGCATGTCCGCCCCGATGAATTTGATGGCGACATCGGCATGGGCATAGCCGTCTATGTTGTGCTTCGCCTTATACACGCTCCCCATTCCGCCCATCGCTATAATGTCAGTTATGGTATATGCATGGCTGTTGCTGAAGAATGTCTTGCCGATGTACGGGTCGTCCGTCATGGGCTGGGAGAGCGCTGCTGCACGCATCGCCTGCTGGGGCATGCTGGGCACGATTATCCTGCGCTGTGGCTGTTGCATGTTATATTTTATGGAACAAAGAGCTTTAAATTAGTTGCACCGGAGCCAAAACCGCTCATTTCCTGCCCCGATGCGGCTTTTTCTGCACCTGGGGGGTCTGCACCTTGAAGGCGAGTGTCTGGTGAGGGGCATCCTTCGATATGGTTATGTGCTGCTGCTGGTTCCGGTACCGAACGATATACTCCGCGGAATCCCCGAGGGTCGCGTTGAAAGGGGTTATGCCCGCCCGCACCTCGCTGATTTTTCCCTCTTCCCGGATTAACTGGAAGACGGACGCACCTGGAGGCGCGGTTTCTATGAGCGCCTGGTATTCCCTGTGCTTCTCGGCTTCCTGCTTTGCGGCCTCCCGCATTGCGGCCTCCTTTCGTACGATCTCCTGGCGGTTCTCTTCCCGGCGCTGCCCGGCCTGGCGCATCTGCTCCGTGGAGAACAATACTATCGCGGCCATGGCAAGCCCCGCAACAACCGCCACCCCCGCCTTCAGCCAGTCGTGGCTGCTCCTTTTCACCTGTGGAATGG
>Ga0315287_10006109_pt1 | contig 11937 bp, 10 predicted proteins | sample YL17G11_0_MG_FD_205037 | JGI IMG/M metagenome (GOLD analysis project Ga0315287, IMG submission 205037) | Sediment microbial communities from Yellowstone Lake, YNP, Wyoming, USA - YL17G11_0 | ecosystem: Environmental > Aquatic > Freshwater > Lake > Sediment | place: USA: Wyoming | collected...
TCGCCACCTTCGTCAATCACCAGGTGGCGGCGGTCTGGATGGCCGATTCGCCGGAAACCTCCTGGCGCGTGGTGTTCCTGTTCGGCCTGATCCCGGCCGCCCTGGCCTTCGTCGTCCGGATGTTCGTGAAGGAACCCGAGCGCTGGAAGGCGGTGAAGGAGTTGGTGGCGCCGGCCCGCATCCGCGACCTGTTCGGCCCCGACTTGCTCGGCATCACCGTGCGCGGCACGTTGATGGCGATCGTTGCGTTGATCGCGTGGTGGAGCTGCAATGCCTTCATCCCGACGATCGCGACCGGACTCGCGCAGACGGCGGCCGCAGCGGCGGGGCTGGAACGCAGCGCCACGCTGGCACTCGCCGAATCCTGGAAGACCACGGCGACGATCTGGTTCAACCTCGGCGGGCTGATCGGTACGCTGCTGACGATCCCGATCGCGAAGCACATGGGCCGCAAGCCGATGTTCGCCATCTACTTCGCAGCCTCGGCGGCCGCCATTTTCACGGCCTTCGGCCTCGACTGGCCGCCGGAAGTCAGGCTCCACCTGTGCTTCTTCATCGGGCTCAGCGTGTTCGGCGTATTCGGCAGCTTCACGTTCTACCTGCCCGAGCTCTTCCCGACGCGCCTGCGCGGCACCGGCTCCGGGTTCTGCTACAACATCGGGCGTGTGTTCGCTTCGGCGGGTCCGTTCATCGTCGGCGCGGTGGCGGCCCGCGGGGTGGGGCATGCCATGACGGCCGTCTCGTACGTGGCGCTGGTGCCGCTACTCGGTTTGCTGCTCGTGCCGTTCATCATCGAGACCCGCGGGCGCCCGCTGGCAGACTAGCCGCAGGGGTCTCCTTGCTATAGAATCCGCGGTCCGAGGACTCCTCACCGCCGTCAAGTCTTTGAACGGTGTGGATTCTTGGCCGAGCAGACGCGGCCCTCACGGGGGTCGTGCCGGTCCGGCGGGAGATTCGCCAGGGAAGTCCCCCAGTGAGGGGATTTTTCTTTTGCGGCGACCGGCTAGCCCCGGGATGCCGTGAAGCAACGAATGGGCCGCCGGCCCATTTTTTATTTGTGCAGCAGGGTAAGGGCGATCAGGTGCTCAGGGAGACGCTGGCAAAGCTGCTCCGACCGGTGGTCGAAGGACTCGGTTACGAGTGCTGGGAAGTCGAGTACTCGCCGGGCCGCGGCCACGGCCTGGTCCGCGTGTTCATCGATACCGCGGCCGGGATCACGGTCGAGGATTGCGAGCGAGTGAGCCGCGCGGTGAGCGAGGTGCTCGATGCCGCGGACCCGGTGCCGAACCAGTACACCCTCGAGGTGTCTTCGCCGGGCCTCGAGCGGCCGCTGCGCACGGCAGAGCATTTCGCCCGCTACCCGGGCGAGCAGGTTTACGTCGAGACGGTGCAGGCGGTGGACGAACGGCGGCGCTTCAAGGGCCGGCTGGTCGAGGCGCGCCCTGACGCCATCGAGGTCGAAGTGGACGGCAGGCGGCACGTGCTGCCGCTGGCAGGCATTCGCAAGGCGCATTTGGCGCCGGACATTTGATTCCCGGATTGCGGGAGGACGAGAGATGCAAAACAAAGAGATTCTGAGAGTTGCTGAAGAGGTTTCCAACGAGAAGGGCGTCGACAAGGAAGTCATCTTCGACGCGCTCGAGACGGCAATCGCCTCTGCCACGCGCAAGAAGTACGGCGAGGAAATCGACGTGCGCGTCGCGATCAACCGCAAGACGGGCGACTACGACACGTACCGCCGCTGGAAGGTGTTCGCCGACGATTCCACCGAGCTCGAGTTCCCGGACAAGGAACTGCGCCTCGAGGACGGACTCGACGTGTCGACGGACGCCGAGATCGGCGGCTTCGTCGAGACGCCGCTCGAGTCGGTCGCGTTCGGCCGCATCGCCGCACAGACCGCCAAGCAGGTCATCGTGCAGAAGGTGCGCGAGGCCGAGCGCGCGCAGGTCGTGGAGCTCTACAAGGGCCGCATCGGGCAGCTGGTCTCCGGCATCGTCAAGCGCGTCGACCGCAACGGCATCTTCGTCGACCTCGGCGGCAACGCCGAGGGCTTCATCCCGCGCGACCAGATGATCCCGCGCGAGCCGGTCCGCACGCAGGACCGCATCAAGTCGTTCCTGAAGGACGTGCGCTCCGAGCCACGCGGCCCGCAGCTGTTCCTGAGCCGCACGGCGCCGGAGTTCCTGATCGAGCTGTTCAAGCTCGAGGTGCCGGAAGTCGGCCAGGGCCTGATCAACATCCTCGGCGCCGCCCGCGACCCGGGCGCCCGCGCCAAGATCGCGGTACGCAGCAACGATCCGCGCATCGACCCGGTCGGCGCGTGCGTCGGCATGCGTGGTTCGCGCGTGCAGGCGGTGTCGAACGAGATCGCCGGCGAACGCGTCGACATCATCCCGTTCGACGACAACTCCGCGCAGTTCGTCATCAACGCGATGGCGCCGGCCGAGGTGAGCTCGATCGTCGTGGATGAGGAATCGCACTCGATGGACATCGCGGTCGCCGAGGACAAGCTGTCGCAGGCGATCGGCCGCGGCGGCCAGAACATCCGCCTCGCGTCCGAGCTCTCCGGCTGGAAGCTCAACATCATGAGCGAGCAGGCGGCGGAGGAAAAGAGCGAGACGGAGCAGAAGTCGCTGCGCGAGCTGTTCATGGCGCAGCTCGACGTCGACGAGGACGTGGCCGCGATCCTGGTGCAGGAAGGCTTCTCGAGCATCGAGGAAATCGCCTACGTGCCGCAGGCCGAGATCGCCGGGATCGAGGAGTTCGACGAGGCGATCGTGCAGGAACTGCGTAACCGCGCGCGCGACGTGTTGCTCACGCAGGCAATCGCGAGCGAGGAGACGCTCGACGGCTCGCCGCCGGCCGACGACCTGCTGGCCCTCGAGGGCATGGACAGTGCACTCGCCGCCGAGCTCGCGCGCCATGGCATCGTGACCCGCGAGGACCTCGCCGAGCAGGCGGTCGACGACCTCGCCGACATCCCCAACCTTGAGCCAGCGCGCGCCGGCGTGCTGATCCTCGCGGCCCGCAAGCACTGGTTCGAGCAGGGTCAGCAGGCCTGAGCGGAGTAAGCCATGGCGCAAGTCACAGTCAGTCAATTTGCCGAAGTGCTCAAGGTCCCCGTCGACAAGCTGCTCACGCAGCTCGACGAGGCGGGCATCAAGGTCGGCGGCGCTGGCGACATCATCAGCGACGATGCGAAGCTGGAGCTGCTTACGCACCTGCGCCGCGCGCACGGTCGCGTGGACGACACCGCGGCGCCGCGCAAGATCACGCTGCAGCGCAAGTCGCAGCAGGAGATCAAGCTGGCCTCGACGCAGGGCCGCGCCCGCACGGTGGCCGTCGAAGTGCGCCGCAAGAAGACCTACCTCAACCGCACCGTCCTCGAGGAAGAGGCGCGGCACCGGCAGGAAGAGGTCGATCGCGTCAAGAGCGCCGAGGATACGGCGCGACTGGAGATCGAGCGGCACGAGGCGGAAAAGCGCGAAGCGGAGCTGCGCGCGCGCGACCTCGTCGAAGCCGAGGTGCGCCGCAAGGCGGATGAGGAATCGCGGGCGCAGGCCGAGCAGGATGCGCGCGCTGCTGCCGAAGTGCAGGCACGCGAACGTGCCGAGCGCGATCGGGTCGAGGCCGAGCGCCGTGCGACCGAACCGGCGCGCCCGGCCAAGCCGCGCGTCGTCGAAGCGCCGGTGGAGAACAAGGGCGCGCCCACCAAGTACGGGAGGCAGGAACTGCATGTTTCGGCCGGCGCCAGTGCGCGCTACAAGAAGAAGCAGTCGCCGAGCCGCTTCCGCCGTTCGCCCCAGGTCAGCGTGGACTCGCGTCACGGTTTCGAGTTGCCCACCGCGCCGGTCAGGCGCGACGTGCAGCTCCCGGAGACGATCACCGTCGGCGAGCTGGCGAACCGCATGGCCGTGAAGGCCAACGAAGTCATCAAGACGATGATGAAGATGGGCGTGATGGCCACCATCAACCAGCCCATCGACCAGGACACCGCGCAGCTCGTGGTGGAGGAATTCGGCCACACCCCGGTGCGGCTGAACGAGAACGCCCTCGAGGACCAGTTGCAGTCCAGCGCAGGCGAAGTCGAGATGCTGGCGCGTGCGCCGGTCGTGACCATCATGGGTCACGTCGACCACGGCAAGACCTCGCTGCTCGACTACATCCGCACCACCAAGGTGGCGGCGGGCGAGGCGGGCGGCATCACGCAGCACATCGGCGCCTACCAGGTGCAGACCCCGAAGGGCCTGATCACGTTCATCGACACCCCGGGACACGCGGCGTTCACCGCGATGCGCGCCCGCGGCGCGCATGTCACCGACATCGTCGTGCTCGTGGTTGCGGCGGACGACGGTGTCATGCCGCAGACGATCGAAGCAATCCAGCACGCGCGCGCGGCCGAGGTGCCGCTCGTGGTTGCGGTCAACAAGATCGACAAGGGCGACGCAGACCCGGATCGCGTCCGCAACGACCTCGGCAAGCAGAACGTCATCCCCGAGGAATGGGGTGGCGACACGATGTTCGTCAACGTCTCCGCGCGGACCGGCGCCGGGGTCGACAAGCTGCTCGAGAGCATCCTGTTGCAGGCGGAGGTGCTCGACCTCAAGTCGCCGGTCACGGGCCCCGCGGTCGGCGTCGTGCTGGAGTCCAGCATCGAGAAGGGCCGCGGCCCGGTGGCCACGGTGCTCGTGAAGCGCGGCACGCTGAAGGCGGGCGACCCGATCATCGCCGGCCAGGAGTTCGGCCGCGTACGCGCATTGTTCGACGCCACCGGCAAGCAGGTTGCGGAAGCGGGTCCCGCGGTGCCGGTGCAGGTGCTCGGCCTGTCGGACGCGCCGAATGCGGGGGACGACCTGCTGGTGGTCGAGAGCGAGCGCAAGTCGCGTGAAGTCGCGCTGTACCGCCAGGGCAAGTTCCGCGACGTCCGCCTCGCGGGCGCGACCAAGAAGGTCGAGGACGTCTTCTCGCAGCTGGGCGAGAACGCCGCCCAGTCGATCCAGATCATCGTCAAGGCCGACGTTCAGGGCAGCGCCGGGGCGCTGCGCGACGCGCTTGCCCAGGTCGGCACCGACGAGGTCTCGGTCAAGGTCATCGCGAGCGGCGTGGGCGGCATCACCGAGTCCGACGTCAGCCTCGCGGCCGCCTCGAAGGCCCACATCATCGGCTTCAACGTCCGTGCCGATGGCGCTGCCCGCAGTGCGATCAAGGACAACGGGGTCGAGGTCAACTACTACAGCATCATCTACGAGGCCATCGACGACGTCAGGAGCTGGGTCTCGGGCATGCTCAAGCCGGAGATCAAGGAGCAGATCGTCGGCCTCGCCGAGGTGCGCGAAGTGTTCCGCTCGAGCAAGTTCGGCACCGTCGCCGGCTGCCTCGTGATCGAGGGCTTCATCAAGCGCGGCAACCCGGTGCGCGTGCTGCGCGACCACGTGGTCATCCACCAGGGCGAACTCGATTCGCTGCGCCGCTTCAAGGACGACGTCGGCGAAGTTCGCGCCGGCACCGAGTGCGGCATCGGCGTCGTCAAGTACAACGACATCCGCGCGGGCGACCAGATCGAATGCTTCGCCCGGTTCGAGGTCGCGCGCAGCGCGTAGCCAGCCATGCCGCGAGAGGTTCCCCGGGCGCGACGCGTTGCCGAGCAGGCGCAGCGCATCCTTGCGCAGATGATGCTGCGCGAGGTGCGCGATCCGCGCCTGAAGCCGGTGACGATCACCTATGTGAAGGTCTCCCCGGATCTCACGCACGTCTGGGCGCACTACACGATCCTGACCGGCGATTCGCACGATACGCTGCAGCGGGAAATCCTCGAGGAGGCTGCGCTGTACCTGCGGGGTCCGCTCGGCCGCGCGCTGCGGCTGCGGTTGGCACCCGCGCTGCATTTCCAGCTCGACGAGGAACTCGAGCGCGGCAACCGCCTCGACGAACTCATCACCCAGGCGGTTCGCGAGGACGCAGCCCGCCACCCTGACGAGGCCGAGCCCGCGTCCGAGGACGAGTGACGGTGCCGGGCACCGACCGCCCCGCGGGCCCGCGCGTCCGCCGGCGCGACGTCGACGGCATCCTGCTGCTCGACAAGCCGCAGGGAATCTCCTCGAACAATGCCCTGCAGCGGGCGCGCTGGCTGCTGCAGGCCGCCAAAGCCGGTCACGCCGGCACGCTCGACCCGCTGGCCACCGGCATGCTGCCGCTGTGCTTCGGGCAGGCGACGAAGGCGTGCGGCCAGCTGCTCGGTTCGACCAAGGCGTACCGTGCAACGGTGCGCTTCGGGGCGGCGACGGATACCGGGGACGCCGACGGCCTGGTGATTGCGCAGTCCAGCGTGCCGAACCTGGGACCCGAAATCGTGGACCGCGTCCTGGCCGCGCTGACAGGAACTCGCGGCCAGGTGCCGCCGATGTACTCCGCGCTGAAGCGGGACGGTCGGCCACTCTACGAACTGGCGCGCAAGGGCGTGGAAGTCGAGCGGGAGGCGCGCACGATCCGCATCGACCGCCTGGCGCGGCTGGCGCTCGACGACGGTTCGCTGGAAATCGAGGCGGTGTGCTCGAAGGGCACCTATGTGCGGGTGCTCGCCACCGAGATTGCAGCGGCGCTCGGCACGCACGGGCACCTGACGCAGTTGCGTCGTCTCTGGGTCGAGCCGTTCGACGAGGCGGGGATGGTGACGCTCGGGCATCTGGAGGCCTGGGCGGAGGCGGGCGGCTGGGCACAGGGTCCACCGCAGGGCTTGCTGCCCGTGGACGACGCTTTCCCCGGCCTGCCGCGGTTGGAGCTCGGCGCCGGGCAGGCTCTTGGCCTGCGTCAGGGGCGGGCGCTCGAGCTGCCGGAGGCCGGTCCAAGCGGGACAATCCTGCGCGCTTACGACGAGGCCCGGCAGTTCCTCGGCCTGGTCGTCGTGGGCGAGGAAGGGCGGATCCGGGTGCAAAGGTTGTTCGTGCCTGGGGCCAACGGCAACGATTCCTCTCCAGCCACTTGAGAAATCATGGCCCGCACGGGTAAAATGCACGGCTCAGTTCAATGAGATACACAGGTTTCGAGGGCACTTACCGATGGCACTGTCCACCGAGCGCAAGTCCGAGGTCGTAGGGCAATTCAGGCGCGGAGCTGCGGATACGGGATCGCCCGAAGTCCAGATCGCTCTGCTGTCCACCCGCATCAACGAACTCGGCGAGCACTTCAACACGCACAAGCGTGACCACGCTTCCCGTCGCGGGCTGCTGAAGCTCGTCACGCAACGACGCAAGCTCCTCGACTACCTCAAGGAAACGGACGCATCCCGTTACCAGGACGTAGTCGCCAAGCTGGGCCTGCGCCGCTGACCCACCGCCTCCGGCCCGCTCTGCGGGCCGGATCCGTTTCTGACCCTACGTTTGGCAATGCCACACGGGACACCATAGTGAACGTCCACACGAAAACTTTTCAGTACGGCCCGCACTCAGTCACGATCGAAACCGGCAGGCTCGCCCGACAGGCGGACGGCTCGGTGCTCGTCTCGATCGGCGATACCTCAGTCCTCGTCACCGCCGTCGGTCGCAAGGAGGCCGCCCCGGGCAAGGACTTCTTCCCGCTGACCGTCAACTACGTCGAGAAGACGTACGCGGCCGGCCGCATCCCCGGCGGATTCTTCAAGCGGGAGGGTCGTCCGACCGAGAAGGAAACGCTGGTCTCGCGCCTGATCGACCGGCCGATCCGCCCGTTGTTCCCGGAATACTTCTACAACGAGATCCAGGTCGTCGCGACGGTCGTGTCGCTGGACCCGGACATCGACTCGGACATCCCCGCGATGCTCGGTGCCTCTGCGGCGCTCTCGCTCTCCGGCCTGCCGTTCAAGGGTCCGATCGCCGCCGCGCGCGTGGGCTATCGCGACGGGCAGTACCTGTTGAACCCCGGCACCCAGGACCTGCAGACCTCGCAGCTGGACCTGGTCGTCGCCGGCACGGCAGACGCGGTGCTGATGGTCGAGTCCCAGGCCAAGGTGCTCCCCGAGGACGTCATGCTCGGCGCCGTGATGTTCGGTCACGAGCAGATGCAGGTGGCCATCGCGGCCATCCGCGAGTTGGTGGCGCAAGCCGGCAAGCCGGCCTGGAACTGGAAGGCCCCGGCACTCGATCCCGAGCTCGTCTCAGCCGTCGCCAGGCACGCGGAAGCGGAGCTCGGCAAGGCCTACACGATCATCGAGAAGCAGGCACGCTATGCGCGCGTCGGCGAGATCAAGCAGGCAGCGGTCGCGGCAGTGGTCGCGGGTGATGCGCCGAAGTTCACCGCCCGCCAGGTGACCGACGAAATCGGTCGCCTCGAGTACAACCTGGTTCGCCGCCGCATCCTCGCGGGCGAGCCGCGCATCGATGGCCGCGACATGAGCACGGTGCGCAAGATCACCGTGCAGACGGGCGTGCTGCCCCGCACCCACGGCTCGGCGCTGTTCACGCGCGGCGAGACGCAGGCACTGGTCACGACGACGCTCGGTACCGGCCGCGACGCCCAGTTGATCGACGCGCTGGTCGGCGAACGCAAAGAGCCGTTCATGCTGCACTACAATTTCCCGCCGTTCTCGGTGGGCGAAACGGGCATGATGCTCGGGCCCAAGCGCCGCGAGATCGGCCATGGCAACCTGGCCCGCCGCGGCGTGCTCGCCGTGATGCCGGACATGGCCACGTTCCCGTACGTGATCCGCGTGGTCTCCGAAATCCTCGAATCGAACGGCTCGAGCTCGATGGCCTCCGTCTGCGGCACCAGCCTGGCGTTGATGGACGCGGGCGTGCCGCTCAAGGCACCGGTCGCAGGCATCGCGATGGGACTCGTGCTCGAGGGCGGCAAGTTCCAGGTGCTCACCGATATCCTCGGCGACGAGGATCACCTGGGCGACATGGACTTCAAGGTGGCCGGCACGGCGCAGGGCATCACGGCGCTGCAGATGGACATCAAGATCGAGGGTATTACCCGGGAGATCATGAAGGTCGCCCTGGATTCCGCCAATCGGGCGCGCCTGCACATCCTCGGCGAAATGGCCAAGGTCCTCTCCGTCCACCGGCCGCAGATGTCGGAGTGGGCGCCCACGATCATCACGATCAAGATCGACCCGGAGAAGATCCGCGAAGTCATCGGCAAGGGCGGCGCCGTCATCCGTGCGATCACGGAAGAGACCGGCACCACCATCGACATCGAGAACGACGGCACCGTCAAGATCGCATCGGTCAGCGGCGCGGCGGGTCGCGAGGCCCAGCGTCGCATCGAGCTGATCACCTCGGAAGTCGAGGTGGGCTCGATCTACGAAGGCAAGGTCGTCCGCCTGATGGACTTCGGCGCGTTCGTGCAGATCCTGCCGGGCAAGGACGGCCTGGTGCACATCTCGCAGATCTCCGAAGAGCGCGTCGAGCGCGTCAGCGACAAGCTGAAGGAAGGCGACGTCGTGCGCGTGAAGGTGCTCGAGGTGGATCGGCAGGGCCGCGTGCGCCTGTCGATGCGCAACGTCGACGGCTGATGTTCTTTACCTCTCCCGCTGACGCGGGAGAGGTCGCGCGCAGCGCGGGTGAGGGGGCGCGCAGCGCGGGTGAGGAGGCGCGCAGCGCGGGTGAGGGTCTCTCACTATTCCTTGTCGTCCCGCGAGAACGGCCGCGGCAGCCGGCTGAACACTTCTTCCTGCAGCGCCTTCCAGCGCTGGTAGTTCTTCTGCGTGTAGGCGGTGACCGTCTCGAGCGGATCCACGCCGACGACGCTCTTGAAACGGTCGCGCAATTCGCGTTGCTCCTTGGCAAACATCTGGATGCTCTCGTCGAGGTAGCGCGCCACGAAGTCGTGCAGGCCGCTGCCATAGCTGCGGATCACCTGGGACAGGAAGTCGCGGCTCATCAGCGATTCGCTGCCGCCCTCCTGCTCGGCGATTACCTGCAGCAGGATGCTGCGCGTGATGTCCTGCTGGGACTTGCGGTCCAGCACCATGAAGTCGACGCGCTCCACGACCAACCGCCGGATGTCCGCCAGCGTCACGTAACGGCTTTCCACGGTGTCGTAGAGACGCCGGTTCGGGTACTTGCGGATGATGCGCGGCCCGCCCTTGCCGCTCTCGGCTGCGGTGCCCTTCGCGCGTTTCGTTCTCGTCTTCACCGTCGTCATCGTGTTGGTTCCTGATTCACAAACCGCGCTGCCGGCCCGCGCACGCGGCGGGCCGAACTGCCCGAAAAGCGTTCCGGGCGCCAGTGCGCCACCCCCCACTGCAGCACTTCGTCCACCCCCGCCCGCGCCATTGCCGCGGGAGGTTCCTGCTCGAGAAACTCGAGCACCGCCACGATACTCGCGGCGGGCGCCGACTGCCCGACTGCAGGGGCATCCTCCGACTTGGAGAGCTTAAGGCCCCTTTCGTCCACGGCAAGTGGCAAATGCATGTAACCGGGTCGAGGCAGGCCGAGGGCCTCGTGCAGCAGCCGTTGCCGTGGCGTGCTCGCGAGGAGGTCGGCCCCCCGCACCACGTCGGTGATGCCCTGGGCGGCATCGTCGACCACGACTGCGAGTTGATAGGCGAACAGGCCGTCTCGTCGCCGCAGTACGAAATCGCCCCCGGTGCGCGCCGGGTTGATCCGGCAGACCCCCAGGCTGCGATCCGTGAATTCGATCTCGCGGTCGGGGACGCGCAAGCGGATGGCGGACCCGGCGGCGGCGCCGACCAGAGGTTCCAGGCACTGCGCCGGGTGGAACAGTTCTTCGCCCGGCAGACGGTCCCGATTCTCGGGCAGGGCGGCCAGCGCCGAGCGTGAACACGCACAGTTGCGCGTCACACTGAGCCCTTCGAGACGGGCGAGCGCCTCGTCGTACGCCGCCGAGCGCGAACTCTGGCGCAGCACCGGTCCGTCCCAGCGCAGGCCCAGTTGGTCGAGGGAGCGCAGGATCTGGTCCGCCGCGCCCGGTCGCTCGCGGGGCGGATCGAGGTCCTCGATCCGCACCAGCCATTCGCCGCCGTGGGCACGGGCGTCGAGATAGCTGCCGACGGCAGCCACCAGGGATCCGAAGTGGAGTTCGCCGCTGGGAGTAGGAGCGAAGCGGCCTCGATACAGGCCCTCACCCGGCCGGCGGCCTGCCTCTCCCGCAGGGGCGGGAGAGGTAATAGAAGGGTCAGCGATATTCGTCCCGGTCGCCGAACTGCTTCTCACGACGTTCACGTCGCTCCTGGGCCTCGACGCTGAGCGTCGCCACCGGGCGCGCCTCGAGGCGCTTCACGCCGATCGGCTCTCCGGTTTCGAGGCAGTAGCCGTAGGAGCCGTCTTCGATGCGCTTCAGCGCCTCTTCGATCTTGCGGATCAGCTTGCGCTCGCGATCCCGAGTGCGCAGTTCGAGGCTGAACTCGGATTCCTGCGTTGCGCGGTCGTTCGGGTCCGGGAAGTTGGCCGCCTCGTCCTTCATGTGGAGCACGGTGCGGTCCACTTCCTGCATCAGGTCGTTCTTCCAGGACGCGAGGATCGTGCGGAAGTGCTCGAGCTGCGTCTTGCTCATGTACTCCTCGCCCTTGCGGACGACGTACGGCTGGACGTTGCGCGGCCCGGAAAGGAGGCTGGGATTTACGGCGGAGTCGCCGCCTCGCGCAGCGGGCCGGACAGCTGCTTGGGCCTTCTGCAGGGCCTTTTCCACCGGCTTTGGGCGCACGACGGCCTTAGGCGCCACCTTGGCGGCGGGCTTGGCAGCGGGCTTCACAGCGGGCTTCACAGCGGGCTTCACAGCGGGCTTCACAGCGGGCTTCACAGCGGGCTTCACAGCGGGCTTCACAGCGGGCTTCAGGGCAGGCCTGGCCAGCGCCTTCCCGGCCACGGGCTTGCGCGGCGCAGCCTTGTCTTTGCTGGCGGCCTTCGGCGTCGGCTTTGCGGCCTTCGCGGAAACTGTCTTTTTCGCCTTCGCAGGCTTGACAGACGGTTTCTTCACGGGCATCTCGCTCCCTCCAATCCC